>Ga0209577_10001509_pt1 | contig 22977 bp, 5 predicted proteins | sample GraSoiAngelo_109_FD_185874 | JGI IMG/M metagenome (GOLD analysis project Ga0209577, IMG submission 185874) | Grasslands soil microbial communities from the Angelo Coastal Reserve, California, USA - 14_0903_12_20cm (SPAdes) (version 2) | ecosystem: Environmental > Terrestrial > Soil > Grasslands ...
AGGTTTCTACAAGAATTCATAGTGTCGCAGCACGACGCGGGAAGGCTCATCTGCCTGTGCAGTAAGAACAACGAAGAGGATGTCTTCGCCGTCATGGATCATCACCCGGACATGCCGCTCAAGCGGGAGCACCTCTTATCTTGGCGCATCAACTGGAACCGCAAGTCGGAGAATCTGAGGTCGCTGGCAAACGAGTTGACGCTCGGGCTGGATAGTTTCATCCTGCTCGACGACGACCCGCTGGAATGCGCCGAAGTCCAGGCGAACTGCCCGGAGGTCTTGACGCTCCAACTCCCGCGCGAGCCGCACAAGATAGCGAAATTCCTGAGCCACGTCTGGGCCTTCGACCACCTCGGAGTGACGGAGGAAGACGGCCGGCGGACGGCCCTTTACAGACAGAGCATCCAGAGCGCACGTTTACAGGAAGAGTCGCTGAGCTTCGCGGACTTTTTAGCGAGTCTGAATCTGGAAGTTCACACGTCGGAGGCCGCGCCCCATCAATTGGCGAGGATCGCGCAACTCGTCGAGCGCACCAACCAGTTTAATTTCACCGGCGTCAGGCGTTCCGAGGGCGACATCCGGCGGCTTTGCGAATCGGGCAAATACCGCTGCCTCGTGACGCGGGTCAGCGACCGCTTCGGCGATTACGGCCTGGTCGGGGCGATGATCTTCGGCGTTGACGGCGACGCGCTCGACGTTGATACCTGCCTGCTCAGTTGCCGCGCGCTCGGTCGCGGCGTCGAACACCGGATGCTCGCCCGTCTCGGCGAAATAGCCGCGGAGCAGGGACTCGGTTGGGTCGCCGTTCGCTTCATCCGGACGAAGAAGAATCAGCCCGCGCTCGATTTTCTGAACGGCATCGGCTCCCGCTACAGAGAGCCGCTTGAGGGCGGCTTTCTTTTCCGGCTGCCCGCGCGCGAGGTCGCCGCACTCACTCTGCAAACGAGTATTACGGAAGACGAGGGCCGGGCCACGCGGCTTTGAGTGACCTTACTGTTTCTGAAGAAGGAGAGTTTGTATGTCAGAGGATCAGGCGGGGAAGTCGAAATCCACGCTCCATAATCAAATCGCCCTGCAACTGAACGATGCTGAAGACATTCTCGACGTGATCCAATCGCAGACGCCCAAAGCACGGCCCCCTGCGGGAGAAGCCTTCGTCGCCCCGCGCACCCCGGTCGAGAAGACCCTGGCGGAGATTTGGAGTCACGCCCTTAGTGTCGAACAGGTCGGCGTCAGTCACAACTTCTTCCATCTCGGAGGGACTTCGTTGATGGCGACGCAACTCCTTTCCGATGTCTACGACGCCTTCCAGGTCGAGCTTACGCTGAAAGAGCTTTTCGACGACGCGCCCACCATCGCGGGGCTGGCGCAGGCAATCGAGCGCCGCCAGATTGAGCAGGCCGACATCGCGGCGACGTTCGAGGAGTTGGAGAAGATGTCGGAGGCGAGCGCCGGCCAGCCCGGCGGTGAAGCGCGGCTAAAACAGGATTGAGCGACGGGGCCGGCGGCGCGCACGGGGCCTCCTGTCCCGACTCACCTCGGCGCGGCTAATCGCCCGCCCCGGCCCGATGGCCTCAGCCCGGAGACTCGCCCGCGCTTTCGGATTCCATCCTCCCAAGCCGTTTTAGAGCCAGAGCACGACCGACATGAAAGACGAAGACCCCACAGCGGAAAAGCTCGCGGAACTTCTGAGCCGCCTGTCGCCGGAAGAGCGCGCCCTTCTCGCGCAGCGCCTCAGCCGTAAAAGGGGCGAAGCCGTGAAGCGTCCCCTGATTCCGCGGCGCGGAGAAATGGACGCTTACCCGCTCTCCTTCGCGCAGCAGCGCCTCTGGTTTCTGGAACAGTTGGAGCCGGGCACCGCTCTGTACAACATTCCGATAGCGTTGCGCTTGCGCGGGCGGCTCGACGTTGCCGCGCTCGCCGCGGCCTTGAACGAAATCAGGCGGCGGCATCAAGTGTTGCGGGCCGGCTTCCGGGCCGTAGACGGCGAGCCTGTGCAGTTGATCGAGCCGGCGCGGGCATGGAGCCTGCCGGTCAGGGAAGTGGGTGAACCCGCCGCGCGTGAAGAGGCGCTCGTCCGCCGCCTGGCGGCCGAAGAAGCCTGGCGGCCGTTCGACCTCACGCGCGACCCTTTACTGCGCGCGAGCCTGATGCGGTTCGGCGAAGAGGATCACCTGCTCGTGCTCTGCATGCACCACATCGTCAGCGACGGGTGGTCAATCGGCGTGCTGATGCAGGAGGCCGCGGCTTTATACGGGGCCTTTTCCGAAGGCCGCCCCTCCCCCCTGCAAGAACTGCCGATACAGTACACGGACTTCGCCGTCTGGCAGCGCGAATGGCTCAAGGGTGAAGTGCTGGAGGCGGAGTTGGCATACTGGAGAGAGCAACTGGCAGACGCGCCCCCGGCCCTTGAGTTGCCCACGGATCGCCCGCGCCCGCCCGTACAGAGTTACCGCGGGGCGACCCTTTCGACCACCTTGCCCCTCCCGCTGATGGAAAGCCTTGAGGCGCTCGGTCGGCAGGAAGGGGTCACGCTCTTCATGTTGCTGCTGGCCGCCTTCAAAGCGTTGCTCTACCTCTACACGGGTCAGCCGGAGATAGTGGTGGGCACGCCCATCGCCGGGCGCACGCACAAGGAGGTCGCGGGACTCATCGGTCTCTTCATCAACACGCTGGTGCTGCGCACGCGGGCGTCGGGCGACGCCACTTTCCGGCAACTACTCAAGCGGGTCGGCGAGGTCGCCCTGTCGGCGTTCGCCCACCAGAGTTTGCCTTTCGAGAAACTGGTTGACGAGCTGCAACCCGCACGCAGCATCAATCAGACGCCGCTCTTTCAGGTGATGTTCGTCCTCCAGAACACGCCCCGCGACACCGTGCCGCTCGAAGACCTCGCGCTGACGCAGGTGGGACTTCCGTCGCCCACGTCGAAGTTTGATCTGACGTTGGCGATGGAGCCGGCCGGGCAGGGGATGGCGGCCTACATCACTTACAACACAGACCTCTTCGACGCGACGACGATCACGCGGATGCTCGGCCACTGGCAGGTTCTCCTGGAGGGCGTCGGCGCAGACGCCGAGCTGCGCGTCTGCGAGTTGCCGCTCCTGACGGAGGCCGAGCGCCAGCAGATCATCCGGCAGTGGAACGACACGGCCAAGCGTGTCTCTTTAGACCTGTGCGTCCACGAGCTGATCGCGCTGCGTGCCGACGAGCGGCCCGCGGCGACGGCGCTCGTCTACGAGGGGGCGAGCCTCACCTACGACCAGTTGAATAAGCGCGGCAATCAACTGGGCTATTACTTGCGGGGCATGGGGGTCGGCCCCGAAGTCAAAGTCGGCATCTGCCTGGAATCTTCGCTTGAGACGATAGTGGGCCTGCTGGGGATACTGAAAGCCGGGGGCGCGTATGTCGGGTTAGACCCGTCGCTTCCCAAGCAACGCCTGGCCTTCATGCTTGAAGACACGCGGATGCCGGTGCTAGTCACGCAACGGCGGCTGCTCGAAAGTCTGCCGGAATATCACGGGCAGGTTGTTTGCCTGGACGCCGACTGGCCGCGGGTGGCGCGGGAGAGTGAGCGCGACGTGGTCAGCGGAGTGACGGCCGCCAATCTGTCTCACGTCATTTACACCTCCGGCTCGACCGGCACGCCCAAGGCGGTGATGGCCGAGCACGGGCAACTGCTGTACTACCTCGACGCCGTCGCGGAGCGTTTGGATTACGCGCCGGACGCCAGCTTCGCGATGCACCAAAACCTCGCCGTGGACGCGCCCGTGACCTTCATGCTCGGGGCTTTCCTGGCGGGCGGAGTGCTCCACGTCATCGCGCAAGAGCGCGCGCCCGACCCGGAAGCCCTCGGCGACTATTTCCGACGGCATCAGATCGATTACTTCAAAACCGCCCCGTCACACATGACCGTGCTTCTGAACTCGGCACACCCGGAGCGTGTGATGCCGCGCCGCTTACTGCTACTCGGCGGCGAGGCTTCGCACACGCAGTTGATCGAGAGACTGAGGCCGCTCGCCCCCGAATGCACTATCGTCAACCACTATGGGCCGACGGAAACGACCGTCGGTGTGTTAACCCACCGGGTGACGGAGGAGAGCTGCCGTTTCACGACGCTGCCCGTGGGTCGCCCCCTAGCCAACACTCAGGCTTACCTGCTCGACCAGAACTTCAACCCCGTGCCCGTCGGCGTCCCCGCCGAGTTATACATCGGAGGCGGCAACGTCACGCGCGGCTACCTGAATCGCCCGGAGGTGACTGCCGAAAAGTTTATTCCCGATGCCTTCAGCGGGAAAGCCGGGGCGCGTCTGTACCGCACGGGAGACAGGGCGCGCTACCTCGCCGACGGCCAACTTGAGTTCCTCGGACGCCTCGATCATCAGGTGAAGATCAGAGGCTTCCGCGTCGAGTTGCAAGAGGTGGAGGCCGTCTTAGACCAGCACCCATCGGTTCGTTCGGGAGTCGTCGTCATAAACGGGAGTGCGGAGCAAGACAAACATCTGGTGGCATACATCCTGGCGCAGCCGGAGTCGTCCCCGACGGCGGGCGAGCTGCGCAGCTATTTGCGAGATAAGCTGCCGGACTACATGATCCCCACTCACTTCGTGCTGCTCGAAGAGTTGCCCCGCACGACGCACGGCAAACTAGACCGGCGGGCGCTTTCCGAGCGCCAATACTCTCCATTAGAAACTGCCCACAGCCCACTTGAGCCGAGCTCTACGGAAGAAGAGCTACTCCTGTCGCTCTGCTCAAACCTGCTCGGACAGCCGCGCATCTCGCCCGCGGACAACTTCTTCGAGCTGGGGGGCCATTCCCTCCTCGCCACGCAACTGCTCTCGCGCCTGCGCCAACTCTTCGGCGTCGAGCTGCCGCTGCGCGCCGTCTTCGAGTCGGCCTCCTTGGCCGAACTGGCGCGCCGCGTCAAGCGCTTGACGATGGAAGGGCGCGGCCTGCGCGTCCCCCCGCTGCTCCCGCGCCCCGCCGCCGGGCGCGACGGCGCTGAGGAGTTGCCCGCGTCGTTTGCGCAGCAGCGGCTGTGGTTCATCGAGCAGTTGACGCCGCACAACTCGGCCTACAACGTCGCCAGCGTCATCCGTCTGAGGGGCCGCCTCGACGAGGGTGCGCTGCGGCGCAGCCTTCAGGAGATAGTGCGCCGGCACGAGGCGCTGCGCACCAGCTTTCACCTGCGCGGGGGCCGGCCCGTGCAGCGCATCGAGGCGCGGGGCGAGGTGGCGCTGGCGGTCGTCGACCTCGGCCCGCTGCCGGGGCGCGAGCGCGAGGGTGAGTGGCGGCGGATGGCCGAGGAGGAGGCGGCGCGCCCCTTCGACCTGGGGCGCGCGCCGCTGATGCGCCTGAAGCTTTTGCGGCTGGGCGAAGGCGAGTACCTGCTCTTCCTGACGATGCACCACATCGTCAGCGACGGGTGGTCGATGGCGGTCTTCGCGCGCGAGTTGGGGGCGCTCTACGGGGCCTACGGCGAGGGGCGTGAGTCGCCGCTCGGCGAGTTGGGGGTGCAGTACGCCGACTACTCGGAGTGGCAGCGCGGGTGGCTCACGGGGCGGGTGCTGGAGGAGCAGACGGACTACTGGCGGCGGCGGCTGGGGGGCGTGCGGGCGATGGAGTTGGGTGCCGACAGGGCGCGGGCGGGCGCGGTCGGCTACGAGGGGGCGGGCCACGAGTCGCGGGTGAGTCCGGAGGTGGCGCAGGGGTTACGGGGGCTGGGGGCGGGCGAAGGGGCGACGCTCTACATGGTGCTTCTGGCCGGGCTGTCGGCGCTCTTGTGGAGGGTGGGCGGCGGCGGCGAGGTGGTGGTGGGGACGCCGGTGGCTGGGAGGCAGGAGGTCGGGCTGGAAGGGTTGATCGGGTTTTTCGTCAACACGCTGGTGATGAGGCTGGAGGTGCGCGGCGGCGAGGGCTTCCGGGGGCTGGTGGGGCGTGGGCGGGGCGTGGCGTTGGAGGCATACGCGAACCAGGACGTGCCGTTCGAGCGGGTGGTGGAGGCGGCGGGGGCGCAGAGGAACTTGGGCCGCAACCCGCTCTTCCAGGTGCTCTTCGTATTACAGAACGTTCCGCGGCAGGTGATCCAGTTGCCGGACTTGCGCCTCACGGCGGTTGAGTTGGACAGTCGCACGACGAGATTCGATCTGGAGTTGCATGTTTGGGAGATGGAGGACGGCCTCAAGTGTGTGTGGATTTACAGCACGCAGTTGTTTGAGGCTGAGAGCATCCGGCGCATGGCCGAACGCTTTCGATTGCTGCTCGAAGAAGTTCGGCTCGACCCCGACCGCCCCATCTCCGACATACAGTTTCTATCGGAGACGGAGCGCCGGCAGATGCTTGTTGACTGGAACCAAACGCGCCGCCTCTACGCGCCGCTGGAATGTCTGCATCAGGGCTTCGAGGCGCAGGCCGAACTCACCCCGGAGGCCGTCGCCTTGCGCGACGGCGACCGCCGGCTCAGCTACAGGGAGTTGAATCAGAGAGCCGATCAACTGGCCGATTATCTCCGCTCGCTCGGCGTCAAGCCGGAAGAACTGGTCGGCATCATGATGCAGCGCGGCGCCGACATGGTCGTGGCGATTTTGGGCGTGCTCAAAGCGGGGGCGGCTTACGTGCCGATGGATCCGAATTACCCGCCGACCCGGCAGCGAATGGTTATGGAAGACGCCGGGTTCAAGGCGGTCTTGACCGAGCGCGAGTTCAAGCCGATGGTGGCCGGGCGGTCGGCCGCGGTGCTCTGTCTCGACGAGCAGTGGGATGAAGTGGCGCGGCGCGAGCCGGGCGGGCGGGTCGGCGGCGCGAGTCGAAAGAATCTCGCTTACGTGATCTTCACCTCAGGTTCCACGGGGCGTCCGAAGGGGGTGGCGATCGAACACTGTAGCGCGACGAATTTCGTGCGGTGGTCGGTGGAGAAGTTCGGCGCGGAGGATTTATCGGTTGTTCTATTTGCGACTTCGATCTGCTTCGACCTGTCCGTCTTCGAGTTGTTCGCGCCCCTCAGTTGTGGCGGTCAAGTGGTCATCGCGGAGAACGCTTTGCAGTTGAGCAGCCTCACGGCGGCCGACCGGGTGCGCTTGATTAACAGCGTGCCGTCTGCCGCGGCGGCGCTGGTGCAACTGAAGGCCGTGCCCGATGGGGTGCGGGTGGTGAACCTGGCGGGCGAAGCGTTGCGGCGCAGCCTGGTGGAGGAGCTTTATCGGAGCAGCCGCGTCGAAGAGGTCTATAACTTGTACGGGCCGACGGAGTACACCACTTACACGACGTGCGCTTTGGTGCCCCGCGGCGGCGGCGAGCCGAACATCGGGCGGCCGATAGCTAACACGCAGGTCTACGTGCTGGATGAATGGCAGCGGTTGGCCGGCGTCGGCGTGGTCGGGGAAATATACATCGGCGGCGTGGGGCTGGCGCGCGGCTACCTGCGCAGGGCGGAGCAGACGGCGGAGCGTTTCATTCCGCATCCCTTTAGTGAGGAAGAGGGGGCGCGTCTGTACCGCACCGGAGACCTCGGCCGGTGGCTCGCGGACGGGGAGTTGGAGTATCTGGGGCGGGTGGACGAGCAGGTCAAGGTCAGAGGCTACCGGATAGAGCTGGGCGAGGTGGAGGCCGTGCTACAGGAGCACGAGTATGTGAGGGAATGTGCGGTGACGATGCGGGAAGAGACAAGCGGGGATAAACGTCTCCTGGCATACGTCGTCCCGCACCTCTCCCACCGCCACCCGGAGGCGACGGACGCGGACGGGCCGGGCGGCCCGGCCCCGCTGGCGGAAGAGCGAGCTTCAGCCGAGCAGGTCGCCAAGTGGGAGTTGGTTTGGGACGAGACTTACCGTCAGCCCCCTCCGGTGCTTGATCCGCGCTTCAATATTGTCGGCTGGGTCAGCAGCTATACGGGCCTCCCCATCCCCCCGGAGCAGATGCGCGAGTGGCTCGATCAGACGGTCGAGCGCGTTCTCGCGCTGCGGCCCGCGCGCCTGCTTGAGATCGGCTCAGGCACGGGCCTGCTCCTGTTCCGCCTCGCGGCCTCCTGCCGGCAGTATTACGCCACGGACATTTCCGCCGCCGCGCTGCGGTATCTGGGGGAGCAGCTTGAGCGTTTGAACATGCCGCAGGTGACGCTGCTGCACCGGCCCGCCGAGGATTTTACGGAGCTTGACCAGGCAGCCTTTGATGCCGTCATCCTGAACTCGGTGGTTCAGTATTTCCCCAGCGTCGATTACCTGCTGCGGGTTCTGGAAGGGGCCGTGAAGGCGGTGCGCGCGGGCGGGGCGGTGTTCGTCGGGGATGTCCGAAGTCTTACGCTGTTGGAGGCTTTTCACACCTCCGTGCAGCTTCGTCAGGCCGCCTCTTCGCTCTCCGGGACGCAGTTGCGGCAGCTCGTTCAGAAGCGCTTGAGCGAGGAGCAGGAGTTGGTCATCTCGCCCGCTTTCTTCCACGCGCTGCGGCGACGCCTGCCCGAAATCACGGGCGTCGAAATCAAGCTCAAGCGAGGCCGCTTCCACAACGAACTGACGCGCTTTCGTTACGACGTGATTCTGCACGTCGGGGCGAAAGAGAGAAAAGTGCCGGAGGTCAACGCGACGGTTTGGGAGTGGGAGCCTGAGCGGCTCACGCTGCCGGAGTTGCGGCGGCGGCTCGCCGAAGGCGGGCCTCAGGAGGTGCGGCTCAAGGGCGTGCCCAACGCGCGGCTTGATGAAGAGAACAGGACGCTGGGGTGGCTGGCTAATGGCCGGGGGGCGGAGACCGTCGGGCAGTGGCGCTCGGCCCTGCGCGAAGTGGCGAGCGAGGCGGTCGAGCCGGAAGACATGTGGGCGCTCGGCACGCAACTGCCTTACGACGTGGAGATCGGCTACGGGCCGGAGGCAAGTGGCGACGGTCGGTTCGACGTGCTGTTGAGACGGCGCGGCGAAGGGGCCGCCGCCGAAACGGGAACGTCGCCCGCTCTCCTCCAGGAAGAGGGGCCGACTCCCGCGCCCCTGAGTCAGTACGCCAACAACCCTTTGCGAGCCAACTTGCGGCGTAATCTGCCGAAGCAACTGCGCGGCTTCATGGCGGAGAAGCTTCCCGACTACATGATCCCCGCGGCCTTCATCATCCTCGACGCCCTGCCCCTAACGCCCAACGGGAAGGTGGATCGCCGCGCGCTGCCCGCACCCGGACAGGCGCGGCCCGAATTGGAGCAGGGATTCGTCGCCCCGCGTACCGAGACGGAAGAGAAGTTGGCCTCGATCTGGTCTCAAGTGCTGGGGCTGGAGCGCGTCGGCGTCTTCGACAACTTCTTCGAGCTGGGCGGCGATTCCATCCTCAGCATTCAGGTCATCGTCAGAGCGCACGAGCAGGGGATTCAACTCACGCCCCGACAGCTTTTCCAGAATCAAACAGTGGCCGGGTTGGCGGCGGTGGCCGGGGCCGCGCTCAGGGTGGAAGCCGAGCAAGGTTTAGTGACGGGCCGCTTCCCGCTCACGCCTTGGCAGCGCCGCTTCTTCGAGCAGGGCGAGCCTGATTTGAGCGACGGCGCTCGGCTCCTCGTCTTGCACGCGCGCGAGCCGCTTGACGCAGCCCTGCTGGAACAGGCCGTGCTGAGTCTCTTCGCGCAGCACGACGCGCTGCGCGTCCATTTTGTGAAGGGCGAAAGCGGCTGGCGGCAGGTCAACCTCGGGTGCGAAGAAGGGCCGGCCCCGCTGCGCCTGAATTTGTCGGGCCGCGGGGAGGATGAACAGGCAGCGGCAATAGAGGCCGCCGCGCTTGAGCTTCGGCGGGGCTTGGCCGCCGGGCCGCCCGCACGATTCGCACTCGTGGAGGCGGGCGCGGACAAACCCGTCCGCCTGCTGCTCGTGACTTCCACGCTGATCGTTGACGGGCGCTCGACGGAGATTCTGCTCGAAGACCTTGAGAGGGCGTGCCGGCAGTTGAGCCGCGGCGAGGCCGTCGCCCTCGGAGCCAAGACGAACTCATTTAAGCAGTGGGTCGAGTTCTTGATGGATTACAGGCACGCGGCGGAGTTGCGGCGCGAATCCTCCTACTGGTTGACGGAGCCGGTAAATTCTGCCGCGGAGTTACCTGCCGGGCTTTTCGTCAAAGACGACGGCGCGGCGGGCGACGGCGACGGAGCCGCCGCGCGCCAACTCTCCATTTCTCTCGACGCGGCACAGACCAAGGCTTTGCTCGAAGAAGTCCCGCGCGCCTACCGCACGGAGTTGAGGGAGGTGCTGTTGACCGCGCTGGCGGAGGTTTTGATGAAGCGGGCCGGGAACGCCGCGGTGCTCGTTGATCTCGAAAGCGAAGGGCGCGCAGACCTCTTCAAGGGCTGCGACCTGTCGCGCACGGTCGGGCAGTTCACGACGACCTTTCCGGTGAGTCTGGAGATTGAGAACGGGGCGACTCCGGGCCAGGCCCTGCAAGCCGTCAAAGAAAAACTGCGCGCCGTCCCGGCGGCGGGGCTTGGTTACGAACTGCTGCGCTACGCCTGTGAGGATCAGGAGGTGGGTGAGCAACTGGCTTCTCTCCCGCAGGCGCGCGTCCTCTTCAGGATGGAACGAAGGCCGTCGGCGTTCTCCTCCGGCGCTTCGCTCTTCGAGGCCGTCGGGAAGCGCGACCACTGCCCGGCGGCGGCGCGGCGGCGCTATTCGTTAGAGGTCGGGGCCGGACTCAACGAAGATAGGCTGACCGTCAACTGGCGTTACGACGAACGGCGGGTGCGGGCGGAGGCGGTCGCGTCGCTGGCCGCGGAGATGATGGCAGCCTTGCAGCGTCTCATCGCACACTGCCTGTCACCAGGGGCGGGCGGCTACAGCCCGTCCGACTTCAAAGAATTTGAATGGGACGCCGGCCATCTCGCGGAGATCACGAGCCTCATCGAGAGGTCTGCGGGCACGGCCCGCGAGGCGCTGCGCGACGGAAGAATCGAAGACCTTTACCCGCTCTCCTCGACGCAGGAAGGCATCCTCTTTCACACGCTGCGCGAGGCCGGGTCGAATCTCTACCTGCATCAGTTCGACGTTCTGCTGGAAGGGCGTCTCGATGTCGTCTGCTTCGCGCGGGCGTGGCAGAAGGTGGTTGACCGCCACAGCATCTTGCGGACTTCTTTCCTGTGGGAGGGGCTAGAGCGGCCCGTGCAGGTGGTGGAGCGCGCCGTCCGTTTGCGGATGCAAATCGAGGACTGGAGGGAGTCGCCCGCCGCGGAGCGCGAGGCGCGTCTGGCGGCCTTTCTGGAGGCAGACCGCCGGCTCAGTTTCTCGCTGACGGACGCACCGCTCATGCGCTTGGCGCTGATCCGTCTGGAGGCGGAGAAATATCACTTCGTTTGGAGTCATCATCACCTGCTGCTCGACGGGTGGTCGCTCAACCTCGTTCTGAGAGAGGTGCTCGTCTGCTACGAAGCTTTCCGCCGCGGCGAGGAGCCGGGGCTGTCGCGCCCGCAGCCCTACCGCAACTACATCACCTGGCTGCACCGGCAGGAGACGGCGAAGGCCGAGACCTACTGGCGCGCGAAACTGAGGGGCTTCAACAGGCCGACCACACTGGGGGCGGGCGCGGCGGCGGGCGATGGGCACGCCGAGAGACGATACGGCGACGAGCATTTCCGGCTCTCGAAGCAGGCGACCGCGGCCTTGCAGGCGGTGGTGCAACAGCACCAACTGACCTTGAGCACGGTGGCCCAGGGCGTCTGGGCGTTGCTCCTCAGCCGCTACGGCGGCGAGGACGACGTGGTCTTCGGCGGCGTGGTTTCGGGGCGGCCCGCCCGGCTGGCCGGGGTGGAATCAATGGTCGGACTCTTCATCAACACGCTGCCGGTCAGAGTGCAGGTTGACGGCGAGGAGTGGCTGCTGAGTTGGCTGCGGCGGCTGCAAGAGCAGGAGGCCGAAATGCGAGAGCACCAGCACAGCCCGCTCGTAGAGGTGCACGGGTGGAGTGACGTGCCGCGCACCGAGCCGCTGTTCGAGAGCATCGTGTCGGTGGACAACTACCCGGTTGATGTCCTGGCCGCGGAGGTGAACGAAGAGTTGCGGGTGGGGGGAGTGCGGGCCCGGCAAAGGTCGAACTACCCGCTGGCGGTCGTGGTCGTGCCGGGGATAGAATTATCAGTGCGAATCAGCTATGATTGCCGCCGCTTCCGTGGTGAATTGATTAATCACCTGCTTGATAATTACGAGAGGCTGCTCAACAAAGTAGTGTCTCATCCCCACGCTACGCTCAGCGCCCTACAGGTGATAAAAGAAGAGGAGAAAAAGCTCGTCAGGAAAGTGACCAGGGTTGCGTCGCTCGACGAGAGCTTTAACTTCTAGCACCCACAGCCTCAGCAAAGAGACCCTGGGGAAACATATGACAACCGAAAGACCCCTCGATTGCCTGGTGATTGGTTACAACGAGCCGCCGTTTGAAAGGTACGAGAGCTTAATCAGGCAGTACGGCGAGCACTCCGAAGCTTACAGGGATTTAAAGCACAGCTTCGTCAACGTCGGCGGCCAAAAGCTTAACTACGTTGATTTGTTGAATCACGCCTCCAGCCTCGCGGGCCGAGAGCCGAACGGAAAGGCGGAGTACAGATCGGGGGACATCCCGACCTTGGCGGCGGTCTACTTGACCAGCTTCTTAAGGAGGAGGGGCTACCGGGCCAGTTACATCAACCTCTTCCAGCACGAGAAGGAGAAGTTAATCGGGCTGCTCTCGGAGAACCCGCTCTGCGTCGCCATCACGACGACGCTTTACGTCCTAAACCTGCCCGCCATCGAGATAGTCGAATTCATCCGCCGGCACAACCGGCGTGTCAAGATCATCGTCGGCGGGCCGCTGATCGCCAACCACGCCAGAAATTACCGCAGCCGCGAGGGGGACTCGGTCCGCGCACGGGGGGAGGGCCCCGACGACGGCCACGACGGATTCATCACGGCCCTGGACGAGATCGGCGCGGACATCTACGTCGTCGAAGGACAGGGGGAGTGGACGCTCGCGCAGACGGTCGCCTGCCTGAAGCAGGGAGGCGATCTCAGCCGGGTGCCTAACATCGTCTACCGTGAGGGCGGCCGCTACCGCATGACCGGCGTGCGCGCGGAGAACAACTCGCTGGAGGAGAACTTCATAGACTGGTCTGAGTTCCGCGACGAACCGCTCGGCCCGACGATTCAGACGCGCACCGCCCGCAGTTGCGCCTTCAAATGCTCCTTCTGCAATTACCCGACCAGGGCGGGCGCGCTGACGCTCGCCAGCCTCGACACCATCGAAAAGGAACTCGACTCGATACGCGAGCTGGGGGACGTGCAGAACGTGGTCTTCATAGACGACACCTTCAACGTCCCGTTCCCGCGCTTCAAAGACATCTGCCGCCTGATGATTAAGAAGAACTACCAGCTCAACTGGTTCTCTTACTTCAGGTGCAGCAATTCGGACGAAGAGGCTTTCGAGTTGATGGCGAGGAGCAACTGCAAGGGCGTGTTCCTCGGCGTCGAATCGGGGTCGCCGCAGATTTTGCAGAACATGAACAAGTCTGCGACCGTGGAAAAATACGCGAAGGGCATCGAGCTTCTGCGTCAGCACGACATCCTGACCTTCGGCTCGTTCATCGTCGGCTTCCCCGGCGAGACCGAGCGGACGATCAGCGAAACCACGGCTTTCATCAGGGAAACGAAGCTCGACTATTACCGCGCGCAACTGTGGTATTGCGAGCCGGGGACGCCCATCTTTCACCGGCGGGACGAGTACGGCATCGAAGGCGAGGGCTTCGTCTGGAATCACCGCACGATGGAGAGCATGGAGGCGCTCGATTACATAGACAAGATGTTCCTCACCGTCCGCGAGTCGCTCTGGCTGCCCCAGTGGTCTTTCGATTTCTGGATCATCCCCTACTTAATCGGGAAGGGAATCTCGCTGGAGCGGTTCAGAGAATTTATGACCCTTGCCGACCGGCTTTTGACGATGGAGATCGCCTCAGTCCCCCCGCGGGAAAAGGAAGAAGCCCAGCAACAGCATTTGCAAAATCTGGTCAAAGTGCTTGCCGCCTGAGCCTCTCTTTTATTAAGAGCGGTTGACTAAGGACTGTGCCATGAACAGTGCGAACCTGGGGAGTCATCTTCCCGCCTTCATTGACGCCGAACTCACACGAGAGAGAGATTACTGGTCGCAGAAACTGTCGGGCGACTTCCCGGCTTCAGGCCCGCCGCCTGATTTTGAGAGGCCGGCGATTTTCGTCGAGGAGAAGGGCCTCTGCGAAATTAAGGTCGGGCCGGAGACGCAGGACAAACTGCTTAAGATCAGCGGCAACCGCCCCGCCCTCGCCTTCGCGGTCTTAATCGCCGCCCTGAAAATCTGTCTCTATAAATACACGGGGGCGGAAGATGTCGTCGTCGGCACGCCGATCCACGAGGATTTTAGCGAGGTGGCGTCACTCAACAAGGTCTTGGCGCTCGCCGATAAACTCCGCGACGACCTGACCGTCAAAGAGCTGCTCGTCAACGTCAAGCAGACGCTCGCCGAAGCCTACGAGCATCAGAAGTACCCTTTCAATCGAATCCTCGACCTTTTACAGCTTCCTTATCCCGCCAACCGCGCCCCGCTTTTCGACGTTGTCGTGACCCTCGCCGACATCAACAATAAGGAGAACGTCGGGCACCTCAGACACGACATCGGCCTCGATTTTTCTATCGCCGACAAGGGCCTCGAAGGAGTCGTCGAATACAACACGAGTTTGTTCAGGCGCAGGACTGTAGAAAATTTTGCCGAGCATTATCGCCGCGTGCTGCACGCGGTTGTGGACTCGCCCGACGCCAAAATCTCTGAGATCGAGCTGTCGTCAGCCGAAGAGAGGCGCAGGCTGGTGTTCGACTTCAACAGCACGGAGAGGGAGTATTCCGGCCTCGGCGTCCACCGACTTTTCGATGAGCAGGTCAGGAAGACGCCCTCTAACACGGCGGTCGTGTCCGGCGACGAGAGCCTCACTTACCAGCAGCTAAACGGCCGCGCCAATCAACTGGCCCGCTATCTGCAAGCCCGCGGCGTCGGCGCGGAGTCGTTGGTCGGCGTCTGCATGGGGCGCTCGGTCGAGTTGGTCGTCAGCCTCTTGGCAGTCCTCAAAGCCGGGGCCGCCTACCTGCCCTTAGACCCGTCGTATCCGGAGTCGCGCCTGCGGCAGATGTTAGAGGACGCCGCAGTGCGGCTGGTGTTGACCGAGGAGGAGTCGGCCGGGGGAGTGGCCGCAGGCCCCGGCGAGGCGCGGCGAGACGTGGTCTGTCTGCGGGGCGAGTGGGCGGAGGTCGGCAGGGGCAGCGACGAGGACGTGGAAGGCGGGGAGGGGAGTGAGAACCTGGCCTACGTCATCTACACCTCCGGCTCGACCGGCAGGCCGAAGGGCGTGATGATCTCTCACGGCTCGCTGACCAACCACATGCGCTGGATGCTGGAAACTTTCCCGCTTAACGATTCCGACGTTGTCTTGCAAAAGACCCCGTTCAGTTTCGACGCGGCGGTGTGGGAGTTTTACGCGCCCCTGTTAAGCGGCGCGCGGTTGGCGCTGGCCCGTCCGGGCACTCATCTGGACAGCGGCGCGTTGGTCGAGCAGATGATCGAGCGGCGCGTGAGCGTGCTGCAAGTCGTGCCGACGCTTTTGCAGATGCTCGTGGAGGAGCCCGGGCTGGGGAGTTGCCGCTGGCTGCGGCGCGTATTCTGCGGCGGCGAAGCGTTGACGACCGGCCTGGCGCGGCGCTTGGCCGAGCGGGTTGACGTGGAGTTGGTCAATTTATATGGGCCGACGGAAACCACCATCGAGTGCGGCTATGCCCGCCGCGAGGCGGCGGAGCCGGGGCGCACGGTGCCTATAGGGCGGCCCGTGGCGAACACGCAGATGTATGTGCTCGACCGCCGGCAGCGGGTGTTGCCTGCGGGCGTCGCCGGCGAGCTTTACGTGAGCGGGGCGGGGCTGGCGAGAGGCTATTTGAACCGCCCGGAACTGACGGCGGAGAAGTTCCAGCCGCACCCTTTCATCGGCGGGGGCGCGCGGCTCTACCGGACGGGCGACATGGCGCGTCATCTTGAAGACGGCCGGATAGAGTTCCTGGGGCGGGCCGACGAGCAGGTGAAGTTGAGGGGCTATCGCATCGAGTTGGGCGAGATCGAGGCGGCGCTGAAAGAGCACCCGTCCGTGCGCGAGAGCGTCCTCCTCGTGCGCGAAGACGGGTCGGGCAATAAGCAGTTGGTGGCCTACGTCGTGTGCCGCAGGAAGGAGCCGCCGACGGCGGGCCGCCTGCGCGAATTTCTGAAAGAGAGATTGCCTGAACACATGCTGCACATGACTTTCGTGATGCTCGACACGATGCCTCTGACCACCAGCGGCAAGATAGACCGGCGGATGTTGCCCGACCCCAAGTCGCTCGCCCCGTCGGCGGCCGAGAGTTATATCGCGCCGCGAAACGAGGTCGAGCGAATCATCACCGACATCTGGCAAGAGGTGCTAAAGGTTGAGAGGGTAGGCGTCAACGATAACTTCTTTGACCTGGGCGGCCACTCCCTGCTGATGTTTCAGATTCAGGGCAAACTCCGCCAGGCTTTTCAGACCGACCTGTCAACCGTCGACCTCTTCAAATATCCGAGCGTCAGCTCCCTCAGGGAACGCCTCAGCCGGGAAGAAATCGAGCCGACTTCCTTCGAGCCGGAGCAAGACCGCGCCCGCAAGCAGCGCGAGGCGATCAATCGGCGGAAGCGTTCGGCCGAAGAGCCGGGGAGGCGCGCGCGTTAATGAGTAGTCAGGAAACAGAAAATGGGGCCGGCGCTGTCGCCGTCATAGGGATGGCCGCTCGCTACCCCGGCGCGCGCGACGTTGAACAGTTCTGGCGGAACCTGCGCGACGGGAGAGAGAGCATCTCCTTCTTCTCCGACGAAGAGCTGCTCGCGGTCGGCGTCAGCCCCGAAGTGTTGAATGACCCGGCCTACGTTAAGGCGAGCGGCGTGCTGGAAGGGATAGACCTGTTCGACGCGAAATTTTTCGGCTTCAACCCGCGGGAGGCCGAGATGACCGACCCGCAGCACCGGCTCTTCCTGGAGCAGGCGTGGAAGGCCCTGGAGCACGCCGGTTACGACCCGGAAGCTTATCCGCACCTGATAGCCGTTTACGCCGGCGTGGGAATGAATAGATACCTGCACAACCTCTACTCGAATCCGGGGCTGATAGACTTGTTCGGGACGTTTCAGACCATCATCGGCAACGACAAAGATTTTTTGAGCACGCGCGTCTCCTACAAGTTGAACCTCAAAGGGCCTAGTTTGACAGTTCAATCCGCCTGCTCCACTTCGCTCGTCGCCGTTCACATGGCCTGCCAGAGCCTGCTCGGTTATCAGTGTGACATGGCGCTGGCCGGCGGGGTTTCGGTCAACCCTTCCCACAAGGGCGGCTACTTTTATCAGGAGGGAGGCATTCTTTCTCCGGACGGACACTGCCGGGCTTTCGACGCCGGGGCGCAGGGGATGGTCGCGGGCAGCGGCGTCGGCGTCGTCGTCCTGAAGCGGCTCGAAGAGGCCGTGGCCGACGGCGACACGATTCACGCGATCATCAAAGGCTCGGCCATTAATAACGACGGCTCGTTGAAAATCGGCTTCACGGCTCCGAGCGTGTCTGGCCAGGCGAAGGTCATCGCCGAGGCGCAGGCCGTCGCCGGTGTCGACGCCCGGACGATCGGCTACGTGGAGGCGCACGGGGCGGCGACGGCGCTCGGCGACCCCGTCGAGATTGCCGCGCTGACCGAAGCTTTCCGCGCCGGCACGGACGCCAAAGGCTTCTGCGCCGTCGGCTCCGTGAAAACGAACATCGGGCACACGGACGCCGCCGCCGGCGTGGCCGGCCTCATCAAGACCGTCCTCGCGCTCGAACATAAAGAACTCCCTCCGAGTCTCAACTACGAGAGGCCGAACCCGCAGATTGATTTCGCCGACAGTCCGTTTTACGTCAACGCCGTCCTGTCCGACTGGGAGGCCGGCGAGACCCCGCGGCGGGCCGGCGTCAGCTCTCTCGGTCTGGGCGGCACGAACGCCCACGTCATACTCGAAGAGGCCCCGGCCACGCCGCCCGCGCGCGAGTCAAAGCCCTGGCGGTTACTGCTGCTCTCGGCCCGAACTGCCTCCGCGCTGGAGAGCGCCACCGCCAACCTCGCCGCTCACTTAAAGCGGCACCCTGAGCTTAACCCGGATGATGTCGCTTACACTCTTCAGGTAGGGCGGAGGAAGTTCGACTACCGGAGGGCCGTTTTATGCAAGGGGCTTGACGACGCGGCGGCGGCGCTGGAAACGCTCGACCCGAAGAGGGTTTTCACGGCCTCCGCTGACGGCGACGACCCGCCCGTCGTCTTCATGTTTCCGGGGGGCGGCGCGCAGCACGTCAACATGGGGCGGGAGCTTTACGGCGGCGAGCCGATTTTCCGCGCGCAGGTCGATCACTGCCTGGGGCTGCTCAAATCGGGGCAGGGCTGTGACCTGCGCGACTACCTGTATCCGGTCGAGGGAGAAGGGCAGGACGCGGCCCGGCAGTTGGAGCGCACGTCAATCGCCCTGCCCCTTCTCTTCACGGTCGAGTACGCGCTGGCCCGCTTGTGGATACGTTGGGGGATAACCCCTCAGGCGATGATCGGTCACAGCCTCGGCGAGTACGTCGCCGCTTGCCTGTCGGGCGTCCTCTCGTTGGAAGAAGCGTTGGCGCTGGTCACACTGCGGGGGCGCCTGTTTGAGCAGTTGCCGGAAGGCGCGATGCTCAGCGTCCCTCTTCCCGAAGACGAAGTGCGCCCCCTGCTCGACCGTCAACTCTCGATAGCGGCCGTCAACGGCCCGTCGCTCTGCGTCGTTTCGGGAGGGGCGGAGGAGATTGAAGGGCTGCGCCGCCTGCTGGACGACAGGGGGGTGGAATCGAGCCGCCTGCGCATCTCCGTGGCGGCCCATTCCGAGATGGTCTCGGCCATCCTGAAGCCCTTCGGCGATTTCGCGGAGAGGCTGCGACCGCAGCCGCCGCGCGTCCCCTACGTGTCGGACGTGACGGGGACTTGGATGACGCAGGCGGAAGCGACAGACCCGACCTACTGGACGCGACACCTGCGGCAGACCGTCCGCTTCGCCGACGGCATAAGTCTCTTGTTGCGTGAGAAGAATTGTCGCCTGCTGGAGGTCGGGCCGGGGCGCACGCTGTCCACCCTGGCAAGGCAGCAGGCGGAGAGGTCGGGCGCGCGGCGCGTCTCCTCTTCTTTGCCCTGGCCCGACGACGCCGAGACGGAGACGGCCTCACTGCTGCGCGCCCTCGGACATCTGTGGCTCGCCGGGAAGCGGGTTGACTGGTCGGGATTTTACGCGGGCGAGCCGCGCCGGCGCGTGCCCTTGCCGACCTACCCGTTTGAAGGTCAGAGCTATTGGATAGCGCCACAGAAATCGTCGGCGGGGGAGGCGGACGGGCGGCACTCGCTGCGGAAGAAGGCGAATGTTGATGACTGGTTCTACCTCCCTTCGTGGAAACGCTCGCGCCCGCCGGCGATATCAAAGTTGGAGGAACTCGGCGCGCGGAAATTATCGTGGCTGGTTTTCGCCGACGCCTCCGGGCTGGGCCGGAGAATGGCCGGGCGTCTGAAAGGGATGAATCAGGAGGTCGTCACCGTGGAGGCGGGCGCGCGACACGAGCGGCTCGGCCCCGACCTTTACTCCCTCAAGCCGGACAGCGCCGGAGACTATCGGAGCTTAATCGAATCGCTGCGGGCCTCCGGCTTTATCCCCCAAATCATCCTTCATCTATGGAGCGTCACGGAGGGCGCGGACTCCGGCGCGGAATTTTTCGCCGCCGCTCAAAAGCGGGGCTACTACAGCCTGCTCTTTCTCGCCCAGGCGTTGGAAAAGCAGGAGGCCGCCGAAAGTCTAGACCTTGTGGTGATCGCCAACCATCTCCACGATGTCAGCGGTGAAGAGCGGGTCTGTCCGGAGAAGGCGACGCTGCTCGGCCCGTGTCAGGTCATCTCGCAGGAGCTTTTGAACATCTCAAGCCGCTGCCTAGACATCACTCTGCCCCCGGCGGGGACGCGACGTGAGGCCAGGCTGATAGATCAACTTTTAGCGGAAGTCATAGCCAGGCCGCCTGAGACGGTGGTGGCCTATCGCGGTTCGTGCAGGTTGGTGCAGAGCTATGAGAAGAATTGGTTGGGCGGTCAGAGCGATTCGATAAGAAGGCTGCGCGAAAAAGGGGTCTACCTGATAACGGGCGGGTGGGGAAACGTGGGGCTTCTGCTGGCGGAGTATCTCGCCAGGAATTTCAAGGCGAGGCTGATACTGTTGGGCCGCTCCGCCCTGCCGGAAAGGAGCGAGTGGGACGACTGGCTGGCGACACACGCGCCTGAAGATCAGACGAGCCGTAAGATTCAAAAAGTCCTCAAGCTGGAAGAACTGGGGGCCGAAATCATTTCGGCCCGCGCGGACGTGGCCGACGAGGAGCAGATGCGGTCTGCCCTCAGTCTCGCCGACGAGCGCTTCGGCGCAGTACACGGCGTGATCCACGCGGCGGGAATCACCAGCGGCAAGTCGGTAGTGCATCCGATCGCGGAGATCGGTCAGGAAGAATCGGAGTTGCAGTTCGCCCCGAAGGTTCACGGCCTGCGCGTGCTGGAAAAGGTGCTCGCGGGAAGGGAGCTGGATTTCTGCCTGCTCTTCTCTTCCAACGCCTCGGTCTTAGGCGGTCTGGGCACCGTCGCTTATTCGGCCGCCAACCACTTCATGGACGCTTTCGCCTCGGCGCGCAGCGGGGACGGAGGCGTCCCGTGGATCAGCGCCAACTGGGATGCGTGGCCCGCGGACGGCCCCGCGCCGGAACAGGCGAGGCAAAGAAGCATAGACGAATACGGCATGACCGCGGACGAGAGCGCGAAGGCTTTTACGGCCATCGTCACGCAGGCGCCGCCCGGCCAGGTGGTGGTTTCGACCGGCGAACTGGCGGCGCGGATCAACCTCTGGATTCGACGCCAGTTCTTGAGCAGCGTCGAAGACGTGGAAGACAACGCCCACGCCCGCCCGACGTTGGAGACCACTTACGTCGCCCCCGAGAACGAGATTCAGCAGGCCATCGCCGACATCTGGCGACAACTGTTCGGCATCGAGCGTGTGGGAATCCACGACGATTTCTTCGACCTGGGCGGCCACTCGCTGCTGGCGACGCGAATCGTCACGCGGCTGCGCCAGTCCTTCCGCGTCCAACTCCCGCTGCGCAGCCTCTTCGACCACCCGACCGTCGCGGGGTTGGCGCAGGAAGTCTCGCGCGGCCTGGACGAGACTCAGGAGCAGAAGTTGGTCAAAGTCAGCAGCCCTCACGCGGAGACCGCGCAGGAGCTACTGTCGAAAATAGATCAACTGCCCGACGACCAGATAGATTCATTGCTGGATAAATACATCGGCTGAAGACGGGTCAGCACATGAGCAACAGTCGAGACCGCACCGCCCACCTTTCAATCGAAGAGAAGCGCGCCCTGCTGGCCGGACTCCTGAAGAAGGTGAGCGGTTCGCGGACTCTGCCGCTCTCGTTCGCGCAACAGCGGTTGTGGTTCCTCAACCGGCTTGAGCCAGATAGTATCGCCTACAACATCTCGACCGGCGTGCGCCTCCGGGGGCCTCTCAACCTCCCCGCGCTCGAACAGAGTTTCAACCAGATCATTCGCCGCCACGAAACCCTGCGCACGACCTTCGCGCTGGCCGACGGCCGGCCAGCGCAGGTCGTCGCGCCGGAGTTGAAGATCACGCTGGCCGTCGAGGAGTTGCGCCACCTGGAGGAGGGCGGGCGCGATGCCGAGGCGCTGCGGCTGGCGACCGCCGAGGCCCGACGCCCGTTCGACTTGACGCGCGGCCCTTTGCTGCGCGCCAGGCTGCTGCGGCTCGGCGAGGAGGAATACATAGCGGTGCTTGTGATGCACCACATCGTGAGCGACGAGTGGTCGAGGGGCGTCTTCATAAGGGAGCTGGCGACGCTCTACGAAGCCTGCTCGGCGGCACGCCCGGCGACGCTTCCCGAACTGCCCATCCAGTACGGCGACTACGCCGTGTGGCAGAAGGAGCGGCTGCAAGGCGAATCGATGGAGCGGCAACTCTCTTACTGGAAGAAGCAGCTCGCAGACCTCCCCCCGTTGGAGTTGCCGACAGACCGGGCGCGTCCGCCGCGGCAGAGTTTTCGCGGGGCGGCCCGCGTCTTTGAATTGCCCGAAGGGCTGAACGAAAAGCTCAGGGCGCTCGGCCAGCGTCAAAACGTGACGCTCTTTATGACCTTGCTGGGGGCGTGGCAGGCGTTGCTCTATCGCTACACGGGGCAGCGAGAGATCGTCGTGGGGACGCCGATTGCGAACCGGCAGCGCGTCGAGTTGGAAAACCTGATCGGATTCTTCGTCAACACGCTGGTGCTGCGCACAGACCTGTCGGGAGACCCGAGTTTCTGTGAACTGCTGGCGCGCCTTCGGGAGGTTGCTTTAGAAGCCTACGCGCACCAGGATGTCCCGTTCGAGAAGGTGGTTGAAGAGTTGCAGCCCGCGCGCGATTTGAGTCGCAACCCTCTCTTCCAGGTGGTCTTCGTCTTACAGGACACCTCCGTGCAGGACTTGCAATTGCCGGGCATGAGCTTGAGCCAGGTGGAGCTTGACACCGAGACGACGCGCTTCGATCTGGAACTGCACATGTACGAGCGCGAGAACCGGCTCAGGGCGAGCTTCATCTACAGCACAGACCTGTTTGACGAAAACACCATCAGCCGGATGGCGTCTCACTTCCAGAGGCTGCTGGAGGCCGTCGCCGAAAACCCTGAACAACGCTTGTCGCGGTTGCCGCTCCTGACCGAGGCGGAATCCGAGCAGTTGATCTCAGAGTGGGACGAGACGCAAACAGACTACCCGCGGCGCTGCATTCATCAGACGTTTGAAGCGCAGGCCAGGCGCACGCCCGACGCCGTCGCCTTAAGCTTCGGGCGCGAGCGCCTCACCTACCGGCAGTTGAACGAGCGCGCCAACC
>Ga0209577_10001510_pt1 | contig 22970 bp, 23 predicted proteins | sample GraSoiAngelo_109_FD_185874 | JGI IMG/M metagenome (GOLD analysis project Ga0209577, IMG submission 185874) | Grasslands soil microbial communities from the Angelo Coastal Reserve, California, USA - 14_0903_12_20cm (SPAdes) (version 2) | ecosystem: Environmental > Terrestrial > Soil > Grasslands...
TCGTGGAGTGTTCAATGTCACTAAGGTTTTTATTGGCGAGATGCTCGCACGTGGTGCTGGGGTCATTGTCAATATCGCGTCAATCGGCGGTTTGCTTGCGATTCGCGATCGTATTGCGTACTGTACGGCGAAGTTCGCCGTGGTAGGTTTGACCAAGTCTCTTGCACTCGATCACGCCACACAGGGTATACGCGTCAATTGCGTGTGTCCTGGTCGTGTCGAAACTCCCTTTGTGAAGGCACGCTTGCGTGAATATCAGGATCCTGAGGCAGCGTACCGCGAAATGGCTTCATCGCAGGCAATTGGTCGGATGGGCAAACCGGAAGAGATCGCTGCCGCGGTGCTCTATCTGGTTAGCGACGAATCCGCATTCATTACTGGTACCGCATTGATCATCGATGGTGGGTGGAGTGCCGGATAGTCTTGGCCGGATTCACGCATGCGGGGGTGTTTGTGCTTCGAATGGGAATTGTAGGCGGTGGGCCCGGAGCTTTCATCGCACCAGTGCACCGCGCCGCCGCGGAACCTGATGGAGCGATCAGACTTGTTGCGGGTGCGTTCAGTTCGAATCCGGCCAGATCGAAGGTCGCCGGACGTACATACGGGATTGCGGACGACCGAACGTACAGTAGCTACGAGGAGATGCTCAGGGTTGAATCAAAACGCGCTGATCGAATTGATTTTGTTTCTATTGTCACGCCGAATCACTTTCCAGTCGCAGTGGCTGCGCTAGAAAGAGGTTTTCATGTCATCTCCGACAAACCGGCTACTGCAACTCTGGAAGAGGCGTGCAAACTGCGCGACGTGGTCAAGCGGACGGGAAAATTCTACGCCTTGACGCACACCTACAAGGGCTACCCGTTAGTGCGCGAGGCACGTACGCAAAGTTCTCGGACTTGAGGACTCGCAAAAACCGTGAACGAAACCGCTGCGGCGAGCTTATGGATCGATTCGCGATGCACGCTCGGTGAGGGGATCATCTGGTCCGAGCGGCGCGGTTCCCTACTTTGGTCCGATATTCAGAGCCGCCGACTCTGGCAGCACTCACTCTACACCAACGCTGTCCGTACGTGGACTCTGCCGGACCGTCTCGGCGCTTTGGCTGAGTGCGAATCGGGCAAACTGCTCCTCGGATTTACGAAACAGTTTTGCATCGCCCCACTTTACGATGAACATCCGCCCGGCATGCTCGGTTGCACACCGCTCGTATCTGTTGAGTCGTTCCGAGCTTCCACTCGCGTCAATGATGGCCGTACTGATCGTGCTGGCAACTTTGTTTTCGGGACGCTCAACGAGCACGCGGATAAGCTTCCAATTGGCAATTTCTACCAGTTCTCATTCCACCGCGGACTCCGGAGATTAGACCTTCCCTCGGTTGTAATCCCTAACAGCATCTGTTTCAGCCCGGACGGCCGAACAATGTACTTCTGCGATTCTTTGGAGCGACGGATCATGAGGTGCGACTATGATGCCGCCGAAGCCAAGGTTGCAAATGTCCGGGAATTCGTCAGATTTGCCGGAGATCAGGGGTTGCCGGACGGGTCGGTCATCGATACCGACGGATGCCTTTGGAACGCCGAATGGGGGACCGCGATGGTCAGGCGATACACGCCGTGTGGTGCTATGGATTGTGCGATTGCGGTCCCCACAAAGAACCCAACGTGCGTGGTATTTGGTGGGTCAAGACTGGACGAGCTATACGTTACTTCGTCGCGCCAGGAGATGAGCCTCGAAGAACTTGAGAGTACGCAGCACGCTGGAGGAGTCTACCGAGTCCTTCCAGGAGTGACCGGTATTCCCGATCGAACATTTAAGGACTCGTAATTCTACCCATGAAGAAAAGGGAGAGGGCTATGTCATTCAATTGCTGGCAGTTTCTTTGGGCGGCCTCGACAGGTGCCGCAAGATTAGTACTGCCCAGTCTTGGACCTTGACCACCTCATTGGTCGTTGCAGAGAACTGAACCTGGACTCTATTGAGCTATCTCACCCCAATACGTGTTGCCGCAAGCGAAACTCGAGGAGTTTCGTTCCACTAAAGCGCAGCTGAAGTGTAAGCGACTGGTCTGAACCGTCTGGACAAAGTGAGAGTAAAGAAGGATGTGACACGCCCTTTCTTTTTTTCGGCGGCGTGCAACGGCTCGTGTGACGGCCAGTCACGCGCATCGCCGTAGTACCCCGAGTCACGCACTTGCGAACTAATCAAGCGACGGAATATCGTGATAGCGTCATGTCGATTCCCGAACTCATGTTGCACCCGTGCCTTGCAATTGCCAATCGCAGAAACAACGTTGCGGAGGACGGGATATACAGATGGACGTTACCGAGCGTCGCGATACTTTGTAATAAAAATAATGATAACAATAAAGGCTTTCGTTTTTGCTGCCGATTTCCTGTGATAGAGTCCACGTTGTTCTGGGAGCGGCTGTCTAGCTGGAGATAGGGACAGCCGATCGTGAACAGTCGCTCCTGGAAACCCAATAAAATTCGGAGACACAAGGCTAAGACAAAAGGGGTTTGCAACATCTGTTAGCCGAAGATTCTCCGTTTATCGGAGGAGTGGGGGGAACACCTGCAAGTCTTTGGTGTGGTGTATCCAACCTGCGGCGAGAAAAAGATGCTAAAGCCCTATCTGTTTGTTGTTTTGCTGCTTCTGGTCTCAGGAAGCGTGACATTGCCAGCGCAATCAACCGCCGGACTGGATCGTGACTGGCCCGGGTATAACGGCGACTCTGGTGAAACACACTACTCGCCGCTAGCGCAGGTCAATCGCAAAAACGTTAGTCGGTTGGAAGTGGCCTGGACCTACGACGCCGGAGACGCTTTCCCTGGCTCCGAGTGCAATCCGATCGTGGTCCACGGGGTACTCTACGCAACTACCGCAAAGGTGAATGTCATTGCCCTCGATGCGGCCACCGGCGAGCTATTGTGGCGGTTTGATCCCAACCGCGACGCCCCAGTGACCACCAAAATGCGAAGCCGAGGCCTGGCCTATTGGTCAGATGGCAACAAGGATCAGCGCATTTTTACGGCGGTGCGGCAGTACGTGTACGCACTCGATGCGGCGACCGGAGACCAAATCAAAACTTTCGGCGATGGCGGCCGCATCGATCTGCGCGACAACCTGGGACGCGAGCCGAAAATGTGGGCGACGATGACGAGTCCCGGGATCGTTTACAAAGATCTGTTGATTCTGGGCAGCGCGCTCGGCGAGACTCTACCCACGCCTCCCGGCGATATTCGTGCCTATGACGTGCACACGGGCGGACTGCGTTGGTCTTTTCACACCATTCCGCATCCAGGGGAATTCGGCTACGACACCTGGCCGAAAGATGCCTGGAAATACAGCGGAGCGGCCAACGACTGGACGGGTTTTTCTCTCGACGAGAAACGTGGGCTGGTATTCGCTTCGACTGGCTCGGCCGCCTCAGATTTCTATGGTGCAAATCGCACCGGCGATAACCTTTTTGGCAATTCCGTGATTGCATTAAATGCGGAAACCGGCAAGCGAGTATGGCACTATCAAACCGTTCAGCATGACATATGGGACCGCGATCTCCCTGCTCCTGCCGTGCTCGTGACAGTGAAGCATAATGGCCGACTGGTGGACGCGCTAGCGCAAACTACAAAGTCCGGTTACGTTTTCCTGTTTGACCGCTCGACCGGCGCGCCGTTGTTTCCCATTGAGCGGCGCGAATATCCCAAGTCGGATATCGAGGGAGAGGTTACTTCACCAACGCAGCCGCTGCCTCTTGTGCCGCCTCCTTTCGCACGCCAGCGGCTTACCGAGGAGATGCTGACCGAGCGAACTCCACAAGCTCACGAGGAAGTGCTGGAGCGTTTTCGCAAGATTCGCAGCGGCGGCCAGTTTGTGCCCGGCAGCCGCGAGGGCACGATCATCTTCCCAGGCTACGATGGCGGCGCGGAATGGGGAGGACCGGCGTTCGATCCCCAGAGCCACCGTCTCTACGTCAATGCTAATGAGATGGCGTGGGTTCTGCATTTGGTTGAGCAAAAGCTGTCGAGCGAACAGACGAGCGGCAAGAACATCTATCTGCAGCAGTGCTCGGCCTGCCACGGAACCAACATGCAAGGCACGCCGCCGGAGTTTCCCTCGTTGGTTGGGCTCGAGAAGCGCCATTCCGAGTCGGACGCCTTGTCACTGATCTCACAAGGAGAGGGCCGCATGCCGAGTTTCGCGCGGCTTGGAGATGGCCAATTGCACGCGGTTATCGACTATGTGTACCGAGGCATCGAGACCAGCGTGAAGGGGAACGCGCCTTCGCCTTACGATATGAAATATGCCAGCGACGGCTACAACAAATTCCTCGATGCCGAGGGTTATCCGGCGATCAAGCCGCCCTGGGGGACGCTTAACGCGATCAATCTCGACACGGGAAAAATCGACTGGAAGGTTCCTCTGGGAGAGTATCCCGAACTTGCCGCGCAAGGTCTCACGAAGACTGGCAGCGAAAATTATGGTGGCCCGGTGGTGACAGCGGGCGGCCTGCTATTTATTGCAGCTACCAATCACGACAAGAAGTTTCGTGCCTTCGATAAAGATACAGGTAAGCTTCTTTGGGAGACGACGCTGCCCGCCGCTGGTAATGCCACGCCTGCAATCTTTGAAGTAAATGGTCGGGAATTTGTGGTCATTGCCGTCGGCGGAGGCAAGTGGGGGGCGCCTTCTGGGGCCAGCTACATGGCCTTCGCGTTGCCTCAGTAAGTCTCTGCCAAAAGCGGTTGCGAAGGGCTTTCGGCGACCGTGAATTCGTGCCTCTCATTTACAGAGAGAAAGATTTATATATTTCGGCGTAAGGAGCAATCGCATGGCAACGTCCCGAAGAGAATTCTTGATTCAGAGTAGTGCTGCGTTGGCGGCTGCACTTGTAACCGGTTATCCGACGCGCTCGAATTCCAATCCGTTGGACAAACCGGCTGGGTTGCAGCTCTATTCGGTAATGGCGCTGCTGCAGAAAGATTTCGATGGCACTCTCGATCAGGTGCGAAAGATCGGATATCAGGAAGTCGAAATGGCCGGGTTTTTTGGCAAGAAGCCGGTCGAGATAAAAAAGTCGCTTGACAACGCAGGTTTGCACTGCGGGAGCATGCACATTTTTTCCGAGGGCATGGCCGCAACCATGGAGCACGCCGTTGCTGCTGGAGCGAAATACATCATAACTTCGTTCATTGGCCCGCAAGGTCTTCACGACGCAACGCGCATCGCGCTCGAGGACTATAGAGTAATGGCCGACAAATGCAATCACATGGGAGAGCAAGCAAAACGGGCTGGGCTGCAATTGGCATACCACAACCACAATGCTGAATTTAAGCCATTGCCCGGGGGTACAGGCTATGATGAGCTCCTGAAATTCACCGATCCCGACCACGTTAAGTTAGAGCTTGACTGCGGATGGATGTCAGCCGCCGGCCTTGATCCCGCAACCTACATCGGGAAATATCCTGATCGTTATCGACTGTTGCATATTAAGGATTTTAAACTCACTCCACATCCCTTGTACGGAGGGGGTGAGGCCCCGGAGGGTACGGAACTGGGTCGAGGGCATGTTGACTATGGGCCGATTTTCCGCGCCGCCAAGAAGGCAGCGATCGACTGGTATTACGTAGAACAGGAACCGCCATTCAAAGATATGCCAGCGTTAGAAGCAATGAGAGTCAATTATAAGTACTTGCAGCAGTTCAAGTAGATAAGGCATTCAGCGGTTTTTGCAAAAGGATAAGGATGGCCAAGAATATAACCCACGCTGCTCCGGGGCGGCTGCTGTCCTACTATCGACCTCTCGCGTAGGGAGCCGATTGGCTGATAGAGCCTTCGGTCAGATGCGAGTAGCGCCAGAAGTATCATGCGGGGCAAACCACAGAGCCTGGTCCGCAGCATCTTGGCACATCCGTACTGAACCAGCAGTGGAAGTTCCGAAGACTGCCGAGTGCTTTCCATATTCACGACGAGCCCGACTCGGTAAGCGATTCTGCTCATTGTTAGTTTCGGTTGCCGCCCCGGAAAGCCAAACGCTCCGTAAGTGCTGAAAACAATCGCGAGAACGTTGGGAATTTGTACGCGACGGCGTCGTGACAGTGTGGGGTTCTAACCAACGACAGGGCAGCGTTCTAACCAACTGAACTACGTCCCAAACCGTGGAATCAACTTAGCGTAAAACCTTGCAAATAAGGACTTTGCAAACTCCGCATACAGCGCACTGTTCGCCCGGATTGCCTGTAATAGCAGCCCTTCTTGGCAAAACCGCCTGTAAATATCAGCGCGCGCATGCGAGACTCATACTAGACTCGAGCAAGAGGAGAACCAGTATTCCGAAGCAGGGTATTCGGCCGGCGAACCCCCGCTACTCCCGACACATGTTGCTGATGCCAGTCGCCCGGCGATATAACTCGTTCGCAGCAGCCAGCGGCTAGACTTATCGCTTCGGAATCTCCACTTCGGTGTAGCCGCCTGGCTTTGCCGCGTTCACCGCGGCAGCAATGCTGCCGAGATGCAAACGCACTACCGGCCACTGCGAGTTCGCAAGCACCAAAACGGAGATCTTGCGGCCAGCCAGGTTTTGCTGATACTGGATATTCTTGTCTGTCGTGAGCAGTACTTGGAAGCCGACCGCACCTCTGGGTTGCTGCACAAACTGCTGCACAGACGCTTCCCTGAACCCCCTGAAATGCACCAAAACGGATGCATGACTCCTCGGACGCAATAGATAACTTGGTGGTTGAGGGGCCGCCGAAGGCAGGGTTTGAGTCGTTGGCGATCCGCTCGTGGCAGGACTCTTTTGTGTTTGCGAAATCGGGATGGAGTGGCGAATGGTAAGGCTTTGCGTATCGACCAGAATTTCTTTAACCAGCAACCGCAGAATTTGTTGGCGCTCACGAACATCCAACGTCTTCGCGCGCGCGTGCAGTTTTTTCCGGAATGCACTTAGATTTTCCGCAAGCTGCAAGTATTTCGCTTTGTCCATTGCTCCTGTCTCAAGCGATTGAAGTTCTGCTTCCACCGTTTTTGCTCTCTTATTCAACTCCGGCATTCTTTCACGTAATTGCGACAAGCTGAGCAAGCCTTCCTGATAAGCCGTGATCAGTCGTTCGCTATTGTTCCCGAGACGCGCTCGTTCGCGTCGTAGTGTTTCTTGACGCTGTTGTCGAGGATCCGTATTTCGTATGGCTTCTTTTCGTCGATCTATTTCCGCTTGCAGCAGCGTGTCATTCTCCAGCAAACGGATGATCTCATTCCATACCAATGGATCCAAGTAATCTTGGCGGATCGGTCGGTTCGTGCACAACGCACCTTTGAGCTGACGGTGAGCATCTGAGCCGCTACACCGATAGTAGTACAGCCTCCGTCTCGTTGTGCGTACAGAACACCGATACAATGCATAACCACACTTCTGACAAACCAGCATCCCTTGCAACAACGTCGGCTCTAACGTTCTACGCTGTGCATGATGCTTGTTTCTTTCCAACTGTTCTTGTGCCAAAGCAAAGGTCTGTTCACTCACCAACGCCGGAACAGGCACGGTAATCCACTCCGATCGAGGACGCTCGTGACCTGAGCTGTTGCTCCTTTTCGGCATTCCATTCCGCTGACGCAGCGCTCGCGTGATGCGTTGCCGCGGCCGCTGTTCGGTTTTTCCGTAACAGGCCTTACCTTGGTATGCCGGATTGCGCAGGAGGCCCCATACCGTCGATCGTTCCCATCGTGTTTTTCCTGTTCTTGTTGAAATTCCGCGCTGGTTCAATAAACGTGTAATCGCTCGGATATTGAGCTGTTGTTTGGTATACATCTCGAACACCATGCGAACCACGCCGGCTTGGCTTTCCAGCACTTCATAGTAAGCGGCAGAAGTGTCCGTCTTCTTCATATAACGGTAGCCGTACGGAGCTCCGCAAAGTACATTCACCACTCCCTGCTGCGCTTTGTGTCGCTTTCCTCTTCTGCTCCGTTCCGCGATCTGCGCACGTTCGTATTCTGCAATCATTCCCTGAAACTGCACGACCAATTGATCCTCGGGACTGCCACCAGCGGGAGACTTCAGAAAAACAATGTCCACTCCACATCGCGATAGTTCTTCCGTCAACAAAACTTGGTATGCGTATTTGCGGCTGAGCCGATCGGGCGAGTAGATCAACACCGTGGCCATTTGCCCTTGTGCCGCCAAATCACGAAGTGTTTCCAGACCAGGCCGCTGTAAACTCGCACCACTATACCCTTCGTCTTGGAAGACCCATTCCGGCGGCACCACGTATCCGTTGGTCTTCGCATATTCCATCAGGGCCGCCGTCTGACTGGCGATCGTGTGGTCCTGCTTTTGACGGTCCGAGGAAACCCGTGTATAAATCGCAGCTGGTTTGTTCATTTGCTATCTCCTGTAACGGATTTAATTCCGCAGCGGTCGACGTAGGGGAGGCACGAGAAATTCGTAGGCTTGCTCGATTTTTTGAGGGAGCAACCGATCGAAGCGATATTCGAATAGAAGCGCGTGGCCGTCGAGTGCAGGCCGTTTAGCCACGTCTTTTTCTCTGCGGCAAAGCTGCAAGTAATGCCCGACTCACGATCTCGCTCAACGGCAAATTTGTGCGGTTCGCGAAAGCGCGAAGGCGCCGAACCAAGGCTTGCGAAAGTTTCACGGTAAAAGCAATCTTGGTGTCGCCAACGAGAAGGGGTTGTTTCAGATGCGCGGCTTGCTGGAGATAGCGATACGCTTGCCGACGCGAAAGGCCGGAATCTTTCCTGATTCGTGCGACGGCATCCGGCAGATGATCGAATCGCTGCAACAGTTCGCGCGCGTGATTGAGGCGCATGGCCCTTTGCGCATTGCTGGCACGGCTCATGTGCCATCCGAATACAACCACATGCGGCACATTGCAAGTACCTCTTTGCGCACATCTAGCGGTACCTTAATACGCGCTCAAAACAGAAGTTATCTTTTGCGTCCGTGGAGTAATCACACCTATACTTCACAACAACATACGCAAGGTTAGGTCTTTTCGTAATCGGCAGGCCGCGAGTTCAACTCTCGCCCTCGGCTCCAAAAACTCTAAGAAAACAAACGAGTTCCTGAAGCCAGTGACCTACGCTGAGCTAATCGGCAGGTCGCGAGTTCAACTCTCGCCCTCGGCTCCAAAAACTCTAAGAAAACAAACGAGTTCCTGAAGCTAGTGACCTACCGCTGAGCTAACCTGGCGTCAGGTTCCATCTAAGTTCCATCGTTCTTTTCCAGGGCATTCATGGCGTTCTGGATGTCTTTGGTTGCGACGATTGCGTAGCGTATGAAGACCGAACAGGTCTTCCAGCCACAGACCCAAGTTTGCGCCCGAAGTTCTCATGCTAGGGGCGATCGTTCCGCCATCCTCGTGATGCGATTGATGACTGCGTTCAACATCTCAGGTATGACGACTTCGCGGTCAACTGGTTTGTTTCGGAAGCTTAGTAATGCCGATCGAGTCGGCACTGAGTCAGACTAAACAGATCACGCAGTGGCGAAAAGAGATCGGGCTGCTCGAGCGATTCCCTTGAGAACTCCGAGGCCATCCTCCTGTGAGCCGGTATCGAACTGCGCCCCTGCATGGTCGACGGCATTGCTGACCATGGCAACCGCGGCTACGGAAGCTTGCCTGGCGACGCCAAAGGCAAAAAGCGATGCGGCCTGCATCTCGACCGCAAGTACACCCTCCCGGGCCCATTTATTGAGTTGTGTTTTGGTTTCGCGGTAAGGGGCATCCGTCGTCCACACCTTACCCGAGCGGACGGCCCATCCGGTGGCGATCAACTCCCGCTCGAGAAGGGGGACCACCGGGGACTTGCACGCGTCTTCACTGTCTGGTGGCAGGTAGTGATAGGACGTTCCCTCGTCACGAATCGCGCTCGTTGCCACCACGAGACACGGGAGCGGTAAATCAGGAGAAACTCGGCCGGCGGAGGTCAGCCCGATGATGAGCTTGGCTCCCGCGGCTTTGAGCTGCTCGGCAATCAGTACCGCGTAGGATCCGCCGATGGTTCGCGCGATGATTCCGCAGGTAACACCTTCAAGATCCATCGCGAACATCGAGGTGTGAAAACACGCCCAGGGACCGAAGGGCTTGGCTAGGCCATCTCGAACCAGCCAGTCGGTGATATCTCCATCGAACTCCAGGATGCACAAAGGAGGAACGATTCCGGCCGGTATCTGCCGGCTTTGTCGCACATCGTCGATCAATCTCTTGGGGGTGAATGCGGACGGTTGATCCAGCGCATGGCCGAGGATCGGAGGAGCCGAATCTTCCGTCATACCCTGGATCCTTCAGATCGCGGGGTTCGGTTTGAGATAATCTTCATTCCACGATGAAGCAGTATAGACGACGTCGCTGGACGGAACGAGTCGCGCGTTTCCTATTGCGCCTCCATCCACTTGTCCGAGCCCACTAGCTTGACGGACACATTCGAAAAGAAGATTCGCGCCGGCTTGCCATCCGCCGTCCCGCGATGGTCGGTTGAGATAAGGAGAGGACCAGCTTTCTTGTAGCCCGCCCAAGTTGCTGGGAGGAGACTCGGCTTCTTGGGTCCACCCCGATGATAGAAGAACTGCACAATTCGTCCATCCTTCCCGACATACAGATCCCAGGTGTCCCCCGGCGTGTAACCGCCAACCTCCGCCGGATATTTCACCGACACCAGCTTCGCCGTACCCTGTCCAATCGGCAATTTTTGCTTGTCCTTGACCGTCACATTGGCGCTGGTGTCCCAGTACGCGTGGAAAGGGAAGATGAACCAATAATTGTCGTTCACGAAAGCGGGCTCAATTTCGTCTTTCACGTTGGCCGGCGCGCTGTTGAGCTGTGACCGGTTGTACGTAACCTTGACCGGCTTGCCATCCTTGTCTTTTGTTTCGTACGTGACCTGGCCGGTCTTGGGCTCCCAAGTCCAGGTACGGGAGAGATTCACTTTCAAAGCCGGTAGATCGAGGTTGAACGTATAGCGCACCGCCTCAATTTGCCCGTAGGAATCCAGGCCATAGGTCTTGGCAAGCTTTTCGATTTCGGGTGGGCGTGTCTGTGCCCAGGAGGGTGCCGCAAGGACCAGCACCCCAAAAAATAACCAAAGGATCGTCGTGGAACGGCGCAACTTGATCATGGAAGGCCCTCCTCACTGAATGAAACGAACGAAGTCTTGGATGACGTAAAAAGATCCCTGGATACGTGAATTTCATGTGGTGAAGTTGCCTTCACTGTGCCTGGTCCGCTGAGCATTGTAGTGCGGCCGATCGTGTGATCCTACGTAAAGCGATAATAGCAGCAGCCACTGCAACGGATCCGTATTCCAGCATCATAATCCAGCCAGGAACTAACCACGGACGTCCAAGTGTGCGCAGATGCCATACATAATAGGTAGGAATAATGCTCAAAGTCCAGATCATGATCGGCACCGTCGGGGTCGATCTTATGAACGGCAGCAGCCACAGCATGTACCATGGATATACAACCGGCGCACATAAAAGCGATGCTGCCATTGGCCAAGCAAACGCGTCCGAAGCAAGTTTTGCTGACGTCCTTCTCATCCAGATCGCAGTAACGATGCCAACGAGAACCGCGAGTCCAGCCACAACCTGTGGAGCCGTCACTCGCTCGAGTGTTGCAAAAACCGGATCATTAAACCGGAACCTTTGCACGTAGGTGCCGAGCGAGCCGAAGGGAATGCGGCCGTGGTCGAGAAATGGGACATATAGAAGTCCAAGCACGACTGCAGCCAGCGCACCGTCGCGGATGCGAACCCGCTTCCAGTAGAGTGGCAGAAGTACGATTGGGAGCAATTTCACCGCAACAGCCAGCCCAAATGCCACGGCTGCAACGGCACGCCAGCGCCTGACAAGCGCGGCCGCGGACACCAACAGCAGCAGCACGCCGACAATATCGACGTGACCGCTGCCCGCCACCTCAATCGCCAGCAGCGGGTGCCAGGCATAGGCCAGAGCCCAGTGCTCTCCATGCCGGGTACAACGCAAGATATCGAGCAACACAAACACAATCGCCAAATCGCAAACTACAAATGCTACTTTCAGCGCAAATGTAGATTCATGAATCGCCGCTACCGCGCGAAAGAATAGCTGCGCCCCCGGTGGATATGGGCTCGGCACCTCTGGATTATTCAGCGTACGCGTCTCAGATGTGTGCAAGCTGGCAAGTGCCGGGTCGCTCGGAACTACGATATAAGGGTTATAGCCGAGCCGCTGTATGCGGCCGTCCCAAACATATCGATGAATGTCGTCGTCTAAACCCGGTGGCATTCGTAGGAATTGAAAATGCCACAGAGCAGACACGGCGAGACCGAAGACGATGACGCGCTTCGGAAATTCTGGCGTGGATAAGAGCTCGCGGATGGCTAGGAGGTACGCGACGCCAGCAATAGCCAGAGGAATGAAAAATGACAGTTCACCCGTGCGGCTGAAGTTCCGTGAGCAGATCGTCAGCGCCACAAGCAAGATGGCGCCAAGTCCGTACAGCCTGTGCGGGGTGGTGAGTTTCACAGGCCTCCCGTTCAATGGCGAAGTTGCGCGACTGCTTGCTCCCATTCGCTAAACCACGCCGCGGTTCGCGGCGCCCTCGTCGGAGCGAGCCGCAGTTCCCGAGCCAACTGAATCAAATCATTTGCGATGTCGATGTCATAAAAGGGTTCCGTGAAGCCGGTCGAGAGTTCAAGGGCCTTCGTACGCGTCAGCAGTCTGTCGAGCGCACTCTTTGTTCCCATACGATCGCTTTCGAAGAGCGCCGGGTAAGCTGCCTTGGCGCCAACAAGGTAGTAGCCTCCATCGTGGGTTGGCCCGACAACCACGTCATGCGTGGCGAGTATTTCGAACGCGCTGTCCAGAACCGACGGCGCGAGGTGCGGACTGTCGCTATTGAAGGCGATGACGTGCTGCCGGCCGGCGGCAGTGAAGTGTCGAAAAACAGAGGTGAGTCCTGCTGCGAGACCTTCGCCTTTTTGCGCGACGACCTGTACTGTATTGCGTACCAGGTGAGCCAATTCGTTCTGATCCGACTCAGGGCACATCACCGCGACCTCCACGCTCGTCAATGACGTTGCCAGCGCCAGGGTGTCCTCTAAAAGACACCGATACAGCGCTGTCACTGCGGGAGAAGGAAGGCTCTCAGTGAGCCGGGTCTTGACCATACCGGGCTTTGGGGCTTTCGCCATAATGACTAACGTGCGGTTTGGGTGCGAAAAACACACAGTGGTCTGGCTAGAGGATTCCATGAGAAATTGGCCCATCGGGACGTACGCCGGTCGCGGCGTTCCCGCCCTTCGCCTTCGAAGAGAATAGCGCACGATCCGGCTCAGGATGAACCACGCTGCTCCTACCGTGCCCTTCACCGTACCGCTAATTTTGGACTTTCCAATGCGCGGATAGTAGCTCACAGAGACTTCCACGATGCGAAATCCCGCGATGGCCCCCTTCACGATCATTTCCACTGCCCAGCCGTAGGTAGCCTCCTCAAGGGCGAGGGCCCGCAGCACATCTGCGCGGCCGGCGCGAAACGGACCTAGGTCACTGACCTTGACGCCGTACAAAAGCCTGATCAGGCCGGCGGCGAGGCGATTGCCGAATGATTGGTGCCACGGTAGCGCAGCGGGGTTGCTTTTGCCACCGAAGCGCGAACCGAGCGTAATGTCAGCGCGCCCCTCGATGATCGGAGCCAAGATAATAGGCAACTCCGAAGGGCGGTCGCTGTAGTCTCCGTCGAGGAAAACAACCACATCAGGATTTTGGGTATTCGCAAGCCCTGTCAAACAAGCGCGCCCGTATCCTCGGCGAGGCTCCTGGATGACTTGTGCCCCCATCTCTCGGGCGAGATCGGGTGTTCCGTCAGTCGAATTGCTGTCGACAACAATGACCTCCGTGACGAGATTGGAAGGCAGATCGGCAAGCACACGGCCAATGGCCTGCGCTTCGTTATGGGTAGGAATGATGACCGACACTCGCACGCCGATTCCCTCATTACCACCACGGGGACGCCGGGCGCCGCCGTGCGAGCAACGCATCGATGCCCCAGGCACGACCTGCGCGTCCCACCGCGAGTCCGAGCGATGCGACCACAGGAACCAGCAATTCCCAAACCCATGACGTACCCCATTCCGATACCCAGAGGCTGGCAAGGAAGAGGAATGCGACAAAGGCGGCTGGACGCGTAAGTAGACCAATGACCAGCAGGATTCCCAGCGAGATCTCCGTCGCCGCCTGCATGGGAGCCGCTATGGCCGCATGGCTTGCCGTCAATCCCATAACCCACTTCCATGCCGCCGGTGAGTGGCTTGACTTGATGTAGTAATTGATTACCCCTGCGTAGCCCGCCGGGGTGTAGCCGCCCTTCCCCAGATTCTCGAAGAAGACCCACACGAACATCGCACCGATCGTCACGCGAACCAACGCCAAACCGTTTGCTGCACCAGGTTGGCCGGCGAAGCTGACTGTCGCATTTTGTGCTTGAGTTGCATTTGTCGTCATTCTAACCTCCGCGCAATACATTCCACCGGCGACTAAGGGCGCAATCTTAAGCTACCGGACCGGTCTGTGCCAGATGCCAAGGGCACAGGGTGTTGCCGATTTACCTTAGCTGTGACCATCATGTGTTTATGACAGCATTCGTCAATTCCGCTTGATGATAAAAACTGTCTTATCGTCAATACGATCTTCCTCGCCAATCTGTCGCAGACGATCGTCTCGTTTGACAGCGTATTCGAGCAATGCATTGCACATGTCTTTTGCCGGCAGCAGGCCGTGCTCGCGCATGACGCTTTCAAGCTGCTGTCGTTCTGCCTTATCGCTGCCGTCGTAAACGCCGTCGGTGTAAAGGAACAGGATGTCCCCCGGACTCATTAGAGTTAGCTCTGCCACATCCGAGGACTTTGCCCGCCTCTGCCGGAATTCCAAGGAAATGTACCTGTTACGATCCGGATCATTTTCGGCAAGCTGCAGTCCGAGCGGCAGAAATTGCACCATCCGGCTTTTGTCAATCTCCATGAACTTGCGGTACTCGGCAGAGAAGACCAGCGGTGGTGGATGTCCAAAATTCACGAATCTAAAATAACCATAAGGATGTACTTCACCATAAAGCATGGTCGCAATCTCCTGGGCGCTCTCTTTCTCGCTCCTGCCGAGAGCATTCCGAGCGGTGACTGATAGGGCCAATCGCAAGTTGATCCTCTCGAACAACTCCGCAGTCGTTTTTCCTCGGTGATCGAGTTCGGAAAGCATGAGGGCATGAAACGTGTCGTGAACCGTGGATGCGATTTTGGCTGAAATGATTCCGTGTCCTTGAGCGTCCACCACGAGGACGCCCGCTGTGCTGTAAAGTTCACGCAGGTCTTCGGCTATCCGCACCTGCTCCGAACTTCGTGCGTCTCGATATTCGGTTTCCATTTCAGGTTTATAGCCCGGCCTCAATTTCAGCCATTCCACATGGTCGTCCACCGAATTGCGTGGCGCCGCACCTGTCGGAAGCGGCTCGAGGTACTCCTTCGATCGCTTCAGTGCCCGCTGAATGCGTGCATCGATGTCGTAGCGTTGCTGAAAGTTTATGTACTCAAAGAGGTCGCCGCCGACCGTTCCGGCGGGAATAGCATTGCCGTACATCTCGATTCCTTGCACATGAGGAATCACCCCTTCCACCGGCATCAGCCGCTTGCGCAGATATTCGTCGATACTTGGGGCGTTGTAAGGTTTTGGCATAAGAGAATTCCTGAATGAAGCGAACTCCCTCCCGTGATGCTTTCCGAGGACACGAGGATGCGCCACTCCTTCGCATCGCGTCTATTGTATTTTGGTATCGATCTGTTCTGGTGAGTGCCATGCTGGCCTAATCCACAGCAAATAGGTCCGCATGCACCTCCGTATTTCGTCTCGTCTGTGGACGCTGTCACGCCGAGTACAACCCATGCCATCTTAATCGCGCGCAATCACGATAGTCGTACATGCGCTTTCGCCTTTGGGGAGCTCACGAGCGGGAGCCATGCGGATTTCCAGCTTTTGGGCTTCTCCGCGGACAATTGGGCAATAGAAGTCCGGCTGGTCCAAAGCATTCTGGATGCGGCGCCGTCCCGCACAACCGCCAGCGCAAGACTCCAGATAAACGCAGGAGCGGCACGCCTCTGGCGTGGTGCGTGCCTCCACAAAGGACGGAGCTTCTACAACTCCCGAGCGGAGCGACAACAGGGTCGCAAGAGGTTCCCCAGCCCCCGGCCAGTACACGCAGGGCTGAGTAGTAGCGCGCGGCGTAACCCGCACCGTGCTCACTCCGCAGCCTCCGACCCTTGGAGGTAAACCCGCCATTGCTCGAACCAACGGCTCGCCAATAGCAATTACGTCGGTTTGCCCAAATAGGGCGCGAAAGCCTTGCCAATACTCATCGTAGCTCAAGGCAAATAGGTCAGAACGCACCGCTTGGTAAACGTTGACGCGCAGCGGCGCCTGGTAGCGCTTAACCACGCGCGCCACTTCGGCAAGGAGCAGATAGTTCGACCTCATCATTACCGCGATGAAGGTAACAGGGATCCCCAAGCGGACGCAGCGTGCAGCCTGATAATGGATCAGCGCCCAATTGCCGGAACCACGTTGGGCATCCTGCTCACGTTCGGTGGGGTAATCCAGGGAGAACTCAATGTCGTGAAAGGCTCGAAGCTCGTCATCTGTGAGCACGGCCGCACTATGTCCATTCGATGTGATAGTGAGCTTCACCGGCAGAGTGCGGAGGTAGGTCAAAATCTCTCTGAACCGCGGGTGCATTCCGTTCTCACCGGTGCCCAAATTGACAGAAAGGACCGGCAGACTTTCCATCACAGATCGCACCTGCTCGAGGCTAAGCCGGTCGGTCCGCGCCGGATCACGGTAGCAGAAGGAACAAGCCAGGTTGCACTCGTTGGTCAGGCCAAGTCCAAGCGCAAATCCCCCAGTCGCAGCAGGCCGGACCAACGCAGAGTGTGAAACGGACTGGGCGCCGGCCTGAGTCATGGTCCCGTCTCCTCGCCCGATGGCGCACAGGAATGGCGAGCGATTATCTGTACGTAGCGCGCGACCGCAGCAAACTCCGGTCGAGTTCCCAGCTTGCGCTCCAGTTCAAAAATCCGGCTATATTCCGCGCTGCGAGAAATCCGCGGCGGTAAGTAATCCGCCAATACTCGTACACCCCGCTCAGCGATTACTATCAGCGACACCGCTTTCAGCATGGCCTGCAGGCTATCTGACGTGAATAGTCGTACCGGGCCTCCGTACAAAGACTCTTGTCCGCACTCCGCGGTGATGGTACTCTCCGCAACGGCCAAATCACCTGCTTGTATAGCAGCCTTGAATACTTCGCCGGACCGATTCCGCACAAGGACCGAGAGTATCGCCGATGAATCCCGCAAAGCGCTAGCCGCACCGCGCAACACAGCAATCGGGTCGTCGACATATTCCAGTACGTTGTGGCAAAGAATTACATCGAACGCTGCAGTGTGAAACAAGCTCGTCAACCGCGTAGCGTCCCCATGATGCAGTACGAACTTGTCCGTAACTCCTGCCTCCCGTGCCGCGCGTTTCGCGGTCTCCAGCATCGCAGGAGAGGAATCCAGCAGCGTAGTGTGAATGCCAAGACGCGCCAGGCGCAAGGCGGCCACTCCCGTGCCGCATCCGAGATCCAGAGCGCGTAGTGACAGTTTGGTCTGCGGCAGGGGCAGGAAATCCTGCAGGTTGGCGAAAGCCAAGTCGCAGCGCAACCGGCCCTCGGGTGTCTCGAGGTAGGCGGCGTACTTGTCCGCGCCGCTCTGGAAGCACCCGCTGTCAGCTTTGGCGGTCATCTGCATGCAATAATTAGGCGAAGTCGATCCCCGATTCGAGTATTGTACACGGACGGAGTCGGGTGTACGGTAACTGTCAGCGGAGAAGTCAGAAAGATTCTCGGGCAGAGGTATTGACTATGAACCGTCGCGAGTTTCTGCAATCAGGGGGCATTGCGTCAGTGAGCCTCGCGTTCGCGAAGGCTGAGTGCTTGTTTTCACAGGACACCACGCTTGATCATTGGCGCACTTTTCAAGTAACAACGCGCGTCGAAGTTCTGAAGACTTCCGGGACGACGCGCATATGGGTGCCCGCGGCTCTCATTAGTGAAACTCCGTTTCAAAAGACGCTCACGAATACCTTCAACTGCGAGGGTGGTACCGCGAAGATGGTCGAGAACAAGACCGACGGGCTCGGAATCATTGCCGCGGAATTTCCGGCCGGCGTAAGGCCGATCCTCACAGTGACGAGTTCGATCGCCACGAAGGATTGTGCGGTCGACCTCTCCGCGCGTGGCGCGGCGCCCAAAGAGGGCCGCGCGGAATTGGAGCATTTCTTGCGGCCAACCAAACTCCTGCCGACCGACGGCATCGTGAAAGCGACAGCAAGCAAAATCACAGAGGGCGCGAAGACGGATGTGGAGAAGGCGCGTGCGATCTACGAGTGGATCGTTGAAAACACCTTTCGGAATCCAAAAACGCGCGGGTGTGGTGTTGGCGACATTCGCTTCATGCTGGAGTCCAGGGATTTGGGCGGCAAGTGCGCAGATCTAAACGCGTTGTACGTTGGGCTGGCGCGTGCGGCGAGCCTCCCCGCGCGCGACGTTTATGGCATCCGCGTTGCCAAGTCCGAAATGGGATACAAGAGCCTCGGTGCTTCGTCAGAGAACGTGACGAAAGCGCAGCATTGCCGCGCTGAGGTTTACCTTGGCGACCACGGTTGGGTGCCCGTTGATCCCGCAGACGTGCGGAAGGTCGTGCTCGAGGAACCACCTGGAAATCGGCAGCTGGAGGACGACATGCCTAAGAAGGCCCGCGCGCGGCTCTTCGGGTCCTGGGAGATGAACTGGATGGCATACAACTTCGCGCACGATGTCGCTTTGCCCGGGTCGAACGGCGCGCCGGTCGGTTTCCTCATGTATCCGCAGGCGGAAACGACCGAAGGTCGCCTCGACAGCCTCGATTCGGACAACTTCAAGTATGGCATCACGTCGAGGGAGATCACGCCTACGAACGCCTGACGAAAAAGGATGTAGAAGTGCCGCTCTCGCCCGCGCATTCTGGGAGTCGCTAACTGGAAGGTATCCGGCTTCTACGGCGGGTATATGCGGATTTCTCGTGCGTTTTGTCGAACAGGTGAGGGAATTGGCCGTGACAGTGTAGGAATCTAACCAACGACAGGGCAGCGTTCTAACCAACTGAACTACGTCCCCAGCCGTGAAATCAACTTAGCCTAAAACCATGGAACTAAAGGCTTTGCAAGATTCGCATACAGCGCACCGTTCGCCTGGCTCGCCTGCAATAGCAGTCCTTCCTGGATGAACTGCCCATAAACTGCCAGTAAGAATCAGTGCGCTCATGCGAGATTCGTACTAACACAGATGCGTGCGAGATGCGAAGCTGCATTCCTAATCGGAGGGCGCTACCTTAATAGTAGAGGTCTGCAGTTACAACGGTCTAGGGAACCGTTGTTCGGGCTCCTCTTCGACGAATAGGCGACCATTCACTGATGAATTGCGATGGGTGCCGGAGGTGCCGTTTTGGTATTACATGCTTACACCGTTTCGGTGAATCCTCAGAGCCCACCGCGAACCATTGCATCGCAGCCGTCAAGGTGACCGTTCCACTGTGCCATAGGCTATGAGGTCATCTCGGTTCCCGTGCTCATCTGCATCTTCGTCAAAGGCGGGAACCATCCCCGCCTGCAAAGTGACGAGGTTTCGATCTGCATCCTCACCTGTATCCTTGGAAACACAAAGCAGCTCGTCGAATAGCCCGCTTAAGTCGGCCCTTCAGCTCCTCCTCGCGGGGAGGAACACTGCCGACGGCGTGAGGAACTTTGTGTTTGGAAGCTCGGTCGCCACATGGAAGCGATCGAACCGGCCTTTGCTTTTCCCGCTGCCGTTGCCGCCGTCGAACGTCAGGAGATACTGGTTGTTGAGATGCATCTGGATTTCGTCAAAGTATGGCTTGAGATTAACGGGTTCGCCGAAACCGAGGTAGTAAGACTTGGCGCCGGTTTCTTCCGAAAGCCGCGTCAAGTTGGATTGGGCATTGAAAGCGCGGAACGAACCGCGTCCACCACGCCCGGCATCGCGGGCATAGATTGTCCAGATATTGATGTTTTCTTTCTGGGCGCGCTCAATGGTCGAATCCAAGTCAGGATCCGCGATACCGGAGCCTCCGCGAAAATAGTTAATGCCCGAGGAAAAGAGGAGAATCGACTTGCGTTCCCGGGACTCCGGCCAGCGCTTCATCCAGTCCTGGAGGGCGAAGTAGGGACTGGTGAAGGCACCGCCACTGCCTAATGGCAGGCGAAGAGCCTTTGCTGCGAGCGCATGATCCGTAGTGAAATCCTGCGCCACCATAGCCGTTCCGTTGCGTGCATACGCCACGGCAATGTAAGTGGTGGGCGGCTGAGCCATAAGAAACGCTCTCAGATCATTCCATTGGTTGGCGATGCTGCTTCTCAGTGAATCGTCGATCAGCACCGCTATGAAGAGCGTTTCGCCGCGCCTCCAGTTAGCGACTTGCTTGCGTTCTTTGCCTTGATACAGCTGCACATCGTCTTTCTTAACTGCGCGAGGGGGAGCGTCTTTCTTGCCCACCGCGGTCACTGTAACGGTGACCCCGCTGGGCACCGGCGGAGCGCTCCTCGCCGCCATGGGGGTTAAAGCGGCTACAGCCATTCCGGCCAACAGCAGAGCTCCTTGGAACTGCAGTTTCTTATTCATTTTAAGCGACTCCTTTTTGCTCATCGCACCTAGTTAGATGCAGGATAAGGTCAACTCGTGTACACGCGCCCCAGGCTTAGTGCGAGACTGCCAAGTTTCGAACTGTGGAACCACAATTTCAATTAAGACAGAAGACTGCCGCACAGTGGTTCGTGCTAACGGCCTAGAGGTTTCCTACACCGATTGAGCGGCCAGAAAACGGGCACAGGTACTTGGATGACCGCTGCATAATGAGAGAGTTAAGGCGTCAATCCATTTCTGTTTCGTTGCCTCCAGAAGCGACATCCTCTGGAGCGCATCGCATCGTAACCATTCGAGCATCTAGGGTCGACCGAGGTGCAAACGAACAGAGTTTCACCGAACGAGTTCAAACAGCAATCAAATCCATCGGCGGAAAATCAGACGGACGGACGCTTGACGTCTCCAATGAACGAGCTATTCACACCTTCTTTACAGAACTTGGCGCCTTCGACCACCTGGTCTTCACTGCCGGCGATAGTTTGCACCTACAGGACCTAGCTTCCACGGATCTCAAGCAGGCAGGGCGGGCATTCGAGCTGCGCTATTGGGCCGCGCTTGCTGCCGTCAAATACGGAAGTCCGCATATTCGCAAGGGGGCTCTGTCGTCCTCACTACGGGGATCGCCGGCCTGCGGCCGCAAAAGGGATGGGTCGTTGCCGCAAGTGTTTGTGGAACCATTGAAGCCCTAACACGTGCCTTGGCAATCGAATTAGCGCCAATTCGTGTTAACGCCGTATCGCCGGGAGTAGTTCGCACGAATCTCTGGCATAGCATGAGTGCAACAGAACGCGAGGAGTTCTACGGCAGCCTCAGCAAAAGTCTGCCTGTGGGACGCGTGGGCGAAGCCCATGATATCGCCCAAGCCTATGTGTTTCTGATGCAAGAAGGATTCGCCACAGGGCAGATACTTGTGGTCGATGGCGGTACGGTCCTGGTTTGAAGGCCCCGACAGGTCGAGCACGCTGATATCAGCGTTAGCCTCTATCGTGAAGAGGACCACCATATAGTAGCCGCGACCAGTATTACGGGAACCAGAGTTATCACCTGGCGGCTCGAAGAAGCGACCTGATACCTGACATTTCCGAGTGAGTTCTTCTACCGAGCGTGCGATGCGGCTTCTTCGATCAGAGCTGCAACCTCTTTTGGTCTGGAAACGTAGACGGCGTGACTGGCTCCGGCGACTTCGACCTTATGGCTGTTGGCTCGCGTGGCGTACCAGCGTTCGAGGTCCGGGTTGATGGTTCTATCTGCTGAGGCTACCAACGCCCAGCTCGGCTTGCTTCTCCAGGCAGCCGTGGTGATGACTGCTTTGAAATTGTCAGCGAAGTTGAGCACCTGAGATTGAGCCATAAAAGCGGCCTGCTCCGCAGAGAGGTCGGCTGCGAAGTATTCATGAAACTGCGCTGGATCGAGGTACGTGAAACCTTCGGCGGTCTTCTTTATCGCACCAGACTTGCCGAGATCACTTGGGAAACGCTTTCCGTCGTCAGCTTCGTTCTCTTCAGCGTCGGGCATGTGGGCCGCGATGTACACCAAACCAGCGACGGATGAGTCCGTGCCCGCTTCGGTAATTACGGCTCCCCCGTAGCTATGACCGACAAGGATGCACGGTCCATCTTGTAGAGCGAGAGCGCGCTTGGTAGCAGCCACGTCGTCTTTAAAGGAAGTTTCCGGCTCTTGGACGATGCTGACGTTGTAGCCGTCCTTGACGAGAATGTCGTAAACGCCTTTCCAGCCAGAGCCATCGGCCCATGCGCCGTGGACCAGAACAATACTCCGAATGCGATGCTCTTGGTTTTGCGCTGAGAGCACGCCACAGGTCAACAGCAATAAAACGATGAAGAAGAACTGAGACATTCCTCTTGCTACTCGCAAACCCTTCATTGAATTACTCATTTTTGTGGCTCCTTTTTGCGAATTGATTTGACGGATTCCTCGTCAGGAAAATACTCAGTCGGAGACTAGAGAGTCAGATAGACGATTTGGATCCACTGGTCCGAGTTGATGATCCCTTGGCCCCAGAGGGGGTCGAGATCGGCAAACGCCGTTTCCGCGTCGCTCTTACCTCGTCCTCACGGCGCAAATAGCCAATACCTCACAAACGCCCATAAAATTGGACCCGCCAAGCAAAAGGCTATCGCCAGCGCCACCAGCACCTGATTGCCGGAGATATTCATTTCGAGTAGCGCGGAG
>Ga0209577_10001511_pt1 | contig 22970 bp, 18 predicted proteins | sample GraSoiAngelo_109_FD_185874 | JGI IMG/M metagenome (GOLD analysis project Ga0209577, IMG submission 185874) | Grasslands soil microbial communities from the Angelo Coastal Reserve, California, USA - 14_0903_12_20cm (SPAdes) (version 2) | ecosystem: Environmental > Terrestrial > Soil > Grasslands...
GACCTGATCGGCAACAGCCTCGGCGGACGCATTGCGCTCGAGATCGCACTGCGGCGAGCGGACCGGGTCAGGCGTCTCGTGCTCCTGGCCCCCTCGCTGGCCTGGCGCCGCGAGCGCCCCTTCAGCCCGCTGCTCCGGCTGACTCGACCGGAGCTCGGGCTCGTGCAACTCGCGCCGAGGAGCCTGGTCACCGCGATCGTGCACCGGCTGATCCCGGGCGCGGATGAGGGCTGGACGGCCGCCGGTGTCGACGAGTTCCTGCGGGCCTACCTCACCCCGCCAGGCCGCGCCGCGTTCTATGCCGCGGCTCGCCAGATCTACCTCGAGGAGCCTCAGGGCGTGAGCGGGTTCTGGCCGCGCCTCAAGGAGCTGCAACCCGATGCGCTGTTCGTGTGGGGACGCCGGGACCGGGTCGTACCGATCGCCTTCGCCCGCCACGTAACCGATGCCCTGCCGAATGCTCGGCACGTGGAGCTCGATTGCGGTCACGTTCCCCAGGTGGAACGGCCACGGGAGACGCACGCCGCGATCGGGGGATTCCTTGCCGAGGCGGGCGACGAGGCGGCCTGATGGCCGAGGTGCTCCGCGATGGCGTGGCCCTCGGCCTCGAGCAATTCCTGGCGATGGGGCCGGAGCCGGCAAATCCCGGACGGACCGGGTTTCCGCCAGTCGATCGGTCCGAGGCGGCTCCTATCCTCGACAGCCCGGTCGATGAGCTCTGCCTGCGCCCACCTACACGTCCATTCCGAGTACTCGCTGCTCGACGGGGCCTGCAAGATCGACCGGCTGGCGCAGCGTGCCGCGGGGTTCGGTCAGCCGGCGCTGGGGCTGACCGACCACGGGGTGATGAACGGGGCGGTGGAGCTGTTCAAGGCCTGTCGCAGCCAGGGGATCAAGCCCATCCTCGGGTGCGAGGTGTACGTGGTCGACGACCACGTCCGCCGCCCCGCGCCCGGCGATCCGCGGGGCAGGTTCGACCGTTTCCACCTGACGCTGCTGGCCGCCACCGACACCGGCTATCGCAACCTGGTCAAGCTGTCGTCGGCTGGATTCCTCGAGGGATTCCAGCGGGGCAAGCCGTCGGTCGACATCGAGCAGATCGCGGCCCACGCCGAGGGTGTGATCGCGCTCACCGGCTGCCTGCAGTCTCAGTTCTGCCAGCACCTGCTGGCGGGACGCGCGGCTGAGGCGCGGGCACACGCCGACCAGCTGATCGGAGCGTTCGGCGCGGAAAACATCTACTTCGAGGTCCAGAAGAACGGCCTGGCCGAGCAGGAGCGGGCGAACGAGGGGATCGTCCGCATTGCCCGGGAGCTCCGCCGGCCCCTGGTCGGGACGGGCGACGTCCATTATCTCCGGCGCGAGGACTATCACCACCACGCCGCGCTGCTGTGCGTGCAGACCAAGTCGACGCTCAGCCAGCCGAAGATCACGTTCGACACCAACGAGTTCTACCTGCGCTCCAACGAGGAGATGGCGCAGGCGTTCGCCGAGTGGCCCGAGGCGATCGCGACCACGATCGAGATCGCGGAGCGCTGCGAGCTCGAGCTGGAGCTCGGCCGCCAGCTGATCCCCCGCTACCCGACGCCTGGCGGCGTCAACGAGCACGAGTATCTGAGGCAGCTCGTGGCCGAGGGACTACGTCGCCGCTACGGGGACCCCCCGCCGGCAGACGCGCTCGAGCGGGCGGACTACGAGCTGTCGGTGATCCAGCGGATGGGCTTCAGCAGCTACTTCCTGATCGTCTGGGACTTCGTCAAGTACGCCAAGGACTGCGGTATCGCGGTGGGTCCGGGCCGCGGCTCGGCGGCGGGATCGCTCGTCTCCTACGCGCTCCAGATCACCGACCTGGACCCGCTCCGCTACGACCTGCTGTTCGAGCGTTTCCTCAACCCCGAGCGGGTGTCGATGCCCGACATCGACATCGACTTCTCCGTCCGCGGCCGAGAGAAGGTGATCCGCTACGTCACCGAGAAGTACGGCAAGGAGTCCGTCGCGCAGATCGTCACGTTCGGCAAGATGTTCCCCCGTGCCGCGACCCGCGACGCCGCCCGTGTCCTCGGCCACGAGTACGCGATCGGCGACCGGCTCGCCAAGCTGATCCCGGAGCCCCAGCAGGGCCGCCCGCCGAAGTTCGCGGACTGCCTGAAGCCCGGCCAGCCGCTGTTCGACGAGATCGCACGGGACGCCACGGCCAAGCAGATCGTCGAGGCGGCGCAGGGTCTCGAGGGAATCGTCCGCAACTCCTCGATCCATGCCGCCGCGGTGGTGATCGCCGACCGGCCGCTGACCGAGATCGTCCCGCTCCAGATCGCGGAGGCAGGCACGGACGAGAGCGGCGAAAAGGTGTTCCGGATCGTGACCCAGTTCACGATGAAGCCGGTAGAGGAGATCGGCCTGCTGAAGATGGACTTCCTAGGGCTTCGCAACCTCGACGTGATCGAGGACGCGCTGGACATCATCGAGCGATCGACCGGCGAACGGCCGGACTTCACCTCGCTGCCGCTCGACGACTCAAAGACGTACGAGATGCTCGCTCGCGGTGATTCGATCGGCGTGTTCCAGTTCGAGTCCGAAGGGATGCGGGAGGCGCTCAAGAAGGTCAAGCCGACCGAGTTCGAGGACCTGGTCGCGCTCAACGCGCTGTACCGACCCGGCGCGATCGACCAGATTCCCACGTACGCGCGCGCGAAGCGGGACCCCAGCGCGGTGTCATATCCGGACGATCGGCTGCGGCCGATCCTCGAGGCGACGAAGGGAGTGATCCTCTACCAGGAGCAGGCCATGCAGATCGCCAAGGAGCTGGCCGGCTTCAGCGGCGCGAAGGCCGATGACCTGCGCAAGGCCATCGGCAAGAAGAACCGGGAGGCGATGGCCAGGCTCAAGCCGGAGTTCTTCGAGGGCTGCCGGGCGTCGGGCACGAGCCAACAGGCGATCGAGTGGCTGTGGGCGACCAACGAGCGCTCGGCGGACTACAGCTTCAACCGCAGTCACGCCGCGTGCTATGCGCTGATCGCGTATCGGACGGCATGGCTGCGCGCCAACTATCCCGCCGAGTACATGGCGGCGCTGATCTCCTCGGTTATGGACACCAAGGACAAGGTTCCGTTCTTCGTCTCGCAGGCCGAGCAGATGGGGATCTCGATCCTGCCTCCGGACGTGAACCTCTCGGATCACGAGTTCGTGGTCGTCGACGGGAACATTCGCTTCGGCCTGGACGCGGTCAAGGGGGTCGGGTATGCAGCGGTCGAGGCGATCAAGGCCGCGCGGGGTGCCGCCGGCGAAGCGGGTGGTCAGGGCGGACCCTTCCGCGACCTATGGGACTTCTGCGCGCGGGTCGACGGCAGGGCGGTCAACCGCAAGGCGATCGAGGCGCTGATCAAGTGCGGCGCGTTCGGCTCCACGGGGGCCAGCCGCAAGGGGATGCTGGAGGTCCTCGAACAGGCCCAGGGCGCCGGGCAGAAGGCGCAGCAGGACGCGCTGATCGGTCAAGGGTCGATCTTCGACCTCGACGGAGCCGAGGGCGGATCCGGCTCGCCGACCGCGAACGTTCCCCGCCACGTCCCGATCCCGCTCGCCGAATTCGACCGCTCCGAGCTGCTGGCGGCCGAGAAGGAGTCGCTCGGGCTGTTCATCTCGGCCCATCCGCTGAAAGAGGTCCGCGCCGCGCTCGACGCGCGGGTCGACTGCTCGCTCGGGGAGCTCCACAGCCGACGCGACGGCGAGTGGGTGACGGTGGGCGGGATGCTCGCCCAGGCCAAGCGGATCAGGACCAAGAAGGGCGACCCGATGATGTTCGCGACGCTCGACGACCTCGAGGGATCGGTCGAGCTGGTGATCTTCGGCAAGGCGCTGGCCGCGGCCGGCGACGGCGTCGCCGACGACTCGATCGTGCTCGTTCGCGGCCGCATCGACCACAAGGACCGCGACAGGACCTGCCTCGTGGCTCAGCAGATCGACCCTTTTGAACCGACTCCCGAAGAGGTCCAGGAGGCGGAGGAGGCAGCCGCCAAGGCGGCGTTGCCGCCGCCCGCGCTGCGCCTCCGGCTGGACGCCGCGGTGCTGCCAGAGTCGGCGCTACGAGATCTGAAGGAGCTCCTGGGGGGCTTCCCCGGCGAGGCCGAGGTGGTGATCGAGCTGGTCACCTCCGGCGGTCCGCGGCAGCTTCGGCTGGGGACCGATTTCCGGGTCGCTCAGAGCGCCGGCCTGCGCGCCGAGCTCGAGGCGCTGCTGGGCGAGGCGATCGTCTCCGAGCGGCAGCGCCCCGCGCCGATCGCGGCCACGGCGTAGCGGGCCATCCAGGCCCGGATCTGACTCAACCGCCTTCGGGGAGCCAAGGCCCGTGCCAACCGCCGAAGCCGCTCACCAGCTTGTCGGCCTCGGCCGGCCCCCAAGTCCCGGGGGCGTAGGGATGGACCTGGGGCGGCTCGTCGAGCAGCGGCTGCACGACCCGCCATGTCTCCTCGACCATGTCCTGGCGCGTGAAGTGCGTGCTGTCGCCGTCGAGCGCGGCCTGCAGGAGCACCTCGTACGGCGTGGCTCCCTCGCCGCCCTCCGCCGCGAACTCCATGTCGAGCTCGATCACCGACGGACCCGGCTGATCGGCGCGATGGGCGTCGAGCAGGATCCGGATCCCCGTTCCCGGATCGATCCTGAACACGATCTGGCTGGGCTCCGGCCGGCGGCGGCCCATCTGGATGAAGTGGACTCGGGGAGGGTGCTTGAAGATCAGCCGAAGCTCGGTCTGCGTGACGGGCAGCCGCTTGCCGGTGCGGATGAAGAACGGGACGCCCGCCCAGCGCCAGTTCTCGACAAGTAATCGCAGCGCGCCGAACGTCTCCGTGGTCGACTCCGGCGCCACGCCGTCGATCTTCCTGTACCCCTCGTACTGCCCGCGGACGTACCGTGCGGGATCCGCATCGTCCATCGCCCTGAAGACGGCCTGCTTGGAGTCCTTCAGGGTGTTCGGATCGCTGCCCGCCGGCGGCTCCATCGCCGCCGCCGCCAGCAGCTGCATCAGGTGGTTGACGACGACGTCGCGGAGAGCTCCCACCGGGTCGTAGAAGCGACCGCGATCCTCGACCCCGAAGCTCTCGGCCATCGTGATCTGGACGCAGGCGAGATGGTTGCGGTTCCACACCGGCTCGAGCATCGAGTTGGCGAATCGCAGGTACAGGATCTCCTCCAGCCCCATCTTCCCGAGGAAGTGATCGATCCGGTAGAGCTGGGACTCGTCGATGTACTTGTGCAGATCCGCGGCCAGGGCCCGAGCCGACTCGAGGTCGTGACCGAACGGCTTCTCGACGACCACGCGCTGGCCGCCGGACACCAGGTCCGCCTTCGACAGGCCTTCCACGACCGTGGCGAACAAGGACGGCGGGATCTCCAGATAGAACGCTGGGTTCTTCAGCTCCTTCAGAGCTTCTGCCACCCGCTGATACGTGCCCGCGTCGGCGAAGTCGCCGCTGACGTAGCCAAGCCGCGCCGAGAACCGCTCGAACACCTGCTCGTCGATCGTCTCGCCGCACGCCTCGATCGACTCCCGAGCGTGATTGCGCAGCTGCTCGACCGTCCAGTCATCGGCCGCGACGCCGATCACCGGGACCCGCAGCAGGCCGCGCTGCTCGAGGCGGTACAGCGAGCGGAAGGTCATCTTCTTGGCCAGGTCGCCGGTGATCCCGAACACGACCAGCGCATCCGCCTCGCGCGCGTCCCCAGTGCTCATCGGGAGCGCACCCTAGCGGTCGCGACGCCGGCGCGAGGTCTTCGCCCGTGAACGCGTGGCCTTTCCCCGCTTGCGCAGCCTGAAGGCCGCGGCGACATCCTCCGCGGCCGGAGCCCCGCTGTCGCGGCCGGTCTCGACGACGCACGGCAGCTGCTCGAACCGCGGCTCGGACAGGAAGTTGGCGCACCCTCTCTCGCCGAGCTCGCCCTGGCCGAGGATCGCGTGGCGGTCGCGGTTGGAGCCGAGGGAAACCAGCGAGTCGTTGAGATGAAGCGAGCGCAGCCGCTCCAGGCCGACCAGCCGATCGCACTCGTTCAGCGTGTCGTCGAGGCCACCCGGAGTCGCCACGTCGTAGCCCGAGGCGTAGAGGTGGCACGAGTCCAGGCACAGCCCGAGCCGCTTTGATCCGCCGGAGGCCTCCAACAGCTCCGACAGCTCCTCGAACGAGCGCCCGAGCATGCCGCCGGCGCCCGCGGTGTCCTCGAGGTGGAGCTCGCACCCGCCCGACTCCGCAAGCGCCTGCTTGATCACCGTACCCGCGCGCTTGATCGCCCTGGGGACGTCCCCGGTCTTCGCCGAGCCCGGGTGCAGCACCACGCCGACGGCTCCGATCCCGTCGCCGACCCGCAGCGACTGGATCAGCGACGCCCGGGACTTCGAGCGGATCTCGCGATCCTCGGAGGCGCAGTTCAGCAGGTACACGGCGTGGATCAGGACCGCTTCGATCTTGCTCTGGTCCATGGCCTCGCGGAACGCCGCGAAGTCGTCGTCGCCGTAGGCGGTCGGGCGCCACATTCGGGGCGACTGGTTGAAGATCTGGATGGCCGTGCAGCCGCGCTCGACGCCCCGTTCGATCGCGTTCCCGAGCCCTCCGGCTTGGGACACATGGGCGCCGATTAGCATGCGAACCGCACTCTATGCGGGTTCGGTTCGCACCATCGCCCACCGGGGCGCTCCACATCGGCGGTGCTCGCACCGCGCTCTACAACTGGCCCACCGGCCCGCCGACGGGCCCGGCGGCCGGGCCGGGACGCTCGTGCTCCGGATCGAGGACACCGACCGCGAACGCTCCACGCCTGAGAACGTGGAGCAGATCATCGACGCGCTGCGGTGGCTGAAGCTCGACTGGGACGAGGGACCGATCTTCCAGTCCCAGCGCGCCGACCGTCACCGCGAGGCGCTCGAGCAGCTGCTCGCGAGCGGCGCGGCGTATCGCTCGAGCGCCACGGCCGAAGACGTCAGGGCCTACAAGGATCGTCACGGCCACGACCGGGGATTCCGCGGCGACCCGGAGTCGGCCGGGGCGGTGAGGCTGCGCGTCCCCGACCAGGACGAGACCGTCGTCGAGGACATCATTCGCGGCCAGGCCCGCTTCCCCAACGCGAGCATGGACGATCCCGTGATCGCCCGCGCGGACGGCTCCGTGCTCTACAACTTCGCGGTCGCGGTCGACGATCTGGACGCTCGCATCAGCCACGTCGTCCGCGGCGAGGATCACCTGTCGAACACCCCGAAGCAGTTGCTCGTCTTCGAGGCGCTCGGAGCCGAACCTCCGCGGTACGCGCACTTGCCGCTGCTGCTTGGGCCGGACGGCCGCAAGCTGTCCAAGAGACACGGCGCGGCCTCGGTGCAGGAGCTGCGCGCGGCCGGGTACCTGCCGGAGGCCGTCGACAACTACATAGCGCTGCTCGGCGCCGGCTTCGCCTCCGACGAGGAGATCTTCAGCCTCTCGGAGCTGACCGAGCGATTCCGGCTCGAGCGCGTATCGAAGAACCCAGCCGTGTTCGACGAGCGCAAGCTCCGCCATCTGAACGGGATCTATGTCCGGAAGCTCACCGCCGAGGAGCTGGCGCGGCGGCTGGAGGAGTTCACAGGACGCCCCGGCCTGGGTGCGGCGGCCGGGATCGCCGGTGAGAAGATCCAGACGCTCGAGGAGTTCTGGCCGCTGGTCAGCTTCCTGTTCGACGGACCCGTCGAGGACTCATCCGCGTTCGAGCGGGTGATCCTCGCCGATGGCGGAGCGGAGCGACTGCGCGCAGCGCGCGAGGCGCTCGCCGAAGCCGATCCGTTCACGCTCGAGAACGTCGAGGCGGCGCTGCGCGGGGTGGTCGAACGCACTGGCACCAAACCGGGTGCGGTGTTCCAGCCGGTGCGCGTCGCGATCGCGGGAACCACGGTGTCACCGGGTATCTTTGAGAGCGTGGCGCTCCTGGGACGCGAGGAGACGCTCGCTCGAATAGATCGCGCGCTCGAGCGCGCGGACCCCGAGCAGTCCTAAACCGCCGCGGTCTTTGTGCCGATAGAAACGCATGTCTCGCGCAGCAGCCCCAGCTGCCCGTCCAATGGCAACCCAACCGTATACAAGCAAGCCTCCGGCGCGGAAACTTAGTGCCGTACCGCCGCCTCCCACAGATCCGTACGCCGCCAGAGAACGCCATCACAATGAGGGCCACGGCCGCCGCCTGACCGCTGCGTTCGAGGCGCTGGAGGCGTTTCCCGCCCTCGCCGAGTCGCGGAACCAGCTGATTCGGCTGTTCGAGGCCGGCGAGCCGTCGACGGCCGAGCTTGTTGCCGCGGTGGAGGGTGACGTGGCGCTGGCGGTGACCGTCCTGCGGCTGGCCAACCGCGTGGAGGGCCGCGGGCGCGGCCGGATCGACACAGTCGTCAAGGCGGTGCAGGTGCTCTCGCCGCGGGGGGTCAGGACGATCGCCGGGCGCGCGCGCACGTTCGACTTCTTCCAGCGCAGCCCGATGTGGAAGGGAATGCCCGAGCGCTTCCGGCTGCACGCGATCGCGACGCAACGCGCCGCGGACCGGCTCGCGCGCGAGCTGTCATACGACGCGCGCGACCGCCTGATGATCACCTCGCTCCTGCACGACATCGGAAAGCTCGTGCTCGTCCACGCCTACCCGGGATACCCGCGCCAGGTCCACGGCGAAGCGCGGACGCCCGAGGAGCGTCTCGGAGCGGAGCGCCGCGAGCTCGGCGTTGACCACGCGCTCGTGGGAGGCGTGCTGGCGCGGAGATGGAGCCTTCCCCGCCCCGTCGCAAGCGCGATCGAGCGCCACCACGCCGAAGACGCTCAGGGAGACGCGGCGATGATCCGCCTGGCCGACATGCTCGCCCACTACGCCCTCGGCGGATCGGTCTCGCCTGGTGAGCTGCTCAAGGCCTCGCGCGCGATCGGCGTGACGCCTCAGCAGCTGCGCGCCGTGATGTACGACCTCCCGCTGTCGGGATCGGACTCGAGGCCCCGCGCCGTCGACCCGTGCCCGATGTCCAAGCGCGAGCTCGAGGTGGTCCGGCGGCTGGCCCGCGGCATGGTCTACAAGCAGATCGCCTCGGAGCTCGGGCTCTCCACGAGCACGATCCGCACCCACCTCCACAACATCTACGGCAAGGTGGGCGCGCGCGACCGGGCTCAGGCGGTCCTGATCGCCACCGAGCGGGGCTGGCTCTAACCGCCACGCCTGCGATGATCGAGACGTGATCTCGATCACGTCCAAGTCTCCGTACGCCCTCAGCGCGCTCATCGAGCTCTACGGGCACGGCGACCGGGGGCCGGTGCCGATCGCCGAGCTCGCGCGGAGGCGAGACATCCCGGCGCAGTTCCTGGAGCAGCTGTTCGCGACCCTCCGCCGCGCCGGGATCCTGCGCTCGCAGCGCGGGGTGAAGGGCGGCTACTCGTTCGCGAGGCCGGCAACCGAGATCACCGTGCTGGAGCTGGTCGAGCTGCTCGACGGCCCGGTCGGACAGGGGGCCGCCGGGGTGTTCGCGACCGCGGCTCGAGCCGCCCGGGACGTGCTCGCCGGGAGCACCGTGGCCGAGGTGGCGGAAGCCGAGGTTCGGGAGGCGCGGGCGCCGATGTACCACATCTAGCGAAGTGGTCGCGGGCGGGGCCACGGCGAGGGTGAGCGTGATCGATCTTGCACGCTATCCGTGTCAAACGCAGCCCGCTCCCGATGAGCGTGATCGATTTTTGGCCGATATGGCCAAAAATGCAGCACGCTCACACGAATGCAGACGCAGCTCCCGATGAGCGTGATGCGTTTCCCCTCATATACGAGGAAAACGCATCATGCTCGCGCCGACGCCGCCCACAAACCGCCGGACTGACGCCGGCCGAACATCGCGACCGCTAGATTCGGCCTTCTCATGGGGTGGGGATCTCGAACCGTGTGTCGGCGGGCGTCTCTTGCGGTGCTCGCGGTCGCCCTCGCGCTTCCGGTGTCCTCCTCGGCGGCGTCCTCCGCGCCCGTCCGGGTCGGAGCCGCGCCTGCCCGGGCCCGGGACGCGAGGGTCGTGGGCGCGCTCCCCGCGAACGCGCGCCTCCACCTGACCGTGGTCCTCGAGCCCCGCGATCCCGCCGCGCTGGCGGCGTACGCCGACGCCGTCTCCACCCCGGCAAACAGCGCCTTTCACCGCTACCTGACTCCTTCGCAGTTCGCCGAGCGGTTCGGAGCCACGCCGGCACAGGTCCAAGCCGTGGCCGCGTCGTTGCGGGCGCACGGCCTGACGCCGGAGGCCCCGAGCGCCAACCGGCTGTCGATCTCCGTCACGGCGACGGCCGGCCAGGCGGAGCGCGCGTTCTCGCTGAAGATGAAGCGGATGGTCCTGCGCGGCGGCCGGAAGGCGACGGTGGCGAGCGCCGCCCCCGCGCTCGACGCGTCGATCGCGGGGGATGTGCAGGCCGTGCTCGGGCTCTCGAGCACCAACACCTTCCATCCCCAGTACGCGCGACAGGCGATCCTCGGCGCCCCCCAGCGTGCGCGGCTCTCCCACGGCGCGAGGCATGCGGTCACCGGCGGGCCGCAGCCGTGCCCGCAGGCCAGCTCCGCGGCCTCCCAGCAGGGCGCGTACACGGCGGACCAGATCGCCTCTGCGTATGGGTTCTCACCGCTGTATCAGGCCGGCGACCAGGGTCAGGGCCAGACGATCGCCGTGTACGAGCTCGAGCCGAACGACCCCAACGACATCGCGGCTTACCAGAGCTGCTACGGGACGCACGCTCCGGTCTCCTACATCCGCGTCGGCAGTGGCGCCGGGACTGGCGGGGGCTCGGGTGAGGCGGCGCTCGACATCGAGAACTCGATCGGGCTCGCTCCAAAGGCCAGCTACCTCGTCTACCAGGGGGAGAACTCCAGCTCGAGCGCGCCCGGGTCCGGCCCGTACGACACGTTCAGCGCGATCATCACCCAGGACCGCGCGCAGGTGATCTCGGTCTCCTGGGGCGAATGCGAGGCGCAGAACAGCGACGGGCTTCAGGCCGAGAACACCCTGTTTCAGGAAGCCGCCACCCAAGGTCAGACGATCGTTTCGGCATCGGGGGACGAAGGCTCCGAGGATTGCAACGGCCCTCCTCCCGGTCCCCCGAACCTGTCGCTGGCCGTCGACGATCCGGCGAGCCAGCCGTTCGTCACGGGGACCGGCGGGACCACGCTCAGCAATCCGGGGCCGGCGCCGAGCGAATCGGTCTGGAACAACGGTTCGGTGGTGGGGCTGTCGGGCCAGGGCGGGGCCGGAGGCGGCGGCATCTCGCAGATGTGGTCGATGCCCGGATACCAGAGCGACGCAGCCGCGGGGCTGCACGTTCTCGGCTCGGAGTCCTCCGGATCGCCCTGCGCCGCCTCGAGCGGCTTCTGCCGAGAGGTCCCGGACATCTCGGCCGATGCCGACCCCAACACGGGGTACCTGATCTACTGGAACGGGTCGCACTCGGACCTGACGTCGCCGGCAGGGTGGCAGTCGATCGGCGGCACCAGCGCCGCGGCGCCGGTATGGGCGGCGCTGCTCGCCATCATCAACGCGTCGAGCGCATGCCACTCGTCCGCGATCGGATTCGCCAATCCGGCCCTGTACCGAGCCGCGGGAAGCGCATACCGATCCACCTTCAACGACGTCACGTCGGGCAACAACGACCTGAGCTCGACCAACGGTGGCCTGTACCCAGCCGGGAGCGGCTTCGACATGGCCTCCGGGCTGGGGACGCCGATCGGAGGAGCGCTCGCGTCCTCGCTGTGCTCGGCGACGGTACGGATCGTCAACCCCGGCCCCCGGAGGAGCACCGCCGGACATCGCGCGAGCGTCCAGCTGCAGCTTGCCGGGACGGCGGCCGGACCCGTGGCCTGGAGAGCCTCCGGGCTTCCCCCGGGGCTCTCGATCTCCCCCTCGGCGGGCCGGATCGCCGGGACGCCCCACCGCGGTGGCGTCTACGACGTAGCCGTCTCCGGGACCTACCAGGGCGCTCCGCTCGGCGAGGCCGCGTTCTCCTGGACCGTGATCGGCCGGCCCACCGTCTCCGGTGCGTCGCTGACCGGGGTCGGCGCCAAGCGCCCAACACTGTCGCTGACGGTCTCCAAGGGCTTTCTGGCCCCCGCGCTGAGGTCGGTCACGGTCGGCGTTCCAGCGGGGCTGCGATTCGGGGCGCGGGCCGGCTCGGTGACCGTCACCGGTGCCCGGAGGGCGCGCGTCAGGTTCCGCACGCGGATCGTCCGGGGCCGCCTTCGGATCACGTTCACCTTGCCGCAGACCAGGGTCTCGCTCAGGATCAGGTACGCGGGTATCTCGACGACACCGGGATTCGCCGGACGGGTCCGCGGCCACCGGGTCAGGAGCCTTCAGGTGACCGTGATCGCGATCGACGCCGCCCACCACGGCTCGACGGTCAGGGCCCGGGTCAAACCGGCCTGAGCCCGCCTGGTTCTCTAGGGTTGCGCCGCAATGGCGCGAATCCCGACCAACATTTCCCAGCATGTCGGGCGCACCCCGATGGTGCAGCTGACGCGGGTGGCGCTGGCCGAGGGCGCCGAGCTCTACGCCAAGCTCGAGGCGTTCAACCCCGGGGGGAGCGTCAAGGACCGAATCGGCGTTTCGATGATCGAGGCGGCGGAGCGTGAGGGCAGGATCGAGCCCGGGAGGACCACGATCGTCGAGGCCACCAGCGGCAACACGGGGATTGCCCTCGCGTTCGTGTGCGCGGCGAAGGGGTACGACCTGATCCTCACGCTGCCCGAAGGCATGAGCCGCGAACGGGAGGGACTGCTGCGGCTCTATGGGGCGAAGGTCGAGCTGACCCATTCGCTGGGCGGGATGACCGAGGCCGTGGAGGCGGCGCGCGGCCTCGCCACGACCGACGACTTCTTCCTTCCCGACCAGTTCTCGAACCCGGCCAACCCCGAGATCCACCGGCGGACGACCGGGCCAGAGATCTGGGACGCGCTCGACGGACACGTCGACGTCTTCGTGGCCGGGGTGGGCACGGGGGGAACGATCACCGGGGCGGGGGAGGTCCTGAAGGCGCGCAATCCCGGCGTGCGCGTGATCGGGGTCGAGCCCAGGGCCTCGGCGGTGCTGTCGGGCGGCCGTCCGGGACCGCACAAGATCCAGGGCATCGGCGCAGGTTTCGTACCCGAGGTGCTCAACCGCGAGGTGCTGGACGAGGTGATCGGCGTCGAGGACGAGGCCGCGATCGAGACCGCGCGGCTGCTCGCCCGCCGAGAGGGTGTGCTCGCGGGCATCTCCGGAGGCGCCGCCGTGTGGGCCGCACTGGAAGTGGCCCGGCGCCCCGAGCTGCGAGGCGCCCGGATCGTGACGATCCTCCCGGACTCCGGTGAGCGATACGTCTCGACACCGTTCTTCGCCCCCTAGAGACCCTGCTGGCCCCAGCTACGCTTTCTCCATGCCCGGGCTGATCGCCCGCACCGCCCGCGAGATCCGTCGCGACGTCGCCGCCGCGCGCAGCCGTGATCCGGCGGCTCGTGGCGTGAGCACGGCCGAGATCCTCGCGACCTGGCCGGGCGTGCACGCGCTGCTCGCCCACCGTGTCGCGCACGCGCTGAACGGCATCGGCGTCCCGCTGCTGCCGCGGCTGATCGCCGCCGTGGCCCGCACGATCACGGGCATCGAGATCCATCCGGCGGCGAAGATCTGCGACGGGCTGTTCATCGACCACGGTATGGGAGTGGTGATCGGCGAGACCGCCGAGATCGGCTGCGACGTCACCCTGTACCAGGGCGTAACGCTCGGCGGGACGGGCTTTGCCACGGGCAAGCGTCACCCGACCGTGCAGGACAACGTGACGATCGGCTCCGGGGCCAAGCTGCTCGGGCCGATCGTGGTCGGTCACGGGTCGAAGATCGGCGCCAACAGCGTCGTGGTCCACGACGTCCCGCCCAACTCGACCGTGGTGGGAAATCCCGGGCATCCGGTCCGGGTCGATGGCCGCCGGCCGGAGGGTCCCGACGCCGACTGGGTCCATCTGCCCGATCCGATCGCCGACGCGATCAAGGGCCTGGCCGCCAGGATCACCGCGCTCGAGCAGGCCGGGGACGTCGCCCCAGCGGACGCCGAGGCGAGCACCTCGGTCGGTCCCAATCCCGCCGGGGGCTAGAGCCGCCCGCGCTCGGCAGGCGCCGGTGGCAGCGGCGCCTCGGAGGTCTCGGGCTCGACGACGTTCAGCCGGGAGCGGACGACGTACAGAGGACGACCCTTCACCTCGTCGTAGATGCGGCCGACGTACTCGCCGATGATCCCGATCGCGATCAGCTGGATCCCGCCCAACAGCAACACGGCGAGCGTGATCGAGCTGAAGCCCGGCAGGTAGGAGCCGAGGATCCGCAGCACGATCACCACCGGGATCGCGATGAACGCGAGCGTCGAAACGATGAACCCGAGCAGGGTTGCGAGCTGCAGCGGGCGGTGCGAGAACGAGGAGATCGCGTCGAGCGAGAAGCGGAGCATCCTCGACAGCGTGTACTTGGTCTCGCCGGCGTACCGGGGATCGCGGTCGTAAGGGACTGCGGCCTGCCGGTAGCCCACCCACACGGTCATGCCGCGCAGGAACCGGTTGCGCTCGCGCATCGACAGGAGCGCGTCGAGCGGGCGGCGGTCCAGGAGGCGGAAGTCCCCGGAGTTGTGGACCAGATCGACCTGGGCGAGCTTGTCGAACAGCTTGTAGAACCAGCGCGCGGTAGCCAGCTTGAAGCGGGACTCACCCTCTCTCTCCTGGCGCACGGCGTACACGACGTCGCAGCCGGCGCGCCAGTGGTCGAGCATCCGCGGGATCAGCTCAGGCGGGTCCTGTAGGTCGGCGTCGAGCATCACCACAGTATCGCCGTGTGCGTGGTCGAGCCCGGCGGTTAGTGCGGTCTGGTGCCCGAAGTTGCGCGACAGGTACACGACGTGGACGCGGGGGTCGTTCGAAGCCAGCCCGGACAGGATCGCCGCGGTGCGGTCGCTCGAGCCGTCGTCGACCAGCACCAGCTCGAATCGGAGCCCCTCCAGCGCCGAGCACACGCGCGAGTAGAACGGCTCCAGCGTTGCCTCCTCGTTGTAGACCGGCGCCACGACGCTCAGCAGCTCGAGCCGGCGCGCGCCGTCGTCTGGCGTCTCGCTCACGTGTGCATCGTAAACCGCGTCACTCACGAGCCCGGGCCTCCGCCGATGTGGGGGATGTAGCCGATCAGCTGGATCAGCTGGATCAGGCCCGTCATCACGAGAGCGGCGCGCCACAGGCGACGGTCGGACGCGAGCGCCGCGAGTGGAATCAACCAGGCCACGTACCACGGCAGCAGCGAGCTCGCCGTCACCAGCAGCGTCACCGCGGTCCATCCGGCTGCGTCGATCCAGTCGAGCTGGCCTCGCCACACCCGGCGCAGGAGCCACAGGAACACGGCCACGAACGCCACCGCCAGCATCCAGCTGACGATGTGCGCCAGCGTGCCCAATCCGAGCTTGGTGCCGATAAACCCGGGAATGCTGTGCCAGTCCCCCTCGCTCTGGACCTTTTGGATCGTGCCGAGGAGGTGCGTAGGCCCGAGCCCGAACAAGGTGAACGACAGGCCCGCGATCGCGGCCGCGGCGATCCCGGCGCCGATGAGCACATCGCGGCGCCGGTCACGGGCGCGTCGGCCGCCTCCGCTCGCGAGCGCGAACGGAAGCATCAGCCCGCCCGTCAGCTTGATCGCGGCGGCGGTGACGGTGAGCGCGCTGGCCCAGCGCTCGCGGTGCGCGAGCATCAGGTAGACGCCGGCGACCACGATCAGCATCATCAGCAGGTCGTTGTGGGCGCCGCCGACGCCGTAGACGACGATCAGGGGGTTCAGGCCAACGAGCGCGCTCGCCTTCACCGGGTCGATTCCCCGCAGCCGGGCGGCGTTCCACACCAGGGCGACGGTTCCGAGGCTGGCGCAGGCGGCGATCGCCTTGTACGTGAGCGCGCTCGCCGCGATCGACAGCGGCGCGAACGCGTAGCTCAGGGCCGTGAACAGCGGACCGTAGACCGTGGGCGTGTAGGACCACTTCGCCCCGATATACGGGAACAGCGGATCGAGTGCCAGCGCGTGGGGCCCCGCCAGGTACGGGTTGGCGCCGTACAGGGAGCCCATGCGGCCGTAGAACTGGTAGCTGAAGACATCGGTCGAGAGCAGCGGAGGCGCCAGCAGCACCAGCGCGTGCATCGCCGCGATGCACATCAGGACCGTTCGCGCCGAGAGGCGTTCGGTGGCATGGGCGGCGAGCACGTAGGAGGCGAACATCACGATCAGGACCACGACCAGTCCGCCGTTGCCAAGGTCCAGGCCGGTGCTCCCGAACGGGCCGGCGAGCCACTGCGGGACCGGCCGCACGGACTCGGGCAGGAGCGAGTCGGTGCTCGCCGCCGCCAGCGCGATCAGCAGCGTCGTGAGCAGTAGCCCCGCGAGGCCGACGGTGCCCGCGCGGTCGCGCAGCGCGGGCAGGCGCGTGCCGAGCGTGCGCGTGCGGATCTGGACGGCGCCGGTATCAGTGGCGCCGAGCGGGCCGTGGACGCTCATCGCAAAAAGGATGCCCGCCTGGACATTTGTTTTACGTTAGGGGGCGGGGTCACGGAAACCTCGCGGCGGAGCTCAGAGAGCGGCGTCCGCGGTGGCACGCTCCCGAGCCTTCGTCAGCGCGGCCGGAGCGTTGCGGCGCAGCCGCGGCACGAGCCACATCGCCTCGATCGCGATCCGCGCCGACATCTTGCTGGTGCCGATGCGGCGATCACGGAACACGATCGGCACCTCCTTGACGCGAAACCCGGCCAGGATCGCCCGATACGTCACCTCGATCTGGAACACGTAGCCCTCCGCACGCACGCTCTGCAGGTCGATCGCTTCCAGGACCTCGCGTCGGATGCACTTGAACCCGCCGGTCAGGTCCTGAACCTCGGCCCGGAGGATCCAGCGCGCGTACACGCATCCGCCGCGGCTGATCAGCCTCCGCAGCGTCCCCCAGTTCTCGATCCCGCCGCCGGGCACGTAACGGGATCCGAGGACCAGGTCCGCGTCCTTGGCGGCCTCGAGCAGCTCGAAGAGGTACGCGGGGTCGTGGGAGAAGTCGGCGTCCATCTCGACTACGAGCTCCGCCCCCCCCGCGAGCGCCTCCGCGAACCCGGCCAGGTACGCGTGGCCGAGCCCGGTCTTGGAGCCGCGGTGAAGCACCCCGATCACGTCGAACTCGCGTGCGACCGCCTCCGCCAGCTCGCCGGTTCCATCGGGAGAGGAGTCGTCGACGACCAGGATCCGATACTCGCCGGGGATGACCCGGTCGAGCTCGGTCACCGTGCTCCGGAGGATCGCATCAATGTTCTCGGCCTCGTTGAATGTCGGGATCACCACCCAGACCCGGGCGTCCATGACGCGCAGACTAAAGCCCGCCCCTAAAGCTCGCCCACGGCTCCTCCGCATGCCGCCGGGCGACTCGGCATCATGAGGCGACCCAGATGCCGGACACCGCCACACCCCCTCGCAATCGATCCCGGGTCCCGCCGCCGCGCTCGTTCAACGGGAACGGCGGGCGCAGCCGCAAGTGGAGCCGCGAACCTCAGCATCGCCGGCGCCGGTCGCTCGCGGGCCTGGCCATCCTGCTGCTCGTCGTGCTGGTGTTGATCGTGGCGAGCTCCGGCGGCGGGGGAGCCCCGCATCCGCTCGCCGTGCACGGATCCGGGCTGTTCGGGCGGATCCAGACCCTCGCCGGCACCGGCCCGACGTCGTTCGCCGGGGTCGAGAGGGCGGCCGAGAATGCCGCGATCAACCGGACGCTCGCCACCACGCCGGCGATCAGGATCGCCGGGGCGCAGCATCGCGAGCTCGCGCTGACGTTCGATGACGGGCCCGGGCCTTACACCCAGCAGCTGATCGCCACGTTGGAGCAGCTCCACGTGCCGGCCACCTTCTTCGAAATCGGCATCGCCGAGCAGTACTTCCGCGCCGGGACGGCGGACGTCATCTCGCATGGGTTCGCGCTCGAAGATCACACGTACTCACATGCGCCGATGAACCAGCTGGGGATGGCCGGGCAGCGGTCGCAGATCCTCCGGGAGGCCAGCACGATCACCAGTTTTGGAGCGCCGTTCCCGCGGCTGTTCCGCCCGCCCTATGGCTACTGGAACAACACCACGCTGCAGCTGCTGCACAAGTATCGGATGCTGATGGTGCTCTGGACGGTGGACACGAGCGACTACCGCCTCCCCGGGAGTGAGTCGATCATCAACACCGTCGTGTCCGGCGCCCAGCCCGGCGCAATCTTCCTGATGCACGACGCCGGCGGGAACCGGGCCGAGACGATCGCCGCATTGCCGAGGATCGTCGAGGACCTACGCGCGCGCGGGTACAAGTGGGTGACCGTCCCGAAGCTGATCCTCGACAACCCGCCGCCGGTCAACCAGAACATCTCGTCGATCTCGGGCGCGGGCGGCTGAGGCTCGCGCGGGCGGCTGAGGCTCGGCGCGGGCGGCTGAGGCTCGGCGCGGGCGGCTGAGGCTCGGCGCGGCGGCTCCGGCCGCAGGGGCTCAGCGCCGCACGTAGGCCACGCGATTCCAGCTCGGCTCGGGCGCGAGCCTGATCGGCTCCCCGCCCCGATCGGGCTGGACGTAGATGAAGGCGCTCGTGTGCTCGTCGAACGTGACGTCGAGCTCGCCCTCCTTGACACGCTGATCGAGCCACGCGCTGCGGAAGATCAAGCGCCTCAGCCAGTGCACGAGGGAGCGCTCCGACGGCCCCACCAGCTCCGGCCAGCAGTCGTTGACGTGGTCGCCGAGCGCGGAGGCGGGATCGGACACCTCGCCGTTTACCACCAGGTTGATCAGGTCCTCGGCCTCGTCGGGCTCGATCTCGCCCTCGATGAATCCGACCTTGCAGGCGGCCTGCTCGCAGCGCTCGCGAAAGTCGCGCTCGTTGAAGGTGAAGCGGAGCTCTCCGTACTCGAGCACGAAGTCCTCCCCGGAGCTGTAGTTCCCGCGTCTGTACATCGAGGGCGTCGGGATCATATGGCGGATTCCTCCGCCGCCGCATCGGTTGAACGCGATGTTGCACCGAGGGTCTCGGAGCCGTCCGAAGGGGGGCGGGGGAGGGGGAGTTCGAGCCGCTCCAGGCTCCGTAGGACATGGAGGCGCGCCCGGCAACCGTCCTAGTGGTCGAGGACCACACGGCGACCCGCAGGTTCCTCGCCGACAACCTCCAGGCCGACGGATACGAGCCGATCGAAGCTGCCTCGGTGGCCGATGCGTGGCACGTGATAGAGACGCGATTCCCGGACATCGGGATCGTGGACCTGGGGCTTCCGGACGGCAACGGCCTCGAGCTCCTGCGCGAGGTCCGCGACACCGACCGGGTGGCGAGCCGGGTGGACCCGGACCTGCCGATGCTGCTGCTCACCGGCCGGGGTGGCGAGCTCGACCGGCTTCGCGGGTTCCGCACCGGAGCAGACGACTATCTGGTGAAACCGTTCTCCTACCCCGAGCTCGTCTGCCGGATCGACGCACTCCTCAGGCGGAGCCGGCGGCGCCCGAATCTGGGCCGGCTCCGGGTGGGCTCGCTCGAGGTCGATCCGGTGTCCCGCCGAGTGCTGCTGCACGGCGAGCCGGTGTCGCTGTCGAAGAAGGAGTTCGCGCTGCTCCGGGCGCTTGCCGCCGAGCCCACCCGCGTGTTCACTCGCGAGGAGCTGCTCCGCGGTGTGTGGGGGTTCAGGACAATCGGGATGACCCGCACCCTGGACTCGCACGCCTGCCGGCTGCGAAAGAAGCTGAACTCCGCCGGCGACGGGTTCGTCGTCAACGTCTGGGGCGTCGGCTACAGGCTCGTGGACGGGGGGATCCCATGATCGGCTCGGCGATCGCGCTCGCGGGCTGGCCGGCGGCAGTCGCAGCGCTCGCGGGCACCGCATACGCCCGGCGAGCCCTGGCACGGCGGCTGGATGCGATCACCGAGGCCTGCCACGAGCTCCGAGGCCCGCTGGCAGCAGTGACGCTCGGATTGGAGTCCGGCGGACGCCAGGGGCAGCTGTCGCCTGCGCGGCTCCGCGCGCTCGAGCTCGAACTGGGGCGGGCGGCACTCGCGCTCGAAGACCTCGAGGCGGCTCGGTGCCGCGCAGATCGCGACCGCACCGAGCGCGTGGAGGTGCGCGAGCTTCTGGCCGACTCGATCGAGGCATGGCGTCCGGTGGCGAACCTCCACGGGGTCGGCCTGCGCCTGTGCTGGTCCGGCCGGGACGCGGCCGTGGCGGGTGACCGGCTCAGGCTCGCGCAGGCGCTCGGGAACTTGCTCTCGAACGCGATCGAGCATGGGGGAGGAGAGGTCGAGGTGTCGGCGACCGCGGAGGGCGGCGGTGTCCGGATCGAAGTGGTCGACCGAGGAGGAGGGCTGCCCGCTCCCGTGGCCGAGCTGGCCCGTCACTCGAGCCGCGCGCGGCGTCGCGGCCACGGGCTCCGAATCGCGCAGGCGATCGCCGTCACTCACGGCGGCCGTCTCGCCGCCGCTCCCAGCGAGCGCGGCGCCCGGCTCGTGCTGGAGCTCCCGGCGCACCCGATCACGGCGTTGCCGTACGCCAAGCCGCGCTGAGCGCGGCACGGTCAGCTACCCCAACCCTGGCACCCCGACCGGACAGTACGGGCCCTCGCGCGCAATCGCCGGCCCACAGCCGCGACGTGCACGAGGAGTTGCATCCGTCGCCCGGCCCCGGATCCGTCGCGGCGGCGGCGAATTCCCTCTGTGTCGCGGCGATCCATGCGCCCTGGGTCGGCCGGGAACGGCGTGGTGGGGGAGGAGATGACGGTTGGGTTGCATTGTGGGAGGAAGTGGGTTAAAGTGGGGGCCGCATGCACGTGGAACCCGGGTGGCAGGGCTCCTCCCACCCAGCCACCCGGGTTGAACGCTTCGGCCCGAACGAACAGAACCCTTGAGCCCTCAGGATGAGACCCCCTCGAGAGAGCCGGAGCGAGCCCCGTGATCGCGTTCCGCGGCACGTTCGAGCACACGCTCGACATAAAGCACCGCCTCACGATTCCGGCCAAGTTCCGCGCTCCGCTTTCAGGCGGGGTGGTGGTGGCGGCGTCACCCGAGACCGCCAAGGACGCGCCTCGCTCGATCGCGATCTGGACGCCGGACGCCTACGACGCCTACACGAGCGCGACGCTGGCCGGGCTCAACCCGATGTCGGCGATCGCCCGCGACCTCAAGCGATTCTTCTTCGGGTTCTCCCATGACACCGAGCTGGACTCCGCCAACCGGGTGATGATCCCGCCGAAGCTCATGCAGTACGCGAGCCTCGACAAGGAGGTCGTCGTAATCGGGTCGGGGGAGTGCCTCGAGGTGTTCGATCGGGCCCGCTATGCCCCCTACAGCCTCGACGTGGAGACCCGTGTACCCGACCTTGCCGCGAGCCTTGGCGACACTGCTTGACATGACGCAGACCCACATCCCGGTTCTCGCCGGGGAGCTGATCGACGTGGTCGATCCGCGGCCCGGAGAGATCGCGGTCGACTGCACGTTCGGCGGCGGCGGTCATGCACGTCTCGTCGCCGGCCGGATCGGCCCCGCCGGGACTCTGATCTGCGTCGACCGCGATCCGGCTGCCGAAGACCGCTTCGCCGAGCTCTCAGCGGAGCTTCCATGCAACACGCGGTTCATCCGGGCGGACTTCGTCACTGCGCTCGAGCAGCTCCACGACGAACAGCTCGACGCGGACCTCGTCTACGTGGACCTCGGGATGTCCTCCATGCAGGTGGACACGTGGGCACGCGGATTCTCGTATGCGTATGACGCGCCGCTCGACATGCGGATGGACCCCGACCAGGACCTGACCGCACGGGAGATCGTCAACACCTGGGACGAGCGCCGGCTGGCTCGCCTCCTGCGCGAGTACGGGGAGGAGCGCCATGCCGGCCAGATCGCTCGCGCGATCGTCCGCGCGCGAGCTCGCGGCGAGCTGAGCACCACGCACGAGCTGGTCGACGTCATCAAGTCGTCGGTGCCGATCCACGCCCCGTTCGCCAGCGGGCATCCCGCGCGAAGGACGTTCCAGGCCCTGCGGATCGCGGTCAACGACGAGCTGGCGCAGCTCCAGGCCGCGCTTCCCCTCGCCTGGGATCTCCTCAGGCCGCGGGGGCGCTTCGCCGCGATCTCGTTCCACTCGCTCGAGGATCGTGCGGTCAAGCAGTTCCTTGCCGCACGTGCCCGTGGTTGCATCTGCCCGCCGGAGCTGCCGGTGTGCGTCTGCGGCCGGATGCCCGAGGCGGAGCTGTTGACGCGTCGCGCGGTGGCGCCGACCGCGGGCGAGATCGCCGCCAACCCGCGGGCAAGATCCGCGCACCTCCGTGCCGCCCGCAAGCTCGAGGAGGCGAGCCAGTGACCCCTTCGGCGACGACCGCCGCCGGGCGGAACGCCGCGCCACGCCCCGCGCCGGCTCCGGGCCCGCCGAGGCGACGCCGCCCGGCGCAGCCGCCACGTCCCCGGAGGGTGAGCGGGCCCGCGCGCGGGCGCGCGAGACCGTCCTCGCGGACGCTTGCGGCCGGGAGGCCGAGCCTGGCGGCCCGCGGGCTGTTGGTGATCCGTGGGCTGCCCGAGCACGCGCTGCTGGATCGGATCGTCCGCGGCCGGGCCTGGATCCCGCTGCTGGGCGTGCTCCTGGTCGGGATCGTCGCGATGCAGGTGGAGATCCTGAAGCTCGGCGCCGGCATGGGGCGCTGGATCCAGCGCACCTCGACGCTTCAGGCTCGCAACCAGGGGCTCCAGGCGAGCGTCGCCGGACTGATGGACGACCAGCGGATCGAGCGGCTCGCGGCCAAGATGGGAATGGTGATGCCGGATCCGACGGCGCTCTCGTTCCTGTCGGCGCAGCCGGCGGGCGACGCGTCACGGGCGGCGGCGAGCATCCACGCCCCTGATCCCTCGGGCTTCGCCTCGCAGCTCCCGGCCTTGTCGACCTCCGACACGAGCGCGACGTCAGCCCC
>Ga0209577_10001512_pt1 | contig 22970 bp, 17 predicted proteins | sample GraSoiAngelo_109_FD_185874 | JGI IMG/M metagenome (GOLD analysis project Ga0209577, IMG submission 185874) | Grasslands soil microbial communities from the Angelo Coastal Reserve, California, USA - 14_0903_12_20cm (SPAdes) (version 2) | ecosystem: Environmental > Terrestrial > Soil > Grasslands...
TATCCGGAACTCATCCGACCCTATTTGCAATCTTTTTTGTAATCATCATGTCCTTTTATTTATGCGCGTCTGTATAGTTGCCCGAAACTGCTCCACCGCCAATTGCGGTCGCTCGCGGTCAAGAGCGCTGCTGGATTTTGTTTAGGGAGTGAAAGAATAAGTGTATTTCACGGCGAAGCGTGTTTCGCGTACTTGGGGAGGATTGGCCGGGGCGATACTCGCGAACTGCGTTCCCACGTTATAGATGATATAAAGATCGCTGCCTGGGCGGTAGTTGTAGCGCAAACGGAGGTTGGCGCTAGCGGCCTGGGTGTTGGACGTGTCCATCTGAATGAGACTCGTGAATGTCAAAAAGCGGTTAAAGGAGTAATTTCCCTCGAGGCTCGCCAGCACAACCGAGAAATTGCCATTGGGCAATGGCAATCGGAATCGGTCCCACATCGCAGAAGTGCCGATGGAAAATTTTGCACTGGCACGATAGTTGCCTTGTACGCTTAATTCGTTTAGCCTTCCGCCATAGAAGCTGCCGAATCGCTCGACAAAGTTGTAAGTGAATCTGCGATCCTGGCGGGAGCCGTAACTGAGCTGATGGCGAGTGAAGTGATAACGGCCGTCAGGGATAAAAATATTCTTATAGATATGCAGCAGCGTCGTAATGCGTTGCGTGAACACGTGCGCGATGTCGTCGTCCGTGTAGCCACCATTGTTCAACGCGGCATAAAAACTGGTCAGCCATTCCTGACTAGATACCGCACCGCGAGTATCGGGGGCGTGAAGCAGAAACCCTTCAAACTGCAGCTCGCGAATGCCGGCGATCTTGGGCCTGGCTTTGAATGTTAGGTCTCCACGCGTTTCGTTCGAGTCCGTCCTTTCGACGAAGCCGACTTCGGGATTGAAGTTCGGTCCTGTTTTTCGGCGTTCCATTAAACCTTCGAGCCAATTGGAACGGTAGGTCAACGAAGCCCCGAGATCGCTGGCTCCGCTCGGATTGCCCGGTGATTGCGTTCCAGCCATGTGGGCATCAACGACCCAGTCCTTGAAAAAGATCAGACGCGTGTCAACCCCACCGGTCTGGTTGAAGGTGTCTAAGATATTTCCGGATCGCTTGTCGATGCCCATGACTCCGACGTAGGAGCCAGGCCACAGCGATTGCTTCAACCGGACGATCGAGAAATTGGAATAGGGATTGGGGCCGCTCGAACGCGTGTCGACATCCATGACGCCGAGCTCCAAACGACCGAGGGTGCCGGTCAGTTTTGCTCCGCCATTAACCGGGACTTGATTCCCGGTTATGGGGTCAATGCCAATCTGCCGGCTGAAAAACAACTGATCCTGGTCTCCAAGGGCAAAGTTGAACACGCCGGCGTTTTCCAGGAAAAACTGGCGTTTCTCGGGAATAAATACCCTGAATGGCGTGATATTGAATGGCTGCAGATCGATTTCCGTATCGGCGAAATCGGTGTTGCCGGTAAGATTCAAAAGCAGATTGGAGCTGAGCCCGTACTTCACATCGACGCCTCCGGTCAGCGGGAACAGCGCGTCCTGGCCAGTCTGTTTGTCGTACCTAGCCAGGCCGTACGGTTTGACAATAAAAAGTCTTCCCCTGCCGATGTCCTGTATTCCGCGCAGTTCTCCCGCTTCAGAAACCTTGGTGAAACCAAACGTGCGACGGTAGGCGCGCCATAAGTCTTCTTCGTTCTTCCTGCGGATAAAGCGCTTGAAATTGATGCCCCAAAGCACCTCGACAGAATGTGTGAAGTTGAGCGTCGTAAATGGAATTTCGACTGTCGCAGTCCAGCCATCTGCGGTGATCCTCGCCTTCGATGTCCAAACACCGTCCCAGCCGGGGTCAAAATCTGTTTCATCATCTGTCTCATCGTCGCCACCTTGCTCCTCGACGATCAGGCCGTCCGCCTGAGTGCCAAGCGGATTGACCTCGAAAACGTAGGCATCGCGGCGATCGTGGTTGGCATCAATTAGAATTTCGAAATGATCGTCAAGCTCCTGCGAGACATCTCGCCGCAACTCCCTGGCAATGATCCCGGAGGGTTGTGAATCATAGCAGTAAATGCCGAAGTAGACTGCGCGGCGGGTGTAGACAATACGAACTTCTGTTTTCTCCGTGGGTAATTCACCCTCGTAAGGCTCGCGTTGCCGAAAATCAGTAACCGGAATAGCGGATTGCCACAGTGGATCGTCAAGAGTTCCGTCGAGCTTGGGGGGATGTTCGATCGCAGTTGCTTGTGCGTTCCGATTTGGTTGTTCAAGTTTTGGTACTTGCGCCGAAAGTGGAGATGAAAAACAGAGATGCAGAACAATCAGGGACAGGGTGGCCTGTAGAGGCTTAGCCCACGACTCTAGCCCCGCTCCACTCAACGTGATGGCCTCCGAGGCTCACCAGATAAAACTTTCACGTCGCCCTGATGCTCTCGAGCCCAGGGCCGAGCGCCAGGGCCACAATGGCGCGGGGATGCGGCACGTTCAACAAGCGCCAAGTAGAGACCGACTGGTCCGGAAGACCCGTCGAAAGAAGTTTTGCCCTCTCCGACAGCGAAACGGTGATCTCCATCAGCGGCGCGGTGAGCCCCAGACCGAGGGCCTTCACGTATGCCTCCTTCCTCGTCCAGCCATTCAGAAACGCCGACACGGGATCGGGAGCGAGTGCGAGCGCACGGCGCTCGACATCTGAGAACACGAGACGCGCAAGTGATTCGACGTCGGCAATCGGGCGGAATAGTTCGATGTCCACTCCGACGGCCGCGCCATCGGCAACTGCGATAACCGCGTCGCCTCCGCTGTGCGCGAGGTTAAAGTCAACGCCTCCATGACCGCCCTCAAGCTTCGGCTTGCCGTTCGTGCCATACGAGAACCGGATAGCGGCCGGAGAGCAATCGAGCCCCGCGGCAAGCACGCCTCGGAGGGCGGCGCGTCCTACAATGTAGCGGGCCCGGTCGAGATCCGAGTGGAAACGCTCCGCCTTAGCAAGCTCATCGCAAGAGAGCCATTCCCGGAAGCGGCGGACACCGTCGGCACGCACATCCAGGTCGACGTACCACAAGTCAAGAGAAGTATCTGACGCACCGACGCGTACTCTCGTCGTCGGCAAATTTGCCCGGCGTATGTTGTCCAATGCGACTGGATCGACTCGCCCCGGTCGCTCAGGGTGCCTACAGGTGGTCCCCCCACGGCACAGCTTTTCCGGCAGCTTGCACTCTAGATCGCTGAAAACGGCAGCAGAGGATCGCCGGTCCGGTATTACAGCCTCTGTGCTCCACTCGGACATTACGGGCTCCATCTCTTCACTCATTAGGGGTGGATCTCACGGGTCTGCAGTTCGGGATCAAGCCAGCGCACGAATTTATTCTCCTCGTCAACCAGGATCATTTTCGGTGTCACTGGCTCCTCGGTAAGCTCAAAACCCATGATGATAATTTCCTCGCCTTTCCTGATCAGATGGGCGGCAGCGCCGTTCATGCAGATCACGCCGGATCCTTTTTCTCCCTCGATTACATAGGTTTCCAGCCTTGCTCCTGAGGTATTGCTAACTACGAGTACTTTCTCACCCGGAATTAGGCCGGTCAGTTCCAGCAAATCCGAATCTATAGTGATGCTTCCAACGTAGGACAGTTCCGCCTGCGTCACCAGCGCCTTGTGAATTTTTGATCTCAATATCCATCTCATGATCGGTATTCCTCTCAATTGAAGCAAAACAGAACTCAGCGCCACTGTGCTCGACTCGTGAATTGCGGCCACTCCGTTGCACTGGAAACGGCCTTTAGCCGCCAGCTACCCCGATCGTCGGCGAAGAGTCCTTCAGGTGCACCGCATCGGTCATCGCCACGAGCACTTCGCGCGGCCCTTCGAAGCTTTCCCTGGCGTGCGCGGTACGTACGTTGTCCACAAGCATCAAGTCGCCAGCCTGCCAAGGCTCACGTACGGTGTTTTTCTCATACACCTTATCGAGCAGATCTACGACATCCGCGCCGACCGAGTCGCCGTTGCCAAAGCGGGTATTGAACGGCAGCCCGTCCTCGCCGTAGATGTCTACGAGGTACTCGTGCAGCTCCGGCTCCATCGTCCACTCATTCAGGAATGCAATTTGGTTGAACCAGCACCGCTGGCCGGTGCGCCGGTGGCGCACGACGCCGGTGCGGCGTTGCCAAGTACGCAGCCCTCCATTCGGCTGCCACTCGAACTGGATCGCATTCGCGCGGCAGTAACTCTCGACGGCACGACGGTCGTCGGTGCCGAAGGCTTCAGCCACCGACGCCCCGATGTCGTTGTTGTAATTGCGAATCAGAAGCCAACCTAGCCGCTCAACGCGCTCGACCAAGTCGGCGGGCAACGCGTTGAGGACGTTTGGCGAATCGGCCAGCGGGGTCTCGCCCCCGCTCGCAGGCGCAACGAGGCACGCGAACAGCATGAGCCCAGGGGGCTCGAGCGCGTAGCTGAGCTCGTGATGCATGCACATGTACTCGTTGGGCGGCCACTTCGACGCGGAGTACACGCCTTCTGCGTAGCGGCGCCGGGGCGCGAAGGCCTCCCTCTCGGTCATCAAACTGCCGAACTGCCGAAAAACCGCCTCGGTCTCGGTCACGTCGCGGAGCCCGAGACCGCGAACCACGAGCGACCCGTGTTCGGTGACGAACGTGCGCAGCGCGTTGCGATGCTCCCCCGCCCAGTGCGCCGCGTTGTCGGTTGCCTCGACGCGCAACACCGGCAGCTTGCCGGGTTGGAGGTCCACGTTGAGCAGTGAGGTTGGGGATGAATGCGTCATCTTAGCGCCTCCCTTCGCCCCTTCGAGCGGCACCCGCGTCGGCAGCCGCACAGCCACTGCTTCCGAAATGCGCTGGAGCTGTTGGGACCCCCTGCTTGAGCCGGCGATCGATTAGCTTCGCCTGATCGGCGAGGATCGGTTGAGCGATGAGGTCCTTAAAGGACACCGCGCGATCCAGGGCAATCGCCAGCTTCAGAGCGGAAAGCGACGTGCCGCCTAGGTCGAAAAAGTGATCCCGCCTGCCGATCTGCTCCTTGGGAATCGCGAGCACTTCCGCCCACGCGGCCACCAGCCGGTCTTCGGTCGCCGTACTTGGCCGCTCGTGGCTCTGTTCGGAGACATCAAGTTCTCTAGCGAGCGCCGTCAGCGCCTTCTTGTCGATCTTGCCGCTGTCGGTCAGCGGCAGATCGTTCCGCCAATGGAAATCCGCCGGAACCATGTACTTGGGCAGCGACGCGCTGAGCCGTTCCCGCAACTGGTTAGCATCCAGTGGCTGCTCCCCGGAATAGAAGGCCACCAAGTGCTTGCTGCCGTCGGCTCGCTCCGTGACGACGACCGCGTCCTGGCGGACACCCGGCACGCGCAAGAGGGTGTTCTCGATCTCGCCGATCTCGATCCGGAAGCCGCTGATCTTGACCTGATGATCTCGGCGGCCGAGATACTCCACCTTGCCTTCAGGCAGCCAGCGGCCAAAGTCACCGCTCCGGTATAGGCGGCGTCCCTCGCGGTAGGGATCCAGCATGAAGGCTCGCCGCGTGCGTTCGGGATCGTTGATGTAGCCACGGCCGACACATACCCCGGAAAAGGCGATCTCCCCCGGGGCGCCGAGCGGCACCAAAGCGACGTGCTCGTCCACGATGTAGACTGACACATTGTTGATCGGACGACCGAGCGGGACCCGTTCCCGGTCGGGCACGCAATCCATGACCTCGTGATTCGTGTCGTCCGAAGTCTCGGTCAGGCCGTACGCATTGAGCAGCTTGATCGCGGGTTGCGCTCGAAACCAGCGCTCGACCAGCTCCTTCTTCAGCGCTTCGCCCGTAGCCGACACGCAGCGCAAGTCCGGCAGCGCGCGAGGTTGTTGTTCGAGATAAGAAACAAGCACTTCAAGGTACGACGGCACGACTTGCATGACGTTGACCTTCGCGTCGACAATCTTGTCGATAAAGCGCTTCGCGTCCAGGATTGTCTCCTGCTCCACCAGCAGCGTCCGCCCACCGACCAGAAGCGCGGCAAGTAGCTGCCACAGGGAAATGTCAAAGCACAGGGGTCCCGTCTGAGCCACCACGTCTTCCCCTCTGATCCCGAGATCATCAATCTTGGCGAAGATGTGGTTGAGCATGCCCGCGTGCTCGCACATAGCGCCTTTGGGCTCACCGGTGGAGCCGGAGGTGAAGTAAATGGTGGCAACCTGGCCGGGCGTGACGGCAATTCCGAGATCGCCCTGGGGATGGCCCTCGCGGTATGCCGCGTCAATGAAGAGCTTTTCGACTCCGGATAATGACTCGAGTGCCTGATCGAGCCTGTCAGTGCTGCCAGGTTCGGTGAGCACGAGCTGGCAACCGGCCCGGGAGAGCGTCCTGGCGATGCGGTCGGCCGGGAAATGCGGCTCGATGGGTAAGTACGCGCCGCCAGCCTTGAAGATCGCGAGCACGGCGGTCATCCAATCCAGATTGCGCTCGGTCACGACACCCACGACGCCTTCGCGGGCAAGCCCCCGCGCCAGAAGGGCTCGCGCCACCTGGTTTGCGCGAGCATTGAGCTCTCGGTACGTCAACTGAGTGTCGCCGCGCACGGCCGCGATGGCGTCCGGGTGTGCCCGAGCTTGGTCTTCGAACAGCTCGTGCACACGGCGGTCCGGCAGCTCTCTCGGCCGTCCGGCGAGGCCGTGCAATTGGAAACTCTGCTCCTCGGTGGAGAGCAGGCTCTGTCGCAGGTGTTCGGCATCCGGATCAGCCGCGATCAACGCCAGCGCGGTGTGATGGTAGCCGGCGATCCGCGTGGCACACTCTGTATCCAGCACGTCCGTCTTGTAGCGTAGCCGCAGCACGAGCTGCCCCCCACGCTCGACGAAGGCGACCCGCAGCACGGTGTGCTTAGGCAACTCCTCCCCGCTGACGGCGCCCCATTCGAAAACGGTTTCGAACGACGGCTCTCTGAGGCCTAATTCGCGCCGGAACTCCTCGATTGAGAAACCCCTGTGTGCCAGCAGTTCGGCCTCGGCTCGAGCAGCGCCCAGTAGCAGCTCGCGCCATGAGCGGGGTTCAAGCCTAATTCGAAGTGGCAACGGCGAGCCCAGCTCGGGCGTGTAGCCGGTGCACACCTCGCGCTCGCCCGAAAGTGCCCCGAGTACTTTGGCGTGCGCGGCCAGCACCACCGAGCTGAGCGGCACGGCCAGCTTGTTCCCCAGCCGGCGCAACGCCGTCACGAGTTCCTCGGGAATCCTCGCCTCGTGTTCGCCGAGGCCAGGCACCGGATTAAGGGTCCAACGCGGAACCGGAGTGAATCCACCGGCGAGGAGTACACTGCGCCAGAACTCCCGGTCGCCCTTCTTTGTAGTCATCGTGCTACGCAAACTGAGATTGCCCATCTCACATCTCCTTCGCTGGGTTTCCGCCCCACCGCGCGTGTGCCGGGACCTCCTCGCCCTTCATGAGGAAGGAATCGGTGGCAAGACTCGAGCCGTCGCCCATGGTCACGCCGTAGAGGACGAATGAACCGACCCCCAGCGTGCAGCCGGCGCCAATTGTGCTGTGGTCACATTTGAACGTGCCGTCCTCCTGCGAATGGCACTGCACCTTGCTCCGGTAGTTGAGGACAGACTCGTCCCCGATCGCGGTGAGCGGCGGATCGGAGATGTGGGCGCCATCGTCGAAGACCCTCTTGCCGGTCCTTACGCCCATCAGCCGCCAGAGCACATTCTTGAACGGCGTGCCATCGAACACGTGGAGATAGTGAATCGGGTGCATCTTCCACAGGCGCTCGGCCAGCCAGAAATCCGAGTGATAGATGGAGCAGGTCGTCGGCTCAAGGGCGCGCAGCGTTTCGACGCAACGGTAAGCGAAGGAGAAGTAAACCGCGGTGATCACAACGCTGACCGCGAAAAGCGCGGCGCTGACGACGTGCGGGAGTACGTCGTATAGCTCTATGCCGGCGAGGTAGAACAGGACGAACAGGAAAACGCCGACCCAGCGTGTGAAAAGGAACAGGCCGATGGTTCGAAGGTTATACCGTGTCTTGGCCGCAAGGCCGCGGCGCTGTGCGTCCCCGGTCCGTAGATGGTCAAACTGGGTGTCACGCTCGACGGTGCGCGGAATCTCGAAACATGGGGCGCCCAACAAGCCAGTCCCCTGGCGGATCTTGCCGTCGAGGGGGACCATCACCTTCGTCCCGAGGAGGACGTTGTCGCCCGTCCTGCCACCCGCGGGATACATGACGTCGTTCCCTATAAAGTTCCGCGGTCCGATCGCCGTCCGCGATACGCGGAACGAGCTGCTCGACACCTCGTCATTCACCAGGACCAGCCCGTCGGCAACCATGGTTCCGGTGCCTACGGCGCTCAGCGCCGGGTTCGCGTGCATCACTTCGCTGCCGAAATTCGAGCCGGTCTGCTCGACCGGGCGAAGGTGATATCCCAGCCACTCGAGGTAGTGGACGATGTAGCAGCTGTCTCCGAAAAGGGACGTGTAGAACCTTATCCTCCCGATGCGGGCGATCGCGCGATGCACTGCGTCATGGAATCCGTAGAGCGGATAAACCGTGTCCGGCTTGATGAACAGGTTCAACACGCGAGAAGCAGCCACAGCGAGCAGGAGCCCGATGAGTGCGAGGCCGAAGAAAAGGACCAGTGAGAGGATCGCTGCCTCGACGAAGAGCCCCAACGCGCTTGCACTCGCAGTCGGCTGCAGCAACTCGGCCAGAGACGACGCCCCGCCGATCGCCAGGCTTGCGGTCCCTTCGATGAGCGGCAGGTAGAAGAGGAGCACGACAAGCAGGGCGGCGACCGCATAGGCGGCCCGCCGCAGCGTGCCGCACTGCGCCGGCGGAACTCGCACAAAGTTCACGTGCGTGGGCTGCGCCGGACATCCGTGCCACCGCTCGCCAGGCGGCACCGCCTGCCCGCTGTGCAGCGCGGACGCGTGACCGAGCTGCGCCCCACTGCCGATGGATGTGTTAATGTCCAGCACGCTCCGTTCGCCGACGAACACGTCGCGGCCGAGCGTCACCGGCCCGGTCTGGATCGTTCCGGCCTGCGCCCGGTAGCCGTTAAAGATGGCCGCTTTGCGGATCACGGTTCCCGCGCCGATCGTCAGGAGATCGGTACACACCGGCACGCTCCGGGAGAAAATCACCGCGCCGGGCCCGATCTTCGCCCCTAGCGCCCGCAGGTATAACGTATACACGGGCGTGCCGATGAAAAAACGAGCGGCGGGGCTCGATCGGATCAGCGTCTTGACGACCCAGAAGCGGACGTACGCCAGGCTCCACAAACGGATCTGCTCGGCTTTCCAACGGCCGATGAGCAGCCACTTCGCGGCGACCGGCACGGCAGAGACAGCGAGGAAAGCCGAGCTGCTGGCCACGATCAACCGAAGGCAGATCCCGACAGCACCCGAGCCCGCCAAGACCCACCGGTAGCCCTCGGAAATGGCGACCACCGCTGCATAAGAGTACGCAAAGAAGAACACGGCCTGCAGCGCTCCGCATAGGAGGTACTCTCGCGTGCTGGTCGGCGTTGGCGCCTCCATCGCCGCGGTCACCGGCGGCCGCGCAGTCGTGGGCGACGCGAAGGAAAGCGCCGCTGCCAAGCTTCGGATCGTCGGGTGGTGATAGACGTCCTGCATGGATATCGACGGCAGGTCGCCCCGCTTCCGCACTCGCGCGCAGAACTTGGCCATCACCAGGGAGTCAGCACCCAGTTCATCAAAGAAGTGGCTGTCAGCGGAGAGTTGGTCGACGCGCAGGACAACCGCTAAGATCTCAGCGAGGACGCGCTCGGTGTGCGTCATCGCACCGGTCGAGCGGTCTTGGATCACAGTGGATTGTGTGAATCCGGCGTGAGCCCCTTTGTCACGTGCACTCTTCATGCTTCCTCGGCCCAGGGCCCGGGCAAAAACGAACCGATCACTTTCTCCAGACCCTGCTGGAGGGCGAGGTCTCTAACCAGTTTACCGACGGCAAGATCAAGTACACCCAGCCCGAAGGGGCTGAACACCGAGACCTTCTCGGAGCCGTTCTTGGCGGGGGCCCAGCCTCGGAGAATGTCGGCCAAGGTGCACCGGATGAACTCTCTGTGCCCCACGCGTTGTTCCGCCAAGTGCACTGAGGTTTGGGCGCGGCAGACATGATCGATATCGTCTACCACGTTGTCGCAGGAGAGAATGGCTTCAGGGGTCAGATCCCGCAGCGAGATATGGAGAATCACGCTCCCCTGAGGGCATTCGCAAAGTTCGTTGAGGTGTGGCACGAGCGCTGTGGTGGCAATCGAGATGAGCGGGGAGTTTTGCAGCACAGCCTTAATGTCTGTGGCGATCTCTGGCGCGACCTGTTTGAAAGTTCTCTTACACTTGTTCTCGAACTGCTTTGCCCGACATTCGTCTTTGTCAAAGATGACTAAGGTTTCTACCTCGGGGAACACGGCCAAGAGGAATCGAGCGATCTCGAAATTAATTAAGCCGCACCCGATCATCCCTATGCGGCCGACTTTTCTGCCGTTGGTCAGGCACTGGGCGGCCAGCGCAGCGCTGGCGGCGGTCCGCTTCGCGCTGATCACGGACCCTTCGAGCACGGCTTCGGGCCTCCCCGTCTGCGTTGAATTCAAGATCAACACCGCCGACGCGCGGTCAACGCCGCGGTGCAGATTCTCCGGAAACGAAGAGACCCATTTGACTCCAGCGATTCGGCATGCACCGCCCAGGTAGGCCGGCAGGGCAATAATGCGGTCCTGCGGCTGGCCGGGAAACCGCAAGAAAGTGGAGTGGGGCAGCGAGCTGTCGCCGTCGCCGTGAGTCTCGTAGGCCGTCCGCACAGCCTGGATTATTTCGAGCTCGCGTCCGGCCAGCACTGCGCGGACTTCCGATCCCTTCAAGATTGCGATGTTGCCATCACAGCTATCACGCATGGCTCAACTCCGGTTGGTCCTGCCAGAGGTGTGCGACGTCCCCAAAGTGTTCCTCAACCCACTCGTCGGAATAGACGGTGTCAAGGTAGCGTTCTCCGCGGTCGTGAAAAATGAGCGCGCAGGTTGCGCCCCGCGGTATTCGTTCCTTCACGTGTTCTACCGCCATGATCACTGCGCCCGATGAGCCGCCAGCGAGAATAGCTTCGCTCCGCACCAAACGGCGACAACCCACGACACAGTCCAGGTCCGTCACCCGCACGCACTCGTCGGCCAGGTCGGCGCGGAAAAGCTCAGGACGTCTAGCCGCACCGTGTCCCGGAATGAGCCGCTTGGCTGGCCTTCCGCCGAAAATCACGCTCCCCTCAGCATCAACCGCAAAGATCCTGGTTCCCAGGTGGTGATCCCGAATGTATTCGGCGCAGCCTCGGAGCGTGCCGCACGTGCTGGTGGAGACGAAGAGATAGTCGATCCTTCCGTGCAATTCGGTCGCGATCTCATGCATTGTGGTCCAATAGTGCGCCCGGGCATTGGACAGGTTGGCGTACTGGTTGGTCCAGAAGCTGTTCTCGATGGTTTCAAGGAGCGTCTTGACACGATTGATCCTTGCCTGAAGGAACTCTCCGGTGGCCGGGTCGGGTTCTGAGACCAGATCGATCTCCGCTCCGTACGCTTTGAGGATGCGAATGTTCTGCGCGGTCGTTTTCGGGTCCACTACGCAGATGAATCGCAATCCCAAGTAGCGGCAGGCTTGCGCGAGGCCGATCCCTAGGTTCCCGGAACTGGACTCGATCACCACGGTCCCAGCCTTCACGCCGCCGGTTCGCATTGCCTCTTGCAGGATATGCAACGCGGGCCTGTCTTTGGCGCTCCCACCCGGATTGAATCCTTCCAGCTTGGCAAAGAGCCGGAACGGGCAGTCGGGCAGCACACGCGTTAACCTAACGAGCGGCGTGTCGCCGATTGTGCACAAGATGCTCTCGGTCATGGTTCACCTCGACCAATAAGCTGAGCGATTTGGGTCCGCGGGCTGAGCGCAGGCTAGCAGGAGGGAAGGAGTCTTCACTCCCTATTCACTTTTGTTTATCGATGCGTGGAATTCAGCGTCGGATGGGAGCAGCGACAAACCGGGCCCGACGCCGCAGGGACTGATCCACACGGCCGTCTGAGGGTAGCGAGTCGTGTCAACCCGCGCAATCAGGTAGAACAATCAAATGGACATGGGGTGGTCGCCGGAACGGAGATCTCTAGGTCGTGCAAATTGCGATGTGCTCTGGTGCCTGGGCAAAAAGGTGCGTCTCGTGCCTCTAGTGAGTCCCACAGATTACTCTTTGAACCGATGCGCCTGTTGATTCCTCATAATTTACAGAAAGCACAATACGCTAAAGCCGCCAAAGGCTAAACAGACGCTTCCTTCATACACAATCTCATGTACAAATCCGCTGCACATCCGCGCCTGCTGCAGGCGCGCAGACCTGGCAACGCGCCGAGCGGGAACCCGCACATCATCATCACGCGGCACGCCGCTGTTTTTGTGTCGTGCCGTCGTAAGTCAGAAGCCATTTCTTACAACGGCACTCGTGCGACCGTGGGCCGCGCTCGATGTCCTTGCAGTTCTCGCCGTGGCGCGTGAAAACCGTCGTGCTGTTGGTGGTCTCGACTGTTGACATTTTTGTGCGGCGCTCCGTCGCCATACCCTCTATCATGCACACTTTCATGTACAGTTGAAAATAGTACGTCCGCACCACATTGGAAAGTAAGCACTTAGCGCGTTTTGGGCTGAATGCCGAGAAAAAAATGTCGGCAGTGGGCCGACGGGGAGGATTTTTCTCTTGACGTTCCCTTTAATAGGACATTGCTACACTCGCGCACGCCACACAAGATGTGGTTCGTTCACCGCTCACAATCAGTCAGTTGCGATCGGCGTAGAAGTGGGTTTTTTGGGACCTTTTGCCAGGGGCGTCTGCACGCGCGGCTTCCCTACAACGAGTACTTTATCACTCGGAATAACTTTCCGTTTTCACCTGACCGAATAAGCGATCTGCTCCGCGATCTCAATTGATGTCCGCCAACACTGTTTGATATCAAGCGATTACATCAAAACGAAAGCTGTTTTGGTCCCTTATGGTCCAATTCAAAAAAATCGAACCGGACATACCGAGTATTTTTAAATCATTTCTCAAGGACTACGACAAAGTTAGGCGGCCTGTAATCAACCGCGTAGTTTGTAATCGCAAGCCCCGGTGTACCGTTGCCCTTGAAGTTGGCCACCAACATACCCATCGAATTGGTGCCGGAGGCAAAGTAAGACCGCTGAAAACCACCTTGCGCGTCATTCCCACTTCTCCGCCACCCACAGCAGCGGCCTGCGGATTCCGCTCTCCATAAAACGTCGGGATTCTGGTTTCCAAAAGCTTAGCTTTTTGATTTTTTGTCCCGATGGATAATCGCTGATTTATCCGGCTGTCACTCGCGCCGCCGAACTCTAATTGAATTAAAGAACCGGATCAATTTCCCTTATTGCCGCCTTTTGCCGCCTCGTTCTCTTTCCAAGTTCCATCGAACCAGACAGATATGGCGGAAGCGTGTGGGAGTCGAACCCACCATTCGACCCGCGAAGGACCGAATCGCCGGCTTTGAAGACCGGGGAGATCACCGGACCCCTTTCGCCTCCGCGAGCAGTATAGAGGAGGCGCAGGCGGACCCTCAAGGCAAGTCGGTAGAACTTTTGCTTGCGATCTGCGCGGTCGTAAACTATCTGTTATCGCAGCGTGCGCTGTTAGTCTTCCGGTTCTTGGGTCACAATGTGAACGTCCACGGCGGGAGACTCGCGGAGGAAGCGGTGCACGGCCGATAGGTAGAGATATTTTCGCCAATCATGCACCGGGGTCCGGCCGAAAATTACTTGCGTGATGTGCTTTGAGCGGACAAAATTCGCCACAGTGTCCGCCACGCTTCTTCCCTTCAAGCGAACCACCTTGGCCCCAAGGCTTTCCGCAAAACGCAAATTAGCGGCCAAAGCATTCTGATTGGATTCCTTCGGGCCGAATTCGCGTTCGACATGAACCACATATAACTCCGCATCCATGCGCCGCGCCATTCTTGCGCCGCGGGCGATAAGGTACTGTCCCGCGGGATTTGCGGAAACACACACTGCCATGCGCTCTCGGACGCCCCAATTTTTCCGAATATCTTGGGCTTCCATGTACGATTCGAGGCTGCGGTCTACTTGCTCCGCAACCTGACGCAGAGCGAGTTCACGCAAGGCGATCAAATTGCCGCGGCGAAAAAAATTCTTGAGGGAACGCTCCACTTTTTCGGTGCTATAGACATCTCCGCGTTTCATGCGGTTTTGCAGCGCCTCTGGTGTCAGGTCAACCATGACGGTTTCCGACGCGGTGAGTGGCACCCAATCGGGCACCGTCTCACGCACGGTGATCCCAGTAATAGACCGCACGACCGGGGCAAGACTCTCGATATGCTGGATGTTTAAAGTCGAAATGACATCCACCTTGGCTGCGAGAATCTCCTGGACGTCTTCGTAACGCTTGCGGTGTTTGCTGCCGGGAATGTTGGTGTGAGCGAGTTCGTCAACCAGAACGACACCCGGCTGGCGCGCGAGGATAGCATCCACGTCCATCTCTTCGAAAACCGTGCCTTTGTAGTCGATCTTCTTGCGTGCAACGGTTTCCAATTGGTTAGCGAGTTCTTCGACGGCCTGCCGGCCGTGGGTTTCCACGACGCCGACAACGACGTCTTCGCCTCGGCTCCTCCGGCGAAGAGCTTCGCTTAACATGTTGAAGGTCTTGCCGACACCAGGAGCGTACCCGAGAAAAAGCTTAAAGCTGCCACGGCTTTTTTGTGGCGGGGAAGCGACTTCCAGCCATTCTTCAGGCTTTTTTGGCAATGCCGGTCCTTTCTGTATCGTAACGGGCTGAGTTAGGATGTACCAATGCAGAGGTTTCTGGGCGGCCGCATTGCGGGAGTTGCCGTGTCGCTGGTAGTTGTCGCTGTCATCACTTATTTCTATTCCCGCACACTTCACGTAAATCAAACCACCGTGGCCTTGTCTTTTCTCCTGGCCATTCTAGCAGTATCGGCGGTGTGGGGAATGCTCGTTTCGGCGTTTATGTCGGTGGTGGCCACGGTAGCTTTCAACTACTTTTTCTTGCCCCCGCTTAGGATGCTCACCATTGCTGACCCTCAGAACTGGGTAGCTTTGTTCGCGTTTTTGGTTACGTCGATTACGGGAAGCCGGCTCTCCACGCGGATTCGCAAAGAGGCACTGGAAGCGAATCAGCGGAGAAGGGAAGTCGAGCGACTCTACCGTTTTAGCCGGCAGTTGCTGGGGGAGGGCAACGTCATCCAGTTGATGAATGCCATCCCTGATTACATCGTGGAGAGCTTTGAGGTTGGCGCCGCGGAGCTTTTTCTGCCGCAGAAAGACAAATTCTATCGCTCTGGTTTTGGCGCCTTTCATCTCGATGAAGAGAAGATGAAGACCGCTTTTTTGCAGGATGAAGTCACTCTGGAGAGCGAGCATAGCCAGTATTTTCTTCCGGTACGATTGGGCGTGCGTCCCATCGGCAGCCTGGGTATTTCCGGCGTACAACTGTCCCGGCAAACCGTAGAGGCCATAGGGACTTTGGTGGCGATTGCCATTGAACGCGCGCGCGCTGTCGAGGAACTCGGACAGACGGAAGCAGAAAGGCAGAGCGAGCGGCTGAAATCGGCGCTTCTCGATTCCATCACTCACGACTTTCGCACGCCGTTAACTTCGATGAAGGCGGCGGTGACTGATCTACTGGCATCAAGCAACTCGGATTCGTCAAAGTCCCGTGAACTTTTGACCATCATTAATGAAGAGTGCGACCGGCTAAATCGTCTTGTCGAAGAGGCTGGGGAAATGGCGAAACTGGAAGCCGGGGAGGTGGCGCTTGACCTTGCTCCAACCCCCGTGGAGGAAATCATCGAGGCGGCTCTGGCCCACTGTAAGAGTGCTTTGACCGGCCGGCAGGTGGACGTGCGTGTAGCTCCAGGGCTTCCCCCGGTGCACGCTGATCTGGAGCGGGCAAAAGAAGCCCTCGTGCAACTGATCGACAACGCCAATATCTATTCGCCGAAAGAACAGCCGATTACGATCAGCGCTGAACTTACCGGTGACGCCGTGACGACCAGTGTCGCCGACCGTGGCCCGGGAATCGATGGTTTTGAACAGACGATGATTTTTGACAAATTTTATCGGGGGAAAGACCAAAGATACCTGGTCCGCGGAACCGGTATGGGCCTGCCCATAGCGAGAGCAATTATTGCTGCGCAAAATGGCAACATTACAGTCACCAGCCAACTCGGTCATGGATCAGTCTTTTCGTTTACGCTCCCTGTGGACCACAGTGTGAGGCAACCACAATGAACGCCGTGAACATCCTGGTTGTCGATGATGAGCCACAAATCCGCCGCGTGTTGCGCTCCACACTTTCCACGCACGGCTACGTGATTACGGAAGCCAAGACAGGCGAGGAAGGCTTGGAGTCACTGAGGAAAGAGCGGCCCGACTTGATATTACTCGACATGAATATGCCGGGAATGGGAGGCGTTGAGGCTTGCCGCGAGATTCGGCGCGCTTCCGACGCTCCGATTATCATGCTGACCGTGAGGGACGCCGAGCGCGACAAGGTGGCCGCTCTCGACGCAGGCGCGGACGATTATGTGGTTAAACCGTTCGGCATCGATGAATTGCTTGCGCGGATTCGCGCCGCGCTTCGCCGCTACGCCGCTAGCGACGCGTTGCCGCCATTCGTATCGAAGGATCTGAGCATTGATTTCGAGGCGCGGCGGGTCACAGTGCGCGATTCCGAAGTACACCTCACGCCCAAAGAGTACGACGTGCTCAGACACTTGGTCGCAAATCAGGGAAAGCCGCTAACGCACCGCCGCCTGTTGCAATTGGTTTGGGGGCCTGACTACGGGGAAGAAACAGAGAATTTGCGCGTGGTCATCAATCAGCTGCGCAAGAAAATCGAAGTGAATCCTACCCGCCCGAAGTACATCGTGACGGAGCCTTGGGTGGGCTACCGTTTTCAACCTCCTCGTGATAACACTGGGAAGCCGTCCTTACGGAGAATGTGAATCGTCAGTGCAGTGGACTCGTCGCATCCAACTCGAGGTTTAGCTCCAAGACACGCACGCGCGGCTCCCCGAGGAAACCGAATTGCCTGCCGAGCGTGTGCTTGTCGACGAGCGCGCGAACTGCAGCTTCGGTCATGTGCCGTTCACGGGCGACCCAAGGAACCTGAAATTCCGCAGCTGCGGGTGAAATGTCCGGATCGAGTCCTGAACCTGAGCTGGTGACCAGGTCGATGGGCACAGGCTGTGATGGATTTTCGGGGTGAAGCTTTTGTACGTCTCCATTGACCCGGTCGATCAAGGTCTTGTTCGTGGGCGCCAGGAAGGACCCGCCGCTGGCGGTAGCATCGTAGCCGCCTCCCGCACTGGACGGGCGCGAATGAAAATAGCCCGGGCCTGTGAAGTTCTGACCGATGATCCGGGAACCCACGAGTTTCCCATTTCTTTCCATGAACTGGCCATTGGCTTTGTCCGGGAAGAGCAGTTGGGACAATCCCGTGACTACCAGCGGGTAGAGCACGCCAAAAAGCGCTGTCGTCATCAAGGTGAACCAAACTGCAATCAGCAGGTTCCTTTTCATAAGCAATCCCTCAAGCCAGTCCGAGGTAAGGAAGAAGCATGTCGATCAGCTTGATTCCCACGAAAGGCGCGATAATTCCGCCGACGCCGTAAATGAGAAGGTTGCGTTGAAGCAGCGCGGCCGCACCGACGGGGCGGTAGCGGACCCCGCGTAATGCCAAGGGGATCAACGCGATGATGATCAACGCGTTGAAAATCACGGCGGAGAGAATCGCGGATTCCGGTGTTCGCAAGCGCATGATGTCGAGCACCTCGAGTACCGGAAAAGCGCCCGCAAACATCGCCGGGATGATGGCGAAATATTTGGCAGAAAAAGTTGTCAGCGCGCCTCGGGTGATCAGAAGTTGCTTGCCGATCTCCACGATTTCAATCAGCTTCGTTGGATTGGAATCCAAGTCGACCATGTTGCCGGCCTCTTTAGCAGCCTGCGTGCCCGTGTTCATGGCGACTCCTACATCCGCCTGAGCCAGCGCGGGAGCATCGTTGGTGCCATCGCCGGTCATCGCGACCAGCTTGCCTTTGGCCTGCTCCCGCTTGATGAGCGCCATTTTGTCTTCCGGCCTGGCCTCCGCGAGGAAGTCGTCCACCCCGGCCTGACGAGCAATGGCCGCCGCCGTGAGCGGATTGTCGCCGGTGATCATCATGGTGCGAATGCCCATCGCCCGAAGATGTTCGAAACGCTCCCGCATGCCGCCTTTCACGATGTCGGTCAGGGCGATGGCGCCGAGCACGCGGCGGTTCTCTGCGACGAGGAGAGGCGTGCCGCCGGAATTCGAGATTTCTTCGACGCATGTCTTTAGCTCGGCAGGAACATCGTTGCCGCCTGGGCTGACGAAGCGGGCGATGGCAGCGGGAGCGCCCTTGCGAATTTCCCGGCCATCGATATCCACCCCCGACATCCTTGTTTGTGCGGAGAAGGGAATGAAGTTCGCCGCATGTGCGGCGAGATCACGGCCACGCAAATTGTAGCGTTCCTTGGCAAGGACGACGATGGAGCGGCCTTCCGGCGTCTCGTCAGCCAGGGAAGCGAGCTGCGCGGCATCCGCCAGATACGTTTCCGCAATGCCAGGGGCCGGGTAGAACTGAGTTGCGGCACGGTTTCCCAGCGTGATCGTGCCCGTCTTATCGAGCAAAAGAACATCAACGTCGCCCGAAGCTTCCACGGCCCGGCCAGACATGGCAATGACATTTCGCTGAATCAAACGGTCCATTCCCGCAATGCCGATCGCGGAAAGCAGTCCGCCAATGGTTGTCGGAATCAGACAAACAAGCAGTGAGACCAGCACGAAAATGTTCTGGGGGGCGCCTGAATACACCGCGAACGGCTGCAACGTGACAACTGCCAGAAGGAAAATAATCGTGAGGCCTGCCAGGAGAATGTTCAAAGCAATCTCGTTCGGGGTTTTCTGCCGTGCCGCTCCTTCCACAAGCTTGATCATGCGGTCGAGGAAGGTTTCCCCGGGGTTCGAGGTAATCCTAACTTTGATTTCGTCAGAGAGGACTCGCGTTCCGCCGGTGACGGCAGATCGGTCGCCGCCCGACTCGCGGATTACGGGGGCGGATTCTCCCGTGATCGCAGACTCGTCCACCGATGCGACGCCTTCGATAACTTCGCCGTCGCCGGGAATAAACTCTCCGGCGGACACAACCACAACATCTCCAGCACGCAATTTCGAGCTAAGTACGGTCTCGATGCCAGCGTCTCCGCGCAGACGCCGTGCCTGGGTCTCCGCGCGAGCTTTGCGCAAGGTGTCCGCCTGGGCTTTGCCGCGACCCTCGGCCATAGCCTCCGCAAAATTAGCGAACAAAACGGTGAACCACAGCCATAGCGTGATTTGCAGTCCGAAACCGATCTGCTCAGCGTGATGCAGAGAGTTCCAAATCAACTGAACGGTGGTCAACACTGCAGCCACCTCCACGACGAACATCACAGGGTTCTTGGCCATCGTTCGAGGTTCGAGCTTGCGGAAGGAATCCACGATGGCCCGAGAGAGGATGGTGCTATCCATCAGGGTCTTTTTTCTGATTTCCGTGATTTCAGAGACGGGGTCCATGGGTACCTCAGAAAACTTTGCCCGCGTGCATCAGCAAGTGTTCGAGAATCGGCCCGAGACTGAGAGCGGGGAAGAAAGTCAGCGCCCCCACGATCAAAACGGTGGAGACGAGCAACCCGCTGAACAAACTGCCCGTCACGGGAAAAGTTCCTGCAGATCCGGGGACGATCTTCTTTTTCGCGAGACTTCCGGCAATCGCCATGATGGGAATGATCATGAAGAAGCGGCCGAGGAGCTGCGCTGCCGCGGTGGTCGTGTTGTACCAGAGCGTGTTGGCATGCAAACCGCCAAACGCCGAGCCATTGTTACCGGTGGAAGATACATACGCGTAGAGTATCTGGGTGAGCCCATGCGGGCCGGGATTCGAGATGCCCGCTAATCCATACGGTTTGACTACCGCAATAGCAGAGAAGCAAAGAATCGTGAAAGTGAGGATAAGCACAGCGAGCATGGCCATTTTCACATCGTAGGATTCGATTTTTTTGCCGAGATATTCCGGCGTACGGCCCACCATCAGTCCGGCGATAAATACGGCGAGCACCACGAAAACGAACATGCCGTAGAGCCCGGCGCCAACGCCTCCGAAAACCACTTCACCCAACATAATGTTGATGAGCGGCACCATGCCTCCGAGTGGTGTAAACGAATCGTGCTGAGCATTCACCGCTCCGCAGCTCGCATCGGTGGTAACTGTGGCAAAGAGCGCGGAGTTGGCGATGCCGAAGCGGACTTCCTTCCCTTCCATGTTTCCACCGGACGCGAACGCGGTTGCGCGCTGGTCCGTGCCAGCCAGGAGCGGGTTCCCACTGGCCTCAGCCCAGTACGCCGCGGTCACTCCCGCGAGAAACAGAAACGCCATTGCTGCCCACACTGCCCAACCGTGCCGTTGCGAGCCAGTCATACGGCCAAGCGTATAGGTAAGCCCAGAAGGAATCGCAAAAATCAACACCAGCTCGAAAAAATTGGAGAATGGCGTGGGATTCTCAAAAGGATGCGCGCTGTTCGCGTTGAAGAAACCACCACCGTTGGTCCCAAATTCTTTAATCGCTTCCTGGGATGCAACTGGTCCCTGCGCGATAATTTGTTGGGTCACGGTTTGCGTCGCAGTCTTGCCGTCGGCACCCGTGACCTCGGCCGTGTACGGTTGGATGAGATCGACGGTTGTGTATGGCCTGAAGTTTTGCACCACACCCTGGGACACAAGAACAAGCGCGCCGACCAGACAGAATGGCAACAGCACCCAAAGAAGGCAGCGCGTGGCGTCAACCCAGAAATTTCCAAGATTTTCGGTTTCTCGGCGTGCAATGCCTCGAATGACCACGATGGCGAGCACAATGCCGACGGCGGCAGAGACGAAGTTGTGATAGGAGAGGCCTGCCATCTGCGTGAGGTAGGTCATGGTGCTTTCGCCGCTGTAGGCTTGCCAGTTCGTGTTCGTGGTGAACGAGGCGGCCGTTCCAAAGGCCAAAGGTGGGTCCACATTGCCGAATTTTTGTGGATTAAGCGGCAGCCACCTCTGCGTCCGCTCGATCAGATAAAGAAGCGTCATCGAGACGCCGCTAAACAAAAGCATGGCGATGGTGTACTCCGTCCAGGGCATCTCTCGGCTTTCATCTACACCCGTCAAGCGATATACGAGCTTCTCGATGGGGCGGAGAAGGAAATCCAGGAACGTTTTCTCGCGATTAAATACACGCGTCATAAAAATGCCCAGCGGCTTGGTGATCAGAAAGATCACCAGGAGATAAAACAGAATTTGGAACCAGCCATTTGCGGTCATTCCTTAAAACTCCCTTAAAACTCCTCCGCCTTCAGCAACGCATACAGCAAATACCCAAGCAGAAGCGCGCAGATCACCAACAAGATGCCGTCACTTGCACTCACAGCCTCACCCCTTTCTAAGGCGCTCGCAGCCGTATACGTAGAGAATCCCTGCCGCAAAGAAAAGTGCGGTTGAGGCAACAAATATGAGGTCCAGCATAATTTTCATGCTCCTGGCACCTTGTCATTCATCTCTGTCTCATGTCACCGGGCCTACGGCGAGACTCACCTCAGGGTTGAAAGTGCGAATCTAAAGTTACAATAACGCCCAGGATCAGAAGGTTTTGCGTTGGTGTGAGTCGAACCACGCCCGGCGCTAGTTCTGCTCCTCGAAAGAAGCCGCCGCCTGGTCCACGCGAGTCGTCAATACGGTGTTCCAGCCTAATGATGGTCCCGAAGGCCTGGTAAGGAATGCGATATTCGAGCGTTGTCGTGTTGGCCTTCACCGTTTGTCGGAATCCTGTCAATCGCCCGTCGCGATCCCAGTACAGTTCGGGCCGTACGGTGCTGCTCCAATTCTTGCTAAAGACCCAATGTAGTGGTAACTGGGCGCTCATCCAAAGCGCTCGAGGATTCCCAGATGCTACAATGTTTTCAGTTCCCACATGATATTCAAACGCCGTCGTGATCCGATCGGTCTTCCACTCAGCGATGCTGTCCCACAGGAATCGCCAGAACTCCAGACCGGTGTCGGACTGGTGCGGCCCGTATAAGACGGTCTCCTTGAGCGCAGTATGTCCGGTGAATTTGTATGCGAACTGTACGCCTGAACTTGGGACGCTATTGGCGTCGGCAAGATGCCAATAGCCATTTACCACAAACAGGGTTCCGGTAAGTTTTTCGGTGCATGGGTAACTTGCGTTCACGCCCATCATCAGATAAGGGGTGAGATCCGCTCCCCACGGTCGTGTGTAGTTGATGTTGTCCTTCGCGTACAGCGAGTCATAACCAATCAAGCTCGAGAATATCCCCGCCTGTATCGTCAGTCCCTTTCCGAGCGGTGCCAAGTAAGAGACATCCGTCGGGCCTAGGTGCCGCAGTCCTTCGAATCCAGGCAGGTTCGGCGCGGTGGCCGAAAATCCAAATATCCTGGAATCTTGCCCGCCTTGCGTGGTCACCTCAAAGCCCCAGCGTGAGGATTGCGACCCGATTTTGCGCAAGTAGGCGGCAGCCATATTGAGAATGGGTTCATCCACTTTGTAAGTGGTTCCCCGGCTCCGAAACAGATGATTCGCGGGATGGTTGAAATCGAGCAAATACGCCGCGTCAAGAAATCCACCATAGAACCATTGAGGGTCGTGCGCCTGCACGGTGGCATCATCGGACGCTCCCGACTCTGCTGGCAAAGTCTGCGTTTGCCCAAATGCCGTGAGGTGCTCCCCATCCTTCGGACCAAAATCTGGCCTTCTTAAGGTGGATCGCTGCCTGCAATACATTATAGAGAGATCCTTGTTGTTGGGCCTGTGGGAACTGTGAAAAAGCCGAGCGTCTTTTG
>Ga0209577_10001514_pt1 | contig 22951 bp, 23 predicted proteins | sample GraSoiAngelo_109_FD_185874 | JGI IMG/M metagenome (GOLD analysis project Ga0209577, IMG submission 185874) | Grasslands soil microbial communities from the Angelo Coastal Reserve, California, USA - 14_0903_12_20cm (SPAdes) (version 2) | ecosystem: Environmental > Terrestrial > Soil > Grasslands...
CCTTCGGGACCTCGCGCTGGATGGCCAGCGAATGCTCGAGCTCGGCCAGCTGCTTGGCGGTGGGCAGCTTGCCGTACCAGACCAGGTAGGCGACCTCCTCGTAGGTCGAGTGGTCGGCGAGGTCGTCGATGTCGTAGCCGCGGTAGACGAGGCGGCCGTTCTTGCCATCGACGAGGCTGGTCTTGGTGGCCGCGGCCACGACCCCCTCGAGGCCGCTGTTGACGTGCGAATTGTCCGAAGTCACAGAACTCATTTTCGGCACATTGCCAACTAGAAGTTGTCGGTCTCGAATACCTCTGAGCCCGCCAGCCGCCGGGCGAAGGTCAAAAATCCGGTGTGGGCGATCATCCGGTGGTCGGGGCGGAGGCTCCGGCCCTTGATCGTCCAGCCCCGCTGCAGGACCTCGATGGTCTCGATCAGCCCGAAGCCGCCGTGCTCGCGCAGGCCGTCGCAGAAGCGCTGGGCCTGGCTGACGTTCGGGCAGTGGGCGAAGAGGATGCCGCCCGGATCGATGGCCGCCGCGAAGGAGGCGATCGCCTGCCAGGGCTCGGGCAGGTCGAGAAGGCCCCGGTCGAAGCCTCGCTCCTCGACTGCCTCGTACACGTCGCCCAGCTTCAGATCGAGGTTGGCCGGCAGCCCTCCCAGCGCGTCCGAGACGGCATCGCGGGCGAGCTCCAGGAAGTCCTCGCGGACCTCGTAGGAGACGACCAGCCCGGACTCCCCCACCGCCCGCAAGAGCGCCGCCGTCAGTGCCCCCGTTCCGGCGCCGGCCTCGAGGACCCGGGCGCCGGGAAAGACGTCGGCGGACATCAGGATCGCCGCCAGGTCCTTCGGGTAGATCGGCTGGGCCTTGCGGCGCCGGCCCGTCACCCGCTCGGCGAAGGTCGGCCGGAGCGCCAGCAGCCGCGCCCCCGAGTGGGTGCTTACCAGGGATCCCTCGGGTGCCCCGATCAGCTCGTCGTGGCCGACGGTGCCGCTGTGCAGGGACAGCCTGCCCCCCTCCTTCAGCAGCAACTGGTAGACCCGCCCTGCCTTGTCGTGAAGGAAGACGAGATCGCCGGGCTGGAAGGGTCCGCTCAGGGCTTGCGGGCCCGGATCAGGGCGTGCCAGTAGCGATGCCAGAGCCTGCCCTCCCGGCGCTCCGGCCGCAGCTGCGCACGGGCGGCGCCCGTCGAGGCCTCCACGATCGAGGCCAGCTCCTCCATCCGCTCGGCGGGCCAGCCGATGCGCAGGTTCCAGGCCTCGAAGTCCCAGTCGAGCTGCCGCACCCGGGCCTCCTCGACCAGGAAGCCGGCGCCCTCCAGGAGCTCCACCCATTCCTCCAGCGTCCGCATCCTGACGTGGCTGGGGTCGCGCTTCATCTCCACCTCGTGCAGCCAGTCCCGCGCTTCCTTCGGCCCGGAGCCGTCGATGACCACCGCCCGGCCGCCCGGATTCAGGACCCGTGCCGCCTCCGCCAGGGCGCGGGCGAGGTCGTGGAAGTGGTGCGGCGCCGCCCGCGCCGTCCAGAGGTCGAAGGAGGCTTCCGGGAATGGGAGCGCCTCGGCGTCGCCCAAAACCCAGTCGACGTTTGCGAGCCCCCGCTCGGAGGCCAGCCGGCGCGCTTCGTCAAGCATCTCCGGCGTCAGGTCGAGCCCGGTCACGTGCCGAACCAGGGGGGCCAGGACCAGAGCGGTGTTGCCGGTGCCGGTCGCCACGTCCAGGACCCGGTCTCCCGGTCGCGGCTGCGCCAGCTCGACCACCTCGTCGAGGCGCTCGCGACCGGCGTGGAAGGGCGAGGTCACATAATTCTTGGCGACCGGGGCGAAGCTCTTCCTCACGTCTTTGCTCATCTCGCTCATCTCGGAGAAACAGAATCATGCAGAAAGCCGTCGCGCGCTGGTCCGGCCGGAAGGTCAAGTTCGTCGTTCAGGCGGCTTCCGGCCACCAGGCCGACGTAGACGAGCCGCCCGAATTCGGCGAGGACGACGGCATGCGCCCCACCGAGATGCTGTTGGGAGCCCTCGGCTCCTGCACCGGCATCAACGCCGTCCTCCTGCTCAAGAAGTTCCGGCAGCCCTTCAAGTCCCTCGACGTGGAGGTGGAAGGCGACCAGGAGCAGGAGTGGCCGCACGCCTTCACCGAGATCCGGATCAACTTCAAGATCGGCTGGGACGGCAAGCACGACAAGGAGCTGGTCGAGAACGCCCTCGACATGGCCGTCAACAAGTACTGCCCCGTCGACGCCACCTTGAGCCAGGGCACCAAGGTCAAGTTCAAGCGCTCGGACGCCTAGCAGCCTGCCAACAACCGGCCCGGATAGAATCGGAAACGTTCGACTCCGGCCCTCCATCGAAGGGGAGACACCAACCTGCTTTCCGACTACGGCCCCCTCCTGATCTTCCTCATCATCAGCACCATCGTGGTCGTGTCGCTGGTGGCCGCCTCCTTCGTGGTCGGCCCTTCGCGGCCCAACCGGCGCAAGCTCCAGGTCTACGAGTCCGGCATCGTGCCCACAGCCAAGGCGCGGCACAAGATGTCGGTGCGCTTCTACCTGACGGCGATGCTCTTCATCATCTTCGACATCGAGGCCGTCTTCTTCTATCCCTGGGCGGTCATCCTCCGCCAGCTCCGCTGGTACGGCCTGATCGAGATGCTGGTCTTCATGGGCATCCTGCTGGTGGCCCTCGCCCACATCTGGCGGAAGGGTGGGCTCGAGTGGGATTAGCTCGATGGGACTAGAGGACCTCCACGACGCCCTCGGGGACAACATCATCACGACCACCCTGGGCAAGGTCATCGGCTGGGGCCGGGGGAACTCGGTCTGGCCCGCCCAGTTCGGGCTCGCCTGCTGCGCGATCGAGATGATGCACATCGCGGGCTCCCGGATGGACGTGGCCCGGTTCGGGTCGGAGGCTTTCCGGGCTAGCCCCCGCCAGTCCGACCTGATGATCGTCTCCGGGCGGGTGAGCCAGAAGATGGCGCCCGTGCTGCGCCAGGTCTACGACCAGATGCCTGACCCCAAATGGGTGATCTCGATGGGCGCCTGCGCCTCCACCGGCGGCGTCTTCAACAACTACGCCCTGCTCCAGGGCGTCGACAAGATCGTCCCCGTCGACGTCTACGTGCCGGGCTGCCCGCCTCGCCCCGAGGACCTGATCAACGCGATCACCATCCTCCAGGAAAAGATCAAGGCCCAGGGGATCACTCCCAAGCTGTGAGCCCGTCCAAGCAGGGGGGAGGGCCGCGCGCAGGCCTCGCCGAGCACGGCCAGGAGAGGGGACGTCCCCCCTCCAAAACGAAGAAGGGCGATCTTGCCAAGATCGCGATCGAACGGGGCGTGGTCGCCGGCGACGAGTGGGTGACGGTGCCGGCGGCCCGGATCCGCGAAGCAGTTCAGGCCGCGAAGCAGGACGGCTTCAGCTTCTACTCCTTCCTCACCTGCGTCGATCACCTGGCGCGCGCCGACGGCCGGCCGCCCCACACCGGCCAGGCGGCAGGCGAGCCGCCGCGCTTCGAGATGGTCTACGAGCTGCGCGACCTGGAGCGCTCCCGGCTGCTGCGCATCCGTGCCTTCCTGTCGCCCGGCGACCCGGTCATCGACTCGGTCCACGACCTCTACGGCCCGGCCAACTGGGACGAGCGGGAGGTCTTCGACCTGTTCGGGGTCAGCTTCAGCGGCCACCCCAACCTGACCCGGATCCTGCTTCCCGACGACTGGGAGGGCCATCCGCTGCGGCGGGACTACCCGGTCGGCGGCGACCCCGTCGAATTCTCCGAGGAACACCAAGAGTGGCAGACGGCACCGAAGCAGGCCTGATCGAGGCCGCCGGCCCCGGCGGCGTGACCATCAGCCAGCAGGGCAGCCCCACGCCGGGCGAGGAGATCCTGACCGTCAACTTCGGCCCGCACCACCCGTCCACCCACGGCGTGCTGCGGCTGATCGTCGACATCGACGGCGAGGTGATCCGCAAGGTCCGGCCGGTGATCGGCTACCTGCACACCGGCATCGAGAAGACGGCCGAGTCGCTCCGCTACCAGCAGGCGGTGACCGTGACCGACCGCTGGGACTACCTCTCGCCGCTCTTCAACAACCACAGCTACGCGCTGGCGGTCGAGAAGCTGATGGGCGTCGAGGTGCCGCCGCGGGCCCAGGCCCTGCGGGTGATCCTGAGCGAGCTCTGCCGGATCTCCTCGCACATGATCTGGCTCGGCACCAGCGGCCTCGAGATGGGCGCGATCTCGATGCTCTGGTACTGCCTCCGCGAAAGGGACAAGATCCTCGACCTGAACGAGGAGATCTCGGGCTTCCGGATGCACACCTCCTACATCCGGCCCGGTGGCGTCTTCGCCGACGCTACGCCGCGCTTCCTGGACCTGCTGGATCGCTTCATCAACAGCTTCCCGGCCAGCATCGACGAGTACGAGAGCCTGCTCAGCGAGAACCCGATCTTCAAGCTCCGCACCCAGGGCATCGGCTACCTGTCGCGCGAGGACGCCCTGCAGCTCGGGCAGACGGGGCCGATGCTGCGGGGCTCGGGCGTCAACTGGGACCTCCGTAAGAGCCTGCCCTATTCGGGCTACGAGAAGTACGAATTCGAGGCCGCCGTGGAGACCGCCGGCGACTGCTACGCGCGGTACAAGGTCCGCATCAAGGAGCTGCGCGAGGCGACCAAGATCCTGCGCCAGGCGCTGGACACCCTGCCCGACGGTCCCATCAACGTGGATGACCGGAAGCTGCTGCCGCCACCGCGCGAGGAGCTGGACACGTCGATGGAGGCGCTAATCCACCACTTCAAGCTCTTCACCGAGGGCTACTCGCCGCCGGTCGGCGACGCATACGCCGCGGTCGAATCGGGGCACGGCGAGAACGGCACCTACGTCGTCTCCGACGGCACGCACAAGCCGCGCCGAGTGAAGTTCCGCAGCGCCAGCTTCGTCAACCTGCAGTCGACCGAGCGGATGGCGCTGGGCGGGATGATCGCCGACCTGATCGCCATCATCGGCACGATCGACGCGGTCATGGGGGACGTCGACCGGTGAGCGTCGAGCGCGCCGGGGAGACCGTCCCCGAGACGGTCGTGGAGGAGATCCGCGAGCTGCCCAAGCGCTTCCAACCGGGCTCGCGCTCGGCGGTGATGCCGGCGCTGGACCTGGTCCAGGAGGAGCTCGGCTACCTGACGCCGGCGGCGATGTCGCAGGTCGCCGAGGCGCTGGAGATCGACCCCGGGTACGTCGAGGGCGTGGCCAGCTTCTACTCGCTGTTCCACCTGGAGCCGGTCGGCAAGCACCACTTCTACGTCTGCAACAACCTGAGCTGCCAGCTCCGCGGGGCGGAGGAGATCCTCACCCACCTGAAGGACGCAATCGGCGTCGGCGAGTACGGCGAGATCAGCCAGGACGGACTTTTCAGCTGCGAGCCCGTCGAGTGTCTCGGCGCCTGCGAGTACGCGCCGGTGCTGCGCTACCACCACCGCTTCCATTACGACCTGACCGACGCCGCCGTCGACAAGCTGATCGCCGCCGCGCGCGGCAAGAGGCGCGATGGCAAAGACTGAGCTGCGCGGCAGCCACGGCCCCGCGCCCGACCACGTGCTGACGCGCTGGATCGGGATCGAGAACCTGGCCCGGATCGGCGTCTACGAGAAGCAGGGCGGCTACCGGTCCTGGAAGAAGGCCATGACCGAGCTGGAGCCCGCGGAGCTCACCAACGAGGTGAAGATCTCCGGGCTGCGCGGCCGCGGCGGCGCCGGCTTCCCGACCGGAATCAAGTGGGGGTTCCTGCCGCCGCCGGACGGCGGGCCCCGGTTCGTGGTCGTCAACGCAGACGAGTCCGAGCCGGGCACGGCCAAGGACCGCTACCTGATGGAGAACAACCCGCACCAGCTGGTGGAGGGCATCCTGATCGCCTGCCGCGCGGTGTCTGCCCAGCAGGCCTGGATCTACATCCGGGGCGAGTACGACCTGCAGCACCTGGCCGTCCAGGCGGCAATCGACGAGGCGCGCGCCGCCGGGTACATCGGCGAGAAGCCTTACGGTGTCGACTTCCCGGTGGACATCCAGCTGTTCCGGGGGCACGGCGCGTACATCTGCGGAGAGGAGACCGCGCTGCTCGAGTCGCTGGAAGGGAAGCGCGCGCAGCCCCGCTCCCGCCCCCCCTTCCCCGCCGTCAAGGGCGCCTGGGGCCGGCCGACGCTCCTCAACAACGTGGAGACGCTCTCGACGCTGCCCTGGATCATCGAGAAGGGCGGGGCGGAGTACGCCAAGTTCGGCACCGAGAAGTCGCACGGCACGCGCCTGTTCACGGTCAGCGGTGACGTGCGGAAGCCCGGCAACTACGAGATGGAGCTGGGACGACCCTTCCGGGACCTGATCGAGGGCATGGCCGGGGGCGCGCGGCCGGGTCGGAAGATCAAGGCCTGGTGGCCGGGCGGCTCCTCCGCGCCGGTCCTGACCGGCGACCTGCTGGACACGCCGTCCGACCTGGAGGCGCTGGCTGCCGCCGGCTCGATGGGCGGCTCAGGCGGCGTCATCGTCGCCGACGACACGCGCTGCGTCGTGCGCATGGCCTACCGCCTGGTGCAGTTCTACGCACGCGAGTCCTGCGGCAAATGCACGCCCTGCCGCGTCGGAGGCAACTGGGCGGTGCGCACCTACGAGCGCGTCTTGTCCGGTCACGGCACCGCCGACGACCTTGCCCTCTTCGACCGTGTGCAGTCCGGCCTGGCCGCCGGCCGCTGTCTATGCGGCCTCGGTGACGCCGCCGGCTGGGTGATCCAGTGGACGATGGCGCGGTTCCGCGAGGAGTACGAGGAGCACTGCCTGCGCAACGAGTGCTCGGTGGAGGGGGGTGGCCGCGCGCAGCCTTTGCCGAGCACGGCCGCGAGTGGGGACCTCCCCCCTCCCGAAGGTCGCAAGCTCGCGCATGCCTGACGCCGTCGTGGAGAAGGATCCCAACAGCGCGACGCTGACCATCGACGGCGTCGCGGTGACGGTGCCCAAAGGCACGCTGATCGTGGAGGCGGCCAAGCAGGTCGGCATCGAGATCCCGGTCTTCTGCTACCACCACAAGCTGGATCCGGTCGGGGCCTGCCGGCTCTGCCTGGTGGAGATCTCACCCGGCCCGCCCCGCGCCCAGACCGCTTGCACGACGCCGGTCGCGGACGGCATGACGGTCAAGGTCACCAGCGCGATGGCGGTCAAGGCCCGTGCCGACATCCTGGAGTTCGAGCTGGTCAACCATCCGCTCGACTGCCCGGTCTGCGACAAGGGCGGCGAGTGCCCGCTGCAGGACTTCACCTACCGGCACGGCTACCCGGTCAGCCGCGTGCTGGACGCGCGCCTCCACTTCGCCAAGCCGCTGCCGATCAGCCCCACCATCGCGCTCGACCGCGAGCGCTGCGTGCTCTGCTACCGGTGCACGCGCTACTACGACGAGATCGCCTGGGAGCAGGAGCTGACGGTCGCGCAGCGTGGCGTCGAGTCCTTCATCGCGACCCAGTTCGACGAGCCGCTCCAGAGCGTCTTCAGCGGCAACATCATCGACCTCTGCCCGGTCGGTGCGCTCACCTCGCGCGTCTGGCGGTTCCAATCCCGGCCATGGGACATGCGCCACACGGCCAGCGTCTGCTCCAAATGCTCGGTGGGCTGCAACGTCAACCTCTGGGAGCGGCGCGGCGAGCTGATGCGCGTGACCAGCCGCGAGAACGACGAGATCGACGACGGCTGGATCTGCGACCGGGGCCGCTTCGATTACGCCGACGTCAACGACGAGAGGCGGCTCAGCACGCCCCTTGTCAAGGGAGTGGGGACGAGCTGGGAACGAGCGATCCGCGCGCTCGGCGACGGGATCAAAGGACGAGGCTCGAAGCTCGGCATCTCGCTTCCCCAGGACCTCAGCAACGAGGAGGCCTTCCTCTTCAAGCGGCTCCTCGACGGACCGCTGTCGGGCGCCCGGGTGAAGATGCACGGACGCACCGCGCTGCCACCTCCGGCGGGGGAGCAGCTGCGCATCGCCGACCTCGACCAGCTGAAGGCAATCGTCGTCGTCGCCTCCGACCTCCGCGAGGACACGCCGGTCGTCAACCTGCGTGTCAAAAAGGCGGTGCGCCGGGGGGCGCGGCTGATCACGGTCAACCCGTCGGAGATCGACCTTGACCGTCACGCCGGCGTGCTGCATGTGCGCGCCGAGGCCGGTAAAGCCGCGGCGGCGCTGGGCAAGCTGCACGGCCACGAGGCGCTCGCGGCCGGGCCGGTCGGCATCCTCTACGGCGACGGGCGGGGGGCGGAGACCGACCTGGCCGGCGCGGTGGCCGAGCTCGCCGAGGCGACCGGCGCCAGGGTGATGCCGCTCTACCGCGCCACCAACGAGCGCGGCTTGATGGCCATCGGCGTCGCCGCCTGGGAGGAGTCGCTGGAGGGTGTCGAGGCGCTCTTGAGCTGGGGGCCGCCTCCGGCCGCGGGCGTCCCTCGCACCGCGAGCTTCCACGGCGCCTGGGACTACCTGCCGCGCCCCGCTCATGAAGGCGCCGACGTGGTCCTGGCTGGGACCAGCTTCGCCGAGCAGCTGGGCAGCTATGCCAACCTCGAGGGACGGGTGCAGTTCCTGCGCCCGGCGCTGGACGTCGAGCCGCCGCGGCGGCACGGCTGGGAGGTGTTGAGCGAGCTCGCCGCCTACCTGGGCTTGCCCTTCAGCTACGCGGGAGTGGGCGCGATCCAGCGCGAGCTGGCCGCGGCGCATCCTGAGCTGGCGGCCGTCGCCGCGCCGCCGGCGCCGGAGCCGCCTCCGCAGCCGGTGCTGCTCGGCGCGGCCCGGCCGTGAGCGCGCTGCTCGCCTACAACGGTCCCAACCCAGGCGGCCTCTACACCGACCCCGTCGGCCACTGGGTGATCGTCGTCGTCGCCATGCTCGTGCTGCTCTTGGTGCTGGTCACGGTGACGGCTTACGTGGTCTTCCTGGAACGCGTGCTGATCGGCCGTTTCCAGCGCCGCCCCGGCCCCAACCGGGTCGGCCCTTACGGTTTGCTGCAGTCGGCCGTGGACGGCGTGAAGCTGCTCACCAAGGAATCCTTCATGCCCTCCGGCGTCGACCGCTTCACCTACCTGCTGGCGCCGGCGATCGCGGTGCTGGCCGCGCTGCTGACCTGGTCGGTGGTGCCGTTCGGGATCTGGTACGGCTTCTACTACTGGATCGCCAACGTCAACATCGGGATCCTGGTCATCTTCGCGATCAGCGCGATGAACGTCTACGCGATCATGCTCGGGGGCTACTCCTCGAACAGCAAGTACTCGCTGCTGGGCGGCCTGCGCAGCGCCGCGCAGCTGATCAGCTACGAGATGGCGCTCGGGCTCTCGCTGGTGCCGACCTTCATCATCGTCGGCTCGCTGCGGCTCGTCGACATCGCCAACTATGCGGTGCACGTCGGACCGCTGCAGCTGCCGCTGCTGGTGCTGACACCGATCGGCTTCGTCATCTATCTCCTGGCGGCGGTCGCCGAGACCAACCGCGCGCCCTTCGACCTGCCGGAGGCGGAGCAGGAGCTGGTCGGCGGCTTCCACACCGAGTACTCGGGCTTCAAGTTCGCGATGTTCTACCTGGCCGAGTACATGAACATCGTCTCGGTCTCGGCGGTCGCGTCGATCCTCTTCCTGGGCGGCTGGCAGGGTCCCTTGCTGCCCCCCGTGTTCTGGTTCCTGCTGAAGGTCCTGCTCTTCCTCTTCTTCTACATCTGGATCCGCTCGACGCTGCCCCGCCTGCGCTACGACAGCCTGATGAAGCTGGGCTGGAAGCTGCTGCTGCCGCTCGCCATCGCCAACGTCATCGTGACCGCGCTGGTCGTGGTCTGGACCGGCTAGGAGAAACCCATAGCATGCCCGACGAGAAACCGGATCCCGAGCGGCCGCCGCGGCAGACGGCCCAGCTGAGCCTGGGCAAGGAGCTGCTCGCGCTGGCCAAGGGCCTGAGCACGACCTTCTCGGAGGCGCTCAAGCCGAACCTCACGGTGCAGTACCCGGAAGACAAATCGCCGCGCTCGGAGCGGTACCGCGGCCGCCACTACCTGCGCCGCTACGAGAACGGGCTCGAGCGCTGCATCGGCTGCGAGCTCTGCGCCGCGGCCTGCCCGGTCGGCTGCATCCTGGTCGTCGCCGCCGAGAACACACCGGAGCACCGCGTCTCACCCGGCGAGCGCTACGCGAAGGTGTACGAGATCAACATGCTGCGCTGCATCTTCTGCGGCTACTGCGAAGAGGCGTGCCCGGTGCAGGCCATCGTGCTCGGCCCCGAATACGAGCTCGCCGACGACTCGCGCGAGAAGTTCGTCTACACCAAGGAGAAGCTGCTGGAGCCCGACCCGCGCGACGTGGCGCGGGAGGTCGACGGCAGGTGATCAGCGCGATCTTCCTGGCCGCGGCACTGATCGCGCTGGGCGGTGCCGTCGGGATCGTGCTCTTCCGCAACCCGATCGCCAGCGTGCTGAGCCTGGTCATGGTGATGCTGGCGCTTTCGGTCCTCTTCCTGCTCCTTAGCGCGCAGTTCATCTTCGCCGTCCAGGTGATCGTCTACGCCGGCGCGGTGATGGTCCTCTTCCTGTTCGTGATCGCGCTGCTGGGACCGATTCGCGAGCTGCCGACCCGGCGCCTCCCGCGCCAGGGGTTCCTGGCCGTGATCGTCGCCGGCGGGTTCGCGGTGCTGCTGGTCTCGATGCTCGGCAACCTCCGCTACCACGCGCCCGCGAACGCGGACCTGAGCGTCTTCGGCAGCGTGCAGAACATCGCCTTCGGCCTCTTCACCACCTACCTCTATCCGTTCGAGCTGACCTCGCTGCTGCTGCTGGTCGCCGCCGTCGGCGCCATCTACCTGAGCCGCGAGCGGCGCTCGTGATGGCGCTCGACGCGGGCACGCTGCAGATCGGCGGCGAGTCGATCGAGAGCTCCTGGTTCCTGATCCTCGCGGCGCTGCTGTTCAGCATCGGCTCGGTCGGCATCCTGGTCCGCCGCAACCCGCTGGTGATCCTGGTCTGCATCGAGCTGATGCTGAACGCGGTCAACCTGACCCTGGTCACCTTCAGCCGCCAGCTCCAGAACCTCGACGGCCAGCTCTTCGCGCTGATGTCGCTGACCGTCGCCGCGGCCGAGGCCGTGGTCGGACTCGGCATCCTCGTCGACATCTTCAAGCTGCGCGAGCTGGAGGACGTCGACGACCTCTCCGAGCTCAAAGGATGAACTGGCTCCCGCTGGTCATCCTGCTCTTCCCCGCCGTGGGCGGCGCTCTGCTGGCGGGACGCGGCTGGCGCTGGCCGCGCCCGCTGACGGTGATCATCGGCCCGGGCGTGGTCTGGCTCTCCTTCTTCGCCGTGCTTTACGGCTACTGGACGGACGTCAACGTCGACCAGACCTACTGGACCTGGATCCGGGCCGGCAGCTTCGTCCTGCCCGTCAACCTCCTGCTCGACCACCTCTCCCTCTTCATGTGCCTGGTCATCACCGGCGTGGGCGGGCTGATCGTCACCTATGCGGTCGGCTACATGGAGCACGAGTCGGACGCGAGCTACGCGCGCTTCTTCTGCTACATGGACGTCTTCGTCTTCTCGATGCTGCTGCTGGTCCTGGCCGGGAACTTCGTCTTCCTGATCGTCGGCTGGGCGCTGGTCGGCCTCTCGAGCTATTTACTGATCGGCTTCTACTACTGGCGGCCGGCCGCGGTGGTGGCGGCGCGCAAGGCGTTCGTGATGAACGTGATCGGCGACGTCGGCATGATCCTGGGGACGTTCGTCGTCTTCCTCCAGTTCCACGCCACCACCTACGGCAACTTCGGGTGGGTGCCGAAGAGCGACAGCGGATACCTGGAGCTGGCTGCGTTCCTGTTCCTGGTCGGCGCGGTCGCGAAGAGCGCACAGCTGCCACTGCACACCTGGCTGCCGGACGCGATGGAGGGCCCGACACCCGTCAGCGCGCTGATCCACGCCGCGACCATGGTCACCGCCGGCGTGTACCTGGTCGGCCGCCTGCACCCGATCTACGACGTGGCCGCGGTCGCGCACCACACTGTCGCGATCGTGGGCGCCGTCACCGCGCTCTTCGCGGCCACCATCGCGATCGTCCAGGTCGACATCAAGCGCGTCCTCGCCTACTCGACGATGAGCCAGATCGGCTACATGTTCCTGGCCGTCGGCATGGGCGCCTACGCGGCGGGCTTCTTCCACCTGCTCAGCCACGCCTTCTTCAAGGCCCTGCTCTTCATGTCGGCCGGCAACGTCATCCACGCGATGGACGACGAGCAGGACATGCGCCGCTACGGCGGCCTCTGGGGCCAGCTGCGCTGGACCTCGCCCTCCTTTTTGATCGGCTCGCTGGCGCTGGTCGGCGTGTTCCCGCTGGTCGGCTTCTTCTCCAAGGAGTTCGTGCTGGGGGCGGTCTTCTCCAAGCCCGACGACCCGGTCTCGATCTGGGTCTGGGTCGTCGGCTTCGTGACCGCCGTCCTGACGGGCTTCTACACGGGCCGGATGTGGTGGGTCGCGTTCTGGGGCCGGCCCTCCGAGACCCGGCCGGTCGAGCAGCCGCACGAGGCTCCCGGCGTGATGCTGATCCCCGTCCTCATCCTCGCCCTCCTGAGCACCGCCGGTGGCCTCGTCCAGACCTCGGCGCTCGGCTTCGGCACGACGCTGGTCGAGGACTACCTGAAGCCGGTGCTCGGCGCCCTCGCCTGGCCGCCCAGCCCCATCGAGCTGATCGTCACCATCGCCACCTTCGCCTTCGGCGTCCTCGCCTTCCTGGGCGCCTACCTGATGTACGTGCCGCGCTCGGAGCGGCGGGCGGCCTTCCTCGACGGCGTGGCCGAGGTGGCGATGGCCCAACCACGCCCCTGGAGCGAGCAGTTCCCGCGCCTGCAGGCGCTGCTCGAGCACAAGTACTACTTCGACGAGCTCTACGACTTCGTCTTCATCCGTCCCTTGAACTGGATCGCCTCCTGGGGCGACCGGCGCATCGACCGCACGGTCATCGACGGCTCGCTCACCGGTGTGGCGGCGCTGATTGAGGATGGTGGCGCCGGGCTCGGCGCCCTCGAGAACGGCTATTTCCGGTCGTACGTCCTGGTCTTCGTCGGCGGGGCGATCGTGGCCGGCCTGATCGTGCTCTGGAGAGCCTTCACCTGATGCTCACGACACTGTGGGTGCTGCCGGTCGCCGGCGGCCTGCTGATCGCGCTGCTGCCGCGCCACTTCGCCAAGTGGACGGCAGTCGTGGTCACCCTGGTCGAGCTGGGCCTGGCGGGCTTTGTCGCCTACAGCTTCGACACCTCCACCGGCGGCTACCGCTGGGTCGAGCACGTGCAGTGGATCCCCCAGATCAAGGTCGACTACTTCCTGGGAATCGACGGGATCAGTGTCTGGCTGGTCGTGCTCAACGCGCTGATCGGCCTCATCGCGGTGCTGGCGACGCCGGCCTCGCCCGAATTCCGCACCTCGCGCTTCCTGGCGCTGCTGCTGGTGATGCAGGGCGCGATGACCGGCGTGTTCATGAGCGTCGACCTGGTCCTCTTCTACTTCTTCTGGGAGGCCATGCTGATCCCCGCCTACTTCCTGCTCTGGATGTGGGGCGAGGGGGGTACGTTCGTGGCAGGCCGCCCTGCCGCGAATGTCTCGAGGGGGGCCTTCCCCCCTCAAGAGGGTCCCAGACCACTCTTCGCGAGCCTGAAGTTCGTGCTTTTCACGCTGGCCGGCTCGCTGCTGATGCTGGTCGGGATCATCGGCGAGTTCGTCTTCACCGGCGCCTCCAGCTTCAACCTGCCGGACCTCGCCAAGCACCAGGCCGACCCCGTCATCCAGTTCGGCCTCTTCTTCCTCTTCGCCGTCGCCTTCTTCGTCAAGATCCCGGTCTTCCCCTTCCACGGCTGGCTCCGCGACGCCTACCTGGCAGCGCCGACGCCGATGCTGCTGCTCTTCGCGGGAGTGATGGGAAAGACCGGCGCCTACTCGATGCTGCGCATCCTGGTCCCGCTCTTCCACGACCCGACCTGGTGGTGGAACTGGAACGGGGTGGTGCCGGTGCTGGGCGTGCTGGGCATCATCTGGGGCGCGCTGATGGCCCTGGCCCAGGCGGACATGAAGGCGCTGGTCGCCTACTCCAGCCTCAGCCACATGGGCTTCATCGTGCTCGGGATCTTCAGCTTCAACGCCCAGGGTCAGGAGGGCGCGGTCATACAGATGGTCAACCACGGGCTGATCGTGCCGGCCCTCTTCCTGCTCGTCGCCTGGATACAGGAGCGGACCGGCACCCGCGATCGCGGCGCGCTCTTCGGCCTGGCGCCGAGGCTGCCGGTGCTGGCCGGCGTGTTCCTGGTGGTCACCCTGGCGGCGCTGGGTCTGCCCGGCCTGAACAGCTTCGTCGGCGAGTTCATGATCCTGCTCGGCAGCTGGGCCTTCAGCCCGGGCCTGACCGCGGTCGCCAGCATCGGCCTGGTCCTGGCGCCGATCTACATGCTGCGGCTCTTCCAGGGGGCGATGTACGCGCCTGCCACGGGCGAGCTTCCCCATGGACACGCCGGCCACCAAGAAGCAGCCGCCCCAGCCCTGGTCGACCTCCGCGGTTCGCAGCTGCTGCTGCTCTCGCCCCTGCTGGCGCTGATGTTCGTGATCGGCCTCTATCCCGACCTGCTGACGCGCGTGCTGACGGCCGCCACGCTGGGGCTCGCGCTGCCGTGGCGGTGATGCTCGCCGCCGCCGTCAACTACTCCTGGTCCCAGGCCTTGGGCGACATGGCCCAGATCTCGCCGGTGCTGGTCGTCTCGGTGGCCCTGCTGGTCGCGATGATCCTGGACCTGGTGCTGCCCCCGCAGGTGCGCGGCGCCAGCGCGGCGGCCGTCTCGCTGGTGGGCCTGGTCGGCGCCATCGTGGCCGCCCTCCTGCTCTATCAGTCGCGCGGCCACGGCGCTTACTCCAAGTTCGCGACCGGGGACGACTTCGCGGTCTTCTTCCACGTCTTCTTCGCGGTGCTGGGCATCCTCACCATCCTCGTGACGCACCCCTACCTGGCCCGCCGCAACTTCCTGCAGCCGGAGTTCTACATCCTCCTTCTCGCCGCCACCGCCGGGATGATGGTGATGGGCTCGGCCACCTCCCTGGTGACGATCTTCCTGGGCCTCGAGCTGCTCTCCGTGGCGCTCTACGTGATGTCCGGCTTCGCCCGCCGCGACACCAAATCCCAGGAGGCGGGCGTCAAGTACCTGCTGATGGGCGGCTTCGCCAGCGCCTTCGTGCTGTACGGGATGGCTCTCATCTACGGCGCCACCGGGAGCACGGTGCTGGCCACCATCGCCCAGGCCGCGGGCAGCGACACCGGCAACAACCTGCTCGTGCTGGGCATCCTGCTGCTGGGCGTCGGGTTCGCCTTCAAGGTCTCCGCCGCGCCTTTTCAGATGTGGACGCCGGATGTCTATCAGGGCGCGCCGCTGCCGGTCACCGCCTTCATGTCGGTTGGCACCAAGGCCGCCGCCTTCGCGATGATCCTGCGGGTCTTCGGACAGGGCCTGCCCGGCCTCAGCCACGACTGGGGCGCCCTGCTCGCCTTCGTGGCGGCGGCCAGCATGATCGTCGGCAACCTGGCCGCCATCGTGCAGTCGAGCCTGAAGCGCCTGCTCGCCTACTCCGGCGTCGCCCAGGCCGGCTACATCCTGGTCGGCGTGCTGGGCGCGCACGGCGCCGGCCAGGCGGCCGTGCTCTTCTACCTGGCCGCCTACCTGGTGATGAACTTCGGGGCCTTCGCGATCCTGGTCGTCATGTCGGGGCCGCTCGGCGACCGGGACCGCTTCGGCGACCTCGACGGGCTCGGCTACCGCCACCCGCTGCTGGGCGTGCTGATGACCCTCTTCATGTTCTCGCTGGCCGGCTTCCCGCCCACGGCCGGCTTCATCGGCAAGTTCTTCCTCTTCGCGGCCGGTGTCTCCGGCGGCTACACCTGGCTGGTGATCCTGGCCGTGTTGATGAGCGTGGTCTCGGTCTTCTACTACTTCCGGGTGGTGGTCCACGTCTGGACGCCCCCGGCCGCGCCCGAAGCGCGCTTCGCGGTGCCGGCCGGCGCGGGCTTGGCGATCATCCTGTCGGGCGTCCTGGCGCTGGTGCTGGGCCTGTTCCCCTCCCTGCTCTTCGCCCTTGCCCAGCTGGGAGCTGCGCCGGTCGTCGCGGCAGGCGGCTAGAAAGCCCGGGACTGGCCCCCGTCCACGACCCAGCTGGCCCCGTTGACCAGGCTGGCCTGGTCGCTGCAGAGGAAGGCCACCACCGCCGCCACCTCCTCCGGGCGGCCGAAGCGCCGCAGCGGCAGCTCCCGCTCCAGGAAGGCGGCGATCCCACTCGGGTCGGCCTTCTGGCGGCGGTCCCAGGAGCCCCCCTCGAAGAGGATCGAGCCCGGCGCCACCGAGTTGACCAGCACCCCCCGGCTGCCGTACTCGCGCGCCAGCGACTTGGCGAAGCTGACCTCCGCCGCCTTGGCGGCGTTGTAGGCCGGCGGACCGCCCGCCTCCCGGCCGTAGACCGAGGAGACGACCACGATCCGACCCCAGCCGCGGGCGGCCATCCCGGGCAGGGCGAGCTTGCTCAAACGGACCGCGGCCAGCAGGTTGCTGCCCATCGCCTGCGCGAACTCGGCGGCGCCGGTGTCCTCCCAACCGGTGCCGGCCCGGCCGCCGAAGTTGTTGACCAGGATCTCGAGGGAACCCAGCCGGCGCTCCGCCTCGGTGAAGGCGTGCAGGCACCCTTCCTCGGTCGCCAGGTCGGCCCGGATGCCGGCCACCCCCAGTTCCAGCTCCGCGGCCCGCAGTCCGTCCTCCCCGCGGGCGGCGACGGCGACGTGGGCGTGCTCTGCCACAAGCGCCCGGGCGATCGACAGCCCGATCCCTCGCGTCCCGCCGGTGACCAGCGTGCTCCGTCCCTTCAGGCCGAGGTCCACCTCGTCTCGATCCTAGACTGGAGAGCCTTGGCCCAGATCCCACCCGGCCTCGCCGGCATGGTCCATGACGGCCCGCCGGTGAAGCCCCGGCCGGCCGCCACCGTCCTCCTCCTCCGCGGCTCGCGGCCCTGGGAGGTGCTGACGATGCGGCGTCCGGGCGGCGCCGACTTCGCGCCCGGCGCCAACGTCTTCCCCGGTGGCAGCGTCCACCCGGACGACCGGCTGCTCGGCGACCCGCCCCGCAGTGCCGGGGTGCGGGAGCTGTTCGAGGAGCTCGGCATCCTGCTGGCACGGAGCTCGCGGGGATTCGCCACCGGCAGCGACGCCGAGCGGCTGCGGCTCCGCCTGGCCCACGGCGTCAGCTTCCCGACGGCCCTGAAGGAGGCACGGCTGGAGCCGGCCCTGGACGAGTTGACCTACTTCGCCCGCTGGGTGACGCCTGAGCAGCTGCGGCGCCGTTTCGACACCCGCTTCTACCTGGCCCGGCTGCCGGACGGCCAGGAGGTCCACCCGCAGCCGGGGGAGGTCGAGGCGTGGTCCTGGGTCGAGCCGTCGCAAGCGCTGGGCCGGCCCGATTTCGCGATGGTCTTCGCCACCCGGCGGGTGCTGGAGATGGTGGCCGTCGACGCCGACGCGGAATCGCTGCTCGAGCGCTATCGCAAGCAGCGGCGGGTCAAGGTCGTGCGCCCGGTGGTGCGGATTGACGGCGGGCGCGTCGAGGTCGTCACCGAGACGCTGCCAAAGCTGCCCCGAGCTCGCGCGTCACGGTCGCGATGAGGTCGACGTCGGCCTCGGTGGTGCGCCAGTTGGAGACGGCGGGCCGGAAGGCGACCTTGCCGGCGTAGACGGTGGTCCCGAAGTAGACGCGGCCGTCCTCCAGGATCGCGGCGCCCAGCCGCCGGTTGAGCTCGTCCAGCTCGCCCTCCGCGACACCGGGCGGGCGGTACCGGTAGCAGACGACGTTGAGCTGCACCGGCGCCAGCAGCTCGAGGTCCGGCGCCGCTTCAACCGCCGCACCCACCCGGCGGGCGAGGGCCAGGTGCCGCTCGACCATCTCCCGGTGACCCTCGCGCCCGTAGGCCTTGAGCGTGGCCCAAACGCTCAGTGCGCGCGCCCGGCGGGAGGCTTCCGGCCCGTAGTCGGCGAAGCTCGGTCGCTCGTCGGTGCCCTGGGGTAGATAGGGTCCCGCGAGGGAGAAGGCCCCCCGCATGAGCTCCGGATCGCGGACGAAGGCGAAGCCGCAGTCGTAGGGCACGTTCAGCCACTTGTGGCCGTCGGCGATCACCGAGTCGGCCGTCTCGACGCCAGCCGCGAGCGCCGCCGCCGAGTTCGAGACCCGGGCAAAGAGGCCGAAAGCGCCGTCCACGTGCACCCAGGCATGGTTGGCGTGGGCGACCTCGACCATCTCGGCGATCGGGTCGAAGTCGCCCGCGTTGACCTCGCCGGCGTTGGCGACCACGATCGCGGGCGCGCCCTTCAGCTCCTTCAGAGCCCCCGTGAGGGCGTCGAGGTCCAGCCGGCCGGCAGCGTCGCGGGCGAAGCGCCGGACGTTGTCACGCCCCAGCCCGAGCATGCCCAGGGCCTTGAGGGCGCTCGCATGCACGTACCCGCTGGTCAGGACGGGCGCCGGCGGCAGTCCGGCGAATCCCTTGAGGTCGACGTCGACGCCGTGCTCGGCAGCCCACCAGCGGCGGGCGGAGCCAAGGCCGGTGAAGTTGGCCATGGTGGCGCCGGTGGTCAGCACGCAGCCCCAGCTGGGAGGAAGCCCGAAGAGGTCCTTCAGCCAGCCCGTCGCCACCTTCTCGAGCCGCGAGCCGAGCGGTGAGCTGACCCAGCTGAAGGAGTTCTGGTCGAGCGCCGAGGCCAACCAATCGGCCGCCAGCGCGGCCGGGGTCGAGCCGCCCGTGACGAAGTGGAAGAAGCGCGGTCCGGCCGACGCCGTGGCCGCGTCGAAGCCCTCCTCGGCCAGCAGGGCAAGCGCCTCCGCCGACCCATCGCCCTTCTCGGGCAGCGCCTCGTCGAAGGCGGCCGCCGCCTCGGCCACCCGGCCTCCGAGCACCGGCCGGCCGTCGATGGCCGCGAGGTAGGCCGTGGCGGCGCGGGCCGCCTCGGCCAGCACCGCCGGCAGCCGGTCGCGGTCGCCGAACGGGTCGCTCAGCGCCAGCGGTCTCGGAAGCGGTCGTAGAGCTCGGTCTCGACGTCGCCCTGGCGCAGGACCTCGAGCCCGGCGGGGTCGCGGTAGGCGCTCCGGAAGTAGACCCTGGCCACGTTGGTGTTGATGGTGAGCTTGGCGCACATCACGCAGGGCGAGGTGGTCACGAACATCACCTTCCCGGGCAGTGAGGCGCCCGCCTTGACCAGCGCGTTTTGCTCCGAATGAAGGCAGCCGCACCTCCCCGGCTCGGGCCCGTCGCAGGCGTTGGGCAGGCCGCGGGCGTTGCCGTTGTAGCCGATCCCCAAGACCTGGGTCAGATCCGCGTTGGTGATCACCGTCCCGACCTGGTTGCGGGCGCAGGTGGACCGCTTGGCCAGCTCCTCGGCCATCCGCATGTAGACCTCCTGGAGGGGAATTCGTCCCGGTGTTCCCAGGCCTGGGTTTTGCCCAACCTCTACCACGTCATCCACAGATTTTCAGGCGGTTCTCCAAAGGGTCTCCACAGGCTTATCCACCAACATATGGGGCCTTGAGGTAAAGTTACACCAAACATATTGTGCTCAAGGCCTTGACAACCGGGAGCTGACCCGGTAAAGTTGAGGGCAGGTCGAGGCCCTGGGGCATATGTGGCGGGCATGCTCTGGGGCCTCTCCTATCTCCACTGAATTTCTCGTCGCGACTCGTACTCGTACCGACCCCGGCGCCCAGGTAGCTGAGGCGTGGCGCCGAATCATAAGGAGAAGCTTCGCAGCATGGCCAAGAACGTAGCCGACGTCGCAGCAGAAACTGGTCGCAAGTCCTCCACCCGGGCCCCCAAGGGCCTCCGCTTCGAGCGCTTCTTCACTCCTCCCGGCAGCCATGCTCACGACCTCGTCGAATGGGAGCGCCGCACCGCCTCCATCGTGGGCGAGAAGGGAAAGCTGATCTTCGAGCAGAAGGACGTCGAGGTCCCCCGCTCCTGGTCCCAGCTGGCGATCAACATCGTCGCCCAGAAGTACTTCCGCGGCCAGCAGGACACGCCCGACCGAGAGACCAGCGTCCGGCAGCTGGTCGACCGGGTGGTCGGGGCTCTCGGCCATTGGGGCCGCGAGGGTGGTTACTTCGCGACTGAAGGTGACGCCGCCAATTGGGAGGAGGAGCTCCGCTACCTGCTGGTCACCCAGCACGCCTCCTTCAACAGCCCGGTCTGGTTCAACCTGGGCGTGCCCGGGCGCTCGCAGCAGGGCAGCGCCTGCTTCATCAACTCGGTCCAGGACTCGATGGAGTCGATCCTCGATCTGGCCAAGACCGAGGGGATGCTCTTCAAGTTCGGCTCCGGCACCGGCACCAACCTGAGCGTGCTGCGCTCCAAGCGCGAGCAGCTCTCCGGCGGCGGCACCGCCTCCGGCCCGGTCTCCTTCATGCGCGGCTACGACTCCTTCGCCGGCTCCATCAAGTCCGGCGGGACGACCCGGCGGGCGGCCAAGATGGTCATCCTCAACGCCGATCACCCGGACATCGTCGACTTCGTCACCTGCAAGGCCGAGGAGGAGCGCAAGGCCTGGGCGCTGATCGACGCCGGCTATGACGCCGGCTTCAACGTCATCGGCGGCGCCTATGACTCGGTCCAGTTCCAGAACGCCAACCACTCGGTGCGGGCGTCTGACGAGTTCATGCGAGCCGTGCTGGCCGACGCAGAGTGGCAGACGAAGGCGGTCACCGACGGCCGGGTCATGGATACCTATCGCGCCCGCGACCTGATGCGGCAGATCTCCGATTCGGCCTGGATCTGCGGTGACCCCGGCGTGCAGTTCGACAGCCTCATCCAGGACTGGAACTGCGTGCCCAACACGGGCCGGATCAACGCCACCAACCCCTGCTCCGAGTTCGTCTTCCTCGACGACACGGCCTGCAACCTGCTGAGCCTCAACCTGCTCAAGTTCCAGGACCAGGACGGCACCTTCAACGTCGACCGCTACCGAAAGGCCATCGACGTCTGCTTCACCGGGCAGGAGATCATCGTCTCCAGCGCCTCCTATCCGACCGAGGCGATCGGCAAGAACTCCGAAGCGCTGCGGCCGCTGGGGCTGGGCTACGCCAACCTGGGAGCGCTGCTGATGTCGATGGGCCTGGCCTACGACTCCGACGATGGCCGCCGATTCGCGGGCGCCGTCACCGGGCTCCTGACCGGCGAGGCCTACGCGCAGTCGGCGCGGATGGCGGACGTCAAGGGCACCTTCAGCGAGTTCCCCAAGAACCGCGAGCCGATGCTGCGGGTGATGGGCAAACACCGAGCGGCAGCCTACGAGCTGCCGGTCTCCGGCGAGGCGGGACCGCTGGTCCGCGCCGCTCGCCAGGTCTGGGACGAGGCGGTGGCGTTGGGCGAGCTCCACGGCTACCGGAACGCTCAGGCAACCGTGCTGGCGCCGACCGGCACCATCGGGCTGATGATGGACTGCGACACCACCGGCATCGAGCCCGACCTGGCTCTGGTCAAGTACAAGAAGCTGGTCGGCGGCGGGCTGCTCAAGATCGTCAACGGGACGGTCCCGGCCGCACTGCGAAAGCTCGGCTACCCCGAGGAGCAGGTCAAGGAGATCGTCGACTACATCGATGAGAACGAGACCATCGAGGGCGCCCCGCACCTGGCCGACGACCACCTGAAGGTCTTCGACTGCGCCTTCAAGCCCATCAAGGGCACCCGCTCGATCGCCCCCATGGGGCACGTCCGGATGATGGCGGCCGTGCAGCCCTTCATCAGCGGCTCGCAGTCGAAGACTGTCAACCTCCCCACCGAGGCGACAGTCGAGGAGATCGAGAACGTCTACCTCGAGTCCTGGAAGCTCGGCCTCAAGTGCATCGCGATCTACCGTGACGGCTGCAAGCGCTCCCAGCCGCTCTCCAGCTCGTCGGACTCCAAGAAGGAGGAGAAGGCCGCCTCCGACGCGCTCGCCGCCCTCGCCTCCGCGGTGCCCGCCGGCGCGGTCCGGAAGCGGCTGCCCGACGAGCGGCGCTCGATCACCCACAAGTTCGACATCCAGGGCCACGAGGGCTACATCACAGTCGGCCTCTACGACGATGGCCAGCCGGGCGAGATCTTCCTGACCATGGCCAAGGAGGGCTCGACCATCTCCGGCCTGATGGATGCCTTCGCCACCCAGACCTCGCTCGCCCTCCAGTACGGGGTGCCGCTGCGGGCGATGGTCAACAAGTTCAGTCACATGCGCTTCGAGCCCTCCGGTTTCACGCGCAACCAGGAGATCCCGATCGCCAAGTCGCTGGTCGACTACCTGTTCCGCTGGCTGGCCTCGAAGTTCCTGGACCTCGAGGAGCAGGTGGCGGTCGGCATCATCAAGCGCGATACCGCGCCGGTCGCCGAGGCTGCCGAGGCCGAGGCGCCCGAGGCCCCGGCGGTCAAGGCCAACGGCAAGGCCGAGCCCATCTCGGCGGTTATCAAGCAGCCCGAGGAGATCAAGCTCGTCGTCAAGAACCCGATCTCGGACGGCAGCCAGAAGCTGACCTTCGTGGTCGACCGGGACTCTCCGGCCTGCGCCGACTGCGGAGCGCTGACGGTGCGCTCAGGCGCTTGCTACAAGTGCATGAACTGCGGGGCCACGACGGGCTGCAGCTGAAATGAGAAGGAGATCGAAGCTGTGATGAGAGCCGAACAGTGGCCGCCGCTCCCACCCGTGGGTGACGCTCCTGGCGTCGCGCCCGAGACGAGCGGCCGCCACAACTGGTACCCGGCTCTCAGCCGCTGCGCCTGCGGGCTGCGGCTCCCCAACGCGCAGCACTGGACGGATCACGTGGCCTCGGTCGGCGTCCGACCGGCGCCGGCACTGCCGCTGATCGACCGCATCTAAGGCATCCTCCCCCCAGCCCCGAGGGACCGGCCGCC
>Ga0209577_10001516_pt1 | contig 22947 bp, 21 predicted proteins | sample GraSoiAngelo_109_FD_185874 | JGI IMG/M metagenome (GOLD analysis project Ga0209577, IMG submission 185874) | Grasslands soil microbial communities from the Angelo Coastal Reserve, California, USA - 14_0903_12_20cm (SPAdes) (version 2) | ecosystem: Environmental > Terrestrial > Soil > Grasslands...
TCATGACGATGACCGGGCCTCTCGGCTCGACCGGGAGCAGCGACAGGGCGCCGGCAGTATGCAGCGGCTCCTTCTCCCGCATGTACTGCAGGCGAACACCCAGCTGGGAGCCGTCGCCCAGCCGCTTGTCGAAGTCGTCGGCCTTGTAGTTGACGGCCAGGTAGACGTCCGACACGCCGGCTGCGCCCAGCGCCGAGATCAACCGCTCGACGATGGAAGTTGGCCCGATCCTCAGCAGCGGCTTCGGAACCTTGTCGGTCAACGGCCGCAGCCGCTCGCCGCGGCCGCCGACCATGACCACGGCGATCGGCTGGCCGGGGCCGGCGTCGGGCACTTCATCGACCGTCCGCACCTCGACCAGCCGGCCGCCCTTCACGACGGGCACGGCCCGGACCCGGTAGGACCGCAGCAAGTCAGCCGCGCGTTCATTTCCGTCGGCGACCAGCGGACGCCCCGACATCACCGTCATGAGCGGCAGGTCGAGCGACGCGTGCTTCAGCGCCGCTCGGCGCACGGCGCCGTCGTCGACGGTGCCGAGGACCTCGCCGTCGTCGCCGAGCACGACGCCGAAGCCGTTCTCGCGCACCTGCTCGAGGACGTCGCCGACGGTGGCGTCGGGCTTGAGCACGAACGGACGTGGATCGGCGATGGCACTACCTCCCGACTGGTGTCCGGGTACCGGTCAGCTCGAGGACCCACGACGCCAGCTCCTCGGCGGCGCGGGGGCGGGCCACGCTGTGGCCGGCGGCGGCCATCGCGGCTCGGCGCTCTGGATCGGCGAACAGCTCGTCGAGCGTGGGCGCCAGCAGTTCGGCGGTGGCCGACGGGTTCCGCACCATCAGCGCGGCCCCCACGTCGACGAGCACCGAGGCGTTGACGGCCTGGTGGTCGTGCGGCGCGTACGGATAGGGGACGAGGACGGCCGGCAACCCGGTGGCTCCCAATTCGGCGACCGTCCCGGCGCCGGCGCGGGTCAGCGCCAGATCGGCGGCCCCGTATGCATGATCCATGCGTTCGAAGAACGACACGGCCCGGACCACGTGGGACGCCCCAGCGGCCTGCAGGTCGGCCTGGATCCCGCCCAGGTCGGCGGCGCCCGTCTTGAGGAGGATGAAGCGCCCCGGCCTGTCGCGCCACGACGCGGCCAGCGCCACCGCGGCCCGGTTCAGCGTCGTCGCTCCCTGGCTGCCGCCGATGACGAGCAACACCTCAGCGTCGGACGGAAGGTCGAAGGCCGCCCGCGCCGCGGGCCGGAGCGCAGCCCGGTCGAAATGCTCGATCTCCGCGCTCAACGGCATACCCACAACGCGTGTCGGGCCGGGGAACGATGGCGCCGCCCGTTCGAAGGCGACGGCGACGTTGTTCGTGAACCGTGCGGCTAGGAGGTTGGCGCGTCCCGGAATGGCCCCCGATTCGTGCACGAGCGACGGGACACCGGAGAGCCGGGCACCGGCCACGAGCGGGATGCTGGCGTAGCCGCCCATTCCGACGGCGACCGACGCGCCGTCACGCTTCAACAGCCGCCGCGCCTGCCACGTGGCCCGGGTGAAGGCGGCGGGCACCAGCGCCCGGCGCACACCGGCGAATGGGACCATGTCGAGCAGATGTAACGGGTACCCGGCGTCAGGGATGATGCGGCCTTCGAGCCCCCGCCGCGTGCCGACGAAGGCGATCTTGGCCGACCGTTCCTGGCGGTGCAGCGCGGCGGCCAGCGCCAGGCCCGGGAAGATGTGGCCGCCCGTGCCGCCCGCGGCGATGAGTATCGACGGCGCCCGCGACACCGGGTCACGGTATCGTCTCCCGTCCTGGACTTACGGGTTCCCCAACGCATTCATGTCGTCGGCGCGGGCGGCGCCGGGATGAGCGCCATTGCCGATGTGCTGGCGCGCATGGGCCACACGGTCTCGGGCAGCGACCTGAAGCCGTCGGCCAACCTCGAGCGTCTCCGCGGCCTCGGCGTTCGCGTCCACGTCGGCCACGACCCATCTCTCGTCGCCAACGTCGACGCGGTGGCGATCTCGACCGCCGTGCCTGCTCGCGACCCCGAAGTGCGGGCGGCGCGGGAGGCCGGCACCACCATCCTCAGCCGGGCGGAGGTGCTGACTGCGATCGTCGCCACCAGGCGGGCCATCGCCGTGGCCGGCACCCACGGCAAGACGACGACGTCGTCGATGCTCGCTCTCATCCTCGTGGAGGCGGGCATACGTCCTTCCTTCATCGTTGGCGGCGAGCTCAACGAGATCGGCACCGGTGCGGCGTGGGACGCGGGGGAATGGCTGGTTGTCGAGGCCGACGAGAGCGACGGCACGTTCCTGCAACTCGGTGCCGAGGCGGCCATCGTGACGAGCGTCGAGCCCGATCACCTCGAGCACTATGGCGGCGTGGAGGGAATGGTCGACGCGTTCGACGGCTTTCTTGCGCAGACCCCAGGCGTGAAGATCACCAGCGCCGACGACACCCTCGCCAACCGTTTGGGCCGGGCCAACGGGGCCCTCACCTATGGCACCGCAGCCGACGCCGACTACCGCATGCTCGACCTCGAGAGCCGCCGGGAAGGCACGTCGTTCTCGTTGGCGCGGGGTGCGGACGTCATCGGCCGGCTGCGGCTCCCCGTACCCGGCGAGCACAACGCTCGCAATGCCGCGGCGGCCGCCGTCGCCGCCCTCGAGATCGGGGTCCCATTCGACGCCGTCGCTCGCGCCTTGGGCCACTACGGCGGCGTCGCTCGCCGGTTCCAGTTCCGCGGTGAGGGCAGAGGCGTGACCTTCGTCGACGACTACGCCCATTTGCCCACCGAAGTGCGGGCCGCCCTGGCCACGGCCAAGGACGGCGGGTGGCGGCGCGTCGTGTGCGTCTTCCAGCCCCATCGCTACAGCCGCACCCAGGCGCTCGCGCCCGACTTCGCCAACGCCTTCGTCGATGCCGACCTGCTGATCGTCACCGACGTGTATCCGGCGGGCGAGGCGCCGCGCCCCGGTGTGTCCGGCAAGCTCATCGTCAACGCCGTTCTCGACGCCCAGCCGATGATGCGGGTCGCGTACTTCCCCCGGCGCGAGCCGCTCATTGCGTACCTGCGGAACAGGCTCCGGCCGGGCGACCTTTGTCTGGCCCTGAGCGCCGGTGACCTCACGTCGGTCACCTACGAGCTTCTGCACGACGCGCCGGCCGCGAAAGCAGGCTGAGCGAGTGGCGGCGCACGCCGGCCAACGGATCGACGCGGCGGCGCGCCTCCTCGGCGAGCGGGCCCGCCGAGACGTTCCGCTCGGGCCTCTGACGACGTATCGAGTCGGCGGCCCCGCCTCCCTCCTGACCGAGCTGAACACGGAGGACGACCTCCGCGCCGTCGTGGCCGCCGTGCGAGAGACCGGCGTCCCCGTCCTGCTCGTGGGTCGGGGTTCCAACCTGCTCGTCGCTGACGCCGGGTTTCCCGGTTTGGCCGTCACACTGGGCGGCCCGTTCGCCCAGCTGGAGATGGCGGCCACGCGGGTGCGGGCGGGCGGCGCCGTGAGCCTCCCCGTGCTGGCCCGGCGCACGGCGGCGGCCGGGCTCACGGGCCTCGAGTGGGCAGTAGGTGTGCCCGGCTCGGTCGGCGGCGCCGTGCGCATGAATGCCGGCGGCCACGGCTCCGACGTCAGCGGCACGGTCCTGAGCGCCCGCATCGTCGACCTCACCAGCGGCGCTGACCGGGAAGTCGCCAATGCCCAGCTCGCCCTCGGCTACCGAACCTCGGCGGTACGAAGCCACGACGTCGTCCTGTACGCCACCTTCGCGCTCGAGAACGGAGACCGCGCTGCGTCCGAGGCGCAGATCGCCGACATCGTGCGCTGGCGCCGGGAGAATCAGCCCGGCGGCTCCAACGCCGGGTCGGTCTTCACCAACCCGACGGGGGACAGCGCCGGGCGCCTCATCGATGCTGCGGGGCTCAAGGGCCACCGGCTGGGGTCCGCGCACGTGGCGCCCAAGCATGCGAACTTCTTTCAGGCAGATGAAGGCGGGTCGGCCGACGACGTGTTGGCCCTGATCAAGGAGGTGCAGCGGCTGGTGGAGGAGCGGATGGGCGTCCGCCTCGAACCCGAGCTGCGCCTCGTCGGGTTCACGAGCGACGAAGACGGCCCGTGAGCGAGCGAAGCGAGCGAACCAATGAGCAGAGCGCGCCTCGCTCAGAGGCGCCGCCGAAGGCGGCCCGATGAGCACGCCGCCGACCGCCCCGCCTCGCCCGCCGGAGGCACCGCCCAAGAAGGGCGCCATCGATCCGCGGTTCCGTGAGCGCCGCATCGAGGTGCGCCGCACGGAAGGGCGCCGCCGCCTGCGCGTCCTGTTGATCCTCGCCGGCTTCTTCTTCGCGGCTCTGCTCGCCTGGGGCATCAGCCGATCTCCGCTGCTCGACGTCGACCACGTCCGCATCACCGGCACCGTCCACACCACACCGGCCGACATCAAGGCCGCGGCGCGCATCCACAACGGCCTGGCGATGCTCGATGTGGACAGCGGTGGCGCCGCCGCCCGCCTACGCGCCATTCCCTGGATCCTGCGCGCCCACGTCGAGCGCCACTGGCCGGCGACGGTCACCATCGCCGTCGTCGAGCGTGTATCGGTGGCAGCCGTGCCCGCCAAGACCGGCATCGGCGTCGTCGACCGGACGGGACGGGTCGTCGCCACCCAGTCCGCGGCGCCCACCGGCCTGCCCGTGCTGCTCGGCCTTCCTCCCGCCGGTCCGGCATCGACCCGCATCGGCGGTCGGGCCGCCGACCTGCTCGCCGTCGCCCAGGCCATGCCCCCGCAGGTGGCCCAGCGCGTCGCCGGCATTGCCGCCGCCGATGGCGGCCAGGTCGAGCTGCGCCTGAAGCCGTCGGGCATTGTTCGTCTGGGGCCGCCCGACCAGCTGGCCCAGAAGATGCTGGCGACCCAGACCGTGCTGACCCAAGTCGACCTGACGCGGCTGGCGGTGCTCGACGTCCGCGTTCCTGCGAGCCCGGCGATCACCCGTGCTTGACTCCCGCGAGCGAAGACCGGTAGCGTCTCAACCGCCAGCAGAGGTTGACATAACTCTGAACCTTAAGTTGAGGTTGAGACCGTTGTGGTTGAAGTGAAACAGCGGTTGGAGTGAAACAGCTGCTGCTGAGTGAGTTATCCGAGGGGAGAGCTCCCATGGTGGGTGTACCGCAGAACTACCTAGCCGTCATCAAGGTGGTCGGCATCGGTGGCGGCGGCGTCAACGCCGTGAATCGCATGATCGACGCCGGCCTCAAGGGCGTCGAGTTCATCGCCGTGAACACCGATGCCCAGGCGCTGTTGATGAGCGACGCCGACGTCAAGCTCGACATCGGCCGGGAGCTCACGCGCGGCCTCGGCGCCGGCAGCGATCCTGAGGTCGGCGAGCAGGCGGCCGAGGCACACAAGGACGAGATCGAAGAGGTCCTCAAAGGTGCCGACATGGTGTTCATCACTGCCGGCAAGGGCGGGGGCACGGGCACCGGTGGCGCGCCGGTCGTCGCCGAGGTCGCCAAGTCGTTGGGCGCACTCACCATTGGCGTCGTCACGAGGCCGTTCTCCTTCGAGGGCCGGCGTCGCTCGGTGCAGGCCGAACAGGGCATCGTGAAGCTGCGCGACAAGGTCGACACGCTGATCGTCATCCCCAACGACCGGCTGCTATCGGTGTCGAACGACAAGACGTCGGTGCTCAACGCTTTCAAGATGGCCGACGAGGTCCTCCTGCAGGGCGTGCAGGGCATCACCGACCTGATCACCACGCCGGGGCTCATCAACACCGACTTCGCCGACGTGAAGATGATCATGACCAACGCCGGCTCGTCGTTGATGGGAATCGGCTACGCCTCGGGCGAGGGCCGGGCCCTCAACGCGGCGCGAGCGGCCATCTCCAGTCCACTTCTCGAGGCGTCGATCGAAGGGGCGCGTGGCATCCTGCTCAACATCTCGGGCGGGAGCGACCTCGGCCTGTTCGAGGTCAACGAGGCCGCCGAGATCATCCGCGGCGTCGCCCACCCCGACGCCAACATCATCTTCGGCGCCGTCATCGACGACACGATGGGCGACGAGGTACGGGTCACCGTCATCGCCGCCGGGTTCGACCGCTGGGACGAGGGCAAGTCCGGCCGCAGCGAGCGGCGCAGCGCCCTTGGGCTGGAAACAGCCGAGCACGACGTGTTCGGCGGCGCCGATGAGGACGAGCTCGACCTCGGGGGCGGCGACGACGACTTCGACGTTCCCTCGTTCCTGAAATAAGGCCTCTGCTCTCGGTCGACCTCGACGCCGCTCGCATCCGGTTCACCGGTCGGGCCGAGGGCGACATGGGCCACGGCGGCATCTACGTGACCGAGGTGGCGCCCGACGTCGAGGCCCGCCGCCGTGCGGTAAGGGACGCTCCGTGGACTTGGCTTCGTCAGGTCCACGGCGACACGGTGGTGACCGTCTCCGGGCCGGGGGCCGGTGCGGGGTCGCAGGCGGATGCGTCCGCCACTGCCCACTCGGGCTGCGTGCTCACCGTCCTGGCCGCCGACTGCGCTCCCGTTGCCCTCGTCAGTCCCACCGGAGTCGTGGCCGCCGTGCACGCGGGCTGGCGTGGCCTCCGCTCCGGTGTGCTGCAACGGGCGGTGGACGCCGCACGCGGACTGGGCGCCACCGACCTCCGCGCCGTCCTCGGGCCATGCATCCACGCCGAGTGCTACGAGTTCGGCGAAGCCGACCTCGACACCGTGGCCGCCAAGCTCGGCGACGAGGTCCGGGCCCACACCGCCGCTGGCCGGCCGGCGCTCGATGTCACCGCCGCCGTCGCCACCGCCCTGAAGGAAGCGGGCGTCAGCCAGCTGGACGACGTCGACGTGTGCACCGCCTGCAGCGAGGACTATTTCTCCTGGCGGGCGCGCAAGGAGCTGTCGCGCCAAGCCATGGTCGTGTGGCGGGAGTAGCAGACCGTCTCCCCGAAGTTCGGGATCGGATCAGCGCCGCCGGCGGTGACCTGAAAGCGATCACGCTCGTCGCCGTCACCAAGGATTTTGGGTCCGACGCCGTCGATGAGGCAATCGACAACGGCTTGGCCGATGTCGGCGAGAACCGTGCGGACCAGCTCGCGGACAAGGCGACTGCGCTCGCCGGTCGGGACGTTCGCTGGCACTACCTCGGCCGAGTCCAGCGCAACCAGGTGCGCAAGATCGCCGACTTCGTCAGCCTCTGGCAGGCCGTCGATCGAGTCGCTGCCGCCCAGGAGATCGCCAGGCGAGCACCCGGCGCTGCCGTCCTTGTGCAGGTGAACATCAGCGGCGAGCCCCAGAAGCATGGCGCCGCCGAACGGGAGATTCCCGCACTGGTCGACGACCTCGGCCGCCTCGGCCTTGACGTCCGGGGCCTGATGGCGATCGGTCCGACAGGTCCTCCAGAAACGGCCAGGCCGGGATTCAAGTCCCTCGTCGCCCTGGCCGACCGCCTCGCCCTTCCCGTGCGTTCGATGGGCATGACCGACGACCTCGAAGTGGCCGTGCAAGAGGGCACGACGATGCTCAGAATTGGTCGAGGACTCTTCGGTCCACGACCTGAAGGCCCCGACCTGCGACGATAGGCTCGCCGGCCAAGGAGGCGACGAAGAACATGGCTTCTGCCTGGCGACGAGTCATGGTCTATCTGGGGCTCGTCGACGACGACGAGTACGAGGAGTACGAGCCGTACGACGAGCCTGCTCCGGTCGCGCCCCCACCTCCGCCGACCCCGCCGCGCCGTTCGGCCATCGCCTATGTCGAGCCCGAAGGCGCCACCGCGGGCGTGCGCACCCTTCCCCGTGAACCCGATCCCAACGTCACCGTCCAGCCCCGGCCGGCGCCGCTGCGTCCGGTGCCCGCGGTGCAGACGGCACGGGTGCATGTCATCGCTCCCGCGAGCTTCAACGACGCCCAGGAGATCGGGGACAAGCTCAAAGCCAACCAACCCGTGATCGTCAACCTGCAGGCGGTCGACCGCGACTTGGCCCGCCGGTTGATCGACTTCGCCAGCGGCCTCGCCTATGGCCTGGGGGGCCAGATGGAGCGGGTTGCCGATCAGGTCTTCCTGCTGACGCCCACCAATGTCGAGGTCTCTGCCGAGGAGAAGCGCCGTCTCCAAGAGCGGGGCCTCTACCGCTCGTAGAGTCGCCCGCTCCGGTGTCGTCGCATCCCATCTCCTGGCTTCTGCAGGCGTACCTCATCGTCATCTTCGTGCGCGTGATCTTGAGCTGGTTCCCGATCTCTCCCGACTCACCGATGGCGTCCGTGTACAAGTTCGTGTACAGCATCACCGAGCCGGTGTTGGGACCGATTCGCCGCGTGATGCCGGGAGCGCGCGTCGGCGGCATGGGGCTGGACTTCTCGCCGATCATTGCCCTACTCGCGCTGGAGGTCATCCTCATCCCGCTCGTCAGAAGCGCGGGCTATTGAGGGTCCATCAACCCGCACAAGTCGGGCGTTAGCATCGACTGCATGGAGCTGACGCCCCAGCAGCTCTGCGACGTCGAGTTCAGCGAGCAGTGGCGCGGCTACAGCCGCGACCAGGTGGACGACTTCATCGAACGCGTGGCGGCCGCGGTCTCGACGCTGCAGGACCGCCTGCGCAAGATGACGGAGCGAGCGGTCCGCGCCGAGCAGCGCTCGCAGGAAGGAACCGAGGCCGACGGCGCCGCCCGGCGCACACTGGTGCTCGCCCAACGCACCGCCGACGCGACCGTCGCCGAAGCCAAGGAGACGGCGGCCCGGCTCATCGCCCAGGCCCAGGAGGAAGCCAGGGCCATCATCCTGGCGGCCGAGACGGCGAACGAGGCCATGCCGTCCGCCGAGCCGACGGCGCGCGCCGAGATCGCCGACCTCGAGGTGACACGCTCACGTCTCCAGGCCGACGTCGCCGCCCTCGAGTCACACGTCAGCGACCGGCGGGCGCGCATCAAAGATCTTCTCGACGAGCTGCAGCGCCGCGTCGACGAAGGCCCCCTCGACGGTCGCATTGCCCAGTGGCCGTCAGCCGACGACCGCATCCTCGACGACGAGCCCGCTGCCCCGCACTACGACGACTCCGACTTCGTCCTCCTCGGCGAGCCGGATCTGAACGAACCCATCGACACCACGAGCGTTGAGGCCGACACCGGGAGCGAAGAGGCAGGAGAGTCAGAGGAGGCCGAGACCGAGGCTGACGAGCAGGACGCCGCCGGAGTGTCCATCCCGCCTGAGTGGGAGCCTGTCGACGCCGGCCCCGAGCCCGAGCCCGAAGGCGAGGCCGACCCCGATGTCGAGCTCGCTGCGCCCGCCCCGGCGGCCTACAGCGAGCTGTCGGCTCGTGACGTGGACGACGACACCTTCTTCGCCCAGCTGCGGGGTGCCCTCGACGATGACGCGCCGCTGGGCCCCCGTGAGGAAGCGCAGGGCCTGCTCCGGTGGCGGGATGAGGCCGCCACGGCGGTGGCCGAGGCTCCCAGCCTCTACGATCAAGGCGAACCCGACCGGCGGAAGTTCGGTCGCAAGAGGCGCCGTCAGCGCTGACCGGCGCTGATTGGTCGGCGGCCTCTTCATTCCGCTTAAGATTCCGGCGCTTTGACTTCAACCCATGGGATGGTGACGTCGTGGTCCTCGTGAGCTTCCTGCTCGTGCTGGCCGCTGCGGTGACGCTCGTCATCGGCTTGCTCAATTCGGGCCTGGGGCTCATCTACGTGTCGATCGGCTGCAGCGTGGCCGCCGGCATCGTGTTGGCGCTCGCCGTCGTGCGCAGCCGGCCCGAGCGCGCTGCTGCACCGGCTGCCGGTACCGAGCGGCTCCGGGCTCTGGAAGAGGAAGAGGCGCCGAGCGTCACCGTCGTCCCAACCCGGGGCGGCAGGCGCAGGGCGGCCGCCCAGGTCGAGGGAGAGGAAGAGGAAGAGGTCGAAGTCGCCGCCAGTGGCGACGGCGAGGGCGTCTTCCCGATCGCCGACTACGACGAGCTGAAGGTTGGCGAGATCGTCTCGCTTCTCCCCGAGCTCGACGAGGACGAGCTCGGGATGGTCCGCGAGCGCGAGGAGGCTGGCAAGAACCGCTCGACCATCCTCACGCGCGTCGAGGCTCTGAGCGGCGCGGCGGCGAGCAGCGGCGGGGACTGGGGTACCAGCGACCGCTGGGACTCGTGGAGCGACCAAGGCGACGAGCGGGAGCACGAAGACGAAGAGCTCGGCGAGGAGGGGATCTTCCCCATCGCCGACTACGACGACCTGAAGGCGGCCGAGGTCGTCTCACTGTTGCCCGAGCTCGACGACGACGAGCTCGAGCAGGTCCGCGACCGCGAGGAGCGGGGCCCGGCTCGGGCCACCGTGCTCAATCGCATCGACCAACTGCTCGGTGTCGAGCCTGCGCCCGCCAAGAAGGCACCGGCGAAGAAGAAGGCGGCGGCCAAGAAGTCCACCGCCAAGAAGTCGACGGCCAAGAAGTCGACGGCCAAGAAGTCCACCGGCAAGAAGTCGACGGCGAAGAAGTCCACCGCCAAGAAGTCCACCGGCAAGAAGTCGACGGCGAAGAAGGCGAGCGCGAAAAAGGCTTAGACGGGCGCGATGGCGACCCGCACGGGTTCGCCGTCGATCTCCGCTGGATAGCCGTCGTCGACGGCGCCCGTCTCCAGGGTCACGGCCAGCACCTCGCCGGCGATCCAGTCGCGGTGGGCCTGGAGGGCAGAGCCGGCACGCGGCGCCTGGGCCACGTCGGTCGTGATCTCGACCCGGTCGGTGATCGCCAGTCCGGCGTCCTTGCGCACCTGGTTCAAGGCCCGCACCAGCTCCCGCGCCGTTCCCTCGACCCTGAGGGCCTCGTCGACGTCGAGGTCGAGGGCCAGCGCCCACGCCCCCTCGCTGGCCAGGGCGAAGTCGGCGTGCCGGTCGGCCCGGAACTCGAGGTCCTCACCGGTCAAGCGCTCGCCGGCGACCTCCACTGACCCGTGCTCGTCGAGCTCCGCCTTCAGGGCCGACCCGTCGGCTTCGGCCAGCACCTGCTTGATCTCGTTGACGCGCGGACCGAGCCGGGGGCCGAGGGTGCGGAAGTTGGGCACCGCCGTCCAGGACACCAGCTCGGCCAGGCTCTCGACGTCCTGTAGCTCCTTGACGTTGAGCTCGTCGCGGATCTCGTTGCGCACCTCGGACCCGAGCGTGACATTGGATGGGTGCACGAGCAGGGCCCGCTTCAACGGCTGGCGGGTGCGGACCTTGGCCTCGGTGCGCGCCGCGCGGCCCAGCCCGACCAGCTGGCGGGCGGCGGCCATCTCGGAGGCCAAGCGCTCGTCGGGCGCGCCCGCGGCCGTGGGCCAGTCGGACGCGTGCACGGAGAGCTCGCCGGTGAGGCGCACGTAGACCTCGTCGGCCAAGTACGGCGTGAACGGGGCGAGCAGCCGGGCGCCCGTCACCAGGCACCGGTACAGGGTGTCGTAGGCCGCCGTGTCGGACGAGTCCCAGAAGCGGGCCCGGGACCGGCGCACGTACCAATTCGAGAGGTCGTCGATGAACCGGGCCGTCTCGGTGGCCGCCGTCAGGGCGTCGAACTGGTCGAAGGCCTCGGTGGCGGCGAGGACGGTCTCGTCGAGACGGGCGCCGATCCATCGGTCGAGTACGTGGGTCGCCTGTGGCTGGTCCGATGACGGGGTCCAGCCTTCGATGTCTGCATAGGTGGCGAAGAACGCGAAGACGTTCCAGAAGGTCAGCAACGTCTTGCGGGTGGCCTCCCGGATGCCCTCCTCGTAGACGCGCCGGCTCGACCACGGCGAACCGGCCGAGAAGAAGTACCAGCGGAGGGCGTCGGCGCCCAGAGACTCGAACGCGTCCCACGGGTCGATGACGTTGCCGCGGGACTTCGACATCTTCTGGCCGTCCTGGTCGACGATCAGGCCGAGGCACACCACGTTGCGGTACGGCGTGCTCCCGAAGACGAGGGTGTTGACCGCCAACAGCGAATAGAACCAGCCGCGCGTCTGGTCGATCGCCTCGCAGATGAAGTCAGCCGGGAAGTCCCGGGGTTCGTCCTGCTGACCCATGTAGTGGTGCTGGGCCGTCGGCATGGAGCCGGAGTCGAACCAGGCGTCGATGACGGGCGCCAGGCGCCGGGCCTCGGCTCCGCACCCCTCGGTGGGGCACGTGATGATCACCTGGTCGACGTACGGTCGGTGTAGGTCGAGATCGCTGAGGTCGCGCCCGGCGAGCTGCCCGAGTTGCCCCACCGAGCTCACGCACGTGTCGTGGCCGTTGGCGCAGCGCCAGACGGGTAGCGGCGTCCCCCAGTAGCGGTCGCGCGAGAGGGCCCAGTCGACGTTGTTCTCCAGCCAGTCGCCGAAGCGCCCGTGCTTGATGTACTCGGGGTGCCAGCCGATGCGCTCGTTCTCGCGCAGGAGGTCGGCCCGGCGCTCGGCTGTGCGCACGAACCACGAGGTCTTGGCCCAGTAGATCAGCGGCGTCCCGCACCTCCAGCAGTGCGGATAGGAGTGGAGGTACGGCTCTTCGCGGACGAGCAGTTCGCGCCGGCGCAGGTCTCCGCTGATGTCCGGATCGGCGTCCTTGACGAAGCGGCCCTGCCACGGAGGCACCTCGGCGCCGAACGCGCCGTCCGGCCCGACCGGGTTCAGTACGGGGAGACCCTCCTTCTGAGCGGCTTCCATGTCGTCGGCGCCGAATGCGGGTGCCAGGTGCACGACGCCCGTGCCCTCGTCGGTGCTGACGAAGTCGGCAGGCACCACGCGTTGGCCGCGATCGTCGATCGGCAGGATCTCGAACGGACGCTGGTAGCGCAGTCCCACCAGGTCGGCACCCCGCATGCGCTCGACGACTTCGGCGCCTTCGGGGGCGCGAGCCGCGGCCATCACGAGATCCCGGCCGCCGTCTTCGGACCGCACGCGCACGTACTCGATGTCGGGGCCCACGGCCGCGGCCACGTTCGAGATCAGCGTCCACGGTGTCGTCGTCCAGACCAGAAGGTCGAAGTCGCGGGCTTGCACCGGGAACCGCACGTACACCGACATGTCGGTGACCTCGCGGTAGGCGCCAGGCTGGCCGAGCTCGTGCGAGGAGAGGGCGGTGCCGCACCGGGCGCAGTACGGCGAGACGCGGAACCCTTCGTAGAGGAGATCGTTGGCCCAGAGCTGGCCGAGCAGCCACCACACGGACTCGATGTAGGTGTTGTCCAGGGTCCAGTAGGCGTCGCGAGTGTCGATCCACACCGCCGCCCGCTCGGTGAGGGCTTCGAAATCCGACACGTAGCGGCGGACCGAGGCCCGGCACCGCTCGTTGAAGGCGGCGATGCCGAAGGCCTCGATCTCGTGCTTGTTGGAGATCCCCAGCTCCTTCTCCACCTCGATCTCGACGGGCAGCCCGTGGCAGTCCCAGCCACCCTTGCGAGGGACATCCCGACCCCGCATCGTCTGGTAGCGGATGAAGAGGTCCTTGAAAGCCCGGGGCCATACATGATGGAGCCCGGGGCGGGCGTTTGCGGTGGGCGGACCCTCGTAGAACACCCATCGGGGTCCCCCGGCCCGCAGCTTTGCCACCTGGTCGAGCACGTCCTGGGCCTGCCAGCGCGAGAGGACCCGGTGCTCGAGCCCGACAAGGTCGAGCTGCGGATCCACGGGTCCAAAACCGGGCATCGAGACAGGGTAGGGCAGGCCTCAATCGATGCCTGAGGGCTCGTTCAGGTAGCGCAACTCGTGTGGTACAGTCCCGCACCCTTTACCCGGGAGCCGGTGGTCCGCCATGCCCAGAGCGACGCGATCGAGCGCAAAGCAGCCAGCTCGCGGGGCGGCACGCGGCACCGGGGGCCGCAAGACAGCGGCGAAGGCGGCCAAGACGACTGCACGCAGCACCAAGACCACGACGGGGCGGCGCACGGCAGCCGCCAAGACGACGGCCAAGCGCAAGCGCACGCGCACCGTCACCGCCCCGCCTCCGAAGACAGCTGCCCGCGCACGCGGCACCACCAAGGCGGTGAAGGCCACGAAGGCGCCGGCGCGGTCGGCGAAGACGCCCACCAAGAGGCCGGCCAAGGCTCCGGCCAAGGCTCCGGCCAAGGCTCCGGCGAAGGCGCCCGCTAAGCGGGCCCTGACGCCGGCGGACAAGAAGTTCCTCCAAGAGCAGAAGGAACTGCTCGTGGCCGAACGGGCCACGTACACCCAGCAGGCCGAGACACTGAAGGCCGAGGCCGACCAGTTGGCCGAAGACATGGAGCCGGGCGACATCCAGTTCGACGAGGAGTCCGGCGAGGGCGGGACCATGAACGTCGAGCGCGAGCGCGACTTGGCCCTCAGCGCCCAGGCCCAGGCCGCCGTGGAGGAGATCGACAAGGCGCTGGCCAAGATCGTCCGCGGCACGTACGGCTACTGCGAACAGTGCGGCCAGCCCATCCCCAAGGCTCGTCTCAAAGCCCTCCCGTACGCTGCCCTGTGCGTCGCGTGCAAGAGCGGGGGACTGTCGCGCCGCTGAGTAGGGCGCGGCGCTACGCCCTCGTCGGGGGCGTGGCGGCCGCCGTTGTCGTCGCCGACCAACTGAGCAAGTGGCGGGCCGTCGACCGCCTGTCGCGCGGGCCCATCACGGTCGTCGGCTCGGTCCGTTTGGCGCTGACCCGCAACAGCGGCGGCGCCTTCGGGCTGGGGTCCGGCGTGGTGCCCGTGGTCGTGTTGGCGTTCATCGCCCTCGTCGTCGTGCTGTTCGTCGTCGGCCGATCGGTCGACCGGGCCGCCACTGCGGTGGCCCTCGGGCTGGTGCTCGGCGGCGCCGTGGGCAACCTGGCCGACCGCCTGTTCCGGTCACCTGGTTTCGGGCGGGGTGCGGTGGTCGACTTCGTCGACCTCCGCTGGTGGCCGGTGTTCAATGTGGCCGACGCGGCCATCACGTGCGGATGCGTGGTGCTGGTGCTGCTCAGCCTCCGCCCGCGAGGCGCTCCATCATGAGAACTGCAGCGTGAAGGCGGTCGTGCCCCGCGCCCTGGATGGCGAGCGCGTCGACCGCGTCGTGGCTTTCCTCACCGGTCTGGCCCGCAGCGAGGTCGCCGATCTGGTCGCCGACGGGCGCGTACGCGTGGACGGGATGACGGTCGAGACGCGGTCGCGGCGTGTCGTCGAGGGCGAGGTTGTCGAGGCCGATGTGCTGGAAGTGACCGAGGAGCGCCCGGCCCCCGACCCGACCGTCGACGTCCCCACCGTGTACGAAGACGAGCACGTCATCGTCGTCGACAAGCCGGCGGGACTCGTGGTTCACCCGGGCGCCGGGCAGCGCGAGGGCACCCTCGTGCACGGCCTACTCGCCCGCTTTCCTGACCTGGCGGGCGTGGGCCCTCCGGAACGGCCGGGCATTGTGCACCGCCTCGACAAGGGCACGTCAGGTCTCATGGTCGTGGGCCGCACGGGCGAGGCTTTGGCTGACCTCACGGCCCAGCTGAAGCGGCACGATGTCGAGCGGCGCTACCTAACCCTCGTGGTGGGTGAGGTAGCCGAGGGGCGCGGTGTGGTCGACGCCCCAGTCGGTCGCTCGGCGCGCCAGCCGACGCGCATGGCAGTCACCGCACGGGGGCGGACAGCCCGAACGCGGTACGAGGTCCTCGAGCGGTATAGCGAGCCGGTGGCGGCCACGCTCCTGGAGTGCCGGCTGGAGACGGGTCGAACCCATCAGGTGCGTGTGCACCTGGCGGCCATCGGTCATCCCGTCGTGGGGGACACCCGCTACGGTCGCGCCGACGCGTTGGCTATGAAACGTCCGTTCCTGCACGCCCACGAGCTCGCCTTCGACCACCCGGGCGACGGCAGCCGCCGTCGCTTCCAATCCTCGCTGCCCCCTGACCTGGAGCAGGTGCGTGAGCGTCTCCACTGATCCGCAGCCGCGGGTCAAGCGGGAGCATCTGATCTGGGCTGCGGCCGCCATCGTCGTCGTCCTGCTCGGCGTCGGCTTGGCGGCGATGATCGCCCAGCGCCGCGTCGACAACAAGGAGAAGGCCCAGCTCCTCGGGGGCCAGTCCGACACCGGCGGGGCCGTCGCGTCCATCGGCCCACTGGACGGCACGACGCTGGCCGACTACCTGCCCGATCGGCAGGCTGCGCTGGAAAAGGCCACGGGGGAGCGCGCCGCGGTGGTGTCGCTCGATCATTACGCCACCGAGCAGGAGGCGCGGTCCGCCGTCGGCCAGCTCAAGGTCGTCGCCTTGCTCGCCGCCCCGCCGGGAGCCGCGCCCTCGGTCGTCACCGGCGACATGCCGACGTGGGCCCAGGAGCAGCGGGCGGATGCCACCAAGGAGCGCGACGGCGACCAGGAGTACCTGAAGAACGGGGTCGACGACCCCGATTTCAGGACCTTCTACCAACAGGAGGTCGCTCGTCTGAACAGGGTGCTGGGCGGCATCGATCCCAACGGAAAGGTCGTGTTCAGCGTGGTGGTGTCCGGCCCGGCCGCCGAGCTGCAGGCCCTGGCCAAGCACGCGGGCGTCCGCGTTGTGGATGTCGGCCCGTCGGCCAAGGTCAACGAGCGCACTGAGTACCGAGGCATCCGGCCTGACCAGACGACCACCGTCAGCCAGCACGACCCCCGGCCCTTCTAGGGCACGCGCTCGTACCTCAGGTCAGAATCGGCGCCGACGGCCACAGGCCCTGGGCCCGCGCCGCGATGTCGGCGAGGGTGAAGGAGTCGAGGTGCTCGCGCATGTGGGCGCCGACGTCGGCCCACACCGTCAGCAGCACGCACTGGCCCTCGTGGTCGCACGCCCCGTTCTGGTGCGGTTCTCCGAAGTCACCGGCGGCGATGGGCCCGTCGACGGCGCTGACGATCTGGCCGAGCGTGATCTCCGCCGGATCGCGGGCGAGCACGTAGCCGCCGCCCACACCCCGCTTCGAGCGCACCAGCCCGGCGCCCTTGAGGGCGAGCAGGATCTGCTCGAGGTAGGGCTGGGGGAGACCCGTGCGCTCGGCGATGTCGCGCACCGATGTCGGCCCTTCCGTGTCCTCATGCAGCGACAAGGAGAGCAGGGCCCGGCTGGCATAGTCCCCCCTCGTCGACACCTTCACGACTCTCATCCTACTTGCGGTCGGGCCCGTCACTAAGGGAGCGCGGTGCCGTACCGTGAGTCCGTGACCGCCGCGCCTGCGCCTGTGCTCCCTGCCTACGGCGGGGCGTGCATCGACGGCGTGGTGCGCGCCTTGCTCGAGCGACAGTGGGGGACACCCTCGTGGCTGCCGGCCCCTGCGGTCGACGCCCGCCAGGTCGTTCTCCTCACCCTCGACGGACTCGGCTGGGAACAGTTCCGCGACCGGGCGCACCTCGCGCCCACGCTGAGCTCGATGGCGGGGGGACCGATCACCACCGTGGCTCCGTCGACCACCGCCACGGCGTTGACCTCGCTCACCACGAGTGAGCCGCCCGCTCGTCACGGTGTGGTCGGGTACCGCGTCCGCGTGGGCGGCAACGATGTGCTCAACGTGTTGCGGTGGCGGGTGCCGAGCGGTGACGCCCGCGAACTCGTTCCCCCGGCGGAGTTCCAGGAGATCGAGCCTTTCGAGGGGACGCGTCCGCCGGTCATCACCCGGGCCGAGTTCAGCGAGACGGGGTTCACGGGCGCCCATCTGGCGGGCGTTCGACTGTACGGATGGCGCATGCCGTCGACGCTGGTCACCTGGGTGCGGCGGTTGCTCAGCGACGGCGAGCCCTTCGTGTACGCCTACTACGACGGCATTGACAAGGTCGCCCACGAGCACGGCATCGACGACGCCTACGACGACGAGGTGGCGGCCGCCGATCGTCTCGTCAGCGACATCATCGCTGCATTGCCTCCAGGTGCGTGCCTCGTGGTCACGTCGGACCACGGCCAGGTCGACGTCGGCGATCGCATCGTGGCGCTGAGCCATGACCTGCTCGATGTGACGGCGCTGTTGTCCGGCGAAGGTCGGTTCCGGTGGCTGCACGCCCGCCCCGGCATGGAAGGCCGCCTGATCGAGACGGCGCGGGATCTGTACGCCGACCAGGCGTGGATCCGGACGCGTGACGAGGCCACCAAGGAGGGCTGGTTCGGAGGGCCGCTGTCCTCGGACGCCAGCACCCGGCTCGGCGACGTGGTGCTGGCCCCATTCGAACCGGTCGCCTTCCTCGACCCCGCCGACGTCGGCGAGGTGAAGCTCCGCTCCAGGCACGGTTCGCTGACGTCGGCCGAGATGCTCGTGCCCCTGCTGGCTGCCGGGGCTTGAAACGGGGAAGGATTCGGGGAATGTCCGACGAGCCGCAGGCCCAGCCCGAGAACGTGGCCCAGACGGATTCGGGCCTCGTCGTCGTCACCCAGCCCGAGGAGGGTGGGCAGGCCGAGGCGGCGGCGAGGGAGAGCGTCTCAGAGCCCGCCAAGGTCATGCGCATCGGCGCCATGGTGCGCCAGCTCCTGGAGGAGGTGCGCCAGGCGCCGCTCGATGAGGCGGGTCGGGCCCGCTTGCGCGAGATCTACGAGCTCTCGGTGAAGGAGCTGGCCGAGGGCCTCTCGCCCGAGCTCCGCGACGAGCTCGCCCAGTTCGCCTTGCCGTTCGAGGGCGACGCCCCGACGGAGGCCGAGCTTCGCGTCGCCCAGGCCCAGCTCGTCGGCTGGCTCGAAGGCCTCTTCCACGGCATCCAGGCCACGCTGTTCGCCCAGCAGATGGCCGCCCGCGCCCAACTCGAGGAGCTCCAACGCCGCGGGCTGCCGCCCGGGGTGCAGCCGGGCCCGGGGAGTCCGGGCGAACGCCCGGGCACGTATCTCTAGAGGGGCTTCAGCGCATCGGCATCTCTGATTGCCCGACGTTGGTGTCGAGCCACTTCATGAGCGGCTTCGCGGCTCGGAGGAGCTCGACGACCCGGTCCTTGGCCTTGGCGGTGCCCAGCCACGCGCCGGCCGGCCACATCGTCCAGTAGATGAGGCCTTTCTGGCGAAGGAGGTCGATGCGGGGGTGTTCCTTCGGGTACCCCTTGGGTGCGGTCTTGAGGACGTCGTGGGCGCTGACCTCGATACCGTCGGCCCGAGCCTTGTCGACCATGCGGGCGAGAGGCTTGCCGGTGCGGTCGTCGGCGACGGCTCGGCGGTAGCGCTCGAGCTGGTCGGGCATCAGGCCGTAGTAGCCGGACCCGGCGCCCAGTCCGTCGGAGGACAGCGAGACGTAACCGCCCTTCGACAGCGTCGCCGCGATGTTCGTCTTGTACGGCGACTTGTCCTTGCTGAAGCGGACGTCCCGATAGGGGCGGAACACCCGGCCCTCGCCGAACTCCTTCCTGAGCTCGGCGAGCAACTCCTCCATCGGGGCCTTCACCAGCTTGTCGTAGTCAGGCTTGTGGTCCTGCCAGTAAGCCTTCGAGTTGTCCGCCTCGAGACCCTCGAAGAACTCGATGGCCTCCGCCTGCCAGCCCTTGAACGCCATGACCCGGAGATTAGGTCCCAGTCGTGACGGTGTAGCCCTCCGCTGCCATCTTGTCGGTCAGGTCCTCGGGCTCGTAGCCCTCGAGCGGCGTGCCGATGAACCAGCGGTGGCCGAAGGGATCCTGCACCACGCCGCTGCGTTCGCCGTACGGCTGGTCCCGCACCGGGCGTTCTTCTGTGGCGCCGGCCGACACGGCCTGTGCGAACAGTTCGTCCACATTCGGCACCTGGAAGTGGAGGGCGACGCCGGCACCGCCGAGCGTCGTTGGGCTGTGGACGTTCCCTTCGGGCCACTCGTCTGACAGCATGACCTCGGCACCGCCGATCTCCATCGACGCATGACCGACCTTGCCGTCACGGTCGACCATGCGCACGGTCTCAACGGCGCCGAGGGCCCGTTTGTAGAAGTCGAGGGCGGCGGCGGCGTCCTTGCAGCACAAGTACGGCGTGAGCTTGCTCATGGTTCTCGCCTCTCAGTCGAGCGGCTTCATGAAGGACCAGAGGTGTCCTTCCACGTCGACGGCGTCGTACTCGCGGTAGCCGTACGGTTGGTCGACAGGCTCATAGACGATCTCAGCGCCCTCTTCCTGAGCGTGCCGGAAGTGAGCGTCGACGTCGTCGACCATGACCGCCACGCTGGCGGTGACGGCCCCGAGCGAGCGTGGCGATGCCATCCGCCATTGCGCCGACTCAGGGTGGAGCCAAACGACACCATCGCCTGCTTGCAGTTCGCCGTGGACGACTCGACCGTCGGCGTCCCGCGTGAGTTCGCCCGGGCCGAGGCCGAACACGCGCACGAGGTACTCGAAGGCGGCCTCGAGGTCGGCGTAGACGAGTATCGAGATGCGGCGCTGCACCGTGGTGTCGAGGTTCGTCATCTCCTCCAGGACCTCCAGCAAGTCGTCGCTCGGGGGATCGTTGGACGGCCCGATCGACGCGACCAGGTGGGCGAGGCGGGCGCGCAGACGTGCCGACGCCTCCAGGCGACGATCGAGTTCGCCGAGGTGGGCGGCCATCGCCGCGCCCAGGCTCCACGCCGGGTCGTCGAGGGCGCGGCCGATTTCCGTGAGGGGGAGGCCGAGCCGACGGAGCAGCGATATCCGGTACAGGCGCTCGACGTCGGCGTCGCTGTAGAGGCGGTGGCCGGCCTCGGTGCGGCCCGACGCCACCAGGAGGCCGATCTCTTCGTAGTAGTGGAGCGTCCGGATCGTGAGCCCGGTCGCGGTCGCCAATTCGCCGACCTTGCGCCCGGCGCTGGTACGAAGGTTCTGGCCCACGTGGTGACCGTACGACCTCACGCCACGTGAGGTGCAAGACCTTCCATTGATGCGCGGGTCCCGCCGGGCTACCCTCAGGAATCACACCCGTGTAACTCGTCCACAGGGCCCTGTGGACGGCCTGTGGAAGCGGAGGTTCGATCGGTGGGAGGTGCCAGCGGCGGCGGCGACTCGATCGCTCACCTCCACCTGCACACCGAGTTCTCCATGCTCGACGGGGCGGCCCGAGTCAACGAGGTCATCGCCGCCGCGGTCGCCGACGGACAGCCCGCCATCGGCATCACCGACCACGGGAACATGTACGGCGTCCTCGACTTCTACAAGGAGGCGCGGGAGCAAGGCGTCAAGCCCGTCATCGGCATTGAGGCCTACCAAGCGGGCGAGTCGCGGTTCGAGCGGCCACCGCGGCTTGGGCGTGTCGACGACACCGGCGGAGACGCCGACGCGGGCGAGAAGCTCTACTACCACCTGACGCTGCTCGCCGAGTCGAACACCGGCTACAAGAACCTCATGAAGCTGTCGTCGGAGTCGTTCCTCGACGGCTACTGGTACAAGCCGCGCTGTTTGCTCCCAGGTCAGGAAATCGTCACGCGACAAGGCGTGAAGCCAATCCAGACGCTGAAACCCGGCGACGAGGTGCTCACGCATCGAGGCAGGTTCCGCAAGGTCAAGAGAACAATGCTCCGGCCCCACGATGGCGAGATCTTCGGCTTGCAGCTCGCAGGCCGGTACGAACGCACTACGTGGATGACTGGCGAGCACCCTGTCCTGATCCGCGACCGCGATGGCTCCCGCAAATGGGTCGAAGCGGCGCACCTGACGGGTGGTCGGAAAGGAGGCCGGGAGGATCGGCACAGCTGGAATAGTTGGGTGTGCCTTCCGAAAGTTGAGCCATCGGAGACCCCTAATCGCGTCATCCGCACAGCTGACTTCGTCAGCTGGGAGTCATCATCGACGCGCCCCGGCTCCTTTTCGAAGGTGGCTCCACGTAAGAAGATCGGGCCCACCCGTCATTACTGCTACTTCCCGGAGACGCTGCCCCTCGATTACGACCTCGGCTACTTCTTTGGGCTCTATGTCGCTGAAGGACACGTCTCTCGAACCACCGTCGCCTGGACGTTCCACGAGACTGAGCAGGAGTTAGTCGACCGCTGCACAGTGATGGCGGAAAAGCTCACGGGCAAGCCGGCGACCGTCATCCACCGGCCCGACAGGCCCGACTACCACGGCGTTTCTGTCAACTGCAACTCGGCGGTTCTCGCGGAGTTGTTGGTCGCATTGTGCGGGAAAGGGGCGCGGAACAAGCGACTCCCTGAGTTCGTCTTCGAGAGCCCGAAGGAATTTCAGCTCGGCCTGGTTGACGGTGTTCTTGACGGCGACGGCGCGATCAGCCCCGACTCGATCATCTTCACGCAGACTTCGAGGAACCTCGCGTGGCAGATGCGGTTGCTGCGAGCGACCCTGCACGACGATTTTTCGTGCGTCACGTCTCGCGAACTTCCCAGTGATCGCCACGCGACTCAGTACCGCAGCAACTACTCGCCGCGACGAGAACTCGTGTACCGAAGAACCGATACCGACGAACGCTTTGTCTATCGGCCGCTGCGTGACGTCCTTGTTCGGCACTACCGCGGACCGGTCTTCAACATTGAAGTCGAGGACGACAACTCTTACGTTTCCGACTTCGCCATCCACAATTGCGATTGGGAGCTGCTCGAGCGGCATCACGAAGGCGTCATCGCAACCACAGGCTGTCTGGGCGGCGTCGTCCTACAGGCGCTGCTGAAGGGAGAAGACGAGAAGGCCCTCAAGCTTGCGGGGCGGCTGCAGGACATCTTCGGGCGGGACAATCTCTTCGTCGAGATTCAGGACCACGGGCTCGACAAGCAGAAGCGCACGAATCCCAAGCTGGTCGAGATCGCGCAGCGGCTGAACGCGCCTCTGTTGGCTACCAACGACAGCCACTATGTCCATCGGGAAGACGCGGTGGCCCACGACGCCCTGCTTTGTGTGCAGACCGGCTCGCCGATCGACGACCCCAAGCGCTTCAAGTTCGAGGGCGAAGAGCACTACCTCAAGTCCGCCGTCGAGATGCGACAGCTGTTCCGCGAGCTGCCCGAGGCGTGCGACAACACTCTCTGGATCGCCCAGCGGGCCGACGTCGAGATCGAGTTCGGCAAGCCCGAGCTCCCGCGCTTCGAGGTACCGGCAGGCTTCGCCACCGAGGACGAGTACCTGCGTCACCTGACCTACGAGGGCGCCCGCCAGCGCTACGGCTCGGCACTGCCGCCCGAGGTCAC
>Ga0209577_10001517_pt1 | contig 22944 bp, 19 predicted proteins | sample GraSoiAngelo_109_FD_185874 | JGI IMG/M metagenome (GOLD analysis project Ga0209577, IMG submission 185874) | Grasslands soil microbial communities from the Angelo Coastal Reserve, California, USA - 14_0903_12_20cm (SPAdes) (version 2) | ecosystem: Environmental > Terrestrial > Soil > Grasslands...
CCCATCAGGTTGACGTCGACGTGCCTGCGGTACACCGCGCTGTCCCATGCGGTGACGTCCATCTGGTGATACGTGCCGGCGTTCAGGACGGCCAGGTCGATGCCGCCGAGCTCGCCGCGGACGGTGCGCTCGGCCTCGATCACCGAATCGCGGTCGCTGACGTCGACGGTGACCGGGACCATGCCGGTGCCGGCGGCGACCTGCTCCAGCCGGTCGGACCGACGCGCGCTGATCGCGACATGCGACCCGCGACCCGCGAGCTCGTGGGCCAGCGCCTCCCCGATGCCGCTCGACGCACCGGTGATCCAGACCCGGCTGCCGTCGAACCTCACGGCCGCTCCAGCGCCAGCTGCACGTCACCGAGGGCGCCCGCCCGGAACCCCGCCTCGCAGTAGGCGAGGTAGAACTCCCACATCCGCCGGAAGCCGTCGTCGAAGCCGAGGGCGCGCACGTCGCCCCACCGGGCGAGGAACCGGTCCCGCCAGGCGTGGAGGGTGGGGCCGTAGTGCTGCCCGATCTGGCGACGCTCGACGGCGCGCAGGCTGGACGCCTTCCGAAGTGCCGCGTCGAGCGCCTGCTCGGAGGGGATCAGGCCGCCCGGGAAGATGTACTTGTGCATCCACGTGTAGCTTCGCCGGGACGCGCGGTGGCGGTCGTGCGGCATCGTGATCGTCTGCAGCGCCATCCGGCCGCCCGGCGCCAGCAGGCGGTCGCAGGCCGCGAAGAACACCGGCCAGTACTCCTCGCCGAGCGCCTCGAACATCTCGATCGAGACGATCCGGTCGAAGCGGCCCTCCATCTCGCGGTAATCGCGCAGGAGCACCTCCACCCGGTCGGCCAGCCCAGCCCGGGCAACCCGCCGCCGCGCGAAGTCGTGCTGCTGCTCCGAGATCGTGATAGTGGTCACCCGGCAGCCGATCTCGGAGGCCGCGTGGATCGCCATGCCGCCCCAGCCCGTGCCGATCTCGAGCACATGGTGGCCCGGCTCGAGCCGGGCCAGGTCGGCCATGGCGCGGTACTTGCGCCGCTGGGCATCGGCCAGTGAGTCGCCAGGCTCGAAGATGGCGCACGAGTAGGTCATCGTCTCGTCCAGGAACAGCCCGAACAGCTCGTTGCTGAGGTCGTAGTGGCGCTGGATGTTGCGGCGCGCACCGGCCTGGGTGTTGGCCTCGTGGACGGGGTGTGACGGCTCGTACAGGGCGCGCAGGCGCTGGAACGGCGCGGGGATCAGCGAGGTCAGGCCGGTGGCAAAGGCGAGCAGGACGCCCGGCAGGTCGGCGGTGCGCCAATCACCGGCCATGTACGCCTCTCCGAAGCCGATCTTGCCGTCGCGTCCCAGCCGGTCGAAGAAGCGCTCGGAGGTGATCTCCATCCGCGGCGCGCCCGGGTTGCAGCGAAGCAGGTCGCCGTCCGGCCCGATCACCTCGAGCTGCTCGAGCCGCGACACGGCCCGCTCGAAGAGGGCGCGTGCGATGCGGGAGCGGACCGGCGCGCGGCGCGGCGGCGCCGCTGCGAGCGTCAGCCCACCCATCGCTGCGGGATGTGAGCGGGACGGGGAACGCGCGGCACGCGCCGCAGCCAGAGCTTGACGCCGTGGTAGCGGATGAGCGCGCTCACGCGGGCGGTCATCAGTGGGTAGCGGCCGGCCATCCGCAGCAGGCTGGCGGTGGTCAGGTCGCGGCGGTGGCCGGTGAGCGACGCCTGGAACACGCGGCGGCCGCCCTGGATCAGCTCCATCTGGACAGATAGCCGCTCGCCCGGCGCCGAGAACGCCATCCGGTAGCTGCCGTCCACGCTCAGGAATGGCGACACGTAGAACTCCTTATCCGCTTCGGCCCGGCCGCGATCACCCGGCTCGAGCACGTAGCAGTGCCGCTCGCCGTAGGTGTTGTGCACCTCGGCAACGATGCACCGCAGCTCTCCGCCTGCATCGTGGCACCAGAAGACGGAGAGCGGGTTGAAGACGTGGCCAAACGCGCGCGCGTTGGCCAGCATCAGCACACGGCCGCCTGCCAGGTCGATGCCGTGCCCGGCGAGGAGGGCGTCGACGTTCTCGCGGATCGTCCGCGCGGGATCCCCGAGGTGGTCACGGCCGCGGATGCGGCCGAGCGGCGCGAGCAGGGCGGGCAGCCGCGGTAGGCGGTCGAGGTCGACCAGCCACATGTAGACGCCGTAGCGGAACAGGTAGGGCGCCGCCTCGCTCCCCCGCGGGCGCGTGTGCATCACCTGGCCCTCGTAGAGCGCGGCGCCGGCGCCCTGGCTCACCAGGCACACCCCAGGGCAAGCGCCGCGCGCACGCCGGAGACGCAGCCGTCCTCGTGGAAGCCCCAGCCGTGGTACGCGCCGCAGTAGGCGGTGTTGTGCACGCCCGACAGAGTGGGGAGGCGGCGCTGCGCCTCGAGCGAGTCCAGCGTGTAGATCGGGTGCTCGTAGACCATCCGCGAGATCTCGGTGCCCGGCGTGATGCGGGCGCTCTGGTTCAGTGTGACGCAGTACTCGGTCGGCTCGTCGAGCGCCTGCAGACGGTTGAGATGGTAGGTCACGGCGACCATCGGACGGGTCGTGGAGCAGGCCTCGAGCAGGTAGTTCCAGGATGCCCGCGCGCCGGGCGAGCGGGGCAGCAGCGAGCCGTCGGTGTGCAGCACGGTCTCGTTGGCCGAGTAGCTGAAGCTGCCGAGCACCCGCTGCTCGGCGGGTGTCGGATCGGCCAGCAGCCGCAGCGCCTGGTCGGGGTGCGTGGCGAGCACGACCCGGTCGAATCGCTTCGCGGCTCCGGTCACGTCGGTGACGGTGACGCCGTCTGCGTCGCGCTCGATGGCGGTCACGCCGGTCTCGGCCAGGGCGTGCGCGAGCTGGGAGACCACCGCGTTGACGTAGACGCGGCTGCCGCCCGTCACGGTCTTCCACGCCGGCGAGTGCTTCACGGTCAGCATGCCGTGGTTGGCAAAGAAGCGGATCAGGTACCGCGCCGGGAACTCCCTCATCTGGCCGGCCGCGCACGACCAGATCGCCCCCGTCAGCGGCAGCATGTAGTGGTCGTGGAAGTAGGGCGAGTAGCGGCCGCGGTCGAGGAACTCGCCGAGCGTCATGCGGTCAGCCTCCGCGTCCCGGAGCAGCGTGCGGGCGTGGTGGTGGAACCGCTTCACCTCCACCAGCATGCGCAGGTACTCGGGCTGCATCAGCTTGCGGGGCGTGGCGGCCACGCCCGCCAGCCCCCGGGCGCCTGCGTACTCGAGCCCGCATTGCTCGCAGCGCACGCCGAACGACATGTCGCTGCTCTGCGTGGAGACCCCGAGCTCGCGAAACAGCCGCAGCAGGTGCGGATACGTTCGCTCGTTGTGGACGATGAAGCCCGTGTCGAGACCGACCTCGCCGGCCGCGCCGGGCACGGCGACGGTGTTCGCGTGGCCACCGAACCGGCCGTCCTTCTCATACAGCGTCACGTGATGGCGGCGCGAGATCACGTACGCCGCCGTCAGGCCGGATACGCCGCTGCCGACCACGGCGACCCGCATCAGCCCCGTGCTCCCAGCATCGAGAGCGCCGTCACGGCGGCCCAGCCCAGGGCGATCGCGGTCACCTTGCGGCGGGCGCGCGCCGTCGGGAGCAGCCGGCCGAATGCCAACGCGTCGCCGGTGTCGAGCGCCACACGGGCGCTGAGCGCCCCCAGCAGCACGCCGCCCGCGGGCGCGACGACGATGGCAGCCCCCGACACGAGGTCGCGTATGCCCACGATCGCCGACAGCAGGTGGACGCCGCTGCGGGCGTCGTCCGGCGACGCCAGATCCCCGTGCCGGGCGATCACGTCGGGGCGAACGAGTGCGGACACGCCGTAGATCGCGGTCAGCACGCCCACGAGCCTGGGGAACCAGATCACAGCGACACCCTGCAGGCGTCGGCGGCTGGAAGGGAGAAGGCGCGGGTGAGCCCCTCGTCCCACGAGCCGATCCCGAGCGCGGGCAGGACGGTCCGACGGACGAGCCGCTGCCAGGCGCCGATCCGCTCCAGCATCGCGTGCCCCGAGCGCGCCACCTCGAACCGGCAGAGCCGATCGGTGACGTCGCGCGCCGCCAGCGCGTACGCGAGCGAGCCGGCCGGGCTGGTCACGCGGTCGCGGGTGCCGTGCGCGATCACCACCGTGCGCCCCTCCAGCTGCCTCACCGGCTCCCCGGGCGGAAGCCATGGCGCGAGGGCGGCCACCGCACGGACATGCGCGCCCCCGGCCGCCCGCAGGACCGACCGGCCGCCCATGGAGTGGCCGACGAGGCAGACCGGCACATCGCCGTGGCGCTCGGCGATCTCGGCCAGCGCCCACTCGACGTCACGGACGGGGTCGCCGTCGTTGTAGCCGCGCACGCGGTAGCGGAGCTGGCAGGTCGCGAGCCCGGAGCGGCGGCCGGCCCGGTGCAGGTCGAGCAGAAAGGGGTACATCCGCAGCGCGGTCGGCTGCACGGCTCCCGTCGGCCTGGTGCTCCTGCTGCGGCCGCCGTGTGCCAGCAGCGCGACGCAGCGGACGTCGCCGCCTGGTTGCAGCGTCAGCAGTGCCGGCTCGGCGCCGGATCTTGTCGTCACGGTCGCGGTGATGCTATCGATTCGGCCGAGGGGCGAAAACGGTTCGCCGTCAATCGCCCTGCGGGGGGTGGCGGGACGGCGGGTTTGTTCGTACGGTTGGAGGGCATCAACCGACCGCAATGACCCCCGACTCTGATCCGGCTTCCGAGCCGCTCCTGCTGCCCACGCTGATCCGGGCCCACCGTGACAACGCGGCAGGGGACGGCAGCATCACGCGCATCGTGCGCGGGCTGATGCGTTCGCCCGTGACCGACGCGGAGCGCGCCGGTGAGCGGCTGCGGGTGTTCGGGTGGGAGCTTCCGGCCGACCCGGGCCGGCTGCGCTGGTGCTACCGGGTGGTGGGGGAGGAGACGGGCCGCACCCACGTCACCTTCACCCTGTCGGTGCCCGGGGCGACCAGCGATCTGCCCTGCCGCGTGCTCGGCTTGCAGCTGCAGATCACGCTGAACGGGGTGGAGGCGACGGCGCCCGAGGAGCTCGACGCCTACGTCGAGCTGGCCGAGGCCGCGCGCGGAGCACGCTAGCCCGCGCGCCGGGCTGAGCCCGGCGCGGGCGGTCTCAAGGTCGGCCCCGCGACACGTCACACCGGCGTGCGGAACTCGAGCGACCGCGAGATCGGGTCGGCGCGGACGAGCTGCGCCTCGACAGCGTCTCCGGGCGTCGGCGGCGGGTCGGCGTGCATCCGGGCACGCACCGGTGGGTCGGCGATGCGGATCACGGTTCCCCTGCGGTCGTTCTCCATCGCCACGGCTGCGAACGTCTCGCCGACGCGCCCCTCGAGCAGCCGCGCCTCCATGTCGTCCACGACCGCCGCCTCGACCCGAGCCGAGCGGCCGCCCGCCTCGGCCATCACGTCGGGCAGCTTCTGCAGCGCCTCCCGGTCCCCGCCGCCTGCGACCAGCTCCAGCACGTAGCGATCGGCCAGCCGTCGCAGGGGTGCGGTGGTATGGGCGTAGTGCGACGCGATGCCGGCATGCACCGCGTCGGGTGGCAGCGGCCCTTCGAAGTAGCGGTAGCCCGCGTGGCCCATCGCGTCGCGCGCCTCCTCGATCAGCGCCGCCTCGCGCGGCACCGCCGGATCGAGCCGCATGGCGAAGTGCTCGAACGTCTCGTTGCCCGGCCAGGAGACGCCGAGCGCCCGCGCCGCTGCGCGGAGCCGGTCGACGCGGTACGCGTCCGCGCCGCCCATCGTCCGCAGCAGCCCGAACCCCCGTTCCGCCATGATCCCGGCCGCCGCCATTCCGGCCAGGAGCGAGATCTCCGCGTTCCAGTCCTCATCCGGCCGCCGCTGCTCGAGCTCCAGGCGATAGCCGTACGGCGCGGAGTCGTCCCGCACCACCTCCTGCGACGGCGCTTCCAGCGATACGGCCCCGCGCTCGCGGGCCAGTGCCATCCGCAGCTCCCCGATCTCCTGCAGCAGCGGGATCTCTCCCTCGCCGTAGGCCAGCCGGCGATGGCTCCGCACCACCGCGCGGTCGACCCGGGCGCTGTGCTGCCGGCCGGCCGCGTCCAGCCCTATGCGGTACACGAGCGCGGGCCGCTCCTGCCCCGGCAGGAGGCTGGCCACGCCCTCCGAGATGGCGGGGGGATACAGGCTGACCCGCGCGTCCGGCAGGTACACGGTCTGACCGCGCGCCCACGCCTCGCGCTCGACCGCACCACCGGATGGCACGATCGCCCCGACATCGGCGATCGCGTAGTGGACGAGGTACCCGTCCCCGTCGCGCTCGAGCAGCATCGCCTGGTCGAGGTCCATGCTGCCCGGCGGGTCGATCGTGACGAACGCCCGCTCGCGCGCATCCAGCCGCCCGTCGCGCGGCCACGCCGCCGCGGCGGCCCGCTCGGCCTCATCCATGACCTCATCGGGGAAGCGCTCGGGCAGCTCGAACTCCGCGCGGATGCGGGCGAAGTCCTCGCGCAGGACCGCCGGCGCGTCGCGCGCCGGGCGGACGATCCTCGGTGAGCCGGGCGTCACACGCCCGGCTTCACGGCCGCCTTCTCACCGATCCACGGCATCATCGCGCGCAGCCTGCGACCGACCACCTCGATCTGGTGGTCGGCATCCTGCTCGCGCAGCCGGGTGAAGTTCGGGCGCCCCGCCTCCTCCTCGGCGATCATCTCGCGCGCGAAGGTGCCGTCCTGGATCTCGGTCAGGAGCGTCTTCATCGTCTCGCGGACGTGGTCGTCGATCACCCGCGGGCCGCGCGTGAGGTCGCCGTACTCCGCGGTGTCCGAGATCGAGTAGCGCATGCCGGCCAGCCCGCCCTCCCACATCAGGTCGACGATCAGCTTCAGCTCGTGCAGGCATTCGAAGTACGCGATCTCGGGCTGATAGCCGGCGGCCACGAGCGTCTCGAACCCGGCCTTGACGAGCTGGGTGGTGCCGCCGCAGAGCACGGCCTGCTCGCCGAACAGGTCGGTCTCGGTCTCCTCGGTGAACGTCGTCTCGATCAGCCCGCCGCGGGCGCAGCCGATGCCGTGGCCGTAGGCCAGCGCGAGCGCCTTCGCGTTCCCGGTCGCATCCTGGTGCACGGCGATCAGGCCGGGCACACCGATGCCGTCCACGTACTGGCGGCGGACGAGGTGCCCGGGGCCCTTGGGCGCGATCATCGCCACGTCGACGTCCGGCGACGGCGTGATCGCGCCGAAGCGGATGTTGAACCCGTGCGCGAACATCAGCATCGATCCGGGCCGCAGGTTCGGCTCGATCTCGTCGCGGTAGAGGCCCGCCTGGATGTGATCGGGCACGAGCACCATGACGATGTCGCCCTGCGCCGTCGCATCCGCGACGGTCTCCACCGGGAGCCCGTCCGCGCCGGCCGCGGCCCAAGCCCGCGAGTCAGGGCGTGCGCCGACGACGACCGAGTTCCCGGAGTCGTGGTTGTTCAGGGCATGGGCATGGCCCTGGCTGCCGTAGCCGATGACGGCAATCCGCTTGCCCTCGAGCAGTGAGGGATCGCAGTCGGACTCGTAATAGATTGTTGCCACGGTTTGGTCTCCTTACGCGACGACGCGCATTCGCTTGCGTGTACCGAGCTCGCCGTCCCGGTCGAGCGCGATCCTTCCTGTTCGCACCAGCTCCCTGATGCCGTATGGCTCGAGCAGCTGCTCGAGCGCCTGCAGCCGGTCCGGCCCGGCGACGCAGGAGAACGTCAGCGCCTCGGGGCCGACGTCGACCACGCTGGCGTCGAACACCTCGGCCAGCTTGATGATCTCAGACCGGCGCTCGGGCGTGCTCGTGACCTTGATCATCAGCAGCTCCAGCTCGACCGCGGTGGTATCCAGCTCCTGCACCTTGAGCACGTCGACCAGCTTGTAGAGCTGCTTGATCACCTGCTCGACGGAGTGCTGCGAGCAGTCGACGCGGATCGTGATGCGGCTGCGGGAGGGGTCCTGGGTGGTGCCGACCGCCAGCGAGTCGATGTTGAAGCCGCGCCGCGCGAACAGGCCGGCGCAGCGCGTGAGCACGCCTGGGCGGTTCTCGACGAGGACGGAGAGGGTGTGGTGGCTTCGAGCAGTCATCAGACTCCGTCCTCAACCCAGGCATTGTCATCCTCGGCCCACTCGACGTCGATCATCTCCGCCGCGGCGGCTCCCGCGGGCACCATCGGATACACCTTCTCCTCGTGATCCACCCGCGCGTCGATGACGCACGGGCCGCCGCACTCCAGCGCCGCCGTGATCGCGGCGTCCACCTCGTCCACCGTCTCACAGCGGAATCCCGGCAGGCCGAAGCTCTCGGCCAGCTTGACGTAGTCGGGGCTGCTCGACTCGAGCAGCGTCTCGGAGTACCGCTCGCCGTGGAACAGCTCCTGCCACTGCCGAACCATCCCCAGCCAGCCGTTGTTCACGACCACGTGGATCGCGCCGATGCCATACATCTTCGCCGTCGCCAGCTCCTGCATCGTCATCTGGAAGCAGCCGTCGCCGTCGATGTTGATCACCGTCGCATCCGGCCGGCCGACCTTCGCGCCGATCGCCGCCGGAACCCCGAAGCCCATCGTCCCGAGGCCGCCCGACGTCAGCCACCGCCGTGGCAGGTCGATCTGCAGGTACTGCGCCGCCCACATCTGGTGCTGGCCGACGCCCGTCGCCCAGATCACGTCGCGGTCGGCGGTCAGGTCCCGCAGCCGCTCGATCACGTACTCCGGCTTGAGCGGCTCGGTGTTGCGGTAGCGGAAGGGGTGCTGCCGCTTCCAGTCCTGCACGGTCTGCAGCCATGGCGCCGCCTTCGGCGGGCCGCCGTTCATCCGCGACTGCAGCGCCTCCGCGAGCTTCGGCACGACCAGCTCCAGCGAGCCGACGATCGGGATCTGCGCGGCGCGGTTCTTGTCGATCTCCGCCGGGTCGATGTCCATGTGGATCACCTGCGCGCCCGGGGCGAACGCGTCCAGCTTGCCCGTCACCCGGTCATCGAAGCGCGAGCCGCACGCGACCAGCAGGTCGGCCTGGTTCATCGCCCAGTTGGCGGCCTTGGAGCCGTGCATGCCCGGCAGCCCGATGCAGAGCGGGTGGGAATCCGGGAACACCCCCTTCGCCATCAGCGTCGTGATCACCGGCATCTGCACCGACTCCGCCACCCGGATCAGGTCGCCCGGGTCGACGTTCGCGGACACGGCGCCGCCGCCGACGTAGAACACCGGCCGCTCCGCGGTGAGGATCGCCTCCGCGGCCGAGATCACCTGCTTGGGGTGGCCGTGGCGCGACGGCTTGTAGCCGGGGATGTCGACCTGCTTTGGGTAGGAGAACTCGAACTCGGCCAGCTGCAGGTCCTTCGGGATGTCGATCAGCACCGGGCCGGGCCGGCCGCTGCGCGCGATGTGGAATGCCTCCTTCACCACGCGCGGTATGTCCTCGACGCGGTCGACCAGCCACGAGTGCTTGACCACAGGCATCGTGATGCCGGTGATGTCCGCCTCCTGGAAGGCGTCGGTGCCGATCAGGTGCGTCGGCACCTGTCCGGTGATGCAGACGATGGGCGTCGAGTCGAGGTAGGCGTCGGCGATCGGCGTGACGAGGTTCGTCGCGCCCGGCCCGGACGTGGCAATGGCAACGCCGACCCTGCCCGTTGCGCGGGCGTAGCCCTGCGCCATGTGGCCGGCGCCCTGCTCGTGGCGCACCAGGTAGTGACGGATCGTGTGCTCACATGCGGCCCAGGCGTCGTAGAGCGGCAGGATCGCGCCGCCCGGCAGGCCGAACACGTCGGTCACGCCCTCCGCCTCGAGCGACCGGATCACGGCCTCCGCGCCGGTCATCCTGCGGCGGTCGCTATCCACGGGCGACCGCCTCACGATAGGGGTTTCCGGCGAACTCTCCCGAGCCGTGGGCGTGATCCGCAAGCGCGCGGCACACCGCCTGGCCCACCTCCCAGGTGGCGTAGGCCCGGCCTCCGGAGATCTGGTCAGCAGTCGCCGTTCCCTCGGCCAGCACCTGGTCGACGGCCGCCGTGATCGCCCGGCCGATGTCGCGCCGGCCAAGGCCGTAGGTGAACATCATGCCGACCGAGAGGATCATCGCGATCGGGTTGGCGGCGCCCTGGCCGGCGATGTCGGGTGCCGACCCGTGCACCGGCTCGAAGATGCCCGGCGGCTCGCTGCCGATCGACGCCGACGGCGCGAGCCCGAGGCCGCCGCCGACCGCCGCGGCCAGGTCGGAGAGGATGTCGCCGAAGAGGTTCTCGGTCAGGATCACGTCGTAGGCCTGCGGCTTGGTGGCGAGGTTCATGGCGAAGGAGTCCACGAGCTCGTGCGTGAGCCGGATCTCCTCGAACTCCGCCGCCTGCAGCTCGGTGACGACACGGCGCCACAGCTTCGACGTCGACAGCACGTTGGCCTTGTCCACCGAGACGACGCGGCCGTCGCGCCGGCGAGCGAGCTTGAACGCCCACCGTGCGACCCGCTCGACCTGCTCGCGCGTGTAGCGGCACTCGTCGCTGGCGGCGTCCTCCTCGAGCGTTTTCTTGCCGAAGTAGAGGCCGCCGGTCAGCTCACGCACGACGATCAGGTCGATGTCGGCGTGGCGCACCGGGCGCAGGTTGGCGTAGGCGTCAAGCTCCTTGCGGAGCCCGAGCAGCCCCTCCTCGGGGCGCCGCGCGGCGCCGTCCCAACGCGGGCCTCCGACGGCGCCCAGCAGGACGGCGTCGGACGCCTTCACGGCGGCCCGGACGTGGGCCGGGAATGGGTCTCCGTGCTTGTCGATGGCATCGCCGCCGAAGGGCAGATGCACCTGCCGCACGCGGATGCCGAACAGCTCCGAGGCGGCGTCGATGACGCGGCCCGCCTCGGCCATCACCTCTGGGCCGATCCCATCGCCCGCGAGGCAGGCGACGATCGGCAATGGTCGTGTGGTCGGGCTCATGTCGTCCTCGGTTTCGCTGGGAAGGGGTATCTCATCAGACTCCGGCAAGCTCCTGCTCCGGTTCGGCCGCCGTCTTGGCATGGGCGCATGCGCGCAGGTAGGCCTCGGCCGACGCCTCGGTGATGTCGGTCGACACCGCCTGGGCCGAGAAGGTGCGCCCACCCGACTCGACCACGACCCGCACCTCGCCGAGCGCGTCCGCGCCGCCGGAGACGGCGCCGATCGTGTACTCGACGAGCGTCACGGGCACCCGCAGCACCTGGTCGATGGCGTTGAACGCGGCATCGACGGGCCCGTCACCCTCGGCCACGCCGGTCTCCTCGCCGTCGCCGGCGCTGACGGTCACCTCCGCCCGGGCGGGCTGGCCGGTGCGCGTCGAGATCGCCAGCGACAGCAGGTGGTGGTCGTCCTCGCGCTCGCGCAGCGAGTCGGACGCGATCGCCTCGAGGTCGAGCGAGCTGATCCGCTGCTTTCGGTCGGCGATCTCCTTGAACCGTTCGAAGGCCCGCTTCAGCTCGTCGCCCTCGATGGTGAACCCGAGCTCTGCGAACGCCTGGCGCAGCGCGTGGCGACCGGAGTGCTTGCCGAGCACGATGTCCGAACCGGCCAGGCCGACCGACTCGGCGTCCATGATCTCGTACGTGCGGCGATCGGCCAGCACGCCGTGCTGGTGGATGCCGGCCTCGTGCGCGAAGGCGTTGCGGCCGACGATGGCCTTGTTCGGCTGCACGCTGTAGCCGGTCAGGCGCGACACCATCCGCGAGGTGCGCACGATCTCGCGCGTGTTGATGCCGGTGTCCAGGCCGAAGCGCGGCTTGCGTGTCCGCAGCAGCATCACGATCTCCTCGAGCGACGCGTTGCCGGCACGCTCACCGATGCCGTTGATCGTGCATTCCACCTGGCGTGCGCCCGCCATCACGCCCGCCATCGAGTTGGCGACGGCCATGCCGAGGTCGTTGTGGCAGTGGACGGACAGCGTGACGCCATCGAGCTCGGGGACGCGCTCGCGCAGCCCGGTGAGGATCTCGATGTACTCCTCGGGCACCGTGTAGCCGACCGTGTCCGGGATGTTGATGGTGGTCGCGCCCGCCGCGATCGCCACCCGCACCACCTGGGCCATGAAGTCGATGTCGGTGCGCGTCGCATCCTCGCACGAGAACTCGACGTCGGAGGTGAAAGACGGCGCGGCCGGCCGCCTCGATCACCTGCTCACGGGTCATCCGCAGCTTGTGCTCGAGATGAATGTCGGAGGTGGCGATGAAGGTGTGGATGCGCGGGTTGGTGGCCTGGTCGAGCGAGTCGATGGCCGCGTCGATGTCCTCATCGTTCGTGCGCGCCAGCGAGGCGACGACGCAGTCGACGGCCTGTGAGACGGCGCGGACGCCTTCCACCTCACCGGGTGAGGAGATGGCGAAGCCGGCCTCGATGATGTCGACGCCCAGCCGCTCCAGCTGGCGGGCGATCTCGACCTTCTCGGCCGCGTTCAGCGCGATGCCCGGCGATTGCTCGCCGTCGCGCAACGTCGTATCGAATATGCGGACGGTGTCCGTTGGCATTGCGGGTGTCCTCCTGCGTGGGCGGGAGAGGACGCACCTCTCCCGGTGGCTTCCTGTGCGTGTGCGCCGGCGGGCGGCGCGTGAGCAGAAGTCCGTCGCCCTAGCGGGCGAGGAGCAGGAGAAGGCCGAGAAGGGAGATCGCGAACGCGGACTGGAGCCAGACAGGACGCCCGCTCAGCGTGGAGCGGGCAGTGGTCTGCTTGGAGTTCGCGGTGCTCGGCATCGTTCGCACAGGATAGGGATGGAATGTTGCGAAGTCAAACGTGAGCGGGCCGTTCACAGGGTGTCAACCGTAGGGCTCACAGCTCCCGGTGTACCGTGTCCGCCATGGCGCCGCCCCTTCGCGAGACGCAGGCCTGGAAGGCCCTCGAGCAGCACCACGCCCAGATCGCGCCACGGCACCTGCGCGACCTGTTCGCCGAGGACCCGGACCGGGCCGAGCGCATGACCGCCCGCGGCGCCGGGCTGCTGCTGGACTACTCGAAGCACCGCGCCACCGAGGACACGCTCGGCCTGCTGATCGACCTGGCCGAGGACCGCGGCCTGCCGGCCCGGATCGAGGCGATGTTCAGCGGGGAGCGGATCAACACCACCGAGAACCGTCCGGTGCTGCACGTCGCCCTCCGCGCGCCCGCCGGCGAGTCGATCATCGTCGACGGCGTCGACGTCGTGAAGGAGGTGCACGAGGTGCTCGGCCGGATGGCCGCGTTCTCGAACCGCATCCGCTCGGGTGAGTGGCGCGGGCACACCGGACAGCCGGTGCGTAACGTCGTCAACATCGGCATCGGCGGGTCCGACCTGGGACCGGTCATGGCCTACGAGGCGCTGCGGCACTACTCGGACCGCGCCCTCACCCTCCGGTTCGTCTCGAACGTCGACGGTACGGATCTTGTCGAGGCGACACGCGACCTCGATCCCGCTGAGACCCTGTTCATCATCTCGTCCAAGACGTTCACGACGCTGGAGACGATGACGAATGCCGCCAGCGCCCGAGACTGGATCGTCTCCGCGTTGGGCGACGAGGACGCGGTGTCCCGTCATTTCGTCGCCGTTTCCACGGCTGCGAACGAGGTGCGCGCCTTCGGTATCGACACGGACAACATGTTCGGCTTCTGGGACTGGGTCGGCGGACGCTACTCGATGGACTCGGCGATCGGCCTCTCCACGATGATCGCTGTCGGGCCCGAACGCTTCCGCGAGCTGCTCGACGGATTCCACGCGATGGACGTGCATTTCCGAACGGCGCCCCTCCGTCAGAACCTGCCGGCGCTCATGGGGTTGCTCGCCGTCTGGTACGGCGACTTCTTCGGCACCGAGACGGTTGCTGTGCTTCCGTATGAGCAGTACCTGAAGCGCTTCCCCGCGTACCTGCAGCAGCTGACGATGGAGAGCAATGGCAAGCACGTCACGCTCGAGGGACGGGACGTGGACTATCAGACGGGAGCCGTCTACTGGGGTGAGCCGGGGACGAACGGCCAGCACTCCTTCTACCAGCTGATCCATCAGGGCACGAAGCTGATCCCGTGTGACTTCATCGGCTTCCTCACGAGCCTGAACCCCCTGGGCCGGCATCACGACCTCCTGATCGCGAACGTGTTCGCGCAGACCGAGGCGCTCGCGTTCGGCCGGACCGCGGATGAGGTTCGGGCGGAGGGGACCGATCCGGCGCTTGTGCCGCACCGCGTGTTCACCGGCAACCGCCCGACCAGCACGATCCTCGCCGAGAAGCTGACACCCTCGGCGCTTGGCGGGCTCGTTGCGCTATACGAACACAGCGTGTTCACACAGGGCGTGATCTGGGACATCAATTCCTTCGATCAGTGGGGCGTCGAGCTCGGTAAGGTGCTTGCGAAACGCATAGCGTCCGAAATTGCAAGTGAGGACGAACCGGATTTGACACACGATGCGTCGACAAACGCCCTGATCCGTCTCTATAGACGCGGCTCGTTGTAGTACACATGACATAACATCCTGCGCTACAGTCTGCCTCGCCCGTACCCCCCAAACGTGAGGTGACACATGCCGCGCTCAGGTGAGATCGGCGAGCAGATCTATGATCAGGTCGAGAAGCTGGTGGCAGATGGCATGAACCGGACCGAGGCGTTCGCGAAGATCTCCGCGGACTCCGGCCGCCGGGCCGGAACCGTGGCCGCCAACTACTACCGCGTCGCGCGCAAGCGCGCGGGCGGGTCGCTGCGCCCGCGGTCGAGGCGCGGCCGTCCGGCGCGCCGCACGGCGTCCTCGTCCGCCGCCTCCTCGTCCTCGTCGTCGTCGGCGGCGGCCGGCCGGCGCGGGCGGGCCCGCAGCCGAGCCGCATCGGGGGGCGACATCGACTCGCTCGCAAACGCGCTCGTGCGTGACGTCCAGGCGCTCGCGAATGCGATCAAGGCACAGGCCGGCGAGGTCGCCGAGATGCGCAAGAAGCTGGACGGCGTCAAGAAGTTGCTGGACTAGCGGAGTCGGGGTCTGGCCTCAGCCTGACCCCGGTTGCGGCCGTGGCGTCTCAACCGGGGTCAGCCTGAAGGCAGGTCCCATTGCAGGCCCCTTCTCCTCTACGTGTCGCGCACGGCCACGCCGTAGCGCTCCAGCCGCTCGAACAGCGCCCCGTAGGGGACGATCTGCTCCGAGGGGAACACTCCGCGCCGCTCGATCTCGCCCCTGCAGATCATGTCTGCCACCACCGCCGGCGGGCACGCCGTCGAGATCACGCCGCCGCCGAACGGCAGCCTGTCGACCGCCCTGGTGACGCATTCGGTCACCGCGCTGCCGTTCTCGCCGTACACCTCGACACGATGGATGCCGAACGCCTCGCGCGACGGCGACGCCTTCGGCAGGCGGGCGAGCAGCGCCATCAGCACCTGCCGCGGCACGACGGGCACGCCGCGGATGTCGACGGGATCCGTCCCCGCCAGGCCGAGATCCGTGAGCAGCCGGATCTTGTCCAGGAACACCGGGTTCAGCGAGAGCTGGAAGCTGACCTCCTTGGCGCCGAAGCTGTCCCCGAACGTCGCCTGTTCGGAGTGGATCGTGTAGATGGTCGGGGCGGGCCCGACCGGCTCGCCGAACTCGACCGTGCCGGCATCGGTCATCGGTTCGAGGAAGACCGGCTCCCCGTCACGGATCACCGGCGTTGGCATCGACAGCTCGTCCAGGATCGTCTCCACCGCGTACGGCGCCACCAGCGGCCCGGCCGGCGGGCTCGGATCGCGACCGGCGGCGGCCACCACGATCCGGTCGATGCGGCCGCCCAGGCGCGACACGGCGTGAGCCGCCATCACGTTGGTCTTGCCCGGAGTCGATCCCATCCCGAGCACCGCCACCAGCCCGGCCTCGCGGAACCACAGGTCGAGCTTCACCTGCTCCCGGGTGACGTGATAGAGCCCGCCCAGGTCGAGGTAGTGCGCACCGGCGGCCAGTGCCACCTCCATCGCCGCGAGGTTGATCCTGTACGCGGCGGTGTTGAGCAGCAGCGTCGAGCCGGCGACTGCCTCGCGAGCGCCCTCGAGGTCGGTGATGTCGACGGCGGCACCGGTCGCCTTGCCGGCGCCGTGCTCCTGCGCCACAGCCCGTGCGCCCTCCGCGTTCACGTCGAGGCAGCGGATCTCGCTGACGGAGTCATGCTCGGCGAGCGTGGCGACGATGGCCGGGCCGATGATGCCGGCCGCGCCGACGACCGACACGGTGCTCATATGCGCTCCAGGTCTGCCTGCGGCGTCCGCAGCTGGTACGCCCGCAGGGCCAGCCACAGCTCGAGCCGGTCGCCCGCATCGGCCAGGTCGCGACCGGTCAGCTCGGAGATCTTGCGCATCCGGTAGCGGAGCGTGTGGCGGTGGACGTTCAGCTCGGCGGCCGCATCCGCCCAGCGGCCGTTGGCCTCGATGTACGCGCGCAGCGAGTCGAGCAGCGCGGAGCCGTGGGCGGCGTCGTGCTCGACCAGCGGTCCGAGCAGCGAGTCGCAGTACAGCTCGACGCCGCGCTCGTCCTGCAGCGACAGGAGCAGCTGGATCGACCCCAGGTCGCGGAACGTCGCCATGACGGGATGCCCGTTGGCCGGACGCGCCTCGCAGGCGTACAGCGCTTCGTCGTAGCTTCGCCGCAGCTCCGCGGGATCGCGGCGGACGCGTCCCACGCCGCCCGCTCCGGCGCCGGTCTCCTCGAGCAGCGCGGCCGCCCGCCGCCGCGCCTGCTCGTCGTCGGCCGCCTCGAGCAGCACGGCCACGCCGCCGTCACGGACCACGCAGGGCGCGACCTCGGACAGCCTCGCGGCCAGCTCGGCCAGCGCGCGGGTGCCTCGCTCGGCCGGCCGCAGGAGTGCGAATGCCATCGGCTGCTCGCCCTCGAGCCCGAACGCAGACGCCTTGCGCCGGAGCTCCGACGTGCCCACCTCGCCGGCCAGGATCGATTCCACCAGATCCTCGGAGAGTCGCCGCTCCGCGTTCGAGACGGCGCGGCGCTTGAGCAGCTCGACCGCGAGCACCGTCTGCAGGTGATGGAGCAGCTGGGGATCGCAGCGGTCGCCTGGCCTGGCGACGAGCTCGGCCTCGACCTCGCTCCCGGTGACCACGGGCAGCACCGTCGCCGCCGGGTCGCCGTCGTCCATGTCGCCGGTGCGGGCGAGCACGCGGCCGGACGGCTCACGGAGGCAGAGCTCGCTGTCGGACAGCCGACCCATCTCGGCCAGCATCGCGTCGAGGTCGCGGCCGTCCAGCATCAGCGACGTCACCCGCTCGAGCGTCTGCACGCGGGCGTCGCTCTGCGCACGGAAGACGGCCTCCGTGATCGCGATGAAGGGGACGTGGTAGGGGGTCGTCATGACCGGGAAGCCGAGCCGGTCGGCCGCCTCCGCCGCCGCGTCGGGCATCGAGTCGAAGCCGAAGCCGAGGCCCAGGCAGAGACCGGCCAGGCCGTGCGCCGCGAGCAGCTCGACGAACTCGCCCGGCCGCTCACCCAGCGGCCGGCCGGTCGTCAGCAGCAGCTCACGGCCGCGCAGCCAGGGCGTCGGATCGTCGAGCTCGCTTATGTGCGCCCAGCGGACGTGGCGCGCGAGCCCGGCCGCGCCTCCGGCCAGCCGCAGCTCGAGCCGATCGAGCTCGAGCACCTGTGCGACGGTGAGCATCGCGCCCCCGGCCGGCTGCTACTCGCCGACCACCTGCCGGGCGCCCGGAAGCACGTCGTGGTGCTCACGGTGCCCGGTATGCCGCTGCATCTCGTTCCACGCCTCGTCCAGCACGGTGTCGAGCACGTCGTGGATGTAATCCAGGTCCTCGCGGGTCGCGACGAGGGGCGGCGACAGCTGGATCACCGGGTCGCCGCGGTCGTCGGCGCGGCAGATCAGCCCGGCCTCGAACAGCCGGCCCGACAGGAAGCCGCGCAGCAGGTGCTCGGACTCCTCGTCGGTGAAGGTCTCCTTCGTCTCCTTGTCCTTCACCAGCTCGAGCGAGTGGAAGTAGCCAACGCCGCGGACATCGCCCACGATCGGCTTCTCCGCCAGCTTGTCCAGCACCTCCTGGAAGTACGGAGCGTTGCGCTGCACGTTGCCGATCACGTCCTCGCGCTCCATCACCTCGAGGTTCTTGAGGCCGACGGCCGTCGCGACCGGGTGGCCGCCGTAGGTGATGCCGTGGTTGAGCAGCGTGTGGCCCTCGAGGAACGGCGCGGCCACGCGGTCGGTCATCAGCACCCCGCCCAGCGGCACGTGCGCGGATCCGATCCCCTTTGCGAACGTGACGATGTCGGGGCGGATGTCATACAGCGTGGAGCCGAACCACTCGCCGAGGCGCCCGAACCCGCAGATCACCTCGTCGGCCACGAGCAGCACGCCGTACTCGTCGCAGATCTGGCGCACGCCCTGGAAGTAGCCCTCCGGCGGCGTGAAGGTGCCGCCGGCGTTCTGCACGGGCTCCATGAACACCGCGCCCACGGACTCGGCGCCCTCGTGCTCGATCACGCCGCGCAGCTCGTCCAGCAGGAACTGCGTGAACTCCTGCTCGGTCTCGCCCTCCGGCCGGCGGTAGCGGTTCGTGTTGGACACGTGCCGGACGCCCGGCATCAGCGGCTCGAACGGGGTCTTCAGCGGGTAGATGCCGGTCAGCGAGAGCGCGCCCAGCGTGGTGCCGTGGTAGGCGATCCGCCGCGCGATCATCTTGTAGCGGTGGTGGTCGCCGTTGAGCTGGTGGAACTGGCGGACGAGCTTGATGATGGCCTCGTTTGCCTCCGACCCGCCGCTGACGAACAGCGCGCGGTTGAGGTCGCCCGGGGCAAGCTCTGCCACCTTCGCCGCCAGCTCGATCGCGCGGGGGTGCGCGTAGCTCCAGTTGGTGTAGAAGGGCAGCTCGGCCATCTGCTTCGCCGCCGCCTCGCCCAGCTCCGCGCCGAAGCTGTAGCCGATCTGGGTGCAGAACAGGCCGGCGAGGCCGTCGAAGTACTTCTTGCCCTTGGTGTCGTACAGCCAGCAGCCCTCACCATGGCTGATGATCGGCACGTCCTCGTTGCGGTACGTGGAGTGCCGCGTGAAGTGCATCATCAGATGCCGCTTTGCCAGTTCCTGCAGCGTGTCGTTGGACAGCGAGGGCTGCGAGCCGTTGCCGGTCATACGGAATCCTTCTGTGCGCGGTTGGACAGACTGGCCAATGCTATCAGCACCGGATGCAGGAACGACGCCGTCCGCCTTATACTCGCTGGCGAAAAAGACCGACCAGACGGGGGCCCTCCATGGCAGTGCACGCGACCGGAACCAAGACGCAGGAGTTGATGGCGAAGCGCGACGAGTACGTCGCCCGCGGCGTCTCGCTGGCGCCGATCGTGGCCGACCATGGCCACGGCGCCCGACTCACGGACGTCGACGGCAAGGAGTACATCGACTTCGCCGGCGGCATCGGCGTGCTCAACCTCGGGCACACGCCCGACGCGGTGGTCGAAGCGATCAAGCGCCAGGCCGAGACGATGCTGCACTCCTGCTTCCCGGTGGCCGCCTACGAGCCCTACCTGGAGGTGGCGCGGCTGCTCTGCGAGCACGCGCCGGGCACGCACGCGAAGAAGGCCGTGCTGGTCAACTCCGGCGCCGAGGCCGTCGAGAACGCGGTCAAGATCGCCCGCTACCACACCGGCCGCGACGCCGTGATCACGTTCGACCGCGGCTTCCACGGGCGCACCCTGCTTACGATGACGCTGACCTCGAAGCTGGTCTACAAGCGCGGCATGGGGCCCTTCGCCCCGGAGGTGTACCGGGCACCGGCGCCCTATCCGTACCGCGGCGTTTCCACCAAGGACGCGCTGAAGGGCCTCGAGTTCACGTTCAAGGCCCACGTCGATCCCGAGTCGGTGGCCTGCGTCATCCTGGAGCCCGTGCAGGGCGAGGGCGGCTTCACCGTGATGCCTCCGGATTTCATCCAGGGCGTCCACGAGCTGTGCCAGAAGTACGGCATCGTCTACATCGACGACGAGGTGCAGGCCGGCATGGGCCGGACAGGCACGCTCTGGGGGATCGAGCACTCGGGCGTCACGCCCGACCTCGTGACCGTGGGCAAGTCGCTCGCGGCCGGCATGCCGCTGGCCGGCGTGGTCGGCCGCGCCGAGATCATCGACTCGGTGCACCCGGGCGGCCTGGGGTCCACCTATGGCGGGAACCCGGTGGCGTGCGCGGCGGCGATCGAGAGCATCAACGCGATCGCCAGCCGGGAGTTCCTCGACCATGCGAAGGCGTTTGGCGAGGAGATCATGTCGCGGCTGCGGGCGATGGCGGAACGGCACCAGGTGATCGGTGAGGTGCGCGGCATCGGGCCGATGGCGGCGATCGAGCTGGTCACCGACCGCGACAGCCGGGAACCGGCTGCCGACGTGGCGGCTGCGACGGTGGCCGGCGCCCTCGAGCGGGGCCTGCTGCTGCTGAAGACCGGCATCTACGACAACGTGCTGCGCATCCTTGTCCCGATCACGGCCAGCGAGGAGGATCTCGGCCTTGGCCTCGACCGACTCGAGGAGTCGCTTGCAGCAGCAGCCGCCTGACGCGTCCACCGACGCGCCGGCGGTGAGCCTGCGCGGGGTGCGCAAGACCTACGGGGAGGTCGACGCGGTCGCGGGCGTCGACCTGGACGTGACCGACGGCGAGTTCTTCACGCTGCTCGGGCCCTCCGGCTCGGGAAAGACGACGACCCTGCGGATGATCGCCGGGTTCGAGCTTCCGACGGAGGGCACGGTGCTGCTCCACGGCAGCGACGTCTCCCGGCTCCCGCCATACGCGCGAGACGTCAACACGGTGTTCCAGGACTACGCCCTCTTCCCGCACATGAACGTCGGCGACAACGTGGCCTACGGCCTGATGGTGAAGCGGGTGAGGAAGCGCGAGCGGCGTGAGCGGGCGGCCGACGCGCTTCGCATGGTGCGCCTCGAGGGGTTCGAGAAGCGCAAGCCCTCGCAGCTCTCCGGCGGCCAGCGCCAGCGCGTCGCCCTCGCCCGTGCGCTGGTCAACCGCCCGCGCGTGCTGCTGCTCGACGAGCCGCTGGGCGCGCTCGACCTCAAGCTCCGGGAGGAGATGCAGATCGAGCTGAAGTCGATCCAGCGCGACGTCGGCATCACCTTCATCTTCGTCACGCACGACCAGGACGAGGCGCTCACGATGAGCGATCGCATCGCCGTCTTCAACCAGGGGCGGATCGAGCAGATCGGCACGCCGGCCGAGGTCTACGAGCATCCGGCCAGTGCGTTCATCGCCGGCTTCGTGGGGACGTCCAACCTGCTCGAGGGCCCGGTGGCGGAGGCCATCACGGGATCGCAGGATCGAATCACGATCCGGCCGGAGAAGATCCGGATCGAGCCGTCCGGCTCCGCGGTCGGCCCCGACGAGTGCTCGGCCGACGGCACGATCCGCGACGTTGTCTATCTCGGCATCACGACGCGCTACATCGTGAGCCTCGACCATGGCGGCGAGCTGGTCGTGGTGCAGCAGAACCTGAGCACCTCCTCCATGGAGGCGCTCGCGGCAAAGGGCCGGTCCGTCCGGCTGGTGTGGAGCAGGCAATTCACCCGCACGCTCGAGGGCAGCGCGGGGATGACCAACCAGGAGGTCACAGTATGAGGGTGCGTTTCGCGCTGGCCGCCGTGCTGATCGCGGCCATGGCCGTGACAGCGGCCTGCGGTTCCAGCTCGTCCAGCGGCAGCTCGGGCGGGGGCGGCAGCGGTTCCAGCGGGCCGAAGCTCCCGACGTCGATCGGGCCGACAGAGGGCCAGCTCAACCTGATCGCCTGGCAGGGCTACACGGAGCCGAACGTCGTCAAGCCGTTCGAGAAGCAGACCGGCTGCCAGGTCAACGTGAAGTACGGCCAGACCTCCGACGAGATGTTCCAGCTGATGCAGAGCGGCCACTACGACGGGGTGTCCGCGTCGGGTGACGCCAGCAACCGCCTGATCGCGGCCGGGCTGGTCTCGCCGATCAACCCCAACCTCATCCCGAACTTCAAGAACATCACCCCGGAGCTGCAGAGCCCGCCCCACAACACGATCAACGGCGTCCACTACGGCGTCTCCTACCAGTGGGGCGCGAACGTCCTCATGTACAACACGGACGTGGTGAAGCCGGCTCCGGACAGCTGGAGCGTGATCTTCGACGGCACCAGCTACAAGGGCAAGGTCGACGCCTACGACAGCCCCATCTACATCGCCGACGCTGCGCTGTATCTGAAGAGCGCGCAGCCGGACCTGAAGATCACGGATCCGTACGAGCTCACCCAGACGCAGTTCAACGCGGCGGTCGACCTGCTGAAGAAGCAGCACCAGCAGATCGGCAACTACTGGTCGAGCTACACGTCTCAGATCCAGGACTTCACCCAGGGCAGCATCGTCATCGGCCCGACGTGGCCGTACCAGGTCAACTCCCTCAAGGGCTCGGGCGTGCACGTCGAAGCCGTGCTCCCCAAGGAGGGCGCGACCGGCTGGGCCGAAACCTGGATGATGTACTCGAAGGCGGCCCACCCCAACTGCATGCTGAAGTGCAGGCCAAGACCGCCTACACCTTCGGGTCGGCGCCCGCCAATCCGCAGGCCTGCACGATCCTCGACAAGGAAGTCAAGAACTACTGCACCGACTACCACGTCACGGATCAGAACTACTTCAAGAACATCGCCTTCTGGAAGACGCCGCTGCAGGACTGCGGTGACAGTCGAGGCAACGCCTGCGTCGACTACTCACAGTGGGCGCTGGCCTGGACGACGATCAAGAACTCGTGATCGACGGCCCCCGGGAGCCCTCGCGGCTCCCGGGGGCGGCCCTCTCCAACCCATGGCAACCCAGTCCGTTCCCGCACCCGTCGCCGCCCGCCGGCGCCTGTCGGCGTTCCTCTACCGCCGCCGCTGGCTGAAGCTGATCGCCCTCCTGATCCCGCCGTTCGGGTGGATGGTGGTCATCTACCTCGCAGCGCTGGCGGTGCTGCTCGCCACGGCGTTCTGGCAGCAGGACGTGCTCAGCG
>Ga0209577_10001518_pt1 | contig 22928 bp, 24 predicted proteins | sample GraSoiAngelo_109_FD_185874 | JGI IMG/M metagenome (GOLD analysis project Ga0209577, IMG submission 185874) | Grasslands soil microbial communities from the Angelo Coastal Reserve, California, USA - 14_0903_12_20cm (SPAdes) (version 2) | ecosystem: Environmental > Terrestrial > Soil > Grasslands...
CTGTTCTGTCGTGGGAAACGAGCCGTGCATCGTGTGATACACCTCTAGCTGCGCGCCAAGCGCATGCATGTCGCTCAATACCCTCATATGTCTGCCGTCCATCTGTCTATCAATGCGAATAGCCGCGACCACTGCGGCTGCGATAGCCGCTACCAATAACGCGAGAATCACAAGTACCGAACGACGAAACATGAATCTAACGAGAAAGAGATAAGCCACGGCAGGGTGTCGTGGCAAACACGCTGGACTTGCAACGCAATGGGGCCGTTGGCTTCATCGATTGGTTAGGTCTTTCGCTTTCGATATGCCCGCGCCCTACGTATCTTCGAAACTTTTTTGCCGCTGGTCTTTTTGCGGTCACCGGCGCGACGCGCGGCCCAACGTGCCTTCGCCGCTGAAGCTTTAACGCGGCGAACTGCACCGAGCATCTGCTTCGCCCGATGCAATTCGATGGTCGGTTTCACTCCTGTCGCCTCGAGCGCTGCGAGCTGTGCCTCTGCTGCAGTAATGTCAGGCGACTCCTTCAGGAGCTCTGCAATAACCGAAGACGTAATCTGGTCTGCTTTGCGCTTGCCAAGACGACGGCGGATGGCCCCGATGCCAGCCTTCACTAATTCCAAGCCGGGCTTGACAGATGCGCTGACGGGGTCAAATGGCATAGGCCTAACGAGAACAAGATGAGCGAGGGCGGACGAGGGCGCGCGTGGCTCGGAGTGGAAGGGTCGAAGTCATCTCAAGAGTGGAGCGTACCGCGGTCCGCCGTTCGCTCCATCGCATGGTTAGATGTTTGTGGTGCTATCATCTCGTTTTCGTCTCCCAACACGCGGCGGAAATGTGCCCCATATTTGCGAGGTCACTACGCATAATTACTCGGCCACCATTCTTGTTCCAAGAGGATTGGTTTGAATCCCGACGCGCTCAAAAGGCCGGAAAAGCCGGAAACGTGCTCTGATCCAAGAACGAATAAGCACGGAAACGATGCGAAGGGTACAAGCTGCGCCAACCATTCAGCTTCTCTTTTCTTACGATCCTGGTCGTCATCGTTGTTTGTGATGTTAAGTTCGTGGCGCCTAGCGCTGTCTGGGTCGCAATACTTGTGAGGTACCGGTACCTCTAGTTCTTCTGCGGCAAGGCGCGGAATGGATTTTCCCGGCGGCATGTCGGGGCGAGAATAGGTGGTCAGGGCTTCTACGCTCATTTCTTCTGCGACTGAACGGATGCCGTACTCGTGAATGGCTCTCTGCAAGAAGATCTTGAATTCGTCGAGTTGATGCTTTGGCGTAGAGCAAAGGATCTTCCGCCAGCCTTGAAATCTATGACGAGTTCCTACCAGGTAGATTGGCTTGCATGACGCCGTCATTCATTCTGCCTTTCCTTGTCTTTTTGTCGTGCTCTCGCTTCAGTAATGATGGCATCAATTTTGGGGCGCAGCTCAGCTTCTTTCTCGGCCATGTATGCGTCCGGCCCGATCTGCGAAAGCCTGAAGGCCTCTTCGGCTTCTCTGCTCTCGAATGACGTGAAACTCGCATAGCCGCCGACCTTCTTTAGCCCTGCTCGATATAGTGCTCCATCGATGGTCATATAGAGGCAATAGATGACGCCGTATTCGAGCGGCAGTGCTGCTAACCACCACGGCCAATGGATAACGCCGAAGAATCGTAGTGCGACTAAGATAATGCCGAGCCAACCAATCCATCCGCCGAGTGTGAACCCGACTAATGCGAAAATGAACCTGATGGGAAGATCGAAGAGAAACCTTAGCAGTTTCATGGCGTGCTACTCATCTAACGAGACGAAGCTGAGCCACCGCTGACGACAGCGCGCTCTGCTACGAATTGCACTGTTAAAGCTACCATAGGTGAACTTACTTGCCGGTCAGCGGTTGGCTCGAGCGATTGGTTAGGTCTCTTTCTTGAATCGCTCATCCTTTAATCTGATGAACTCATCCGCTGAAGGCTCGTGGAATGCAATGCCCGTTTGTGTGAGCCGTGTCTCTAAGTCGCGTGCAATCTTTCGGTGCTGAGCGCTGCGATACGGCGTGTACTGCTCCTCGATAGTGATGAGGAATGGTGTCCGTGTGTCAAAGGTCAGGTAAATACTCACGTCTCCACCTGGTGCCCAGTTGGTGTACTCGCGATATGGATAGTGCGGCTTTGAATGTCGCCATCTGAAGAAGCGCAGCCCATTAGACTCCCCAACTTCCCGCACGATCTCGCCGACGTGGCGCTCACTGCCGCTCGTCACAACATACTCAGTAGAGGCGACGGGATCGCCGAGCATCGCTGTGAGGCAGGACGTGAGCACGAATGGCAGCGCAAGCACCCAGAGGCAACGCATAGACCTAACGAGAATTAGACGAATGTTCGTAATAAAAGGCGAACATGTTTTCGTCTAATCACTGCTTCCATGCCGCGGCATGGGCGCGGACTGGGTGACCGAAACCTTTGAGGATGACTTCGCCCAGATCTTCGAAAAGGAGTCCTTTGCCGAGACATAACTCGGCGATCACGTTTGATACGAGGATTTGTTCCGGCTGGGCGTGACCGCACAAGCGGGAGGCCAGTTGAACCGTCGTCCCAAAGAGATCGTTATGTTGCTCCACGGGTTCCCCCGCTGCAGCGCCGACTCGAACTTTAAGCTGGCGGTCGGGGTTCGCTTGGGCATGCCTTGCCAGTTCGCGTTGGACCTGAATTGCGCATCGAACCGCGCCCGCTGCCGAGACGAATGAGGCCATGATGCCGTCGCCGGTGTGCTTGACTTCGCGACCGCCAAGGGCGGACAATGCATCTCGCACAATCACGTCGTGCACGCCGAGGATCGCAAGCGCCGCTTCATCGCCGAGCGATTGAGTTAACGTCGTTGAATTCACGACGTCCGTGAATAACACGGTTCGAATTCCTGGATCTCGCGCATCGGCTCCGGCGTCCGGCAGCACGACCGCTCCAGCTGAATTTGTTTCGACCCCACCCAGAAAGCCTTCCACAAGCTCAGGCTGTATTTCGATCAGCTTCGCGGCCACCAGGCCGTGCGCTTCGCGATGGACACATTGGGCTGCCTCGGCGTTTGGCGCATGAACGAGACAGAAAACTTTGCCTGCCTTTTCGTTGACCCAATATTTGGTATATTCGACGCCATATTTCCGCTGCGTTTCCATGTCTTTCGCGTGGGCTTTCGCGACATCTTCCGCAGTGGTTCCCTCCGGAAGATTGTGAATGTCCATGTACAACGGCATAGCGGGAGATTTTAGCGCGATATCACGCGATGCAAAACGCTGATGTTCGCAGGATGAATCAGCGTCTGGTAAACGACGCAATAGCGCTCGGTCAGACGAAGCAATGTGGCGAGCTGTTCTTCGCTGGCATCGGTATCCAAATCGAAGTTTAACCGGATTTCTTTGAATCCAACCGGCAAGTCTTTGGAAACGCCGAGTGTGCCGCGAAAATCGAGATCGCCCTCTGCGCGAATCGTCGCGTCGCGTAGTGAAATGTTCAGAGCGGTAGCGACCGCGTTTAACGTGACTCCCGCGCAGCCTACGAGCGCCTCGAGCAACATGTCGGCAGAACACGCGCTCTCCCCGTCGCCGCCTGTCGCTGGATGAAGTCCGGCTTCGACGCGCGCCTTTCCCGTTTCGATTTTGCAGGTGAGGTTTTCGCCGATTCGTCCTTCCGCACGGAGAGTGACCAACGCTGTCTTAGGATGCTCGCGATATTGCGCCTTGAGCGGCGCTTGCAGTGATCTCAGTTCGTCAGCATTCATCGGCTAGCCTCGCATGATTATCTGCACCACAAAATTCGTGGAGTGTTTTTCATTAACACCGGGCTTTAGCCCGGTGCAACTGCCTGGAAAGACGAAAACCGTTTCAACGGTTTTTATGGGAAGGAAGCCGTTGAAACGGCTTGCATGCGGTCCTGCCCCTCACACCCGGCTGAAGCCGTGTGTTAATAAGACGAGCAACCCGTTTGCCCGAGTCTCAATACTTTCCACGATGCCGTGACGATGTTTTTGACGTCTTTTGTTATTTCGCGCTCGGTTTAATATTTTGATTCACTCGAAAGAAATTATCTGGATCGTATTTCTTTTTGATCTCAACCAGCCGCTCATAATTATCGCCGTACGTCTTTTTCACGCGTTCTTCGCCTTCATCACCCATCAAAAAGTTTACATACGCTCCGCCGGCGGAATAGGGATGAACCGCATCGTAGTAACTCTTCGTCCACGAAATAATTTTTTCTTTGTTCGCGGGATCGGGATCAACGCCGACCATCACCTGCGCCCACTTGGCGTCGCGATAATTCCAGGCAGTATCTGTTTTGCCGACACGCGATGCGGCTCCGTCGATCGGATACATATGCATCGTGGAATGCATCGTTGGGAGCGCTTCGCCGAACCGAATGTGTTGTGCAATCGCGTCATCGCTCAATTCATTTACGAAATCGGCTCGCCAATACCATTGAAGGCCGGGAGGGTACAGCGCATCGAACATGCTCTGTAGAGCTGGCTGCGGCAGGGGACCTACAAAATCGAGGGCAGGTTTCTTGAAGGCGCGGATCGGCTTGAATGTCTCCTCGGCTTTCTCCTGAGGCCCTACATATGCCCAGACAATGCCGCACATTTTTTTCATGTGTAGATGTTCCGGGAAAGGCGGCGCAGGCGGGACGGTGAGAAAGGCGAAAAAGCCATTTAGATCATCGGGAGCCGCGGAAATTAGTTCGCGGTACCATTTCATTACCTCTGCTGTTTCGCTCAGCTCGTAGAGCATCGGGCCACCATAGATCATGTCGATCGGGTGCAGCTTGAACGTAAACGCTATTACAACGCCAAAATTTCCGCCACCGCCGCGAAGTGCCCAGAACAAGTCGGAATTTTCATCAGCGTTCGCCTTAACAAAAGTGCCGTTGGCCAAAACAACATCGGCCGAGAGAAGATTATCAATGCTTAATCCGCATTTGCGCGTGAGATGCCCGACTCCTCCGCCAAGAGTTAATCCACCAACGCCGGTCGTGGAAATGATTCCGCTGGGCGTCGCCATCCCGAACGCATGCGTTGCGTGATCGACATCACCCCATGTGCACCCGCCGCCAACGGTTACAGTGCGCGCCGCCGGATCGACCCGCGTATATTTTATCGGGCTCAGATCGACGACCAACCCATCGTCGCAAATTCCCAAACCTCCCGCGTTATGTCCACCACCGCGGATCGCGACAAGCAGATCATTCTCTCTCGCAAAGTTTACGGAGTTAATGACGTCAGCCACATCGGCACAACGGGCGATGAGCCGCGGCTTTTTATCTATCATCCCGTTGTATACCTTCCGGGCTTCATCGTAATCTTTGTCGCCCGGTTCGATCAGTCGCCCACGCAGGTTCGCTTTGAAATCGGCAACAGCATTCTCGTTAAGCATGACGAATTCTCAGCGAAACGGTCTTATGGTCAAGACATGAAGGTCTCAGCATTTTCATTGAGATATTAACCGGTGTAACGCTAATATGTCTGGCGATTGAAGTAGGCGATGTTTGACCCGGACAGACCTTGGACGCGGCGGGAGTTCTTGAAACTCGCTGGGCAGGCGGGACTGCTCAGCACGGTTCCAACGCTCGCGAGCGCTGCGGCCGCTCTCAACCCCGACACGGTTTGCATTTCGATCCTGCACACAACGGATTTACACGGTCATATCCTTCCAACCTCCGATTACGACGGAAACCGGGATCGGGGCGGATTGGCACGTTGCGCGGCGCAAATCAGGCGCTGGCAGCGGGAAAATCCCAATTCGATACTGATTGACGTCGGCGACGTATATCAGGGCACCGATGTCAGCCTTCGAAACAAAGGCGCGTTGATGATCGATCTGCTCAACCATCTCGAATATGACGCCTGGGTCGTCGGCAATCATGAATTCGATTGGGGGATGGAATGCTTCGAACACGCATTACAACAATCAAACATGCCCGTTCTTGCCGCGAACATGCTGATGGAAGGAAAACCGGAATTTCCAGATGCGAAGCACCCGTTTGCAAAAATTCAGCCTTTCATTTTGAAGGAGATTGCTGGAATCAAGATCGCGATCGTTGGTATCACCACGCCAGGGATGCCGTTTTGGCTTTGGCCGGAATTTACCCGTGGACTTGATTTCCGGCATCCGGTCGAGCCTGTTCGTCGCGCGATCACGAGGGCGAAAAGAGGAGGCGCGAACGCGATCGTGTTGACGGGGCACATGGGACTCAAGACCCGCACCGGCGGCGATGATTTTGCCAATACCGTAATGGCGTTGACTTCGGAATTTCCGGAGGTGGCAGTGTTTATCGCCGGCCATACGCATCAAGACGTCCCGAGTCGGCTAACGAACGGCGTGTTGTTTACTCAAGCAGATCATTTCGGGATTCATGTGGGGCGGGTCGATCTTCTTTTCGATCGCAATTCGAAGAAACTGCTGCACCGCGAAGCGATGTGCGAGCTGATGGATAACCGCTTCGGCTGTGATCAGATGGTTCTTTCACGATCGAAATCGCACCTCGCCGAATCAAGCGCCGCTGTGTCGGAACCGATCGGTGAACTGGCCGAGACGCTGCGTGGTCGAAGTCACGCCGGCCGGCCAAGCGATGTCGAGAGGCTGATTGGAACGGCAATCATGGAAATGTTGCAGGAACGAAATGTGCCGGTTGATGGAGTTATGCACGGGACGTTCGATGACAAGGCCGATTTGATCGCCGGTCCGAAAACAGTTAACGACGTCTGGGATATCATTCCTTTTGAGAACTACGTTGTGACGGCGCAACTCTCGCCCGAGGAAATAAAAATTTCGATGGAAGATGTGTTCGCCAGCCGCGAAAAGCGCAATCTGCTTGGCTTCGAACTGAAAACAGAAGGTCGCCGTGACGACTGCAAGATTGTCTCGATGGCCCTGGCCAATCGGCAGCCGCTGGATCGGAACAAAAAATACGTTATTGCGTTGAACAGTTTCGATGCACGTAGCGGCGGCCATCATTTTATGAAATTGCGCGCGTTCCTCGAGCGACCGGAGGCCAACTGCATCCTGCATCCGGTGCAAACGCGTGATGCACTGATTGGTTACTTCCAGCATCACAAAATCGTCCATCGGATGGCCGCGGTGAACCCGCTGGCAATCGCGGCATAAATTCAGTTCCCCTTGCAAAAACGACACATCCTGCTTGCCTATTGCGCCATGCGGCTCGGAACATTTTGCATAATTGGTTTGTTGCTCACTGCTGAACTGGCGTCGTCGCAAACGGCAAAACCTGCGTCACCTTCACCGACACCGGCACTGCCGGAGTTCCGCCCTGCACTGCTCGGAACAGGTCCCGATTCGTTGATAAACAAGATCGACACTGCCGATCTGATTAAAAAGGGTCAGAAAGACGCTGCCATTATGTTTTCCTGTCTCGTGGCGCCGACTGGTGATGTCGTTCGCAGTGCTGGTTATCGCGGCGCGCGCGGATCAGAATTGCTCGAGCGGGAGGTATTGAAACGTCTGGCAAACATAAAGTTTATTCCCGCGATTCACAATCACCAACCGGTCGTCGCCGTTTTCTATGGAACGGCAACGTTCGCGGTCGTGAATGGCAAACCGAGACTGCGCATCTTTTCAAATCAGCAGCTCGAGGAAGTGAAAAAGGAAAACGATTTCATCGATCCACAACCCTATGCTGGTCCGGGATCAAAGTTCACCGGAATACATTATCCCGACACGGGGACCACAGTGGCGCTGACTGGTGTTGTCGAACTTGCACTCGATATTGATGCCGCAGGTAATCTGAAGAACATCCAGCTCGTAACGGAGGAGCCGCCGTATCTGGGTTTCGGCAAAGCGGCCCTGTCCGATTTTGATGGCGCAAAATTTATTCCGGCGTTCCGCAACGGCAAACCCGTCGACAGCAAAGTCAAGGTTCCGATTTATTACAAGCCATCAGGCTCCTAAACTGATTGGTCGCCGATTCCCTGGTAGCAGCCTTGCGGCCAAGTCCGGGCACCTTCTTGAGCCCGTATACGTTTTCGAATTTAGTTGATCAAATTTGAGCGTACAATTTTTCATGGCTCGTGGATTTGTAGCTGTAGCTGCTTCTTTGTTGCTCGCCTCGTCTGTTTCTGCGCAGAGCGCAAATTCCAACAGGCGACCTCGCGCTTCGGATTTAGGGCTGAAAGTTGGCATTCTGCCGGCTGGTCCACTTAATGCCATCACGGATGTTGCCGGGGTTGGAGTCGGCCACACGACAATCATTAGCGGAGACAACGTCCGCACCGGTGTTACCGCCGTTCTACCACATTCGGGTAATCTCTACCGCGACAAGGTGCCCGGCGCGATTTTCGTTGGAAACGGTTTTGGAAAGTTGACTGGCTCTACGCAGGTCGATGAGATGGGCGAGATCGAAACACCGATCGTGCTGACAAACACTGCGAGCGTTCCGCGGGTAGCAGACGCGGTGACGACGTATATTCTAACTTTGCCGGGAAATGAGAATGTTCTCTCAGTCAATCCGGTGATCGGCGAGACCAATGACGGATACCTAAACGACATACGCGGGCGTCACATCACACCAGACGACGTGTTCGCCGCCATCAAGAAAGCAAAGACCGGCCCAGTTGAAGAGGGGAATGTCGGAGCTGGTACCGGCACTGTGGCGTTTGGTTGGAAGGGAGGAATCGGAACTTCGTCGCGAAAGCTGCCTCAGAATCTTCGTGGGTACACGGTCGGGGTCCTAGTGCAGACGAATTTTGGAGGCGTCCTCTCGATTGCTGGCGCTCCCGTTGGTCAGGAACTAGGTCGGTACTACTTGCATAATGAGTTGCAGGAAGGCAGCGGGAAAGACAAGGCAGACGGTTCATGCATGATGGTCATCGCGACCGATGCGCCGATCGACGCGCGGAACCTGAGGCGCCTCGCAGCCAGGGCGTGGCTGGGAATGGCCCGCACCGGAAGTGCTGCCTCGAATGGAAGCGGGGATTATGCAATCGCATTCTCGACTGCATCACAGTTACGGATTCACACTTCTGAGAAGCCGCCTACGCAGCAAATCGAACTGCTGACCAACGATGCGATGTCGCCGCTGTTTCTGGCTGCGATCGAAGCCACCGAAGAAGCTATTTACAACTCGATGTTTCGAGCGACGACAATGAGCGGGAATGGGCACACGGTCGAGGGACTGCCAATCGACAAAACGATCGAAATATTGAAGGAACACCGATCCATCAAGTAAGGAGCGTCGCGGTGGTGAACAAGATTGTGCGTGCGTCTTTCTTCGAACGTGACCCGCTCACTTGTGCGCGCGAGTTGATCGGCACAGAACTAATCTGGGGCGAGTGCTCGGGGATCGTCGTCGAGGTGGAAGCGTACGCAGCAATCAACGACGAGGCCGCGCATACGTTTACACGGCCGAGCGCGCGCAGCTTTATCGAGCGAAACAACGCCGGTGCGGCTTATGTCTATTTCAATTATGGAATGCATTGGATGTTGAACGTGTTGGTGAAAGGCGACGAGAACGGCTTCGTTTTGATTCGCGCGCTAGCGCCGAGGAAAGGGATCGAACGAATGAAGAAACGTCGTGGCCTTAACGACGTGACACGTCTTTGCTCGGGACCCGGCAAACTCACGCAAGCGCTTGGCATCACCAATCACCATCATGAAATGGATTTGTGCTCCGACCCTCGACATTGCTTCGCTCGCAACACAAAAACGTCTGCGGATGTGGTGGCCGACAAGCGCATTGGCATCACGCGCTCCGCGCATTATCCCTGGCGTTTCACATTGAGGGGCAGCCCGTTCGTAAGCCGGGCCGTGAGACTGGAGGGCGGAGCTCCTGCGACGCCGTTGCGTGGAAGGTTTCGCAGGAGCTTGCGCCTCCATTGACTCAGTTGGCTGTTCGTCGAAATTCTTTGTTTCGCATGAATCGAACCAAACACCGCGTCTTACTGGGGATGAGCGGGGGAGTGGACTCCAGCGTCGCGGGATATTTGTTGCGCCAGCAAGGCCACGAGGTCATCGGCGTTACCATGAAAGTTTGGCCGCAGGATTGCATCTCGCGCGCGGAAGACAAATGCTGCGGTCCGCAAGCTGTGGCCGATGCGCGCGGTGTGGCACATTCGCTGGGTATTCCGCATTACGTCGTTGACGAAGCCGACCAGTTCGAGCGGTTGGTCATTGATTATTTCTCCAGCGAATACCAGGCCGGGCGCACGCCAAACCCGTGTGTGATGTGCAACGAGAAGCTCAAATTCGGCAATCTTTGGAGCAAAGCCGCCGCCCTGGGGTGCGACTACATTGCAACGGGGCATTACGCGATCATCGAACAACGCGCTGATCACGCAATTTTGCGAAAGGGTCTCGACCCGCGCAAAGATCAGTCCTATTTCCTTTTCAGTTTGCGTCAGCCCCAGCTTCGACGTGCGTTAACTCCACTTGGCAAAATGACAAAACCGCAAATCCGCGAAATCGCGCACTCGTTAGGCCTTAAAGTTGCGGACAAGGTGGACAGCCAGGAAATCTGCTTTGTCCCTGGTAACGATTACAAGGCGTTTTTGCGCTCGCATCTAGGCGAAAGCGAGTTTCATCGCGGCGAGATTTACGATGTTGCCGGGAATTTTCTGGGCGAACACGATGGCATCGAACTTTTCACGATTGGACAACGCAAAGGGTTGCCGGGCGGCTCACCGCGGCCGCGCTACGTTGTGGATCTGGATCCGGCGACGAATCGCGTGATTGTGGGCGACGCTGATGACCTGGTGACGGAGGAATTCGAGATCGATCGAGTGAATTGGATTTGCAATATCGCGCGGGGGTTTCATGGAGGGGTGAACTCCTGTGAGGCCGGCGTCGCAAGAGCTCCGCTCTCCAGGCGCTTCGATGTAACGGTGAAGATTCGTTACAGCCACCCAGGGACACGCGCTACAGTGACGCAACTCGACGACGGCCGCGCCCACGTGCGGCTGCATGATCCGCAAAGGGCTGTGACTCCGGGACAAGCAGCGGTGCTTTACGATGACGACATCGTCCTCGGTGGCGGTTGGATTTGCCGAGGCGAGCCGATCAGGCATTCCGAGCCGATCGGGCGCAGTGAAACGTTCAATCGATCGGCTACGACTGCCCTGGCCTGACCGCGATGGCTGATCAAGTCTTACTCGCCGTCAGCACTTTTCCTGATGTGGAGACAGCCAATCGCATCGCTGAAGCATTGGTTGCGGGGAAGTTGGCGGCATGCGCCAATCTCATGCCGGCTGTTCATTCCATTTATCATTGGAAAGAAAAAATCGAGAGCGCCGGCGAGGTCATGGTGTTCTTCAAGACAACACAAGATCGGCTGGCAGCCTTTGAAGGAAAGCTGCGCTCGCTTCATCCATACGAAGTCCCAGAGCTGATCTGTTTCAATGTCGACAGTGGATCGCCGGATTATTTGCGCTGGGTAATGGATAACTGCCGCTAAAAACTCGACGGCTTAAAGCCGTCGACTTTCAAATCGCGCCGCGACGTTTGTAGTTAAGCGCAAAAATAGTGATGCCGATGAGATTGGCCACGAGAGTCACAGCAATGACTTTTGCGGCGAAAATTAACGGGCTAGGCACATCAATGATCGGATAAATAGTGAAGAAGATAGCCAGTAGACATACGATAAGACCGGCACCGGCGGACAACCGCAGCCAGGTGCGTGCGCCCGCTCGTATCGCGGCAGCGCCTGCGATCGGGATTGCAAACATGACGGTATAAACAATTCCGTAAAAAACATTCGCGGCGTTGTCCACGAGTTGAAATGCTTCCTGCAAACCTGCGCCGATCTGGCTGGAGATGGCAATCACCAGCGTGATCGCGCCGACGAACATGATTGAGTTGATCGGCGTTTTGTAGCGCGGGTGCAGGCGCGAAAACCATGCCGGCAACAGGTGGTCCCAGCCGGCCACCATCGGCAAACGCGAACTGCCGGTGAAATGAATACTCATCGAAGATATCGAACGCACTGTCATCAGCAGAATCGCCACCGAAGCGATTGTGCCGGCGATTCGGAACGAATGCAGACCGAGCCGCAACGTCTGCGGCACCGGGCCGATTAGATCGATTTGGTTATTTCCTATGAAAGCCAAAACCGAACTCGTTCCAAGAACGAACATCAGCGCGATGATCGGCGCGGCGATAATAACGGAGCGTCCGATGTTGCGTGCCGGTGCATGAGCTTCACCGGCCAGAATGCCAACGTATTCAAATCCGCTCAGTCCGCCGACTGCCAGTTTGCTGAAGATGTTGAAGCAGTAGAAGAGCGGCATCGCGGGCGCAGCGATTTCAAGCGGGCGATACGTGCTGAGATCGCCGCGAGCGAGACTAATGACTGGAAGAACAATCAAAGCCCCATAAGCCAGGAACATCGCGTACCCCCCGACGTTGTGCACCCATTTGCCTAACGATAGCCCTCGAACGCCGGTCAATCCGAGGCCACTGACCAGCACGCAACTGATGAGCGCGACGCACCAGGGGCTGTCTCGCATCCACGCCGCTGCATCACCGAGGGCATAGGAGATGTTCGTTGTGATGAACATTCCGCCCAGAGCGATCACCATGATCGACAAAAGCCAAAGGTTCCAAGCGACGATGAAGCCGGTAAATTCATTGAAAGCGAGCTTTGCCCATTGATAAATTCCGCCTTCCAACGGCATCAGTCTGCTGAGGTAAATGACGACGGCTGCTTGCGGAATGTAGAAGAGTAAAATGGCAAGAAGCCAGAAAAAGAGATGCGAGGTTCCAAGCTTTGCAGCGGTGCCGACCCAGCTTGAGCCAACCACAAAGACAATCTGTGTCAGGACGAGATCGCCAAGTCCCAGCGGCTTTTTGAGCGCGACGCTTTGTTCTTCGACACGGCGTTCGGCGCGATCTAGCTCAGTTCTCATGAGTTCGTTGAAGGGTTGAAGGATTGAAGGGATGAAGCGGAACGGCGCATCTTGTCATGTTGAGCGAAGCGAAACATCTCTGATTCTCTTCTTGCTTCTGCGCGAAGAACTAATCAGAGATTCTTCGCTTCGCTCAGAATGACAAAGTGGCTCTTACGGCTTAACGCTTCAATGCTTTAACGGTGCAACGATCCGTTAATGCTCGTATTCGGATCTCTTCGGCGGCGGCGTTTCGTTTCGAAATTCGCGATGGCGGACTCTTCCACCAGCATAGGCGATGTAAGTCCCGCGTCCCAGGGTCACCGCGCCGAGCAAGACCACCGCGACAGCGAGAGGCATGGAAGATTTGGGCCATTTGATTGGCGCAGCGATAGCGAACGTGCTCACAGCTGCGAGCGCATAGAAAACCCAGATGAGATTCTCAGCGCGATACCTGTGTTCATCAAGCCAGGCTTCTCCCGCCTCATCAGTCATCGACAAAACACGGTCGTAACCTTGCTCGCCGAATTCGTAAACGGGCCACGCTGACGCGGAGCTGATCAGCACGAGGGTTAAGGTCGCGATTTGAGCTCGGCGGCTTTTCAAAATCAAAGCGAGCACAAGTCCGATCAAACCTACGAGGAGGCCGTAAACCGGAAGCGGATTGAGCAGCACATGAATGTATTCCGGCTGCCGAAAATCGCGCAGCAGGCCTTCGCTAATAAATCGTATCTCCATCTCTCGAACTGACTCACTATCGTGTCATTCCGACCGTAGTGGAGGAATCTCTAACTTTGAAAGGAAACAGATAGAGATGTCTCGACTTCGCTCGACATGACAAATGGAAAAGCCGGCGCGTCGTCCATCATAACTTACCCTGCCACTGGGTACCGTACACCTGTGCGGTTCGTGCCGCCTGGTTCGGCAAGTATTTTTGCCAATCAGCAATCGTGAAATGCCACCACTCGGTGCGCAATCCCCAAAAACCTGCATTTCGCATTGCGACCTGCAGCAGATGCACGTGTGCGCGAATATCGGGATGAGGTCCTGCGTAACGCCACATTGCGGCAGGTGTAAAATCGTCAAAGTCACTGGGCATTCGCACGGGACGATTCCACGTATCGACTAACGTAGCGTCCACAGCCACACCCCAACTATGCAACGATCCGACGCCAATTTCGGGATTGGCAACGTAATCGCTGTTGTGTGACGCGTGCCAAAGCTTTTCCTGAACGGTTACAGGTCGGTACGCGTCCCAGATTTTCAGCCCAAATTGATAGCGCCGCAGAAACGCCTGCGCTGCGGCCAAACCGGAAGCGACTTCTGGACGCGCGAGAGCGGATGTTCCCTGGGGATAAAGCGGGTATCCGACCAGATTGTTTCGCCCCGCGTAACGCAACTCGACAATGATCGTCGGATCGACTGATCGGATATCGACGAGGGGCCCACCAGCGCTTGCGTCCAATGACGATAGCGTTACTGCCACTAAAGCGAGTAAGGGAGAGTTAAGGCGTCGCATTTATTTGATTAATGCGCTGTCACGACTGGAGCAGCATCCGTTTTTGACAGGCGTTCAAGTAGAAGGCGAGCGCTATTTTCGGGCACCTCGAAACGCAGTTCCAAATTCGAACTGCTCTGTCTTAGAATCTCGGGTGGTCGAGCGTAAAGCAACAGTTCAGAGTCCGGCAAACGCAGCCATTGCTGTGGATTATCGTGCAAATTTCGGGCGACCTCGGCTGCATTTTTAGAGGAGTTCACTTTTATGAGCACTCTCGCTTTTACCGGATTTTGTAGATTGATCGCAAGACCCAGTAATTGTGCGGCGTCGAGCAGTTCGGGAGTAAAGATCGGATTAAAAACACGTGAGAGATCGGGGGGATCGCGGGAAATCAGTCGTACCGCGCTCTCGCGGTCGAGCGCCTGGAAACGATCAAACAGTTGGCCGGTGATTTTCAGGTCGGGCTTCATCCCAAGTCGCACCAGCACCAACTCATCCACCGCAGTCGGCACTCCAACGGCGAGCGTTGCAGGTCCGACCCTGGCAACTGCAAAGTCCGGCGGCCGTTCCCAAACTGGCAATCCGCTAATGGCGCGCTTTTGGAACGACTTGTCGTCTGCGATTGCATGAATGACCTTCGGAGCGGCACGGCGCGCTTCAACCAGAACGAACTCTCGTGTTTCTCCAGTTTCATTGGTTGTAATTGCACGAGTAATGCGTGCTGCATCCCGAGACAGGTTTAGTCCCGGAGTCGAAGCTGCTGCGCCGATTAATGCCGGCCATAGTTTGGGCTGGTCCTTGCGCCAGCGCCTTGCCAGGTCTGCCCGTTCAAATTGATCGGCGTTGATCGATAAAATCGTGTCGGTTTCCTGTGGCAGCCATTCGCGGCCTCGGGGAGATTGGAAAATAACAAGAAGAGTGATCGCCAGCAGGACCAGCACCGAGAAAATGCTGAAATAAAATTTCCGCAGCTCCTGCTTGTCGATCTGACTTGAGAGCGAGGCCAGCTCTGCTTTGTGCCGCAAATGCCGATCGACTGCCTCACGGCGGCGATGCGCCTCGGTCAACAGATTCGGCGCGTTTGGTGGGGCAACGCCCTGCGCGGCAAGGTGCCGGCCAATGTTCAAATACGCCGGGTTTTTCCGCTCCTCGACTGTCTGATGCTGCGCGCGTGCATTGCGAGCTGCTTCTTGCTGAGCTCGGATGTTATCATTCAATTTTCGGTCTCGGGCTTCAAACTCGCTTCGAGTCCGCGCAATGTTTTTTTCCACCGCAGAAAGTTCCGCTTCTGCGGCTTTCATTTTTTCCGTGGCCAACCGCGCCGCTTCGGCGCTGCCGAGGCGCGCCCGGACCAGTTCTGCCCGCTCTTCCGGAAGCCGCGCCAGCCGAGCGCTGATACTGGCAGATCGCGCATCCAGATCGCCAGGAGCCGGATCAATCGCATGAAGATCGGAGAGTTGTTTCAGGAGATCGCGATCGGTGGCTTCGCTTTCCCGAATACGTCGTTCTACGGCGCCCAATTCGCGCTCGCAGACGTCAACGTTGCTTTTCGTTTGGTTGCGCCTTTGGAGAAGTGGCTTTTTTTCCGCGTCCAGTTTTCCGATCGCCTCAGCTTGTTCGCGCGCATTTTGTTGCCGTTCTTCTTCGATCTTTTTTATTCCTTCTTCGATCCGCGCGATACGAAGTGCGACTTCCTTTTGTTCCTGCTCCAACTTTTTAAGAGCGACAATCTCATTGCGCAGTTCGGGAAAATTGGCCGCCTGGGCAGTGCCCTCGCGCCCCAGGTTGATTTCGCTCTTCTGCAGAAGACGCTTCTCATGACGAAGCGCCATGCGCGTTCGCTGGCGTCGGATTTTCAATCCGATCTCGCGAAAGCCTGTGCGAATGAAACTCACGGGTGAACGCTACCCGAATGCACGCTACGAAAAAGAAATTTCAGCGGCGCGCATTGTCTCATTCTGCCCCTACGACTCAAATAACGAACAGGCCCGAGGGGGGTTACTCTTCCGATTCGGCCAATTTTGCCAACACAGTGAAGTCTTCAAGCGTAGTCGTGTCGCCGGTGACTCGCGCGCCACTGGCAATTTCCTTCAGCAACCGACGCATGATTTTGCCGCTGCGCGTCTTTGGTAGCGCTTCGGCGAAGCGGACTTCGTCTGGTTTTGCGATTGCCCCAATGTGCACGCCAACATGCTCGCGCAGTTCTGCTTTCAGGCCGCCACTGGCATTTACGCTCGCCTTCAGCGTCACAAACGCGACGAGGCCTTGTCCTTTTAGTTCATCCGGCCTGCCAACTACTGCAGCCTCGGCGACCTGTGGGTGACTGACCAGCGCGCTTTCAATTTCTGATGTACCTAGCCTGTGGCCTGCCACGTTGAGGACATCATCGATACGGCCAACGATCCAGAAATAGCCGGCTTCATCGCGTCGCGCGCCATCGCCAGTGAGATAATTGCCTTTGAATTCGCTCCAGTATTGCTGTCGATAACGGGCCTTGTCGCCGTAGATGGTGCGCAACATCGAAGGCCATGGCCGGCGAATGATTAGCTTGCCGCCTATGTTTGGTCCGACTTCCCGCCCTTTCTCATCCACAACAGCTGGGTCCACTCCAAAGAACGGGAGCGTTGCGCTGCCCGGTTTTGTCGGAATTGCGCCAGGCAGAGGGGTGATCAGGATCGCTCCTGTTTCAGTTTGCCACCAGGTATCGACCACGGGACAACGCCCGCCTCCGATATTTTTGTAATACCACATCCACGCCTCTGGATTAATTGGTTCGCCGACCGTGCCGAGCAGGCGGAGCGATGATAGATCGCGTTTCGCGACCCAATGATCACCCCAGCGAATAAATGCGCGGATCGCTGTTGGCGCGGTATAAAGAATGTTGACCCGATATTCTTCGATAATTTTCCAGAACCGATCCGGTTCCGGCCAATTCGGCGCGCCTTCGTACATGACCGTTGTTGCACCGTTGGCGAGCGGACCATAGACGATGTAGCTGTGGCCAGTGACCCAGCCGACATCAGCCGTGCACCAAAAGATATCTTCGTCGCGAATGTCGAAGACGTATTTCGTGGTCGAGTAAACGCCGACCAAATAGCCGCCCGTAGTATGGAGGATGCCTTTTGGTTTGCCAGTGGAACCACTTGTATAGAGAAGATAAAGCGGATGCTCGCTGTCGAGTGGCGTGGGCGGACAGTTCGCATCGACATACTCCAGCTCGCGATGCCACCAGACATCACGGCCTTCTTCCATGTGAATCTCGTTTCCTGCGCGACGGAAAACGATGACGCGTCGAACTGACGTGCCATCACGGAGGGCCTGATCAACATTTTTCTTCAACGGTACAATTGCACCCCGCCGATATGCGCCGTCGGCGGTAATGACCGCGATCGCGCCGCTATCGGCAATTCGATCTCGAATGCTGTCGGCGCTAAATCCGCCGAAGACAACTGAATGCACGGCACCGATCCGCGCGCAGGCGAGCATGGCGATCGTGGCTTCAGGAATATTTGGGAGATAAATGATGACACGATCGCCTTTTTTTATTTTGTTTCGCTTCAGGACGTTCGCGAAGCGGCAAACTTCGCAATGCAGTTGTTGATAAGTAAGAGTGCGCTTGTCGCCGGGTTCGCCTTCCCAGATAATTGCCGCCTTGTTCCGGCGCGGCCCGGTCAGATGCCGATCCAGGCAGTTTTCCGAGATGTTGAGTTTGCCTCCGACGAACCACTTCGCGAAGGGCGCTTTCCATTCGAGCACCGTTTTCCATTTTGAGCGCCACAGCAGTTCACTCGCTTCGCGCGCCCAGAATTTTGCCGGCTGTCGGATTGATTCTCGGTACATCCGCCGATATTGGGCGAGACTTTTGATTCGGGCGTTTTTTGCAAAATCCGTTGGTGGTTTAAAAATACGCTTCTCAACCAGGTGCGACTCGATGTTGTCGTGCATGAGCAGTCCCTAATATGCCCAAGAAATTCTCGGGGCAAGGATCGTGTAAGTTAAAAAGTTGAAAAGTTAAGACGTTGCAGCGGGCGAGGCCTTTGTAACCTTTCAACTTGGTAACTCTTGTAACTCCAACGATGATCGAACCGCCAGATGATGAGTATTTCATGCGCGAAGCGTTGCGACAGGCGCTAAAGGCAGGCAAAGCCGACGAAGTGCCGGTCGGTGCTGTTATCGTTCGCGCGGGCAAAGTTATCGCGCGCGCTCATAATCAGGTGGAGTTGCTCAAGGACGCCACAGCGCATGCGGAAATGCTGGCATTGACGCAAGCTGAAGCAGCGGTGGGCGACTGGCGACTGATCGATTGCGATCTGTACGTGACCAAGGAGCCATGCGCGATGTGCGCAGGCGCGCTCGTTCACACCCGGGTAAGGCGCGTGATTTTTGGCTGCGCAGATCCAGCCGCCGGGGCCGCAGGAAGTGTGATCAACCTTCTCCAAATGCCCACTTTGAATCACCGATGCGATATCGCAGCAGGTGTTTTGCAAGATGAATGCGCGGGGATCCTTCAGAGTTTTTTTCGCGAAAGACGCAATCCCCGCAATAAGATTGACCCCCTTGAGGAGGACTGACGTCGCCAGCGCACATCAGCGAAATCATTAATTATTCCGCTCCATCGTCGTTCAATCGGGGATCAGACGGTGTGTTTCATGCGCCACAAAATCTTGAAAAGGGCGGTCATGGAATCTCTCCACGCACCATGCACCATCTGAAATTTTTTCTGCCGGATTGGAAAGCGTTCTGTTTCGCACAGTCTCTTATTTTTGTCGAGTGCCGGATAAATTTCCGCGTAGCGATCACAGAAAAATGGCAAATTTATGTGCCGATGATGCAGATTGTGGGTTGACTCATCGCCGTGAGGGACTCTAATTTAGGCTCTCTCTCTAGTCCTCTTCGGGGTGTGCATTCGGGGCAGTTTTGAAAGTCGCCGGTAAATCACTCCACCCTGCAGAAATAGCCATTGCTCCAACATGAAAAGAACCCATTCTCCAACGTTGATCGGAATTACTGGAATCGCCGGAGGGCTAATGATTTTGTTTGCCTTTCCTGTGGGAAAAGTTGAACCGGCAATCCCAACCATCAAAGTCCCCGGTCCCTATCCGTATGAAACACCTGTGCGAGTTCCAGCGCCGGCTATTTCCGAATCATCGGTGTTACCCACGCCGGCTCCTTATCCCTATGCCGAATCGGCGTCCTCAATTCCGGCTGCTCAGGAACGCGATTCTCGACCGGAAGGTCCCCGACGCCCGATCACTGCGAAAGCTGTGCGCGAGGCAGCATTCAAATACAATGGAGTGTCGGATTTTTGTGAATTTCTAGCAGTACTGCCTGCCGATGTGAGTGTGTTCGATCCAAAACTCGGGATAACACGCACGCTTGTCAAAGGAGGCCATGTAATACGCGAAAATGTAGCGTGGTTCCGCAAACGCAAGGAAGCGCGCCTGAAATCAAACGACCGAACGGTCGTCTCAGTCGAACAACTCGGCACGCAGAGTTCGGCGAATTGAATCGACTGTAGTTGCAGTCAATCGCGATTTTCATTTCAACTGGTTTTTGCAGCGTCCAAAACTGGATCGCGAACGTAAGTACTCCGATAAGGATTAGAATTGTATTTCTAGTTTCGTCCGTGATTGGTCGTAAGTGCTGCATTTGGCGTGGTGACTTGTCACGTTTTAACGGCTTTGGAATTGCGGTTGCGATTTCGCGGTGTCCGCGAGAATCGTTCAACGATGAAGATGACGATATTTAAGGGCAGCGAGATTGAGGTAGAGAAAGAAATCAACAACTGGCTGGCGGCTGAGCGCATCAACAAAATTCGCCATGTTACGCACGTGAATTACGGCACAATGGTGTACATCACTGTTTGGTGGCATCGCATGGATGCGGGTAAAAATCCGCCGATGGCGCACGGGCTGTCTTAATACATCTGGCAACTATTTCGACGTTACGCGAGTTGCCAGTGGTCCAGGCAAGGTGGAATCAGTTTTAGTTCTGCCTCGCTAGAATTCGAACTCCGCAAAGGCTTTGGCCGGCGATGCGGTTTTTATTCTGTAACCGCGACCCCGTATTGCCGAGTGAGACTGCAGGGTCTTTACGTGGCTGCCTCGCTAGGATTCGAACCTAGAAGATGCGCCTGCGATGAAAATGCTTTATGCGTGTTCGGCTTTGGCCGAATCTCTTCTGATCGAATTCCAGCAAACGCGCTGATCACTTCGCCAGGAATGTATTGAGGCCGGCACGCATCCAGAATTGCGCGCATCTGCTCTGGCGAGTAAATCGAAATTTCACAGCAGCGATCGAGCTTAATTCGTTTCAACTTTTCCGCCGCAGTAATTCCTTCCGGCAAATAGCCGCGGTCGCGCGCAAATCGAAACGCTGAGCAAAGCGCATCCCGCACGTTATTGCGCGTGCGCGGATTCTTGTTGAGGCCTGATAGAATTTCAAAAAGCGTCACCGATTCTATCTGCGCAAGATTTTCGTTCCCGATCGCGTCGCAGAATGGCGAGAGATTGTATTCGAGCGTCTTAACGTACCCCGAATGGAGATTTCGGTCTTCGCGCTTCGATTTAAGAAATTCTTTGATCAATTCGTTCAGACTCGGCGCTCGCCATTTCAATTCACGCCATTGGCGAAACTCCGCCAATTCGCGCGCATCGATTGAAAGCAAATCGCCCCGCTCGTTCCAATACATCATAAGAGATTCTTGCAGCCAGCAGGTCATGCCCTAATGCCGCTAAGGGCTGTTCATGTTCTGCGGCCGCCAGATATCCTTTCGCAGATTCCAGCGGACCTTCCGCAACCAAGGTCTTTGGGAATTGCGCAGGTTTGAGTTTTACGACCGCGACATGCGCGCATCCGCAGCATTGGAGCAGGAGGATGGCGAAGCCGCATCTTGCAAAAACCTGGCACCTGTTTTGGGAACTTGATCGCATGATTTCGTTTTACCTTTCACACTCCCAGTCTTCGAAATTCTTGACGGGCGGCTTCGCTAAAGGTTTGCAACACATCGATGGCGCCGCGGTTCACCATGTCCTCCAATTCGGGTAAAGTCTTATTGGGCGAGCGATAGGTGTTAACAATCATGCGAGCAACTTCGTCTGCACTTTCAATCGTCTTTGTCGGTGAGAGAACACGCATCTCGCTTATCATGGCGTAGAGTCCAACCAGCTTGGAGACGTCAGATATCTCGTGGACAAGGGCATCCGCATATAACTTTGCGGCTTCTTTAATAAAGGCTTTGTACAATTCTTCACGCCGGCTTAGTTTGTGAGTGATCGCCTGAATTCTGGCTTGAGTTCGCTGGGTAAGCCATGTGGCCGCGAACGATGTCACGCCGCCAATGGTCGCTCCGGCAAGCGCGGCAAGAGCCGAAATAGTTGCTGGTTCCATGATTTTCTTTCGTCTTCGTCGCTAAGTTTCATTTCGGTCATTGAACTTCGGTTACAATTTGGGATACGAGACCGACTCGACTGTTTTTCGGCTGTAGCGCTTGCGTGATTTCGGTCCATCGAGCGAAAGCGGTTGAGAGATTAGCGCCGGCATCCTCGCGCTCATCGCTAGCGGCCGCGCGCTCGACTCGCTTCGCAATGGCGTTTCGTAATTCACTCTCGGCATGTTGCGCATCAGGCGGTAGCTGCTGCCATTCAGTCCAGGCAGAATCAGTGGTCAGTGAAGTCGCAAGTTTCAGCATGTGCTCGGCACGTGAAAGAGTGGCTTCCAAATTTCCGAGCGAGCCGCGGTCGCCCGCTTGCGCCTCGCCGATCTCGAAGCCTGTTAGTTCAGCCTGACGCTGCGCCTGCTCGAGCTCCCTCGAAATCTCCGCAACTAACGCTTGGGCTTTCGGCTTCGCTTCCTTCACCGCGGTCTGCGGACTGGCAATAACAAGCAGCTTGGCAAGCTGTAACAGGACTTGTCGCAACGCGCCGCGCAGTCGGTCGATCGTGCGCTCCGGCCAAATGTATCGGAAGACGAAGCCTGTGACGATAAGACCGAAAAGAATTCCAACGACCCGATTGCGGACGTTATCGAGATCGGTATCCGGCGCGTAACCTTGAAAGATGCTATAGAAGAAAGCGAATGCGATCTGCAGCCCAGCATAATTGATCCGTTCGCTTCCAGTCGCGACCCAGCCCGCGATGGCAGCGGCACAAGCAACAAGTACGACGAGCGATGCGATCGTTTCCATGTGTGGGATGAGGAATACGATGGAGAAAAGCGCGAGCGCTCCGCCGATCACGCAACCGACGATTCGTAACGTTCCTTTATAGAGCGTCGCCTCAGTGCTTTCCAAGGCGATGAAGGTGCAGGTTATGAACGCGGTGTGAATTCCCGACCAGTCAATCGCCTCATAAAGAATGTAGCAGAACATCGCGGCGAAAGTGACTTTGAGCGCGAAGTGCACGTGTGCGGGATTCGTGAATGCGTCGGCCACCAAGAGACTTTTCGGTTTCGGTCGATGTGCGGCGGTCTGCAGCGTGTCTGGCAAAAACAACAAGTTCAGCACGACGGTGAGCGCGATGGCGTAGGCCAGCGCCACCCATAGCCACAGAAGTCCACGAACCAATAGTTCCGG
>Ga0209577_10001519_pt1 | contig 22927 bp, 19 predicted proteins | sample GraSoiAngelo_109_FD_185874 | JGI IMG/M metagenome (GOLD analysis project Ga0209577, IMG submission 185874) | Grasslands soil microbial communities from the Angelo Coastal Reserve, California, USA - 14_0903_12_20cm (SPAdes) (version 2) | ecosystem: Environmental > Terrestrial > Soil > Grasslands...
AAGCGCCCATCGACCGCCTCGCCTGCGACGCGGATCGTCGCCAGCGTTCCGAGGAACCACAGCCGCTCGCCCTCTCCGCTCCGGGACCAAGTCGCCACCGAGGTCGCCTCGCCACCCACGCTCGCAGCGTACCTATGGTCAAGCGGCCGGTGGCCAAGCGGCCGGCCGGCGCAGCTTTCATCGCTGATCCGAGCACGGGTATGGTCCGCATACACGACCGTTGCGACTGCTTGGTGGCAGGGCTGAGCAGGCTTGACCCCTATCAGCCGTCAACCCCGAGGAGGGGCAAATGTCTCAGCCACCTGCCGATGTCATCCGCGACGTGTACGCGGCTTTCGAGCGAGGCGATATTCCCGCGATCCTGGCGACGATCGACGAGGACGTCGACTGGCGCGTGCCGCAGAACCTGCCGCACGGGGGTGACTTCTCCGGCCGCGAAGCCGTCGGGCGGTTCTTTCAAGGGATCGGCGAGCACTGGGACGAGCTCCACGTGGACCTGGAGGACGTCGTGGCCGCCGGTGAGCGGGTGATCGTCCTCTGCCGCATCCACGGTCGGCTCCAGGCCACCGGGGAGGAGGCCGGCTACTCGTCGGCGCACTCGTGGATAGTGCGCGACGGCACGCCTGTTCGCTTCACCGAGTTCGTCGACGCCCCGCTGAGCTTGCCCGCGGCTCAGGGCGTCACTAGCTGAATCGCGGTCGGATGGTCCCGCTCGGGATGGGCGGGACCATCCGGCTCGAAATGCCACGGCGCCTCGATCGAGCCAATAGCCGGACCCTTCCGGCTAACGGTTTATCGTGCGTTACGGCGGCGTTTGCCGCCGACCAAGCGGCGGATAACCGAGATGCGGCCATCGTGCCCGCGCACCAAGCCGCGCTTCGCATCGACCGCGCGCGAGAGCCGGCGGCTACGAGGAACGCGCTTCGGCTGATCTGGAGCGCCGGGCGAGTCATGCTCGGGTTGCTCGCCAGGGGCCCCGGCCCGTGGGACCCTCGTGTATTCGCTGCCCGCACGGGCAGCGTGGCGCTCGGCGGTAGCCCTCGCCCGACGGAGGCGCGAATTCGCGCCGTGGGCTGCTCGCTCGAGCTCGCGCAGGCGGGACGCGTTCACAGGCCGACCGCTGTACGCCCTTGCCTTGTACAGGTCGTAGCGCTCCTGGGCGTAGCGGTTCTCGGCGAGCAATTGATCGATCGTCGTCGTCGTCATTGCGCGTCCCCTCGTCGAGCTACCAGTACACAGCCCGCTCGACCCACTCGAGCCAGGCCTCCCGTGCGGCAACGTGGGCGCGGCCTGCGTCGAGCCGCCGCGATGCTTCGGCTTCGGCAGCGGTGCCCTCCGCCGCCCTGCGACTTTCCGTCAGACGGTGCTGCTCATCGCGCGCCTCATCAAGCCGGCGCACCGCGCTCACGTGGGCAGCATCGCTCCCCGGGCCCTCTGCGAACCGCACCTGGCAACCTCCTCGCCCCTCTCTGGTTGGATCGCGCGAGGAGAGAAGGAATGAGACCGTCGGGCGATGAGTGCGTGTCGAGCATAGCTTGCACCCGTCAGCTCCCCCGGCGAGGAGCGACCGCAAGGGCGAGCTAGATCGTGAAGGGCTTCTTCACGACGGGCCCTGCACCGCCCATGGGCGCAGGCCTTCAGCGATCGCCGGCGGGCGTGTCACTCGATCCGCCCGCTATCTCTGCCGATCCGCCCGCTATTTCTGCCGATCCGCCCGCTATTTCTGCCGCCGCGAGCTTCCTGGCGTTCTTCTTGGCCACCTTCCGCAGGCGACGCTCACGGACCGCTTTTTCGCGGTTGAGCTTGGCCATCGTGGTCTTTCTCTTGGAGCTTGAGGCCATGCACTTCCCTCCCTTCCTTGTGGAGTTCGGAGGAGCGGCGGGCTAGAGCAGCTGTACGTTCGCCGCGTTGGGGCCCTTGGGCCCGGTTTCGGCGTCGTAGCTGACCTTCGCGCCCTCGGCGAGCGACTTGAAGCCGCTGCCGGCGATGCCACTGTGGTGCACGAACAGGTCCTTGCTCTGATCGTCGGGTGTGATGAACCCGTAGCCCTTGTCGTCGTTGAACCACTTCACGGTTCCGGTTGCCATTGATTCCCTCCCGGGAGATTGTGTGCGGCGAAACGCGGGAGGTGCTTAAGGCAACAACTACGAACGCGGGCACAAGTTCGCCGAGCAGACGGCTCGGCACGATGGGCACCAGTGTAGCTGGCCACCAACGAGCCGGCCACGAAGGGAACTTGTACCAGCGTAATGCGCGCCGTCGAGCGCCCATCGCCGTGGGCCGGAGAGGAGGTCGCGGTTTGAGCGCTGCATAGCCCGTCCGCGGAGCCTGCTCTGCGCGTTTACAAGCCCTTTAGCTGCGCTGGCTGGACTCCGCGCCCCTCGACCCTCCCAAGGAGCTCAACGAATGAAGCGAACGCTTGTGATCCTCGGGCTGCTCGCCGTGCGGACCTAGAGCCGCGAGTCCAGATGGACCCTCACCGCGTCGCCAGGGGCCCTGCCGATGGCCTTGCGGAGATCGGCCTTGACCGGGAGCTTGTGCGTGCCGTCGCCCAGGGCCATGAACGAACTCCGGAAGGGATGGCCCTCGATCGTCCCACTGACCTTGACGAGCCCACGAGTCCCAAAGAACTCGGCTGACCCAGGCATCACGAGGTAGGTCCAGCCTCCCGGATTAGGGCTCTTCTGCAGGACTGCCGTGAAGTCATGGTCCAACGACCTCCGCTTGTCGCGCGACTCCTTCGTGGTCTGGGTGCGGCTCATCGTGCTCTCTCCTTGTCAGGTGACTACACCGATTGAGACCACCGTCTGCCCGAGAACTCATCGCGCTTGACCACCAAGCGCGTACTCGGTTAGGGTCGCCGCGCGGGAGGCGTCGCCTCGAAAGGAACATCAGCAGTGAGCCGTGAATCCACCTTCGGTCGCGCACACCGTCGTCTTACCGCGAGTGCAGTCGCCATCGGGATCATTGCCGGCGTCTCGGCGTGCGGTGGGAAGTCCGACGCACAACAGGTGCGCGACGTCGTCAACGGCTTCGACAAGACGCTGTTCGAGAACAAGTTCGCGCAGGCGTGCGGCTACCTATCGGACACCCTCGTTAAGAGCGCTTTTCGCACCAGGACCAGGTGCCTGGCACAGATCGAGACGCACAACCCCTCGACTGAAGACGGCACCATCAAGAGCGTCGCCGTGCACGGCAACACGGCGACAGTCGTGGCTCAGGGCACGACCGAAGCCCCCGCGGCTCTCGAGCTGCGGAAACAGGGCGGTGCCTGGAAGATCACCGGTCCGCTGAAGTATTTCTCCGGTTGATGCGGAGCGGCGTACGCTGAGCCCCGGATGGAGGTATCCACGCGCTACGCACGCAGCGGCGATGCGCAGATCGCCTACCAAGTGCTCGGCGAGGGCCCTCTCGACATCGTGGTCGTCCCGTCGTTCTTCTCCAACATCGAGCTCGACTGGGACCTGCCGCCGAGGGCGCGCTTTCTCGAGCAGCTTGCCTCTTTCGCGCGGCTGATCCATTTCGACCGCCGTGGGGCGGGCATGTCCGGCGGGGTTGCCGGGGCGACGCCGCTGGAGGAGCAGATCGATGACGTGCGCGCGGTGATCGAGGCGGCAGGGGCTGAGTACCCGGCTCTGATTTCGGTTGCCGAGGGCTGCGCGCTCGCGGTGCTGTTCGCGGCTTCGAACCCGGACCTTGTTCGGGCACTGGTGCTGATCACGCCGACGCCGCGCGTCGTACGCGGGCCGGGCTACGAGTGGGCGCAGACTGTCGAGGAGCGCAATGCGATTGTGCAGGCGGTCGTTGAACATTGGGGCAGCAGCTCGCCCGAACAGCCGTGGGGCGCCTTCGCCGGCCAAGACGAGCACCACCGACTTCTCCTCGCACGCCATCGGCGCCTGTCGATGACTCCCGATGCCGCCGCTGCGGCACTGGTCATGGTCGGGGAGCTCGACGTGCGTGACGCGCTTCCCAGCGTGCAGTGTCCGACGCTGGTGCTTCGCCGAGCAAACGACACCTTCGTCGACGAGCGCCACTCGCGCTACGCCGCAGCTCATATCCCAAACGCGCAGTACGTCGAGGTTCCGACGGGCGGCCGGGCTGCGCATGAGATCGAGCAGTTCCTGACAGGCGTGCGACGACCTGTCGTCAGCGACCGCGTGCTCGCGACCGTGGTCTTCACGGACATCGTGGATTCGACCAAGCGCGCTGCTGAGCTGGGCGATGGCCGCTGGCGCGCACTGCTCGAACGGCACGATGAGCTCGTGCGCGAGGAGGTGGGGCGACACCGAGGTCGCCTCGTGAAGTCCCTCGGCGATGGCATGCTCGCCACGTTTGACGGCCCAAGCCGCGCGATTAGCGGCGCGATCGCAATCCGCGACGGTGCCCGGAGGCTCGACCTGGAGGTTCGCGCGGGTCTGCACACGGGCGAATGCGAGCTGCTTCCCGATGACGACGTCGGCGGTATTGCCGTCCACATCGGCGCGCGTATAAGCGGCCTTGCCGCACCAGGCGAAGTTCTCGTCAGCAGCACCGTCCGCGACCTCATCGTCGGCTCTAGCCAGACACTGAGCGACCGCGGGGAACACGAGCTCAAGGGCGTGCCCGGACCGTGGCGGATCTTCGCGGTCCAGACGTAACACACCCTGCCCGGGTCCTCGGCGGAAGTTGACTGGCCATTTCGGCAGATATAAGGTCGGCACACGAACCCTTGCGCCTTGGCGCGATGGTGCCAAAGGAGGGACGCGGGGAACACGCACAGGAGGCCACCACGCGCGCAATCCGCGTCCCGCGATGCAGCAGGTTCATCACGATGACGAGCGGCGCCGTCATACCTGTTCTCCTCGCAGCCCTCGCGCTCGCGTCGCCGGCGGCGGCCAACCAGATCAAGGTCAACACGCCCTTCGACGAGGTCGACCCCAACGACGGATCCTGCTCGCTCCGGGAGGCGGTGACCGCAGCCAACTCGAACTTTGCGTCCGGGGTGGTCGCAGGGGAGTGCGCGGCCGGGGCCTCGTCGGGCATCGACGTGATTGTGCTGCCCGCCGGCCCCTACGTCCTCCAGCGCACCGGCGCGGGCGAGAACACGAACGCCACGGGCGACCTCGACCTCACGAGCGACATCGACATCATCGGGGCCGGCGCGCGCACCACCACCATCGACGCCAACCACATCGACCGTGTCTTCGACGTGCCCGGTCCCGCGCCTGTGACCGTCGTGCTGGCAGGCATCACGATCCAGGGTGGGCGCGGGGTGACTCCCAGCACTCCCGGAGATCCGGGCGCGACTGGAGGCGCGATCCGCAACAGGGAGACCCTGACGGTTGCAGCGAGCACGCTGCGCGACAACGGCGCCGGCACCGGCGCCGGGGGCACCTCAGGTCCTGGCGGCGGCACCGGTGGGGCCGGTGGGGCCGGCGGCGCGATCGTGAACGAGGGCAGCGGCATCCTGACCGTCCGCGGCAGCACCTTGACCGCCAACTTCGCCGGCAACGGGGCTGACGGCGGCAACGCAACCGACCCAAGTGGTGGCGGCGGTGCGGGCGGAAGCGGCGGCTCGGGAGGTGCGATCTCGAGCGTCGGCACGTTGATCCTGACCAATGACACGCTGACCGGCAACTTCGCGGGGACCGGAGGAAAAGGCGGAGCTGAGGGCGGCAATCTTGGCTTCCCCGGAAGAGGCGGCGTCGGAGGATCCGGCGGCGGCATCTCGATCACCGCCGGAAGCGCCTCTCTCACCAACGTCACGCTGGCGTCGAACGACGTTGGCAGCGCTGGTCAGAACGCCGGCGGTGGGTCACCGCCCCCCGACGGAACCGGCGGCGGGTTCAAGACGGCCGCGGGAGGCTCACTGACGAACACGGTCGCGGCGACGAACGTCCCCACCAACTGTGCCGCAACCGGCCCGGCGATCAGCGACGGTGGGCACAACATCAGCTTCAGCGATACGAGCTGCCCGGGCGCGAACGCCGATCCGCGCCTCGGCGCACTCCAGAACAACGGCGGTCAGACCGACACGCTCGCGCTGGGCGGCGGCAGCGCCGCGGTGGACCTCGTGCCTGCGGGCGGCGCGTGCCCCGCCGCCGATCAGCGCGCCGTCCTGCGCCCGGCGGGCCCCGCATGCGACGCGGGCGCCTACGAGCAGCGGCCCGCGACCGCCAGGCTGAGCGCGACGACGCTCCCATTCGGAAGACTGCGCATCGGATTGACGAGCGCGCCGAGGACCATCACCCTCACGAACGTCGGGGATCTGGCCCTTTCACCGACCGCGGCGACACTGGGCGGCACCAACCCAGCCGACTTCGCGAAGGCGGGCGACACCTGCACCGGCGCTTTCCTGGCCCTGGGCGCGAGCTGTTCGATCGGCGTCCGCTTCAAGCCGATCGCCGCGGGCCTCCTAACAGCGGCGCTCCGGATCGCGGACAACGCACCCGGCAGTCCGCAGCAGGTGGCGCTCAGGGGCACGGGGATCCCGAAGTTCGCCGGCGTCGCGATCACCGGCGGCGACGTGCACCTCAAGAAGGGGAAGGTGCGCATCGGGCTGAGCTGTCCCCGCAAGACGGCCGGGGCGTGCGCCGGCACGCTCACCCTCAAGTCGGCCAAGGCGGTGTCCACCGGCAAGCACGGCAGCCCTCATGTGCTGACGCTCGGCAGCGCTCGGTTCACGATCTCTCCTGGCAAGGTGTCAAACGTGACCGTGAAGATCTCGCAAGCCGGCCGCAAGCTGGTGCATCACAACGGCCACCTCGCGGCGATCGCGACGGCGGTCACCCATGACGGCTTCGGCACCCGGAAGATCACAAGCGCGCGCCTGGAGCTGCTCCCGGGCTAAGAAGATGAGCCATCGGACTCGAGCTCTGATGGCGCGCCCCGCACACGACGTCCGTCAGGTCATCCCTGTCGGCCACCGAGGATCAGACCGGCAAGCAGCGCTCCGGTTCCGCCGCCGAGCGGCGTCGCCGCCACGCGGCTGCGCCCCCACGCGCGATCCAGCTTCATCTCCGCCGTCGGGCGAAACCCGGTCTTCGCCAACGCCCGGTGCGAGGGTCGGTTCCAGTGCTCGACCTTGGTCACCAGCGCTTGCACCCCATCAGCCTCGAGCCGATCCGCGAGCGCGCACCACGCTCCCGGTGCGATTCCCCTGCCGCGCATCGCAGGAGCGGTCAGTGAGTCCTCAACGCAGACGACCGAGTCGGGCAGATCGATCCAGCGCCCTTTCGCAGCTGCGACCGGGGCTCGCGTGCGGAAGACCCAGCAAACGAAGCCAACCCCGCTGCGGCCGTCCACGATCCAGAGCTGATGCCCCTCCGAACGCAGGCGCCGCATGACCGGAACGCTCGTTGTCTCGGGCAGCGCCTCGATCTGAGCAAGATCGGCGTCCTCGGCCAGACGTAACCGGAGGTCCTGCGGGAGCGCAAGCCGTGGTCTGGCGACCCGTAGGTCGAGCTCGTACCAGGTGTGCTGCTCGTGGGCGTGGAGCCGCCGTACGAGCCGTCGAGCGGCCCTCGCGACGGCCCGGCGTGCGCCATGGCGGCGGATAGCGATGACGGCTCGCTCGCAGAATCGTGACCCCGCGCGGAGCACCATCGACCGATCGTAGGCGCAGACCTTGAAAGCGCGTTAAGCGCCCGTTACGGGCTGAGCGCTCAGCTCAGAAATGCATAGATGCCCTCCGCGCGGTGCCGGCGCATGGCCCGGAGGTCGTCGGGTGCTGTCACGTTCCCCGCACCCATCGTCTTGTTCACGTCGAGGACGATGGGCGTCGAGCCGTACATCACGTAGTCGATCTTGCCGTAGTCGAGCTTCAGCCGGCGGCGAACTTCGAACACCTCCGGCGGCGGCGTGACCTGCTCGTAGCCGACCTGCGAGGCCACGCCGACCACATGATGCTCCGCTGATACGCGCACGCACGTGTACCTATCCCCGAGGAAGTCGAGGAGCCGCACGTGGTAGAGGCCGTTGTCGCGCTCCGGCACGAACCTCTCGACGATGAACTCCGGGGAGTCGAAGAAGCAGCCGGGCACGTGGGCGATGCGCTCGTAGACGGGGTACTCGGCGGGTGCGCCAAAGGGTGTCGCGATCCCCCGTGACTCCCCGACCATCCGCTCCGGCACCCCGGCGTAGTTCAGATCCGACTTCACGATGACGGGCCCGGCATAGTCGCTGTCCCGCGTCACGCGCAGCGTGCTGAAGCTCGACTTTCGGATGTCGCTCACCCTGGCGTTGATCGCAACCGGATAGCGCCGGGCGAACTCCAGGTACTCGTCCGGGACGACCGAGGTGTCGACGTGGACGACGACGACGTCCGCCGGCACCAACTCCTCGACGCCGAACAGGTGCACAACCTCGAGCCCATCCGCGCGCCAGAACTCGCTGAGGTAGTGGATGGCATAGAGGGGGAGCCGCTGCTCGCGCTGGCGTTCGTGGAAGAGGATGGCGATGCGTTTCTCGCGCACGGTCCCAATTCTGCGCCATCCATCTGGATACGCTGCGCGAATCTGGCTGGTATCGGTCCCAACAGCGGTGTCGTTCTGCGGGGCCGTTGTTGGCGCCGCGCTCGCCCGGGCGCTCACCGACCTGTCGCCGCCGTTCGCCCTCGTCGTCGGCGGTGTCGCCGGGTGGCTCCTCTCGTCCCTGGTTCTGGGAGCGGCAGCCGAGCGCCTCGATCGGCGTCTCCACCGGATGGGAGGGGGCCCGTCGTTCCGGCGTCGCCGTCGCTGACCCGAATCGCCCGACCGACTCGTCGCTGGACATTGCGAGCAAGTCGCGCTGTAATGCCTGGTTCACAGCGGGACTACGTCCGTCCGCGGGGCGCAGGCGTGGGACCGGATAGGAGATGTGGTCATGGCATCGGACCGCGACAGGGCGCTGTTCGAGCACTACCGGACCGAGGTCGAGGCGATGCTCGCCGTGGGGCGACCGCTCGCTGCAGTCGAGCGGATGCTGGAGCGCGCTCCCCTCGACCCAGACGAGCGCTCGGGGCTCTGGCTGCTCGGGTGGGCGCTTCACGAGATTGTCGGACCAGCGGAGCCCGTCGAGCTCAAGGTCGTAAACGACGGCCTCCCGGATCGGTCGGTGCACAGATGAGCCGGCCGTTGTCGCCAGCCAGCCCGGCCGCGAGGGAGCGTGCTTGGCAGCGGAGCGAAGGGGCGAAGCGCGCGCTTCGCGGGCGCTCGACGGGCCGTTCGGCGGAAGGCGAGGCGTTCGCTAGCCCGCTCAGGTACGACGAGAGCGGGTTTCCGATCAAGAAGCGTCCATCGAGCTTCGCGGAGCGAGTGCGGCGGCTGATCGTCAGCTAACGCCAACTGGCCGTTTCTTACGGCCTTCATACGCGCGCCTGAGTCCGGCCTTAGTCCAGCCCGGTTAGCTGTACCGAACCCGGAGAAAGGAGGCACGATGCAAGCCCCCAGATCGGTTCTGGCGGTGACCGCTACGGCGGCCCTGCTCGCCGGCGGCGGCTCGGCCATCGCGGCGTCCCAAAGTGGGTCGAACGGTGCGGCATCGCATAGCGCGACGAGTACGACGAGTACGACGAACAGCAGCACCAGCTCGTCGAAGTCGAGCACGCGAGCCGCCCCGGCGCACCACTGTCCGCATCAGCGGGCGAGCAGCTAGGTCCTCGACGGGCGGCGTCCGGGCCATGGCCGGGCGTCGTCCGGCGGGGACGGCTCACTGTCCGTCGAAGTCAGGTACCGCTGGGCCGGCGCCTCACCCGAACAGTCGAGCGAACTGCGCCGCCTTCCGGCGGTCCCCTTTGACGCGCAGCCGGCGCCTCAGCACGGCACCGAGTCGGCTCCGGTTGCCCTTCGCGAGCTCGACCCACGTCTCGGCGTCGCTGCGGATGCGAACGTCGGGCGACTGGCCCTCGTGCTCGCGCGTGACGACGCAGCTGCCGTCCGCCACGTCCACCCACCAGGTGCCGCCGCCCTCGCCCGCGAGGTCGATCCGGTAGAGAGCACGGAGCCCGTCGGCGCGGTCTCGGCGGAAGGACAGCGGCATCGCCTGGAACAGGAGCTCGGGCGTGACGTTCGCCGACTCCCGCAGGAAGATCCGCATGTCCGGGCGGCCCCGCCCGCGCCCAGCCGCGGGGGCCTCCACACCCGTGCGCATGCCGCGCAGCGCCGGGATGACCTCCTCGCCGAACAACTCGATCGAGCGCAGCACGTCCGCGTGGGGCACGCCACCCGCCTGGACCGCGCACAGCACGTGGTCGATCCCGTGGCTGGCCAAGCCGCGGAGCTGCTCGATCGCGTGCTCGGCGTCGCCCGCCACGACCATGCCGGCCGCCTCCAGGCCCTCGAGGGAGGGCGTCCCGCCCGTAAGGGCGCGCAGCGTCCCGAGCTCCTCGCGGTAGTAGCGGTAAGCCTCCCCGCCCTTCTCGAGTACAGGCGCGGTCAGACGCAGGAGCTGCTCGTAGAACCAGCGGATGTTGGTCCCGGCGACCTCGCGGGCGCGCTCGTGATCGTCGAGCACGACCGCCCCGACAGTCATGCCGAAACCCAGATCCGCCGGATCCTTCCCGAGCTCGTGGCAGCGGTCCACGAAGTGCTGGCGATCCTCCGAGATCATGAACAGGGGCTTGAACGGGCCGGCGAGGACGCCGAGCCCCTGCTCGGCGGCCATCGGGAACGTCTCGGGGCTGACCGCCGCGGTCCACAGCGGAGGGTGAGGGGTCTGGAGCGGCTTCGGCACCACGTCGATCTCCGGGAAGCTCCAGAACTGCCCGTCGAACGAGAACGGCTCGTCCGCCCACGCGCGGCGAAGGATCTCGAGGCCCTCGTCCACGCGCGCTCGGCTCTCGGACATCTTGCCCCCGAAGACCTCGTACTCGAGCGGGGAGACTCCCCTACCGACGCCCACGTCCATGCGCCCGCCGGACATGATGTCCAGCGCGGCGATCCGCTCGGCCACTCGCACGGGGTGGTTGAAGGGCAGGAGCACGACACCGTGTCCGATCCGCAGCCGCTCGGTGCGCTGGCTGATCGCGCCGAACAGCACCTCCGGCGCAGGGCAGTGCGAGTACTCGCGGAAGAAGTGGTGCTCCACGAGCCACACGCCGTCGAAGCCGGCGCTATCCGCCAGCGCGATCTCGTCGAGCGAGTGGTCGTACACCTCGCGCTCGGTGAGCCCGGTGAACCGCGGGACCGCGAGCTCATAGAACAGGTCGAACCTCATGTCACTGCCTCCCCCTGCATCGCGGGCGCCGGGCCGCCGGCGCCCTCACTGAGCATCGTGCCGAAGCGCCGGAGCGCCGTGCTGCAGTCGCAGCTCGCGCGCCAGCCGAGCTCACGCTCCGCGCGCGACGAGTCCACGACGATCGGATAACGCAGCATGTCGACCCAGGCCGGGTGCGCCCCGCCGGGCAAGCGCGCCGCCAGCCGCACCACCCGGCGCGGCAGCCGCACCGCGCGAGCCCGGAGCAGCGGGCCCACCTCCGAGACTCGCACCGGGTCCGGTGCGCCGACGTTGAAAGCGCCCGAGGCCCGCGCGTGCACCGCGCGGACGAAGGCGTCGACGAGGTCCTCGAGCCAGACGAACTGGATCGGCGGGTCGAAGCCGGACAGCGAGAGCCAGACGCGCCCGCCGAGCATCACGGGCGCCCCTGGGCCGAGCGTGCTCACCGGGCGCATGCGCACCACGCGCACTTCGGGCTCCCGGGATTCGAGCTCGTCCAGCAGGCGCTCCACCTCCACCTTCGTCTGCGGGTAGTAGAAGGGCGGCTCGGGGCGGAGCGGGCTGTCCTCGGTGAGCGGGACGGCGTTGTCGGGCGCAGAGCCGTAGGCGGCGGCGGAGCTCGCGTGGACGATCGCCCGAGCGCCCGCCCCCAGCGCGGCCTCGAAGGCGTTGCGGCTCCCGTGCACGTTCACGCTCCAGGCGTCCCGGCCGCGCCCGAGCACCCGCGCCGCGAGGTGGACGAGCACGTCCGAGCCCGCGAGGTCCCCAGGCCGGAGCTCGCGCACGTCCCGGCGGAGCGGCTCGACGCTCGCGGCCGCCGGCGGCGGGCGCAGGTCGATAGCGAGGACAGAGTCCACCCGCTCGTCGCGCGCGAGCGCCTCGACGATCGGGCGCCCGAGGCAGCCCGCCGCCCCTGTGACCGCGACCCTCATCGGCGCCTCCGCTTGACCGTCTCCTCCGCAAAGGGCTCCGAGCGTGCTCTGATCGCGTCGTCGAGCAGCTCGCGGAAGAGGGTGGCGATGATTCGCTGGGCGAGCGAGCGCAGGTGCTCGAAGCGGGCGAGCACGTCACCGGCCACCGGCTGGCCGGCGGCGATCGACTTCCGCTCGGAGGCGAATACCTCCCACCCGAGCGCGGCGATCGCGTCGGCCACCTCGGTCAGGCGCGCCCTCACCACCTCCGCACCCTCCGCCATCGTCTCCCGCGGCACGCCCCACTCCACGAGACGCGCCGCGAGCTCCTCGATCGGCCGCTCCCCGTCGCGGCCCCCGAAGACCGCGCTGTCGAGCGCCAGCCAGGCGGAGATGTCCTCGCCCGCTTCCTCCCGTCCGAGCAGATCTCCGACCAGGCTCAGCGGAAGCCCCTGCGACTGAAGCGCCCGAATCCGCTCGAGCCGCAGCAGGTGCTCCTCGGAGTAGTAGGCCACGCGGCCCTCACGCTCAGGCGGCGGGATCAGGCCCTCCCGCTGGTAGAAGCGGATCGTGCCACTGGGCAGGCCGGACCGCTGGGCCAGCTCGTCGATCCGGAAGCGCTCGGCCTGCGCGGGCGTACTCACGCCGAGGCCCCCACGGTCGCGGGTGACGGCTCGGCATTGGTCAGGTGACGCTCGACCACCACCTCGCCTCCGCGCGACGGCACGAGCGTCACGCCGAGCACGTCGAAGCGCTCCGGCTCGGGGCGGGAGGCGCGGAGCTCCACAAGTCGCAGGATCGTCGGGATCATGACCTGCATCTCGAGCGTGGCCAGTCCCACGCCGAGGCAGCGCCGCACGCCGCCGCCGAACGGGATCCAGGAGTAGTGGTCCGGCGCATCGTCGCCCAGGAAGCGCTCCGGGCGGAAGGCGTGGGGGTCGGGGTAGAGCTCGGGGGAGTGGTGCATCAGATAGATGCCGAGGGCCACCACCGTTCGAGCCGGGATCCGGTAGCCCTTGATCTCCATGTCCTCGGTCAGGAATCGAGCCACGTGCGCCGCCACGGGCCGGCTGCGCAGGGTCTCCTTGATCACTGCGTCGAGGTACTCCGAGCCGCCCTCGGCGCTCTCGTCGAGCAGCCCGCGCACGACGTCCGGGTGGCGGAGGATCCGCTCGAAGGCCCAGGCGAGTGCGCTCGCAGTGGTCTCGTGGCCGGCCAGGAGCATCGTGACGAGCTGGTCGCGCAGCTCGACGTCGGAGAGTCCGCGTCCCTCGTCGTCGCTGGCACCCAGGAGGAGTGAGAGAACGTCGTCGCGCTCGCCCTCTTCCGCGGCCAACTCCTTCCGCCGTCGCTCGATCTCCGCGTACAAGAGCTCGTCGATCCGAGCGCGCAGCCGCAGGTACCTGCCCCAGGGGCTCCACCGACCGAGGTCCTTGCGTAGGGAGGGGACCACGAACGACGGTGCCTGCGCCAGCGAGACGTGGAAGAGACCGGGGAGCAGGCGGCGCAGCTCGGGGGCGCGCTCCGGGTCCATGCCAAAGACGATCCGCATGATCACGTCCAGCGTGATCGCCTCGGTGATCGGCCTCAGCTGGAAGGGCTCGCCGACCGGCCACCGGCGCACCTCCCTCTCGGTCACCTCCGCGATCACCGTCGCCCAGCGCTTCAGCCGCTCCCCGTGCAGCGGTCGGAGCAGGAGCTTTCGCATCCGCAGGTGCTCGTCCTCGTCCAGCAGGAACAAGGAGTGCCGGCCCCCCGTCGGCTCCATGAGCGTGTAGGCGTCGCCGGCGTGTAGGACCTTCGGGTCGCCCTTGAAGATTTCCCGCACGACCCCCGGATCCGCGACGTAGACCATGTCGCCCGCGAGGAGTAGGCGGAGCGTGAACGGGTCGCCATAGCGGCGTGCGCAATGGTCGAATACCTGGGTCGGCCGGGTGAGCCACAGGTAGGTCTGAAGTGCGCGCGGCGCGCGCGGTCCCGGCGGCAGCGTGCTGGCGACCGTGGTAGTGCCCACTACGTAGTAAATACTATCTGTTTGGCGGGCGAAGCCTCTTGACGTTGAGCGTCGCGAGGCGTTGGAGCAGCGCGTGATCCGCCGTGAACATCGTGTCGGAGACCTCCGCCACCTCGACGATCGTGTCCTTGACCCGCACAAGCAGCTCATAGCCCTGGTACGAAACGTTCGAGGTCTTCAGCGCAACCACCTGGTCGCCGAGGCGGGGCGGTCCCGGACCGGTCGAAGGCCTCAGCGCGTCGTTGGAGGTGGGGCAGCCGGCTGCAGCCGCGCCCAGCCGGTCGAGATACGCCTTCGCGGCACCGGGATGAAAGGCGACGACCTGATCCAGGACCTCACGGGTGCTCGCCCCGGTATTCGTCTGCAGGAACACGTGCTCTTCGCTCCTCGCGGCCAGGCCCTCGGCGGGCACGCGTGCCCCAGGCCCCTTGGCCTTGGGAGTGCACTGCTGCAGCCCGCCGACGAGCAGGTCGTCGAAAGCGGCGGTGTCGTCGACCCACGCACCCGACGGCAGGTCGGTGCGCGTGACCAGGGCCCTGTTGAGCTGGGCCATGGCCGGCGCCCTCCCGGTGCGGGGGCTGGAAGGACTTTTGCCCTTCTTCGAGTCACCCCCGCCCGACAGCGCGATCAGGACGACGGCGACGAGCACGACCACGGCGGCCACCAGCGGCACGAGGCGGCGCCGCCGTCGGGACCGCATGACCGATCGCGGATCCGGCGCCTGCATCGACGCCGATCCTAAGCCCGGCCCTGGACTGAGTGCCACGGCCGGCACCGCCCGGCCTGTACCGTTCCGGGAGCTGTGACCGAGCAGGGGGGCGAGCCGCGCGCGAGCAGCGCGGTCGATGGGCTGCCTCGGCGGGAGTTCCTCAAGCGGGGCGCGATCGCCGGGGGCGCGTTCGGTGGAGCGTGGGCACTGCCCGCGCTGATCCGCGACGCGTACGGCGACCCGATCCCGATTCCGCACGCGGCGCGCAGCGTGGAGGGCGGGCTGGCCGCGTTCGCCGCGCGCTGGCAGGTGGCCGGTCCGGCCGTGAAGCTCACGCGCTTCGGCGACTTCCTCTCCGACAAGACGTTCAACTGCCGCGTGGCAGGCACGCCGCGCTCTTACGTGCTCAAGCTCGGGACCGTCGGCGCGACGCTCAACCCGGGGATCGACCCCCAGCGCCACGCCGACATGGTGATGCCCGAGGCTGACTGGCTCGGCGTCCTCTACGGCGACTACAGCGGGTTTGCCGCGCTCATGTACGGCGAGTGCTTCCCGCCGCGCAGTGGCGCGAACAGCGTCGCGCTGCTCGGCATCGTGATGTACGCGTTCTCGTTCATTCCGGCGGGCGCCAATCCGGATCCGAAGCTGCTGGTGGAGGTGCTACAGGGGCTGGCGAAGAACGGCCTCCCCAGCTGCAAGGGCGAGCCGCAGGCCTTCGAGACACCGCAGCCGGAGCAGACCCTCGCCAGCGTCGCGCGACCGCCCGCATCGGCCCCGCCCGTCACCCGCCTCCTCGCAGAGTTCGTCGCGGGGATCCGGTACGAGGACATCCCGAAGGGCGCTGTTGCGTCGGCGAAGGAGCAGCTCAAGAGCATCATCGGCGTGATCTACGCCGGCTCCCGGATGCCGCCGGGGCGGAAGTTCGCGCGTGCCGTGCGGGCGTTCGGCGATCGCCACGAGGCGACCGTCCTCGGGCGGGGCCACTTCCGCACCTCGGCGCGCCACGCGGCGCTCCTGAACTCGGTCTACGCCCAGGTCCTGGAGTGGGAGGACTGGACGTTCGAGGCGCACTCCGGCGCGAGCGTCGTGCCCACGGCGCTGGCCGCCGGCGAGCTGGCCGGCGCGTCGGGGAAGGAGCTCGTGGCGGCGATCGTGGCGGGCAACGAGATCCTCGCCCGCAGCGGCGACGTCCTCACCGACGTGATCCACGCCGGCAACGCCTTGGCGACGCACCAGATCGAGACCCCGCTCGTCGCGGGCAAGCTGCTCGGGCTGGGGCGCGCCCAGCTCCAGGACGCGGTCGGGATCTGCTGCACCCAGCCGCAGGTCACCTCGATCCCCGCCTGGACCGCCGACGCCAAGGGGCTTCTCACGGGCTGGCCGGTGATGAGCGGAGTCGAGGCGGCCCTCTACGCGCGCGCGGGAATCACGGGCCGGCGCGACATCCTCGAGAACCCCGTCGGCTACTGCTACCGAGTGGCCGACATCCCCTCGCCCACGCGGCTCGCGGAGCTGGTGGACGGCCTCGGGAAGACGTGGCGCTTCGACGAGAAGTACGACGAGCTGTTCACCAAGCGCTTCCCCACCGACGGCTTCCAGCTCACCTCGGTCCAGGCGATTCTCGACATCGTCAACCGCCAGGCCAAGAAGGTGTGGGACGGGGCGCCGCGATCGCGGCTGCCCAAGCTCGTGAAGCGCGTGCAGGTGCGGATCCCGTGGGTGATGGCGGCCTCGGCGACGATGTTCTCCAAGGGCAGCAAGGACATCTACGCCCGGATCCGCCGGGAACCGGACTGGACGTACATCGCGCTCCTGTTCGACGGCAAGTATCCGATCGCCGCGTCGCTGGTCAACCGCCGGTTGACCTTCCGCGAGTACTCGCACGCGGCCATCTTCAACCCGGCGGTTCAGGCGATGATCGACAAGATCGAGCTGGTGCCCGACATCACAATGGGTGTGTTCGGCGCCGAGGCCACGGTCGAGCTGGTGGACGGCCGCAGCTTCACGAGCCGGCAGAGCTGCATCGCGAACTTCCCGGTGGAGGAGAAGCTCTACATCGGGGCGGGCGGGATACTGTCCCGCCGCCAGATCCGCGCGATCGTGCGTGCGATCGACAGGATCGAGACGTTCGGCAACGTGCGCGACTTCATGCGTGTGGCGAGCGGCGGGAGGCGCGGCTAGTGCTGTAGCGGCCGTACGGCCGCTACTCCGACGTGCTTGAGTCCCGAGTCAGGGGTTTTGCGGCTTGTACTCGACCGAGACCTTGGCGAAGGTGAGCGTCAGGCTCTCTTCCGGCTTGGAACCGCCGCCGCCGGTCGACGACGATTGGATGGACGAGATGACCACCTCGTTCATCTTGATCTTGATGAACTCGGTCTGGCTTCCGCCGGCCTTCCTCATCGATATCGACACCGCTGGGAAGTGCTTGCCGGTCGCGCAGGCCTTGAAGAGCTTCGCTGAGGCCTTGTCCTCCTTCTTCGTGATCGTGAACTCCTTGATCTTCACCTTGCCGCTCTTGGTGATCGTCCGGTCGAAGCCCGACGCCAGAAGGTCAAAGCTGAGCGCGTTCGGGCCGGTGCCCAGCACCACGTGACCGATCGGTGCGGAGGTGACCTTGACGGTCGGGTTCACGACGGTGAACCCTGAGCCCACCGAGCCCTGGGGACCCCGCGGTCCCTGGGGTCCCTGGGGACCCTGGGGACCCTGCGGCCCCGTGGAGTTCCAGCTGAAGGCCACCTCCGAGTTGTTGCACGACTGGCTAGCCGAGGGATCGATGACGCGCATGTTCGGCCCGGGTCCTATGGGCACCGTCTGGCCGGGATCGGACACCTGGTAACACGCGTGGATCACGCCCGAGCTGTCGGGCACGCTCGCCACCGCAAGCGCGACTCCGCCCCCGGCAGCTACGGCCAAAAGCACCAGCGCCGCGCGTGCGGGCCGGCCAAGTCTTTCCCAGAACCGCACCAGGGCGGATCGTAGCTCTGGACTCGCGCGCGCGCAACCAACCACAGCCGCACGCGCCGCTGGGGCGGCTTTCCTAGCCCGCCATCGAGGCGCGCCTGGGGATCCCGGCGCGGATCTCCTCGTCCCTGAGGGCGAGGATTTCGAGCTCATTCGCCCGCACCAGAGCCGCGAGCTTGGCCACGACCTCGGAGTCGAACTGGCTGCCCGCATTGCGCTCGAGCTCGGCGAGTGCGCTGTGGCTGTCCATGCCGAGGCTGTAGGGGCGATCCGAGGTCATCGCCTCGAACGAGTCGCCGACGAAGATGATCCTGGCCTCGAGTGGAATGTCGTCGCCGGCGAGACGATCCGGGTACCCGGTGCCGTCGACGCGCTCGTGGTGCCAGCGCACCCAGCGGGACTCATCCCGCAGGCCTGCGTGGGCCAGCATCAGGCCGCCGAGAGGGGAGTGCCTCTGCACGACCTCGAACTCGGCCTCGGTCAGGGCGCCGGGCTTGTTGAGGATGTCGCTGGGCACCCCGACCTTTCCAACGTCGTGCAGGAGCGCGGCCCGGCGGAGCTTCAGGAGCCCCTCCGGCGACATCCCGAAGGCCCGGCCGATCGCCATCGCGTACTTGGCGACCGTCTGGGAGTGGTCGCGCATGTGGAGATGGCGGGCGTCGATCATCTCCACGAGCCCGTAGAGGTGCGACAGCGAGGTCGAGAGGTCGTCGCCCAGGTCTGCGGCGGCCTCGGTGGCCACCGCGCACATGTCCTTGCCGTTCCGCTTGCACCAGTACATGGCCGCGTCGGCCTTCCGGTGGAGCTCGTCGTGCTCGGTCGCGTCCTCGGGGCACGACGCGACGCCCGCGCTCACGGTGATCCGCCGCTGGGCGAGGATGGGCTCGCGGCCGATCGCGTTGCGGATGCGCTCCGCGATGAGCAGCGCGTCGAGCTGCTCGGTCTGCGGGAGAAGGAGGGCGAACTCCTCGCCGCCGATCCTGGCGACGCTGTCCATGGGCCGGATCAGCTTCTCCATGACCGCGCCGACCTTGCGGAGCGCGTCGTCGCCCACGATGTGGCCGCAGGTGTCGTTCACGTCCTTGAAGTTGTCGATGTCGAACAGGACGATCGACACGGGCGTGCTGTACCGGGTCGCCCGGTGGATCTCCTTGTCGATGGTCTCGTGGAAGAAGCGTCGGTTGTACAGGCCGGTGAGCGGATCCCGGATCGCCTGCTCCAGCTTCTCGCGGTAGTCGCGCGCGTTCTGGATCGCCACCGCCAGCTCGCCGGCGAGGAGGCCCAGGAGCTCCAGCTCGTCGTCGGTGTAGACGTCGTCGGCCCGGCGGAGCAGGGTGACCACGCCCAGCGTGACGCCGCGGGCGGTCAGCGGCAGGGTCAGGATCTGGCGTCCTCCGCGGACGTCCACGTTGAACGCGGCCGGGGCGGCCAGCGACCGGTCGGCCCAGGCGTGCTCGGTGTACCAGTCGCCGCTGGCCGCGCGGAGGGTCGACGCACTCCCCTCGCGCGTGTGGACGGCGGAGCTCGATGCGCGCGCGGCCGACCGCAGCACGTCGAGCGCGCGCTCGACGATCGGGGTCTCCTCGAGCGTCTGGGTCATCGTCGTGGCGAGCCCGGTGAGCGCCTCGAGCTGCTCGTTGCGCCTGACGGCCTCCTCGCGCAGGCGGCGCTCGCGAGCCACGGCCAGGCGGTTGTCGATCAGGAGGTACGCCTGCCGCCCGAAGGCGATCACGAGCGCGGTGACGAAGCAGACCGCGTAGTAGGCGGCCGACCACGCGACGAGGTGTCCGGAGACGGCGAGCGGGATCGCCACGCCTGGGAAGGCCAGTACCACGATGAGCGGGAAGACCACGCGGACGAGCACCCAGCCCTTGCCCATCGACTCCGCCGGCTCGACCTCGCTGTCCACCTCGGGCCCCTCTTCGTCGGCCGAGTAGGCGATGGCGAAGCCGGCGATCGCCCACATCAGGGCGGTGAGGTTCACGGTTATGTGGACGTCGCCGCTCGCGGTCGCGGCCACGAAACCGTCGCCCAGGGTCGCGGCGCTGCACGCCGCGACGAGGCTCCAGCCCAATTTGCGGTGGCGCCACGTGCGTCGCATCGTCGCCCCGACCGTCGCGAACACAACCGCCCCGAGGTCGGCGACGAAGACGAGCGTGAGGACGAAGTCGCCGTGCGCGAAGCCTGGGACGGCGACGAAGTAGACGGACAGCGCGACCACGAGCAGCAGCAGGAGGGCCGCGTCCACGGACCGCTCGAGGCGCGCCGTCTTCACGCTCGTGCGCGCAAACGCCCACATGGCGGCGAGCATCGCGACCGAGGCGGAGGACGCTAGATAGAAGCCGGCCAGCCGGAAGCTGTCGGCGATGGTGGTAACGATCGTGAGCGCCGAGGACAGAGCCGCGAGGGTCGCGCCGCAGGCAAGGAGCACCCACAGGAGCCGGCGTGCCCCGGCGCGGGGCACCGCCTTCGCTGCCCGCACCGCGCCGAAGGTGATCAGGATCAGCGGCACGGCGAAGGCGAGCGCGCCGACCTTGATGCCGACCGCCGGCAGCAGCAGCGGAAGCAGTACGAAGAGCCCGAAGACCCCCGTCACGTCCGGGCTCTTCGAGGGCGGAGGGATTACGCCCTCGCGATCGGGATCGAAGTGCTCGAGCTCCGCCTCGGTGGCTACACGCAGCGGCGAGCCGCACTCCTCGCAGCCTGGCGGGAGCAGGGTCGCGGACGACGCTTCACGCGACCACCCACAGAAAGCGCACTGGTGGTACGTGCGGGACGGCACAAGCCGGATATCGGCCTGCCGCCGCCGGACTTTACGGCTGTGCGGGTTACTTCGCGGACTCCGCCGACTGAACCCGCGCCCGGGGTGATAGGCGCGATATACGGTGTCTCCCGCGCTGCGCGGGAGGAGAACACTTCGCACACGATGCGCCGTCGGGCTGGCGGCGGGTGTCGTCCTGGTCTTCGCGCCATCGGCTGCGGCCGCGCCGCGAGCGCTCCTGATCCTGCCGCCCGGCGAGGGCAACACGATCACCGCCCCCGCCTTCGCGCACTACCAGGCGAGCGGCGACTGCACCGACCTGGGGCCGAACTTCTGCGACCAGCTGGGCGCCTACGAGCACTGGCGCTTCCGCGACGCGCGGCTCGCGCCGCAGCCGGCGCAGGTCGCCGGGGCGGTGCGCAGCGAGACGCCCGAAGCGGGCGTCACGATCGTGCGCGATCAGGCCGGCGTGCCGCATGTCTACGCCAGCGGGCCGGACGAGCAGACCATCGAGGAGCGGCTCGCCTACGGGATCGGGGTCGCGCAGGCCGAGGAGCGGCTGTTCCAGATGGAGATCCTCCGCCGGGCCGGAGAGGGGCGGCTATCGGATCTGCTGGGACCGGCGTACCTCCAGATGGACGTCGTCACGCGCCGCGACTCCGAGACGCCGGCGGACCGCCAGGCCGAGGTCGACGCGCTCCCACCCGGGCAGCGGGCCTCGCTCCAGGCCTACGCGGACGGGATCAACGCGGTCATCCAGCGCGACACACTTAACCCGTCCCTCATGCCCACCGGCTTCGTCGCCACGCAGGACCTGCCGATCGCTCCGTGGACGCCGGCGGACACCGTCGCGGTCATCACCCTGGAGGTGAAGGGCGTGGCCGAGTCGGCCGGCAACGAGCTGGGCTACGCGGCCCTCGCCCGCCGGCTGGCGGCGAAGTACGGGCGGCGGCGTGCGGTCGGGATCTTCGACGACGTCCAGCTCACTCGTGACCCGCGCACTCCAACCACGATCCCCGCGGGCGGCCGCGCGACGCGAACCAGCGGCGGCCTGCGCTACCGATACATCCACTACAGCGCGGTGGACACCGCGCGGCGGATCTCCGAGCTGCGGCCGTCGGTGCAGCCGGCGCACGACCACGTGGCGACGGGAGACCGGGCGCTCGCCACGGCCACGCGGCGGCTGGGGCTGCCGGTGTTCGGCTCCAACGCCTGGGCGATCGCGCCACGCCGATCCTCGACGGGCCATGCGCTCCTGTGGGGCGGCCCCCAGGTCGGCTACTACGCGCCGGCGGTCTTCGACGAGCTCGAGGTGGAGGCCGGCCAGTTCCACGAGCGCGGGGTTGGCGTTCCCGGCGGCGGACCCGGCGTGGTGATCGGTTTCACGCCCCACACCGCCTGGTCGATCACCACGGCGCAGGACGACCAGGTGGACACCTACGTGGACGGCATCCGGGTCGCGCCGGGCGGCGGCTACCAGTACCGCTGGCACGGGTCGTGGCATCCGGTGGAGCAGCGCAGCGAGACGATCCGCTCGCGCGTCCCGCCGCCGAGCTTCGGCGGGGTAGGCCCGCCGGCGCCGCCCGCCTACACCCAGCAGTCGGAGACCTTCTACCGGACTTTCCACGGCACCGGCGCGGCGAGGGAGCCGTGCGTCGTGGTCTACATCGACCGGACCGCCGGCCTCGCCTACTGCAAGGTCCGCGCCTTCTGGGGACAGGAGCTCCAGACCGGCCGCTCGATAGTGGAGGTCGACCGCGCCACCGACCTGGCCGGCTTCGACGCCGCCGTGCGGCAGGGCATCGCGGGCTTCAACTTCATCTACGCCGACGACCGCGGCCACATCGGCTACTGGCACACCGGCCGGATCCCGATCCGTGTTCACGGCCACGATCCGCGGCTCCCCGCGCCCGGCGGCGGCCGCTTCGACTGGCGCGGGTTCCTCGATCCGAGCCGGTGGCCGTCGGTCGTGGACCCGGCGCGCGGCTGGCTCGCCTCGTGGAACAACAAGCCGCAGCGGTCCTGGCTCGACTCCGGAGACGGGAGCCTGTGGGGCGCGTACCAGCGGGTCCGCCAGCCGATGGCGCTGCTCGGATCCCATCGCGGGCGGTTCACACTCACCGCCGCGTGGCACGTGGCGCGGCGGACGGGCGAGCTCGACCTGCGCGACACGCTCGGGTTCGGGCGCCTGCTCGCGCGGCTGGGGCGTAGCCGCCACCTGAACGCGATCGAGCGGGCCGCCGTGCGCCAGGTGGCTCGCTGGGACGGCACCGCGTTCTACCCCGGCGGCGCCGAGCGGTCCGCCTCGGGCGCCGAGACCGGGAAGGTCCGTGCCGCCGGGTTCGCGATCCTCTCGGCCTGGTTCCACGCGCTCGAGGCGCGGCTCGGACGCTCGG
>Ga0209577_10001521_pt1 | contig 22917 bp, 26 predicted proteins | sample GraSoiAngelo_109_FD_185874 | JGI IMG/M metagenome (GOLD analysis project Ga0209577, IMG submission 185874) | Grasslands soil microbial communities from the Angelo Coastal Reserve, California, USA - 14_0903_12_20cm (SPAdes) (version 2) | ecosystem: Environmental > Terrestrial > Soil > Grasslands...
CTCGAGGCCCGCGTCCACGCCGGTGAGGCTCCCAACTCGACGCTGGAGTATGCCATCAGCCTGGCCGCCTCGATCGCCGACAGCGGACTGCGCCGGGGCGCCGCCGTGGGACTCGTCACCAACGACCGGGCGCTGAACCTGATCGAGGCCGCGCGCGGTGATCAGCAGCGTAAGCGCCTGCTGGAGCAGTTCACCCTGGCCCAGGCGGACGGGACCGACTCCCTGGCCAGCCTGCTCCAGGCGCAGCGCGAGCACTGGCGCACCCGGGGCGGCACCATCGTCATAACCCCCTCGGGCGACCCCTCCTGGGTCCAGGCGCTTCTCGATCTGGGCATTCGCGGCCATCGCAACCTGGTGGTCTACCTCGACCCGCGCGGCTTCGGCGGCTCTCAGCCGAGCCTGCCCCAGATCGGCCGCTGGGACCAGGCGTTGAGCTGGTGGGTGGTCCGTTCGGCGGACGACCTCGAGCCCGCGGCGGAGCGGAGGGTGGTCAATCTCTAGCGGCACCCTGCTCGTCCTGGCGATCGCGGCTGCCGGCGCCCTGCTGGCCTTCGGCGTGGTCCGGCTGCGCGCCGAGGAGGGCAGCCTGCTGATCCTCCGCCGCCGCCACGAAACCCCGCTCCTGGCCTTCCGCCACCGCGACGGCTGGCTCCTGCTGGTGCTGGTCGTGATCCTGGCCTGGACCGTGGCCACCGCGCTGGACCGCTCGGCCTGGGTGGCGGGCAGCGACGTGCTCATCCCGGCCATGTTCCTGGCGACCTGCCTGGGCTGGCTTCTGGCGATCAGCCCGATCTCGGGGCGATTCTTCCTGCTTGCCTGCGTTGCGGCGGTCGGCGCCCTCCTCCTGCTCTACACGCCGCCGCACGCCGGCGCCCGCATGACTACCTTCTCGGTCCAGGCAATCGTCGCCTTCGGGTCGAGCCTCAGTCTCTCGACCGCGCAGCTCCTGCTCGCGGGTCTGGTGGCGCTGGTCGTGGCCAGCGGGCTGTGGACCGCCTGGTGGACCTTCCGCCGCCGGCACGGCCTGGCTGCCCTCCTGCCCAGCGGATCGATCCTGGCGGTGGAGGTGCTCAACGACACCAGCCCGCTCATGTATTTCCTGACCGCGCTCTGGCTGGCGCTGGCGGCCACCATCCTGCTCCGCCTCAACTTCGTCGCCCTCAAGGACCACTGGCGGATCCGGCGCGTGCCCCGCGCCTCCGACACCGGCTGGAACTTCGGCGAGGTGGGATCGGAGGCGATCGTGATGGTGCTGGCGGTGGCCTTCATCCTCCCGCCCTTGAGCAGTGCGGACGTGAGCAGCCTGCTGGTGCCGGGCACCGTGCACACGGTCGAGTTCCATCCCTTCGGCATCGGCGCGGGCGGGGTGGGAGTGGGGCGCGCCCAGGTCGGCTACAGCGAGACGGTCCATCCCGGCGCCCAGCTCGACGCCAGGCCCTCGACCGTGATGTTCGTCTCGGGTTCCGTCAACCCGCTCTACCCCTACTGGCGCGGGATCGCGCTGGGGGGCTGGGACGGCATCAGCTGGTACCAGCTGCGCAGCAGCGGAGGGCTGGCGGTACGCTCGTCACTCCGGGTGGGCGCCAGGCAGACCATCCCTCGCTCCGATCTGCCCGCCGATCCGCGGCTCACCCGCGAGGTCGACATCTCGGTGCAGACCCTGGTGCCGGCGAGCACGCTCGACGCCACGGTCTTCAGCGCCGGGGAGCCGGTCTCTGTCGACTCGCACCCGGTCAACGTGCGCGGCATCCTCGACCAACAGGCGGCGCCGCCCGCGCCCTTTTCCACCGTCGACCACGTCCAGCTGGCGGACAGTCCGCGCACCCCCTACGGCTACGCGGTCAAGGCGGTGGTGACGGTGGCCGACGTCGCCAGCCTGCGGAAAGCCTCGACCGATTATCCCGCCTGGATCGATCCCTACCGCACGCTCTACTGGCAGAAGAGCGCCGGCGGCTACGCCGCGCAGGATGACCGGATCCTGCTCAAGGCGGAGCAGATCGTGCAGGGTGCCGGCGCGACCAACCCCTACGACCAGGCCAAGGCGATCGAGAGCTGGTTCCTGGCCAAGGGTAACTTCACTTACACCCTCAAGCCGCCGCCGGCTCCCCAGGGCGTCCGGCCCCTCGATTACTTCCTCTTCCAGTCCCATCGCGGGTATTGCCAGGACTTCGCCACCGCCATGGCGGTGATGCTGCGGCAGCTGGGGATCCCCTCGCGGCTCGAGAGCGGCTTCGGCCTGGGCGGCTACGACGACCGCACTCACCGCTACCTGGTCAGCACCACCGACGCTCACACCTGGGTGGAGGCCTACTTCCCCGGATACGGCTGGATCCCCTTCGAGCCGACGCCGGACAACCTCAACTTCCCGGTCGTCCGGCCCCTGACGGCGTCCCAGTCCGTGCCCCAGACGTCGGCCGCGGGCGGGGCCGCATCGCGGCCCCCCAACGCGCGCCTCGGCGAGCTGAGCCAGGACGGCGGTTCGGCGCCGGTGCCCAGCCTGAGTACGGTCGAGAAGCAGCTCGCGCTGGTGGCGGCCGGCATCCTGCTCCTGGTCCTGATCGTCGGCCTGCTCCTGCTTCGCTGGCTGATGGCTCCCTCGGACATCCCGCGGGTCTGGCGCCGGCTGCTCTTCCTCAACGACCGGCTCGGGGTGCCACGCCATCCCGGTGACACGCCGAGCGAGCTCGGTGCGCGCCTCTCCACCGCCGTGCCGGAGCTGGCGCCGGAGCTGCGCACGCTGGCCGCGCTCTACACCCGCGCCCGTTTCCGCCGCGGTGGGCTCACCGGCCTGGAGCGGGTCGAGGTGCGCCGGTCCTGGCTTCGTGTGCGCCGGCGATACGCCGGGCTGCTCCTCGACCAGTTGCGTCCCCGCCGGGGTGGAGGCGGGCTCAGGTCAGGGGCAGCTGGACGCGCTGGAAGTCGCGGGCCAGGATCGCGCCTTTCACCGGCTCGTCCGGGCCCCGGTGGGTCAGCAGGAAGCGGACCCCTGGGTGCTCGTCCATGAGCTGCAGGATCTGGGTCCGGGCCAGGTGCATGGCCGCGGGCTCCCGGTAGGTCATCTCGGCGATCACGTGGTCGCAGTCGGCGAGCAGCGCCCGCAGCCCATCGGACAGCTCGGCGTCCCCCGTGTAGCCCAGCCGCACCCCATCGCCGCCGAGCACGTAGCCCAGACAGGAGAAGCGGCGGCTGTGGCGCATCTCGTAGGCGGTGGCCTCCATGCCGGCTGCCGTGAACCGCTCACCGGGCTGAAGCTCGCGAACGCTTAGCCTCAGCTTGCTCCAGGCGAGCTCACGCATGGCGTCGCCCCAGGCCAGGTCGAGGAGCTGCTCCAGGTAGCGGCCGGTCCCCTGCGGTCCGAAGATCTCCAGCGGCGGCGCGTCGTCCAGGGTCAGGCTGCGGCCCAGGAGCAGGGCAGCCAGGCCGAAGGTGTGGTCGGCGTGGAAATGCGACAGCAGCACCGCGCGCGGCTCGTCGATACCGACCCCGACCCGGGGGAGATGCACGCAGAGCGGCGCCCCGGCGTCCAGGAGCAGGGTCCGCTCGACCAGCACGCTGGCGTTGTAGGAGGTCGAGGAAAAGGCCGCGCCCGTGCCCAGGAAGGTGATCTCCACCAGGGGCGAGCCTAGCAGACGTCGTTTGTCCGCCACTAGCGTGCTTTGCAAGGTAGCTTGTGAGACAATACTTGCCGTGGCGGCCGAGCCCCTGGTCACGCAGATGCGCAAGGGCGTCCTCGATTACTGCGTCCTGGCCCTGCTTCACGACCGGTCGCGCTACGGCTTCGAGATCGTTCAGACGCTGGCTGCGATCGACGGGATGCTGACCAGCGAGGGCACCATCTATCCGCTCCTGGGCCGCCTGCGCCGGGACGGCCTGGTCCAGACGGAATGGAAGGAGTCCTCCGGCGGCCCGCCCCGACGCTACTATCGCGCCACCAGCGACGGGCGCCGAGCCCTGCGGGCTTTTCGCGAGGAGTGGAGTACCTTTCGCGCCGGCGTCGACCGCATTCTCGCCTCAGGAGGTCCAGCATGACCGCCCCGCACGCCGACCAGATCATCGCCGGCTACCTGGCCCGGCTGGAGGCGGCCCTGGCGCCGCTGCCGTCGAGCCGCCGCCAGGAGTTGATCGACGATGTCCGCAGCCATATAGCCGAGGCCCGTGGTGCGCTCGCCGATGAAACCGACGCCGACCTGCTGACCATCATCGAGCGCCTGGGCGAGCCCTCCGAGACGGCAGCGGAGGAAATGGCCGGTACGCGGGCCGCCTCCTCGACGGCCACGACCGTACCTTCCGGCGGACGGCAGAACCTGCTCGAGATCCTCGCCATCGTGCTCCTGCTCGTCTTCTGGCCGGCTGGCGTGGTCCTGCTCTGGATCTCGGATCTCTGGACCACCCGCGAGAAGCTGATCGGGACCCTGGTCCCGCCCGGCGGCTACCTGGGCATCTTCTTCTTCGGGCCCGTCCTGCTCTTGACTGGGGTCGGCTTCAGCTGCGGCAGTTGGTCGGGATCGACCACCGGCCCGGACGGGCAGACCGTCACCACCTCGGGAACCAGCTGCCCACCGGGCGTGGTGATGGCGCTGTTCGGCGTGCTCGGCGCCATCGTGGTCGTCGCCGTCCTGGTCAGCCCCATCTTCACCGCCGTCTATCTCGGTCGCCGCCTCAAGCGGCGGAGCAGGATCGACTCCAGGCGGGGAGCTGAATCGCAGCCTAGACTCGTCGGGTGAGCACGATCGAGAAGGTGCGCCTGACGCAGTGGTCGCACGGGGCCGGTTGAGCCTGCAAGATCGGTCCTGAGGACCTGGCTCAGGTTCTGAGCCGCCTGCCCCGCGCAGCCCGCGACCCTGCCGTGCTGGTAGGCCTGGAGACCGGCGACGACGCCGCCGTCTACCAGGTCCGGCCCGACCTCGCCCTGGTGGTCACGACCGACTTCTTCGCGCCCGTGGTCGACGACCCCTACACCTTCGGCGCCATCGCCGCCGCGAACGCATTGAGCGACGTCTACGCCATGGGCGGGACCCCGCTGCTGGCCCTCAACCTGGTGGCCTTCCCGATCAAGGAGCTGCCGCCGGCGATCCTGACCGACATCCTCCGCGGCGGCATGGACAAGGCCGCGGAAGCCTCGGTCCAGATCCTGGGCGGGCATTCGATCGACGACCACGAGCCGAAGTACGGCCTGGCGGTGACCGGGACCATCGATCCCCTGCGGGTGGTGCGCAACCTCGGAGGCCGCCCGGGCGACCGGCTGCTGCTGACCAAGCCGCTCGGCACGGGCATCATCACCACCGCCCTCAAGCATGGAGTCGCCGATAGGATGGCGGAGACAGCTGCCGTCGAGGCCATGCTGCGGCTCAACGCCGGCGCCGGCGCGGCCATGATGGAGGTTGGTGTCGACGCGGCGACCGACGTCACCGGCTTCGGGCTCCTGGGCCACCTGCACTATCTGGCACTGGCGTCCGGCGTGGCGGCCCGGATCGAAGCCGAAGCCGTTCCCCTGCTCCCGGACGTGGAGCGCCTCGCCGAGGCCGGCGAGGTTCCCAGTGGAACGCGGCGCAACGAGGAGTTTCTGAGGACGCGAGTGGGATTCGAAGCCTCGGTCGGGCCAGCCCGCCGGGTCGCGCTCTGCGATGCCCAGACGTCGGGCGGCCTTTTGATCGCCGTCGAGGCCGAAAGGCGCGACGCCCTTCTGCAGGCGCTCGCACGCCATAAGACGGCGGGCGTCGACATCGGGGAGCTCCGCCGGGGCGAGCCGGGAACGATCGAGGTCGCCTGAGACGGCAGCGGACCCGAAGCGGCGCTCGACCACCCGCAGGCGCCATCTCCTCCTGGCGGCCGGAATCGGGCTGATCGTGCTTGCCGCCGACCAGGCGACCAAGGCCTGGGCCTCGAGCAACCTCCCCTACGACCGCCTGGTCCCTGTCATCCCGCACTGGTTCGGCTTCGGGCTGCTTCACAACAGCGGAGCGGCGTTCGGCTCGCTGGGCGGCCGCAACCAGGTCCTGACTCTCGTGACCATCGGGCTGCTCGTTGCCTTCGGCTGGCTCCTGTTCCGCGGCGCCCTCTACGGACCGCTGGCCGCGGCCAGCCTGGGCGCGGTCCTGGGCGGTGGGCTGGGCAACCTGGCGGACCGCGTCCGCCTGGGATCGGTGGTCGACTTCATCCAGCTCCGCCCCTGGCCGGCCGACTTCAACCTGGCGGACGTCGCGATCCGGGTCGGCGCCCTCCTTCTGGTGGCCTCGGTCTTCCTCCAGGGCTCGCGCCGCACACGTCCTGGATGAGCCGGGCGCCGGCGCCTGCACCTGATCCACCGTGGCGCCGACCTGAAAGTAGGCCCGCACATTGATTGAGACATCGAGCAACCCCGCCTCAGCCGGCCTCCGGCGCAGCCGCGGAGCTGACAACGGCCCGAGCTTGATAATGCTGCTCCTTCTGACCTCTAGATAAGCGTTTTAGGCAATCACTTAGAGGGCGCTTTGCGCTCCTATAGGTCCCTTTGTGGCGTTTCGGTAACACTACCGCCTTGATGTAACTTAAGGCTGCGTGCTACATAGCATTTAAGCAGCTAGTTACGATATCATAAAAGGACCCGGGTCTTACTGGACTATTCGAAGGGGCTAATCGGTACCGAACACGTAAAGGAGAAAGTGATGGTGCGCACACTTGTCCGGGCACTGGCAGTTGTTCCGTTGCTCGCCTTTCCACTGATGCCGAGCCCGGCTTTGGCAGCCCAGACCAGCGCCTCGATCAGCATTGTGCAACAGGCGACCTTAGTGAGCAGCACGACTATTGCAGTCACCGTCCACTATTCGTGTCAGCCGCCGAATTCTGCCACCTTCCTCGGAGGCCCGTCTAACTCGTTTTTAGCCGTTGACGTTAGCCAGAACGGAGCTCAGGGAGCCGGCTCCGTCACCGCGAACTGCGATGACCAAAACAACGTTGCTACAGTGGACGTATCGGGGGGGCCATTCGTGCCTGGCTCGGCAGCAGCCTTCGCATTCGTGGACAATGCAGACTTCAGCTCAAACGCCACGGCAAGCGCAGAGATCACCATCAGGTAACAGCTGAAGCAAGAGGAGGTCCTGGCACGAGTCCCAGGGCCTCCGACATTCTCGGTGTTACCGCCTGGAAATTCGCTGCACCGACTGACAGGATGTTACGCAACCCTTCCTCCCGCTGCACGCCAGCGATGCGAAACGCTACGGCCGGCCACATGTCCTGCAGTTCGGTCAGCACGGAATGGACCTCGCTCAGAGCGGCGTTTCCATCCCACCAGTGGCATCGCCGCCCGGCCCTCGGCAGCATGGATGGGCACACCAGCGTTCCACATCGTGAGCGCCTCAATCACACCTGATCTGGCTGTGCTGGGGGGCGGCACCCTTGCTCGGAACGCTCTGGGAGATGCCGACTAGGTTTTGCTAAGCGCGGCGTTCAAACGTATGTTTGGACCGAGTTTGGATATGCACTCAAGATCGTCTTGAACTGCGCCGGGCTCTAATGAGCTGACGCCCAAGGCGGCTGTGCAGTTTCAGGCGTCTGCCGTATATACCCCTACGCGGCTTGACATGTCGTGTCACGGTCTGATTACGTAGGACCACAGGGAGGGACAATTTGCGAGGCAGTCCGCTGCTGGAGGACGGGGGCCTTCCAGAACCGGTCCAGACGACTCACGTCCGGGAGACGGCGGCCAACCTGCTCCTGGGGCGTGCGCTCCAGGCCCTGGACGGCGCCGGGGGCCTGGTCGTCTTCCGCGACGTCGAGGGGCGCTGGAACCGTGACACCTTTTCCCTCCCCGGGAAGCCGGGACGCCTGGCCGACGTGGCGCCCATCCTGGAGGCGCTGGTCCAGTGGGCGCTGCACACCGAGCGGCCGGTCCTGATCGAGGACCTCCCCCGCAGCTCCTGGTCCCGCCATCTCCTTCACGGCGCCCAGCCTCCCGATGGCTCCGCCGCCGCCACCCCCCTGGCCCAGCACGGCGCCATCTGGGGCGCGATGGGCGTCTACAGGCCCAGGCTGACCGTGAACCGTATGGAGGTGCTGCGGGCGCTGGCCGAGGTGGCGACCGAGCCCCTCAGCGCGCTCGGCGCCGGGCGCCCCGAGGGCGTACTGCCCCAGGTCTGAAGCCGGCCGCCCGGTTAGACTCGGGTCGTGCTGCAAACCGAGCGGACGGCCCGGCTGGAACCGCTGCGCCGCCGCCTGGCGGAGCTGGAGCTCGACGCCCTCCTGGTCACGGGCGCGGCCAACGTCCGCTACCTGTCGGGGTTCACCGGCTCCCTGGCCTACCTGGTCATCGGCCCCGAGGCGGCCGAGATCCTGGGCGACAGCCGCTACTGGATCCAGATGGAGCAGGAGGCGGCCGGCTTCGAGCTGGTCCGGCCGGCGGCCTCCGCCGACCTCTTGAGCCTGGTTCCGGAGCGCCTGGCCTCGATCGGCCGGCGCCGGGTCGGATTCGAGGCCCAGCACCTGACGGTCAGCGCCTTCGACCGCCTCCGCCGGGGGATCACGGAGGCCGTGGCGCTGGAGCCGACCACGGGCCTGGTCGAGGAGATGCGCATGCGCAAGACCGAGGAGGAGATCGCGCGGCTGCGGGCGGCTGCCTCCATCTCCAGCCGCGCCTTCGACCGGATCCGCCGGACCATCCGCCCCGGCCTGCGCGAGCGCGACCTCGCCTTCCTCCTGGACCAGTCCTTCCGCGAGCTGGGCGCCGACTCGCCGGCCTTCGAGACGATAGTGGCCAGCGGCGAGAACGGCGCGCGGCCACACGCCCACCCGACCGAGCGGATGATCGAGCGGGGCGACATGATCGTCTTCGATTTCGGGGCCAGGGTGGCAGGTTACTGCTCCGACATCAGCCGCACCGTGGTCGTGGGCGAGCTGAGCGCCGAGCAGCGGCGGGTGATCGAGGCGGTGCAGCAGGCCCAGGCGGCGGCGCTGGAAGCCATGCGTCCGGGTATCAGCGCCGACGCTGTCGAGCGTGTCGCACGCCGATCCATCGCGCAGACCATCGGCCCGGAACACGCTTTCGGACACCCGCTCGGCCACGGCGTCGGTCTCGAGATCCACGAGCGGCCACTGCTGGCTGCGCGCGATCGAACCGAGCTGGCGCCCGGCATGGTGATCACCAACGAGCCGGGCGTCTACGTCCCCGGCTGGGGAGGCGCGCGCATCGAGGACATGGTCCTGATCACGGAATCGGGCCACGAGGTGCTCACCGCCGCCTCGCGCGAGGTGCCGGTCGCGCCGTGACGCCGGCTCAGGCTCTGCGCGAGAAGATAGTCCTCTCCGTCTTCCAGGACGAGCTGTTCGGGCAGAACTGCTACGTGCTCGCCCGGCGTGACACGGACCGGGCGCTGGTCATCGACCCCGGCCTCCAGGCGCGCCAGGTGACGGCCTTCCTGGAGCGGGAGGGGCTGGCGGTCGAGGCGCTCCTCCTCACCCACGGCCACGTCGACCACCTCGCGGGCGTGCCGGCGCTGCGCACCGCGACCGGTGCGCCGGTCTCGATGCACCCGCAGGACCTGGCCATCGTCGACTTCGAGACGTTCGCCCAGTACCCGTTCATGCCCCCGGACTTCGCGCCCTTCGAGATCGACCGAGAGCTCGAGGACGGTCTCGAGTTCAGCCTGCAGGACCTGCGGCTGCGGACCCTCCACACTCCGGGCCACACCCAGGGCTCGGTCAGCTTTCTGGTCGGCCTCGACTGTTTTTCCGGCGACACGCTCTTCGAGCGCGGCATCGGACGGACCGATCTTCCCGGCGGCAGCATGGAGAAGATCGTCTTCAGCATTCGCAACCGGCTCTACGCGCTGCCGCCGCAGACGGTGGTCCATCCCGGCCACGGAGCGACGACCACGATCGAGGCCGAGATGCTGCTCAACCCCTTCGTCCCGGCACGCTGACCTGCCATGCGGATCGCCTCGCTGCTGCCGAGCGCGACGGAGATCGTCTGCGCGCTCGGCCTCGAGGCGGAGCTGGTGGCGGTGACCCACGAGTGCGATCACCCGCCCAGCGTCCGGGGCAAGCCGGTAGTCACCGCGAGCGTGCTGGAGGCTGGATCGAGCAGCGCTGAGATCGACCGCCACATCCGATCCCTCGTGCACGCTGGGAGCAGTGTCTACAGTCTGGATGCGGACCGGCTCGCGGCGCTTCAACCGGACCTGATCCTGACCCAGGAGCTGTGCGAAGTGTGCGCCGTCTCCTATCCGGTGGTCGAGCGCGCGGCCCGCCGCCTCGAGGCGGGAGTCCAGCTGGTGTCGCTCGAGCCCGAACGTCTGGAGGACGTATTCGATCATCTGGCGCTGGTGGGACGCATCACGGGACGTGAGCGGCAGGCGGAGCAGGTGGTGGCCGGGCTGCGCGGACGGCTCGCCCGCCTGGCCCGGTGCCTCCAGGACCGGCCGCGGCTCAGCGTAGTCTGCCTGGAATGGCTCGATCCACTCTTCAACTGCGGCCACTGGACGCCGGAGCTGGTCCGCCTGGCCGGTGGGCGCGATCTCCTGGGGGTCGAGGCGGGACCGGCTCACCCGATCGCATGGGAGGACGTGGTCCAGGCGAACCCGCAGGCGCTGGTGGTCATGGCCTGCGGCTTCAGCCTCGAGCGCAGCCTCGAGCTGATGCCGGCGCTGACCGCGCGGCCGGGCTTCGAGGATCTGCGCGCCGTCAGCGAGGGCCGGGTCTTCGTGGTCGATGGCAGCGCCTATTTCAGCCGCCCCGGCCCGCGGCTCATCGACAGCGTCGAGATACTGGCGGGCCTGCTGCACCCGGACATGGGCGAGCCGGCCCCGGTCAGCGCCGCGGCAGCTGCCGCCGTGCCTCTTCGAAGCCGGCCGCGGTCTGCTCGCGGCTCCAGCTGAGGTAGGGCCCGCGGGCCGGACCGAGGTCGTCCTCTCGCCAGCCGTCGATCAGGCTCAGGCCGGCATCCAGCTGCTGGCGCAAGACCAGGTGGTCGGCGCGGCGGTCCCAGGCGGCGATCTTCTGGGAGCGCAGCCGGCGGCTGCGCGCATTGAAGTCGTCGATCCACCAGACAGCGCTCAGGTCGAGGACGTGTCCGGTCCGCTCCCTCAAGCTCAGTACCAGGGCCGCCTCACCGCCCAGCTCCCGCGCGAAGCGCAGCTCCCAGGCCGCCCGGCCCTGGCGATAGCGCTCGATCATCAGCCCCTGCTCCCGGGCGAATGCCTCCACCACCGGCGCCACCTCGCGGAAGGCTTCGAGCGCCGCGTCGGGAACGCGTCCCGGCCGCCGGTCGAGCCGGAATGCCATCGACCGATTCTAGAGCCGCCCGCTAGAGTGGCTGGATGGGACGCTCAGCGCCAGACGATGCGATCGAGCGCATCCTGGAACAGACGCGCACGGTCGCCGTGGTTGGTTTGAGTCCCAGCCCGATGCGGCCGAGCCATGCCGTGGCCCGCTATCTGCAGCGGGTCGGTTATCGCATCGTCCCGGTCAATCCGACCATCGGCGAGGTGCTGGGCGAGCGCGCCTACCCGAGCCTGCGCGCCGTTCCCGACGCGATCGACCTGGTCGACGTCTTCCGTCGAGCGGAGCACGTGCCGGCCATCGTCGAGGAGGCGATCGCGGTCGGGGCCAGGGCGATCTGGCTCCAGGACGGCGTGGTCCACGAGACGGCGGCGCAGCGTGCCCGCTCCGCCGGGCTGGCGGTGGTCATGGACGACTGCATCATGCGGCGGCACGTGGCCCGCGCCCGGCGCTAAGCTTCGCGCCTGCTCAGCCGCGCCTGGGCGATCTGCTCCGCGGCCGCGCGGGTTCCGATACCGTCCGAGCCTGCGTGCTGCAGCATCTCGCGGGTGATCCCGCGCAGCTGCCCGCTGGTGACGCTGAAGATGGAGTCGAGCGACGGCTCGAGGCGGCGCTCGAGCAGGCCGCAGAAGAGGAAGGCGGCCGCGGCGTTGGCCACGAAGTCGGGCAGGATGGTGATCCCGCGCGCCTCCAGTGCCCGTTCCGCGTCCGGGGTCACCGGGTTGTTGGCGGCCTCGGCCAGAAGGCGGCAGCGGACCCGGTCCTGGTTGTGGGACGTGATGGCGCCGCCGATCGCCGCTGGGACCAGGAGGTCGCAGGGCTCCTCGAGCCAGGCGTCCTCGGGGCCGGTACGGGTGCCGGCGGGCAGACGGCTGCGGTCCATGCGCCCGAAGCGATCGCGGGCCGCGAGCATCGCCGCCACGTCCAGGCCGTCCCGATTGGCCACAGTGCCCAGGACGTCGGCGATGGCAACGAATCGCGCGCCGGCCGCCTCCAGGTAGCGCGCCACGGCGCCGCCGACGTTGCCGAAGCCCTGCAGGCAGACACGCATCCCCGGGACCTGCAGGCCCAGGAAGGCCGCGGCTTCCAGGGCGCATTCCGCGACCCCGAAGCCAGCGATCAGCTCGGTGATCGCCATGCCGTCACTGCGGAGAGCCAGCGCCTGCCGGACGCGGCTCAGCCCGGCGCCGCCCTCACTCTTGAATCCGGCCTGGAGAGGGTGGACCAGCCCGACCAGCTGGCAGGCGGCGATGATCTCCTCCTCACGGGTTCCCAGGTCGGCCCCGGTAGCGTAGCGCTCGGCGATGAAGGGCCGGATCGCCTGCAGGAAACGGCGCAGCACCTCGCCGGCGTCGTCGGCCAGGGGATCGTAGTCGATCCCGGACTTGGCGCCGCCATAGGGAATGTCGAGGACCGCCATCTTGTAGGACATGGTGCGGGCGAGCTCGCGCACCTCTTCCTCGCTCACCCCGCGACGCATCCGGATACCGCCCGAGCACATGTCGCCGATCAACCGGTCGATCACGAAGTAGCCGGTCGCGCCGGTCGGAGGGTCATGCCACTGGCTCACCAGGTACGGCGGGCGGGCGTCGACCGGGGATCTGTCCAATAACCTTAGTGTAGTGTCCATGGCGTGACCTTCTGGGCGCGCCTCAAGCGTGAGCTGGGACGCGAGACGCAGCCCATCGATACCGTGGTCCGGCTGATCATCCTGGAGCGGGGGCTGCGCGGCTTCCTGCTCTTTCTCTTGGGGCTGGCGCTCCTGACCCGGAGCCGGGTCATCCTGGATCTGGTGCGCCACTGGGTTGCCGAGCTCGATCTCAATGGGGGGCGCGGCATCATCGACCGGGTCCTCCTGACCATTCTCCGGCCGATCGGTGTGCTGCCCAGGCGAACCGTGGTCCTGATCGGGATCGGGACCCTGGCCTTTGCCGCGCTGGAGCTGACCGAAGCCGTCGGCCTGGCGCGCCGCCGGCGCTGGGCCGAGTATCTGACCGTGATCGCCGGCACCATCGGGATCCCCTTCGAGGTGCACGAGGTGATGGTGCGGCAGAGCCCGCTGCGCATCAGCTTCCTGGTGATCAACATCGCCATCGTCGTCTACCTGGCCTGGCAGAAGCGCCTCTTCGGCCTGCGCGGGGGACCGAACCGGGCGATCGAGCAGGGGGGCTAGGCCCGGAGGGGGATCCCCACGCCGGAGACACCGAGTGGGGCGGCGTGGCGCGTCAGGAGCCCGACCAGGAAGCCGAGCACCCGGTCGGAGGAGGGACCGTCGGAGATGGTGGCGACCAGGGTCGGCGGAGGGTTGGCGAAGGCGCCCAGCTCACGAGTGCCGGCCCGGCTGGCGCCGCCTGCCTTGCCGAAGGTAACCCGCACCTTGGCGTACCGCTCACCCGAGTGGACCAGCGTCAGCGGGCTCTGCCGTCGCAGCTCCCAGGCGCGGATCTCCTCTCGGTCGATGCGCCGTTTCAAGGTGGTCAGAAACCTCTTGCCGTCGGGGTCGTTGGTTACGTAGATCGCCACCTGCATGCCGAGATCATACGAGATCAACGGGGTGAATTGCGGCTCGACCGGTCCGGCTCAGATCAGCCAGGTCTCGAAGAATCGGCGCATGGCAGTCCGCACCGGCCGCGCCCGTTCAGGTGCCGGGCTCGGGGCCGCCGGGCTGGCCTCGGACCGCGCGGCCCGCAGCTCGGCCCGGTTCTGCTGCCAGACCACCCAGACCCGCTGGATGGCGGTCAGGTTGGTCCCGATGGCCAGGATCCAGAGCGCGAGCGTGAGCGTGGTGAAGTGCCAGCCGGGGACGTGGATACGCTCCAGGAGCAGGCCGGCGACGATGATCACCACCCGCTCCGGCCGGGCCAGGATGCCTGCGTCGCAGCTGAATCCCAGGCTCTGGGCCCGGGCCCGGACGTAGCTGACCAGGAAGGAGCCGGCGAGGGCGATCAGCACCAGGACCGGCTCCAGGGTGCTGTGCCGTGCCAGGAAGTAGACCAGCAGGCCCAGGTATACGGCGCTCTCCGAGTACCGGTCGACGGTGGAATCGAAGAACGCGCCGTAGCGGTAGACCCGCCCCGAGGCGCGGGCCAGCGCCCCGTCGAAGATGTCGAACAGGCCCGCGAACCAGAGCACCAGGCCGCCGGTGAACAGGTGGTTCAGCCCGACCGAGGCCGCGCCCACTCCGGTGATCAGGAGCCCGAACAGGGTCAGCATGTTGGGAGTGATGGGCGAGTCCCTGAAGATGCCGACGCCGCGCTCCGCCCAGCGGCGTACCCAGGCCTGGAATCTCTGGGTGAACATCAGCGCGGACTCATGGTCGGCTCGAGCCGGAGCTTCAGAACCGGCGCAGCGGAGGGGGCCTCCCGGTAGATGGCGATCACCTCGTCGAGGACCCGCTCCCAGTCGTACCGGCGCGCGGTTTCGGCGCCGCGACTGCCCATCTCGCGGCGCAGCTCGGGATCCTGCAGCAGCGTTTGCAGCGCCCGGGCCAGGCCACGAGCGCTCTTTCGTTCGACCAGCAAGCCCTCCCGCCCGGGGCTGATGACGGTCCGGAATCCGTCGATGTCGGTGGCCACGATCGGCTTGCCCGAGGCCATCGCCTCGAGCAGGACGATCCCGAAGCTCTCATCCCCGGTGTTGGGGGCGCAGAAGACGTCGCAGCTGGCGTAGTAGCGGGGCAGTTCGCCGGGCGCCACGTAGCCGGCCATGACCACGTCCTCCAGGTCGTGGCGGGCGGTGAAGCTCGAGTACCAACGACGCATTGGACCGTCGCCCACGATGACCAGGCGCAGGTCTTCGATCTGAGCCTTGAGCTCGATGAACGCCCGCAGCAGATAGCCCAGCCCCTTGCGCCGTTCCAGGCGGCCCACGAAGAGGATGGTGGGCCGGCCGTCATTCAGCTCGGGAAGGGGCGTCAACCGGTCGAAACGGGCCAGGTCGATGCCGTTGGGAACGATCCGGTACTGTCCGGGAAAGTAGTGCTGGACGAAGTCGCGCGCCGCCGGCGAGACGGCTATCCGGACGTTGAGCCGGCGCACGTAGCGCTTGAGCAGCGGCTTGCCGTAGTAGTACCCGACGTTGGATCGCGCGAAGGCATGGAAGGTGCCCACGTTGAAGCTCTCCGAGTGGCGCAGCGCGGTGACCGGGAGGACCGGCATCAGCGGCTCGTGGAAGTGGACCACGTCGTAGCCGCCCTCACGAATGTAGTGCTTGATGCGATTGGTCAGGTGAAAGCTGACCGTGATGCGGGCCACCGAGCCGTGAGCCGGGATGGGCACGGGGCGTCCCACCCGGACCAGGTCGGCATTCTCCCGGGCGACGTCCTGGTCGGAGCAGGGCGCGAAGATCGTGGTCCGGTGGCCGCGGCGTTTGAGGCCGGCGTTCAGATGCCGCACGTGCTCGGTGACCCCGCCCGGATGCGCGTAGTCGTAGGCGGAGACGAGCGCGATCTTCATTCCGGCGGGGGGCCTGGGTCCAGCGCCGCCATGCGGCTAGCCGACCACCGCGCGAACCGCGGAACGGCCCAGCCGGGCCCAGTTCCTGCCGATCCGCTGGAACTTCAGCTGGGCGATCCGGCGATGGGTCCGCAGGTCCCAGTACTCGCCCAGCGCCGCCGTCTGGTTGGCCACGATCGCCATCTTCAGCTCGGCCGCGGTCGAGCCGGGGAAGGTGGTGTAGCCGGTGCCGATTCCCTGCAGGTGGTGGCTGTCCGAGCAGCCGACCTCCGGCAGGTGGAACCGCGCCCGGTTCAGGCGCTGGATCTTGGCGGCGCAGGTGCGGCCCGCGACCGAGGGGTTGAAGGTCTCCACCGCGTCGAAGTAGATCTCGGCCGAGTGGTGCTTCATGATGCCGTCGAAGGAACGGAAGCCGATGCTTCGTGTGAGCATGGAGAACGGATGCACGGCGATGGCCAGACCTCCCTGCTCGTGGATCTTGCCGATGGTCCAGTCGAGCGGGCGCCACATGGGCACGGGCCGGTCGATGAACAGGGCGAGGAGATGACCGTGCAGGGTGGTGATCTCGGCGCCGGTGAAGATCTCGAAGGGATAGCCGCCGGACAGCTCCCGAGCCTCCAGGCTGCCGGTGAGGCGGTCGTGGTCGGTGATGGCGATCACGTCGAGGTCGGTGTGGTCCCGAGCGTAGTCCAGCACCTCCCGAACCGTTGCGGTGCCGTCATTCAAAGACGTGTGCATGTGGAAATCGGCCTTTCCCACAATTCCTCCTTATTCGCCCACAGCGGCCTGCGCCGGCGGTGACGGAAATGTGACGCTTGCATGGACGGGTTCGCCGGTCCAGATCGGCTCGAGCACGTGCCACTGGTCGGGGAACCTCCGTATGAACCCTTCAAACGTAGCCAGGATCTGTTCCATGGCACGTTGGACGTCCGCCTCGTGGTCGCTGGTCGGGGTCAGGAAGATGGGCGTGTCGCCGACGGCGACGTAGCGGTCGTGGGGATCCCGGACGCAGAAGGCCGGCAGGATCGGCGCCCCGGTCTTGAGCGCCAGCTCCACCGGCCCGGTCGGAAACCGGCTGACCTCACCGAAGAAGGGCAGCGGTCGCCCGGTGCCCAGGATGTCGCGATCCATGGCCAGCACCACCATCCGGCCTTCTCCCAACAGGCGCAGGATATCGCGTGCGGCGGTCCGGCTGAGCGGGATGACCTTGATCCCCATCCGGGATCGCACCTGGAAGACGTGCTCGAAGAGCCGGCGGGGCTCGATCTGCTCGGCCATCACCCCGATCGGCCCGTAGCGGGCCGCCCAGCTGGCTAAGGCCAGCTCCCAGGAGCCCATGTGAGGCGCGACCACGATCACGCCCCTGCCCAGGGCGGTGGCCGCGTCCAGGTGTTCGGTGCCGATCGGTACCAGCAGACCGCTCAGCTTGCGGCGATCCATACGGGGGATCTTGAAGAAGTCGATCCAGGCCTTGGTGTGGCCGAGCCAGTTGCGCCAGGCGAGCTTGCGCAGGGCGGGCTGGCTGAGATCAGGTCGGACCCGGCGCAGGTTCGCCTCCAGTGCCCGCCGCTGGCGGCCGAGCAGCGGAAAGGCGGCCGTGCCGATCAGCAGCCCGAGGGCATAGGCCAGGCGCCGGGGGAGGCGGGCGATGACGCCCTCGATCAGCCTGAAGCCGGCGTAGGTGATCATGATGGATCGAGCACCGCCTGCCTCGGCGGCTCGGGCGTGACCGGCTGAGCCTGGGGCCGCCAGACGGGGAGGAAGACCAGCCACTGGTCGGGCTCCCGCCGGATGATGCGTTCGAAGAACTGGACGATTCGCTCGGTCGTGACCTGGATGTCGCGCGCCATATCGCCTGTCCGGCTGACCTCGAGTGGAGCCTCGACCTCGGCCACGTAGACGTTGTTCGGTTCGCGCCGGACCCATACCGGGATGATGGGCGCGCCCGTCCTCAACGCGATCGAGGCCGGCCCGGGCGGGAACAGCGCCGGCCGGTTGAAGAACGGCACCGAGACTCCGCGCTCGCCGGCGAAGAGGTCGCAGGCCAGGGCCACGAGTTCGTTGCGGCTCAGAGCCTTCATGATGTTGCGCAGGCTGGAGGCGCCGAGCGGGATCATCTTCATTCCGATCCGCGCCCTGGAGGCGACCACCAGCCGGTTGAGTCCGCCGCTGGGCAGCTCGTTGGTGACGGCGTTGGTCGGGTAGCCGTAGACGGCGGCGGCCGCCGCCAGCATGTCCCAGTTCGAGACGTGGGCCGTGACCACGACGGCTCCACGGTGCTGGGCGAGCGCCTGGTCCAGGTGCTCACGTCCCACCGGCCGCACCATCTTCCGGATCTCGTCGGGCCGCAGGGAGTCCATCAGGATGAAGTCGGCGATCATCTTGAAGTAATTGCCGAAAGCCCGCTGGGCGGTGCGCCGGGTCAGGGGATGGTTCCAGGGCAAGCCCAGCACCTGCCCGTAGTTCTCGAAGGCGATCCGCCGCCGCCGGCGCATGACCAGGAACGCCGATCGTCCGACCAGCGCCGCCAGCGGGTAGCGAGCCCGCGGCGGCAGCGCCCCGATGACGACGTTCCCCAGCCGGAAGAGCGGCGGGAGGATCATCGCGATCTGGCGGCTTCCCTGGCGGCAGGCGCGGTCCGGGCGGCCGGTCGCGCCGGCTCGCCGTTGGGGCTCGTGCCGGCGATGAACTCCTCGGTCAGGCGGTGGGCCACAGCGTCAGTGTATTGCCGCGGAGGTGACTTCATGAAGTAGGAGGAGGGCGCCTCCAGGCCGCCGGCGATCTTCCGGTCCAGGGCCAGCTTGCAGCAGCGGACGGCGTCGATCACCACCCCGGCCGAGTTGGGAGAGTCCCATACCTCCAGCTTCAGCTCCACGTTGAGCGGCACGTCGCCGAAGGATCGGCCCTCCAGCCGGATGTAGGCCCATTTGCGATCCTGCAGCCAGGGAACGTAATCCGAGGGTCCGATGTGGATGTTCTCGTCGCCGATCTCCTTGTGCAGCTGAGATTTGACGCTGTTGGTCTTGGAGATCTTCTTCGAGGTCAGCCGCTCCCGCTCGAGCATGTTCAGGAAGTCGGTATTGCCGCCGAAGTTCAGCTGGTAGGTGCGCTCCAGCCGGACCCCGCGGTCCTCGAAGAGCCGGGTCAGGATGCGGTGGACGATGGTCGCCCCCACCTGGGATTTGATGTCGTCGCCGATGATGGGCAGGCGGCGCTTCTCGAAGCGCCCGCGCCAGTAGGGCTCCCTGGCCAGGAAGACCGGCATGCAGTTGACGAAGGCGCAGCCCGCGTCGAGCACCTGCTCCGCATACCACTTGACCGCCTCTTCGCTGCCCACGGGCAGGAAGTTCACGACCACGTCGGTCCTGGTCTGCCGCAGGATGCCCACGATGTCAGCGGTGGGGCCGGGCGCCTTGGTGATGATCTCGGAGAGGTATTTGCCCAGGCCGTCGTGGGTCATTCCACGCTCGACCCGCACGCCCAGGTGGGGCACGTCCGAGAACTTCACTGTGTTGTTGTGGCCGGCGAAGATGGCGCCGGAGAGATCCTTGCCCACCTTCTCCCGGTCGATATCGAAGGCCGCCGAGAACTCGATGTCCCGGATGTGGTAGCCGCCCAGGTCGACGTGCATGATGCCGGGGACGTCGTCACCGGGCTTCGCATTTCGGTAGTACTGAACGCCCTGGACCAGAGACGAGGCGCAGTTGCCAACCCCGAGGATCGCGACCCTGACTTTCCGGCGCGACCGTCCCTCCAGCTTGATCGAGCCCTTACCGCGGTGTCCGTTCTGTTTCGTCATCGAAGATATACCTCGCTCCTTTCATTGGGCGCCCGGACCTTGGGCCGGGGTGCCATGAGACTCGATAGTTCGCGTTGATAAGCATGGATTGCTTCACGGTTGAGCGAGCAGTAGACCGCGCGTCCCGATCGGCGGGCCGCAGCATCCGCAGATGCCAGGAGAGGCGAGGCTGGCTCACGTCCAGCGCGTCCGCGAGGTCCTGCACGGTGGTTTGCGGGACACCCGCCAGGTGCTGCAGTATGCGCAGCCGGGTGAGGCTGGCGAGGGCCTGGAAATGGGCGCGGAACTCGCGCAGCGAGGGGGGCGATGTCAGCGGAGAACTGTACATATAACGAAATCTTTATGTATTATAGCAGCCCTCGGACGCGGAGGTCTGGCTCGGGCGCCGCGCGGGCGGGAGCGAGTCAGCTAGCTCAGCAGGTGGCCGGACACTGTTGCGCGAAGGGGCATTCCGACCTGTAGCGACACTCGTTGATCCCCTTCAGCCCTTTGGCGACGGTGTCCTGAAGCTCGCGGATCCGCTTCTGTTTCTGAGTGTTTTCCGCATCCATGACGGACCTTTGCCGTGACGTGGGCGAAGATGGTGGAAGATTGACGCGGTGCGAAAATTTACAGCGCAGCTATCGTGATGGCCCTCAGGATAGGTGCGCGCGGCCGGCAGCGTCAAATAAATTCTTGTTAAGGTGAGCCCCGTGCCCGCACGCAAGGCTCGTCCTGCGGCGCCCGACGCCGCTCCGCGTCTCGGTTTCGACCGCGTGCTCGGTCATGCCCGGGCGCGCGCCTTCCTCCAGGCGCAGAGGGCCAGCGACCGGCTGGCGCACGCCTACTGCCTGATCGGTGAGGAGGGCCTGGGCAAGACCACCCTGGCCCGGGCGTTGGCCGAGGAGCTGCTGCTCGGCGGGGATCCGCCGCGGCGCCTCGACGTGCACCCCGATTTCTGGATCGACGACCGTGAGGAGGCCATCGGGATCGACGAGATCCGCTTCCATCCGGAGAAGGGCGCTCCGGCTCACGAGCAGTCGTTGCAGCAGTTCCTCAGCCTCAAGCCGTTCGCCGGCCGGTCCCGGGTGGCGGTGCTGGCCAATGCCGAGCGCATGACCGAGGCGGCTCAGAACTGCCTGCTCAAGACCCTCGAGGAACCCCCGCCGGCGACGGTGCTCATCCTGACCACCGCCTATCCCGACCACCTGCTGCCGACCTGCCTCTCGCGCTGCCAGATGGTGGCGCTCTCGGCGACGTCGAGGCAGGAGCTCGCCGCCTGGCTGCGAGCCGTGTTCGAAGCTGGGGACCAGGCCGACGCGCTCGCCGGCTTCGCCCAGGGCCGCCCCGGATGGGCGGTGCGGGCGCTGCGGGATCCGGCCTGGTTCGAGGGTTTCAGCCGCTGGGTCGAGGAGCTTGCCCCCCTGGCCTTCGCCGACACCGGCACCATCCTTCTATATGCGAGCCGCTTCGGGCAGGGACCGTACGCCGAACAGCGGCTTTACGCCGGCCGGGCCCTGCGCGCGCTCAGCGCCTGGTTGAGGGACGCTCTGCTGGTCCGGGCGGGGATGCCCGACTCGGCCAGCGTGCCGCCCGCCCGCCTGCCGCAGCTCGAGGCCTGGGCCAGCCGGGTTCCCCCGGGCCACCTCCAGGCCTCCCTGGCCCGGGCCCAGCGGACCCAGCTGCTGATCGATCAGAACGTCAACCCCCGTCTTGCCATGGAGGTCCTGCTGCTCGACCTGCGGGTACCGGCGCCGGCGTGAAGCGGGTCCTCGTCACCCTGCCGCTTCCGGCTGCCGGGACCGACCTGCTGCGCCAGCGGTTCGAGGTAAAGGTCGTCGAGGCCGAGGGTATGCCGGCCCCAGAGCTGGAGAGGCTGGTGCGTGATTTCGATCCGGACGGGATCGTGGGCATGGTCAACGTCCCCATCAGCGACGCCGTCATGGAGGCAGCCCCTCGCCTGCGCTGCATCGCCAACTACGCGGTCGGCTACAACAACATCGACCTGGAGGCGGCGGTCCGGCGAGGCATCCTGGTCACCAACACCCCCGGCGTGCTGACCGAAGCCACCGCCGATCTGGCCTTCGCCCTCCTCCTGGCCATCGCCCGGCGGGTCAGCGAGTCGGACCGCTTTTTGCGCGAGGGACGGTTTCAGGGATGGAAGGCCGACCTGCTGCTGGGCAGCGACGTCTACGGTCGAACCCTCGGCATCATCGGCTTCGGGCGGATCGGACAGGCTGTCGCCCGCCGCGCCCGCGGTTTCGAGATGACGGTCCTCTACACGGACGCCCGTCGCGCCGAGGCGGGCATCGAAGCCGACCTGCGCGCCAGCTTCGTTTCCCTCGACGACCTCCTCCGGCAGGCCGACTTCGTCACCATCCACGCCGACCTGAATGCCCAGACGCGCCACCTGATAGGTGAGCGTGAGCTGCGCCTGATGGGATCCGAACACTATCTCATCAACGCCGCGCGGGGGCCGATCGTCGACGAGGCGGCGCTGGTGCGGGCGCTTCGCGAAGGCTGGATCAAGGGCGCCGGCCTGGACGTCTACGAGCACGAACCCCGGCTGGCGAGTGGTCTCACCGACTGCCCGAACACGGTGCTTCTGCCTCACCTGGGCAGCGCCACCGTGACCGCGCGCAACGGCATGGCCTCGACCGCCGCCCGCAATATGATCGAGGCCCTCGAGGGAAGGGTGCCGCCCAACCTGGTCAATCCCGACGTGCTGGCCGGGAAGCGTTAGTTTTGCCAATCCGGCTGGTAGCGGTCGACCTCGACGGTACCCTGATCGACCACCGGCTTCAGATGAACCCGCGCGATCGCCAGGCGATCCGCGCCGCCGTCGCGGCCGGGATTCAGGTCGTGATCGCGACCGGCCGCATGTTCCGGTCCTCCCTTCCCTACGCCCAGGAGCTGGGGCTGAGCGGACCGATCATCAACTATCAGGGCGCGGTGGTGCGCGAGATCTCCAGCGGGCAGGTCCTCTACCGGTGCGAGCTCTCGCTGCCCATGCTGCGGCGGGCGCTGGAGTATGCGGAGCCAAGAGGATGGCACGTCAACGCCTATCTGGACGAAGAGGTCTACACGGAGCGGGCCAGCCCGGAGGCCGACCTCTACGCGCGGGTCTCGATGGTGCCCTATCACGTGGTGGGGCCGCTGTCGCGCTGGCTGAACCGGGAATCGACCAAGCTGGTGCTCGTCGACCTGGACCCGCAGGAGGTGCCGGGCCGGATGGCTGAGCTCGACGCCTGGATGTCGGGCATCGCCCGCGTCACCCGTTCGCTCGACTGGTTCATCGAGGTGGTCAATCCCCAGGTCTCGAAGGCCAGCGCCCTGGCGCTGGTGGCCGAGCGGCTGGGAGTGGACCGCTCGGAGGTCTGCGCCATCGGCGACAACGTGAACGACCAGGAGATGATCGAGTGGGCCGGTCTCGGC
>Ga0209577_10001522_pt1 | contig 22910 bp, 21 predicted proteins | sample GraSoiAngelo_109_FD_185874 | JGI IMG/M metagenome (GOLD analysis project Ga0209577, IMG submission 185874) | Grasslands soil microbial communities from the Angelo Coastal Reserve, California, USA - 14_0903_12_20cm (SPAdes) (version 2) | ecosystem: Environmental > Terrestrial > Soil > Grasslands...
GCGGCGTTGGTGACGCCGGGGCCGCCGATGATCGTGCAAACGCCGGGCTTGCCGGTGGCGCGCGCATAGCCGTCGGCCATGAAGCTGGCGCCCTGCTCGTTGCGACACTGCACGTGGCGGATCCCGGCGCGTGCGATGCCGCGGTACAGCTCGAGAGTCATCGTCCCGGCCATGCCGAACACGGTATCCACCTCATAGGCCGAAAGTAGCTTCATCACGGCCTCACCACAGCTCATGGCTTGCACGTGCTTCCCCCCGTTCGGATGATTCGCTTGGGCTCGCTGGGCGCTCGTCGCGACGCGCCAAACGTTACCACATGGGATTCTTCTTCGAACTAACACCCCGGCGCGTGAGCCTTAACACTGCACTGCCGCGGGTTGCCAGGGTCAATCCATGTCTTTTCAGTGACTTCCATAGCTTTCCTCGATCTATTCTTGTCCACCGCTGCCGCGGTGAAAAAACGGCCCGCAATGTCGATCTGGCCCGTGCTCGTTCGTCGTGTGGTTGGAGCCCAAATGGAGGAGCCGATGAAATACCTGACGTTCATTCGCCATTCCGAGTCATATCGCGAGTCCGGGCCGCCCCCTGCCTTGATGGAGGCGATGGGCAAGTTCGTTCAGAAATCGACGCAGGACGGCATCCTCGTCGACGCGGGTGGTCTGCGGCCAACCGCGGACGGCGTTCGCGTGCGGCTGGCCAAGGGCAAGATCACCGTGACGGACGGTCCATTTACCGAGACCAAGGAGGTCGTGGGGGGTTGGGCGATTCTGAACGTAGCCTCGAAAGCGGAAGCGGTCCGGATTGCCACCGAGTTCATGGAGCTGCACCGGAAGTACTGGCCTGGATTCGAGGGCGAGTCCGAGGTGCGCGCGATGTTCGAGCCCGGCATGGGCCCGTAGCGCTTGCTCAGCAATCAACCCGAGCGCAAACGGCACGCCGCTTAAGCGGCCTCGAGTAACTTCGCAGCCCGGTTGTAGTCGCGCGGCGCGACCCAGAAGAGCATTGCGAACCGGCCCTCCCCGGCTGCGACGGCGTCGGCCGCGATCACGTTGATCTTCGCCGCGGCCAGCCTCGCCAGCGGAGGCAACGCGGCCCCGACCTCGTCCGTGCCCTGCGCGAGAAAGGCGCGCTTGGTCCGGCTCAACTTCCACTTGTACCGCTTCGCGGCTGCCATCACGCGGTCGATGTCGTCGGTCACGATGTCGACCTGCGCGCGGTTGCGACCCTGTGGAAACCCGGAGAAGGCGAGCAGATTGGCGCCCGCGTCACGCAGCGCCTCGAGGATCCGAGCCGCTTCCCCGGACTTGTTCACCACCGTGACATACGCGTAGCTCACCTTGCGAATGGCGGTTGGCATTATTGTGGCTCCCTGATCGACCTAATCAGGCAATGATGTCTCGGCTGGGTCGCGTACCGACCTTGGGGCGACTCACGCCTCCGGGGACCTCAGTTACTGCGACCGTCAGACGATTTCTTCCAGCTCGCGCTCCACATCCTTGCGCCATTTCGTTTCCGGGGTCGGCGCCGGCGGATCGGGCATCACCTGCGATCGATCGGGCTCGCCTGCAGGCCGGTCCTTTGCACGCTTCTGCGCCTTCTTCGTCGCCCACGATCTGAAGATCCTCTCGTCGTAACACATGACAGCTCTCCTTCCGGCGAGCCCTCTACGGGCTCCCGGATCACGGAGGATAGCGCCAGAGCGTCGGGATGGCATCTGGCATTGCGGCCGCCGCCACCGCCAGGAACCGCGGACTCCACTGGGTCTATGCTTATGAAGCGGGCGCGGGCCTGACGTCGAACCAGATGATCGCCCCTCCGGTCTTCCCCTCCGCCGGGGACACCGCCACGTACAGACGATGCAGCTCAGGTACCAGGATCGCGGTCTTCGCGCCTACGGAGCTCGGCACCCGCGCCAGCTCGGCGAAATGACCGGCGTCGACCTCTGCGTAGACGCCGATGTAGCCCTCGCCGCCGGGGGCGTATACGCGCCGGTTCGCGACGTCGAAGATTTCCGCATCGACGCGCTTCGGTGCAGGGAGACTCGCGACGTGCACACCCGTGTCCCCGTCGAGCACGATGAACATCCCCGGATCGCGTGCGACGATGAACAACCGGCGGCTCGACTCATCGAGCTGTGCGAGCGCGTTCTGTCGGGCCTCGCGAATCGGCCACTGAGCCACGATCCGGCGCGCGCTCTTGTCGATCACGGCCACATAGTTCTTGTCGGTGACATTGATATAGAGATGCGGCCCATGCTGCTCGATCGCCATCGCCTCGACGTGAGCGGCGTCCAGGTGCACCTCGCCGATCTTGCGTGTCGAGACCGGATCGATCTCTTCCAGCCACGACTCCTTCAGCTTCACGTCCTTGCCGCCCGTGACGACGTACAGATGACCGCTACTGCTGTCGAACCCGATCGAGTCGGCGCCGGGGTGCAGCTTGAGGGTGCCCGCCGGGGCGAGTGACCCGGCATTGAGGAGCTTGATCCTGTCGCTCCCGTCGGTAATCAGCAGGCGCTGCGTCTGCGGGACGAGAAAGATGCTGTGGGGCGTATCGAAGCCGCCGACGCTCCTCAAATGCCTGCCGGTACGCAGATCGAACACCTCGAGCGTGCCGTGATCCTCGGCCGCGAGGAAGAGACGATTGCCCGGGAGGTCCACGGCGAAGTGATCGAAATCGCCCGTGTACCCCCGCAGCTCCGTGCGACCCTGCAGCACGAGAACAGTGTCCGAGCTGGCGCCGCCCGCCGGCGGGAAGCCTGTGCCCGGGCTGGCTGCGGCGGCGATCGCGCTCACCGTACCCAAGACGCACGCCAGGCTCTGCCTCTTCACGATGCGCCCTCCTTCTCAGGCGGCCGGACGGAACAGGCTGGCCGCATCGGGAATCCTCTTCTCGAGCTCCGCCTTGATTTTCTCGGCGCGCGCGTGGAGCGCTTCCTTGTCGTCGCCTTTCTTGTAGGCGACGACTATGCCCACGGCGCCGATCACGCGGCCGGCGCGGTCGTGCAGCTGCAGCTCGCTCTCGAAGCGATTGCCCCGGGAGTTGACCTCGAGGTTCGGCTTGCCCGTGAACACGCAGCGCATGTCGTCGTTGTCGGCCTTCTTGCCGAGGCGGCCGATGTTCGAGCCGGCGATGATGTTGTAATCGCTGTCGGGCGGTGTGGCGTGTATGGCGAGAATCTCCACCTCGGGGTAGCGCTCGATGAACTCCTCCACGAGCTTCTGCGCGTAAGTGTTGCTCGGCGCGTCGGGCTCGTAGGGGTAGGGATCGAAGAGATTCGCAGCGTGCGAGATTCTACGGTGGAGCCGGTCGCGAATGCCCTCCGCGCTGTGCTCGAGCGCGCCGCGGTCGAGGCCGGCGTGATGGAGGTAAGTCAGGCGCAGCGTTCCAACGCTATCGTTCGATACGTCGCGGAGTGGCAATCGGATCTCGAGGCGGTCGCCAGCCGCGTTGAGCACCGCCGCGGGAGCGCCCGCGCGATTGGCGGCAACATCCGCCGGATCGGCCTGAGCGCTTGCAGGCCCGGTCGCTGCGACCACCACGGGCGCAGTCCCCCTGGGTGGTGTGGCGATGATCGCCGCCACCACCACCTGCGGATTCGCGCGCATCACCTCATCGAGGAGCCTCGCGGCGTAGGTGCCGGACGCAACCGGCGCGCCCAGGCCTGTCGCTGACCACGCGAGCCCGACGCAGCCCATGAACCCCCAACGCCCCATCGCTCCCCCTTGGCTCGATCGTGATGCCTGACAGCCCGACTGCTGCGGATCCTCAGGCGAGGTTCTAACTCAGGACTCTGAAGCCAGCCTGAATTTCGCCGAGCGGCGTCCAGGGCCGCGGCGACCTCAGGGACCCGCCACGAGGAGCGTGAATGTCTGCGGCAGCATCGGAGCGCTGCCCCCGCCCGCGGCGGCAGCTCCGGACCGTGCCGTCGGCATGAAGATCCGGCCGGTGTTCTCGTCCATCGCGAGCGTGCGAGCGCCGGGCCGGGTCGTCAGGGTCTGGAGCGTCTCGTAACGATCCGGCGAGACCTCCTTGAGCACGCTGAGCGTCCCTTCCTTGTTCGAAGTGAAGATCCGCTCGGTTTTCGGATCGAACACGGCCCCGTCGGGCTCCTTGCCGATCGCCGGTGTTGCGACCACGCGGCCGCTGTCGGCATCCAGCACCGCGAGCTTCTCGTTGCCGCAGGCGGCGAACACGCGGTGATGCAGCCGATCGACCGCCATGCCGGTGGGCTCCTCGCACGGAGCGAGTGGCCAGTTCGCCAGCGCCTTGAGGCGGTGCGTGTCGAAGACATGGACCACGCTCTGGCCCTCGTCGTTCACGAACGCGCGGCCCCGCCCATCGAAGCCAATCTGCTCGAGCTTCGAGCCGCCGAGATCGAGCGTGTCGACGATCACATCGCTCACGGGATCGATGACGGTCACATCGCCGGTCGCGCCCCCGTTGACCACGAACAACCGGCGGGTCTCCGGGTCGTACTGGATCGCATCCGGCTTGACTCCGGTATAGCGGATCACCTTGCGGACCTTGAGCGTGTCGCGATCGAACACCGTCACGGTCCGGTCGAGACCATTGCTGGTATAGCCCTTGCCGAGCTCGGGAATGAGCTCGATGCCGTGTACGCCGTGCATGCCGGCGATCTCGCCGACCTTCTCTCCGGTGTCGACGTTCAGAACCTCGACCCGATTCGCGTGCGCCACGAACACGCGCCGCGCCAGCGCATCGACCCGCAGGTAGTCGTAACCCGTATCGTTGCCGCCGATCGGATATTGCGCAATCATGTGGTAGCTGCTCGCCGCCGCCGGCGTTGCGGCCTGCGCACTTCCGGCCGGCAGCGCCGCAGCTACCATGAGAGCCGCCCAGAAAAGTCTACGATGTCCCACTGACCTGCCCCTCGCTTCTTGAACGGCCGGCAGTGTGCGGTCGCAACCTGAAGCCAATATGAAAATCCTGATCGTCGAGGACGAACGCAAGCTCGGGCTCCTGCTCAAGCAGGGGCTCGCGGAGGCCGGTTACGGCGTCACGCTCGCCGCCACCTGCGCCGCGGCACGCGACGCGCTCTGCGAGACGAGCTTCGACGCCATCGTGCTCGATCTCGGCCTCCCGGACGGCGACGGGCTGGAGCTCCTGCGGCAGTGGCGCCGCAGCGGCTTCAATGAGCCGGTCATCATTCTGAGCGCGCGCGATGCGGTCCAGGATCGCATCAAGGGTCTGGACTTCGGCGCCGATGATTACCTCCCCAAGCCCTTCAGCCTGCAGGAGCTGCTGGCGCGTCTGCGCTCGCTCCTGCGCAGGCAGGCGAGCGTCAAGGACACGGTGCTCGAGCACCGGGGCATGCGTCTCGATCTGGTGGGGCGAACGCTGCACTTCAACGGCCAGTCCGTTGACCTCACCAACCGGGAATTCGCCCTCCTCGAGATCTTCATGCAGAACCCAGGTCGGATCCTGCCGCGTACCCTGATTTGCGAAAAAGTCTGGTCATCCCCCTACGATGTCGATGCGAATCTGCTCGACGTCTACATGAGCAAGCTGCGCTCGCGGCTCGAGACCGAAGGGGACAAGCCGCTCTTCAAGACGGTGCGTGGCGTCGGCTACAAGCTGCAGTGAAATCGATCGGCGCAAGACTCGCCTTGTGGTACGCCGCGGCCAGCACGGTGACGCTGGCGTGCCTCTTCCTGGTCGGTTATTACCTGCTGCGCGGCTATCTGATTCACGGCCTCGACCTGCTGAATCAGTCCGAGTTCGAGCAGATCAAGGCGCGCCTCGGCCCCGACTACAGCGCGTTGAGCAGCGCCGTGATCGATCAGCGCATCCGCGAGACGACCGAGTACGCCTCGGTCCTCTTCTACATCGACATCCACAGCCGCGATACCGGCACCATCTTCTACTCGAGCAATCTCAAGGGACGGCCCATCCCCGACATCAAGGGGGCGCACCGTTACGACGTCGACTGGGACGTCGGGCCCTTGCGCGTCGGCGAGTTCATCATGGCGCCTTACGACGTGGTCATCGCCACTCCCGAGGCGCAGGTCGAGGGCGTCATGGAGGGATACGCCGAGGTTTGCGCCGCGCTGCTCATACTAATGCTCGCCATGAGCGCCGCCATCGGGCTCGGCTTGAGCCGCCTGGCGCTCCGACCGGTGCGCCTGATACGGGCAACGGCGAGTCGTATCGGCTCCGAGAACCTGAGCGAGCGCATCCCGGTGCCCGCGGTCGCCGACGAGATCTCCGATCTGGCTCGACTCTTGAACGCGATGTTCGATCGGCTCGAAGCCTCCTTCAAGAACGTGCGCCGCTTTGCGTCAGATGCCTCCCATGAGCTCAAGACGCCGCTGTCGCTCGTCCGATTGCACGCCGAGAAGCTCCTGGCCGGCGGCACCTTGAATCACGAGAACGAGGAGGGAATGCAGACGCTGCTCGAGGAGCTGACGCGAGTCAACAGCACCATCGACGAGCTGCTCTTCCTCTCGCGCGCCGAGTCGCGCAGCATCACGCTCGAGCTCGCACCGCACGATCCGGCGGGCATCCTCGCCAACTTCAACATCGATGCGCAGGTGCTCGCCGAGCACCATGGCGTGGACTTCTCCTACTCGCACGAGGGCAGCGGACAGGCGCTGTGCGAGCCGCGCTGGGTGCGCCGCGTGTTTCTCAACCTCCTCAGCAATGCCATCAACGCCTCGCCCCCCGGCGGCAACATCCGGCTGCGCTCGCGGCTCACCGCTGAGCTGTGGCGCGTCGAGATCGAGGACGAGGGTGCGGGCGTGCCCGGCTCCGAGTACGAGCACATCTTCGACCGCTTCGTGCGACTGAAGTCGAAAGACCGGCAGAGACTCGAAGGCACCGGCCTCGGACTCGCGATCTGCCGCGGCATCATCGAGCTGCACAAGGGACGAATCCTGGCGGAGACCGGCAGCAACGGGCGTGCGCTGCGTGTGGTGTTCGAGATACCGGCGCAGCCGCCCCCGCCGCCGGCGCCAAGCCTCACCCCTGATGAGCTAGCGCCAGTAACGTCAAGGTGACGGTGATCGCGCCGCCGATTCTCGTCGCGATCTGCGCAAACGGCATGAGCTGCATGCGGTTGGCGGCCGTCAGGATCGCCACGTCTCCGGTGCCACCCTGCCCCGCGCGACAGGCGATCACGATGGCGGTATCGATCGGATAGAGCCGTATCCAGCGGCCGACGAAGAAGCCGGTAATCACCAGCGTCACCACCGTGGCGACGATGGTGAGGAGATTCCGCGGCGCGAAGGCCGCGGCCAACCGGTCCCAGGGGGTCATGGCGACTCCGATGGCAAACAGCAGCGGATAGGTCACCGCGCGGCGGAAGAACTCATAGACCACGTGCGCGCCACGCTGCAATGACGGAGGCACGCCCTGCGCCAGCTTGAGCAGCACCGCGAGCAGCAGCATCGCCACCGGCGCCGGGAGACGGAAGGTCTGGAAGCAGATCAGACCCAGCAGGTAGAGCGTGATTACCAAGAGCCCCGCGCCGGCGATGTGCGTGACGTCGAGGTCCACCGGCTCATCCCGCTCGTGGGTGGCGAGCTCCTCGCTTTCTTCAGGTTGAAGGCGGCCTTCGCCGGTCAGCTCAGGAAACCGGCGGCCGAGGAAGCTCAGGATCCCGGAAAGCAGAATCGCCGTCAGACTCCCGAACATCACCGGCGGCAGCACCTGCGCGAACAGCTCGCCCTGCGGCTGATGCCACAGCTGCCCGTAGCCGATCGAGAGCGGTATGGCGCCCTCGCCCACCCCGCCGGCCATGACGGGAACCACGATCATCAGCAGTGTGTGGCGCACGCCGAGCCCGAGCGACGCGCCGACCGCCGTGCCGACGAGCAGGGCCGCGACGGATGCGGCTGCCATGGGCACGAACAACCGCAGAAATCCCCGCACCAGCAGCACGCGGTCCATGCTGAGGATGCTGCCCACGATCACCGCCGCGATGAAGAGATAGAGGAAGTTGGTCGACTTGGTGAAATCCGTGACGACCTGGACGATCTGCGCCGGAATCCAATGGTGGTAGGTCAGGAACGAGGGCACGAAGGTGGCGAAGATCGCCGCGCCGCCGATCTCTTTCAGCAGCGGCACGCGATGGCCGAGCTCGGCGCACGTGAAACCGAGCACCGCAAGGAGTGCGATCATCATGTTGATCTCGGTCGGCACCTTGCCGGAGCTGACGAAGTAAGCGATCACGGCGAGGAGCGTCAGATACACCGGCAGCGGAATCACTCCGGTGCGCATCTCCATCATCCGCCACCAGACCCTCGGCCAGTAGCGCCCCGCTGCAGTCATCTCATTGTGCATGGCTTTGCTCATGCGGCCCCCTCGGGCTGCGCCACTGGCTTGGCGTCGGCGCGCGGGTGTAGTTGTACGTAGCGTTCCGCCAGCGCCGGCAGGACCACGAGATTGAGCAGGGTCGACGACACCAGCCCGCCCAGCACGGTCACCGCCATCGGCCCCTCGATCTCCTGCCCCGGACGGTTGAGTCCGAAGGCGAGCGGCGCGAGTCCCAGCGCGGTCACGGCCGCGGTCATCAGGATCGGGATCAGCCGCTCGTTGGCGCCGCGCAGCACGAGCTCGGGGCTCCAGGCCGCGCCCTCGACCTCGACGAGGTGCTCGTAGTGCGCGAGCTGCAGGATTGCGTTCCGGGCACTGACACCGAACACGGTCACGAGTCCCACGACCGCCCCCAGGGAAATTCCCACGCCGGTCACGGCAATGGCCAGGACGCTGCCGATCAGGCTGAAGGGCAGATTCGCCAACACCAGCCAGCTGTTGACGCGCCAGCGAAACGAGACGAACAGGATGATGAGAATGAGACCCATGGCGAGCGCCGAGTAGACCACGAGCTCGTTCCGCGTCTGCTGCTCTGCCGCGGCGGCACCCGTGTACTCGAGGAATACCCCCTGAGGAAGCTTGACGGAGCCCGCAATGGTCCGCTGGGCCGCCTGGACGATGCTCTGGAGCGAGCCGCCGCGGGTGTTGAAGGTCACGGTGACCAGGCGTTGCCCGCCGTCGTGCTGGATGCTGTAGCGGTCCTGCGTCACCTCGATGCGAGCCACCTGCGAGAGCGGCACGGGACCGAGCGGGCTGGCGATCATGAGGCGCGCGAGTTGCGCCGGCTGGTGCCGCCAGCTCTCGGGCAGCAGCACATCGACATCGACGGTGCGCGTGCCGTGGAAGGCCTGTCCTACCCGAGCGCCCGCGTAGGCCGTCTCGATGGTGTCTAGCACATCCTGCGCCTTGAGTCCCGTAGCGGCCAGCGCCTGCGGCGCGAGCTGAATAGCGATCGTCGGTGTGCCGCTCTGCCGCTTGAACTGCAGGTCCACGATCCCCTTCACCTTACCGAGCGCCGCCGCGATCTTCATGCCGGTTGCATCGAGCACATCCAGGTCGTCCCCGAACACCTTGATCGCGACTTGCGCGGCCTCGCCGCTCAGGCTCTCGCTGATGCGGTCGCCGAGGAAGGTCACGACCTCGCTCTGAATGCCGGGATAGCGCTCGAGGATGCCGCGCAGCTCTTCCTGGGCGGCCTCCTGATTCACCTTCGCGTCGGGCTTGAGCTCGACGTGGAACTCACTGCGGTGCGGACCCCACGTATCCTCGCTCAGCTCCGCGCGTCCGATCTGCTGCTCGATCGTTTTGACGTACGGCAGCGCCAGCACCTCGGTGCTCACGCGCTTGCCGAGCGCCAGCATCTGCTCGAGCGAGGTGCCGGTGATCGAGCTCGACACCTGCATCACGAAATGTCCCTCGCGGAAGTCCGGCATGAAGGTGCCGCCGAGAAACGCCAGCGCACCGAGGGCAGCGATGACGAGCCCGACGAGCACCAGGATCGAGACCCTGAGGTGCCGGCTGACGCGCTCCACCGACCAGCGCTGCCAGCTTTTCAGACGCTGCAGCCACTCCGCCTCCGGGCGCTCCTCGTGACGCCGCAGAAGCAACGCGCACAGTGCCGGCGTCGAGGTCATCGCGACTACGAGCGATGCGAGCACCGCGAATATGAACGCGAGCGCCAGCGGCCCGACGAAGCGTCCCTGTACGCTCGTGGTGAACAGCTCCGGCAGGAAGACCGCGACCACGACCGCGGTCGCGTAGATCACCGGTCCCCGCACCTCGAGAGATGCCTCGCGGATGATCTCGAGGCGCGGGCGCGGCGTATCCAGCCGCGCGTTCCCGCGCAAACGCCGCAGGATATTCTCGATGCCGATGATCGCATCGTCCACGAGCACACCGAGCGCCACCGCGAAGCCGCCGAGCGTCATGGTGTTGAGCGTCAGACCCATGCGATCGAGCACCGCGACGGCGGCGAGCAGCGACAACGGTATCGCACTGAAGGCGATGAGCGCAGCGCGCACGTCCCGGAGGAACGCGTACAGCACCGCGAGGATCAGCACGGCCGCGAGCACCAGGGACTCCTGCAGGTTCCCGAGCGCGCGCTCGATGAAATTGGCGGGCCGGTGCAGCTCCGGGTAGAGCGTGATCCCCTGGGCCGCAAGCGCCGGCTCCAGCGCCGCGAGCGCACGCTCGACCGCGAGGGTCGTCGCGAGCGTGTTGGCGCCGTATTGACTCGCCAGTGACAGCAGCACTCCGGGCTTGCCCATGATCAGCGCATCGCCGAAGCGCAGTGCCGGCGCCACCTTCACCTCGGCGAGATCGCGCAGCAGTATCGGGGTGTTGTTGCGCACGGTGACGACCGCCGCGCCGAGGGCGGCGACGTCGGGCGCTGGGGTCGGCGACTTGATCAGGATCCGCTGGGAGGCGAGATCGATGAAGCCGGCGCCGCGCAGCGGCAGCGCTGTGCGTGCCGCATCCGCCACCTCGCTGATGGTGACGTTGTAGCTCGCCAGCCTGGCGATGTCGGGAAGAATCTGGATCTGCCGTTGATCGCCGCCGAAGACGATGACGTGCGCAACGCCCGGTACGGCGAGAAGGCGCGGCTTGATCACCCAGTTCGCGGCATCGCGCAGCGTGTAGGCATCGACCTTGTCGGACAGGAGGCCGATCTTCAGCAGGTCCATGGTGCTCGAGACCAGCGGGGAAAGCTTCGGCGTCCCGACGCCCGCCGGCAGCGTGCTGCCGAGCTCCGCGAGGCGTTCCGCGATCCCCTGCCGCGCCACGTGGACATCCAAGTTCCTCGCAAACGTGATGGTCACGACCGACAACCCGGGAATGGACTCCGAGCGCAGCGTCGCGAGTCCCGCGGTGCCATTCACCGCGTTCTCGATGGGTTTCGTGACCAGCTCCTCGACCTGTTGCGGCGCGAACCCCGACGCCTCGGTCTGGATGTCGACCTGCGAGGGGACGAATTCCGGGAAGACATCGAGCGGCGAGTGCAGCGCTCCCCAGGAGCCCAGGAGCAGTGCGAGCACGGTGAGCGCGGTCACCGCGCCCGAGTGCCGCACGCACAGTGCCACCAACGCACGCATCATGTCCCGTCCGCCCTATTCCGCCGCTGCCGTGCCGAGCTCGCGGGCCAGCAGCTCCCCGGCCGACTCCGTGACGATCTTCGCACCGGCGGCGACATTCTCCCTCACGAAGTAGCCCTCGTCGGTCGGCATGCCGGGGTCGATCTCCTTGCGGACGAAGAGGCCTGGCTTCTCCTCGACGTAACACCAGTACTTGCCGCCGTGGATCAGTACCGCCCCGGAGGGGATGACCACACCCGGCTCGGGCGCTCCCACCGGAGCCCACGCCAGCAGGCGTTCCCCCTCGCTCACGTCGCTCCCCTTGAGCATCGCAAAGAAGCTCCTCCCGGGGAGGCTGGTATCTGCCGGCGCACTCCACACCGTGTCGGACTCGAAGCTCCTGCTGCGCGGAGACTCCGCCATGTGCGCGAGGCGCAAGGTCCTCGGCACACCCGATCCGAGCGCCCCGAGCGGGAACGTCACGCGCACGAGCTTGGATTCCCCACGGGCCAGTGCCGCGAGCTCGGGATTCGCGTAGTCGTCCTTCCACGGCGCATTTCGGCCATAGAGCGCGGAAAGTTTCCGCTGCGCGAGCTGCAAGGACGCCTGATCGACCGTGGCCTGACGCTCGGCGGCTTCCTGCGTCTCGACCGCCATCGCGCCGGGCGTGCCGGCGAGGCTCTTGCTGCGAGCGAGCGCCGCGCGACTCTGGCGCTCCATTGCTGCCGCGGTACTCAAGTCGGCCACCGCCTGGGCGATGGCCTCCCGAGTGATCACGAGCGCGTAGCCGCCGACCTCGACCGCGTGGTGGCTGGCCACCGCGAGCGTGGTCTTGATGCCCGCCTTCTCGATCTCTTCGGGCTTGAGTGTCACACCCTCGACGTCGGCGGCGCTGCCCTCCTCTTTCTTCTCTGCCGCCTCCTTCTGCGCCTGCGGTGCGGACGGAGCCTGTTGACAGCCGGCGATCGGCAGAAGACTGGCACACGATGCCGCGAGCCAGAGTGCGCAGGCAAACGCTCCCGGCCGCGTCCGTACCGCCGCGGCTCCGCCAATCGTCCAACGGATCTTCTTCATTGGCATGGGTTCCAAATCACCCGCTCCATCCGCCACCCAACGCCTTGCAGAGCGCGACCAGGCTGTGAAGGCGCGCCAGCTTGTACTGCGTGAACTGGTCCCGGGCGGCATAGAGCGTTCGCTGCAACTCGAGCAGCGTCAGGAAGTCCCCCGAGCCCCGCTCGTACCGCACCCGGGCACCTTCGAACGCACGTTCGCTCTCGTTGACGTTGACCCTCTGGAACTCTTCAACGGCCTTCAGGTGCTCGAGAGCCGAGAGTGCCTTCTCGACGTCGACCAGCGCGGCGAGGACCGCCTCCCGATACGTTGCCAGCAGCTCCCGTTCGCGGGCCAGCGTCTCATCGCGCTGCGCGCGCAGCTTGCCGTGATCGAAAATCACTTGAGTGAGGTTCGCCGCGACCGCTCCCGATGGGCCAGCGCCGCTGATCGTGTTGATGGTACCCGGCAGCACGGGATTCTGGACGCCCCCGCTCGCGGTGAGCGTGAGGCTCGGCAACATGGCGGCGCGCGCGGCCGCCAGATTGGCGTTCGCGGCCTGCAGATTCGCCTCGGCCGCCGCTATGTCCGGCCGCCGGGTGAGGAGCTCCGCGGGCAGGCCGGGCGCGACCGCGGGCTCCTTGAGCGGATCGAGTGATTTGCCCGCGACATCGAAATTCTCAGGCGCCCGACCGAGCAGCAACGCCAGCGCGGCGCGCGCCTCGACTTCCGATTGCTGGAGGTCCGAGACGACGATGCGTGTGGCAGCGAAGGCGGCTTTCTGCGAGGCGAGATCCACGGGGTTGGCCACTCCGGCGTCGAAGCGGGCCTGCACGGCTGCCAGAATCTTACTCACCGCTTCCGAGTTCGCGCGCGCAATCGCAATGCGCTCGCGCAGCGCGAGCACCTGAAAGTACTGGTCGGCTACTCCGCCCAGCAGCGTCAGGGCCACCGTATCCCGCTCCCCCCGCGAGGCGCTTGCCGACAGCCGCGCCGCCCGAGCGGTTGCGCGATTCCTGCCCCAGAAATCCACCTCGTAGCTGGCGGACAGCATCGCGAACCAATCGAGCTCGTGTCCGGAGCCCATTTGCCCGGGCGGCTTCGACGTACTGCCTGCGAGATAGTTGGCGTTGGCGTTGCCGCTGACGCCCGGCAAGAGCGCCGCTCCCGCCTGGCGGGCGCGCGCATCCGCCTGTGCGACGCGCTCGCGCGCCGCGGCGAGATCCCAGTTGTTGGTGACTGCGAGGGCCACGAGCTCGTTCAGCTCCTCGCTGCCGAATCCCCGATACCAGTCCTGCGTCGGCCAGGACCCGCCGCCCGCGGTCGCGGCGTGCTCGAAAGCCGCGGGGACGTCGCGCGGCGGCTGAACGGGTGTGCCGGTGACGCAACCGTACGTGAGCGCGGCGCACAACGAGGCCGTTACGAATCCTCTGGCTGCCGTCGAGCTCTCATACCTCGAGCAAGTCTTCACTGGGACCACCTGCGGGGCCGATCCGGAGCCAACGCTAACATCCGTTTCTGAATTCAATCTAAATCCCGGTGCACGCCATCCGGCAGGCACTTCAGGGCAAGTGCGTGCAAATGCGGATTGCTGTCCGGTCGAGCGGAGATCTCGAGGCGTTTCAGATTCGGTTTAGCTTCGGCGTGTACGGTAGCACGCCATAGGTCCACCCGGAGGGGGAAAACCATGAAGGACCGGTCTCACGGGATCTTCGAATCGCTCGCCCTGCTCGCTAGCGTCGGCCTTCTCGGGTCCACTCTGGCCCGGTCAGCAGAGCCCGGAGCTCAGGCCTCGGATCAGGGTGAGACCTCGGAGCTCGTCCAGATCGTGGTGACGGGCACGCTGCTGCCGACGACTCCGGACAAGGTGGCGGTCCCCATCGTAACGCTCGATGCCAAGGCGCTCGAGCAAAGTGGCGTCACTACCAACGCACTGGAGATTCTGCGCAAGTCGGTCCCCGCGTTCGCAGGCCGCAGCAACGCCGGAACGAGCAACGCCAACAACGACAATCAGAGGACCGGCGGCGGCTCGCAGGTACAGTTACGCAACCTGCCGACTCTCGTTCTCGTGAACGGACGGCGGGTGGCGATCGATGCCGTCGCCGGAACCAACGGCAAGAATTTCGTCGACGTCAACCAGATCCCCGCCGCCGCCATCGATCACATCGAGGTGCTCACCGACGGAGCCTCCTCCATCTACGGCTCGGATGCGATCGGAGGCGTCGTCAACTTCATCACGAAATCGGACACGCAGGGAGTGAAGGCGGGCGGCCGTTTCGGCTCGGCCAGCGGTGACTACCGGGAGCGCTCCGCGTACCTGACCGGAGGTACGGAAATCGCCGGCTTCGGGATCACCGCGACCGGGAGCTACTCGAAGACCAACCCCCTCTTCCAGGATACGCGCTCGTTCACGAGCCCGTTGTACGGCAGGACCTCCAACCTTCCCGGCACCGTCAACGTAGGCAGCTTGAGCCCCGGAGCCATTCTGGCGCCGGCATTGAGCTCGCCGAGTCAGACCAACCCGACAGGAACCGCGGCGACCGCCACCTCGGTGAACCAGCTCATCGCGAACGGCACTTATCTCGTAACCACGCCGGGCGCGGTCGCTGGCGCTTTCGACGTGTCGCCCTACCAGACCCTTCTCCTGGGCCAGGAGCAGGACTCCTTCGTTTCCAGCCTCTCGAGGAGCCTGTTCGACAAGAAGGTAGAGCTCTTCGGTGATGTGCTGTATTCGCACAACAGGAGCCTCACCCAGTGGCTGCCTTCAAACCTCAAGGCAATGGTCCCCGCGGGAGCGCCGTACAATCCGCTCACCACGAGCTTTTCCGGAGTGACGTTCACCGATCTCAACGACCCGAGGGGGATCTACGACTCGACGGACACATCGCGCGCGACCCTCGGACTACGGGGCAAGATGTGGGGCCACTGGCAGTGGGAAACCGGAGTCGTCTACAGCGAGAGCGATTTCCGACAGAACGTCGCCAATCTGCTCTACAAGCCGAACATACCCCTGGCGATCGCGGGCGGGTTTGACGCCAGCGGCAAGGCGCTGCCCGGCGGGGGCTACAGCCAGGTCTACGCCTGCTGCTCTACCTCGAACTCATTGGTCCTGCAGCCCGCTCTCGATCCCTTCGCGCGCGCCGGGCTGAGCCAGGCACAGCTCGCGAACCTCTTCGGCACCGAGCGCATCAAAGCCACGAGTCAGCTCGCGTCCTGGGACGGCAAGCTGGTCGGCAGGGTGTTCGAGCTCCCCGCCGGCGATGTCGACTTCGCGGTCGGCGCGTCCTGGCGGCGCGAGGCGCTCTCCGGCCACGCCGACGCGAATGGCCGAGTCACCGATCCGGTCACCCACCTCACCAGCGGAAACGCCCAGTTGTGGGTCCTCGGCTTCAATTTCGACCCGTTCGCCGCCCATCGCAACATCAGCGCGCTGTTCGCGGAGACGCGCATTCCGATCACGGCTCCCTCCTGGAGCGTTCCAGGCGTGCGGTCGTTCGACATCACCCTGGCCGGGCGCCGCGAACGTTACAGCGACGCGGGCAGCTCCACCGTGCCGAAGCTCGGCTTCCGCTGGCAGCCTTTCGACAAGCAGGTGACGCTACGAGGCACCTACGCGAAGTCGTTCAGTGCTCCCACTCTCTACGCCGAATACGGCCCCATCGACACGCGGCAGGTGGGCGAGGCCGTGATTGCCGGTGTCTTCGGGCGCCCGAACTATTCCGGCTTGCCGTTCAACGGCGAGGACGGCAACAACCCGAACCTGAAGCCCGCCACTTCGGTATCGCGCTCGATCGGCGTCGTATTCAAGCCGCAATTCGTGCCCGGACTCTCGGCCACCGTGGACTTCTCGTCCATCAACCTGTACGGCTTTGCCGGCGGCCTGGGATTCAACAACATCCTGGCGAGCGTGAACCAGCTGGGCTCGGCGTCGCGCTATTTCAGCAATATCGCGGTCGACAATTTCCCGGGCGCTCCCGGCGCGAGCCAGCCGTTTGTGAACCCAGGCGACCTGCTGCGGTTCCTGACCGATCCCGCGACGGGCAAGGGCAGCCCCGCGCAGGCGAACCGGCTGTACGTGATCGACCAGTTCCAGAACCTGGCGGTGCTGCAGGAGCGCTCCTACACCATCGCCGCCGACTACATTCTGCCGTGGGACCGCTACGGCACGTTCACGCTCGGCACGACCGGCGCCATCTTCAAATCCTTCAACTTCCAGGACCAGCCCGGACACCCGTTCCTCCAGTACGCCGGCAAGACGAACAACGCCGGCGCGAGCGGCGGATTCGGCGGCACGCTGCCTACCTACCGGTTTTTCACGAGTCTGGACTGGAGGTACCGGGACCTGGAGCTCACGGTGAACAACACCTACGTCTCGGGGACCGACGATACCGGCGTGAACGGAACGTCGACTCCGCCGATCCCCGTGAGCAGCTACTCGACGTGGGACCTGCGTGAGGCGTATGACTGGCACCTGAGCCACGCCAATGAAGCCAGAATCCTCACGTTCGCGCTTGGGGTCAACAATCTCACGAACCGCATGCCGCCGCCGGCGCCGCGCGCCTTCGTGGACAACAACGCGGACGTCGCGACCTTCTCCCCGCTCGGGCGCTTTGTGTACGGCACGGTGACGGTTACCTTCTGAGCCTGGTCCGGCTAGCATGCGCGTGCGGGGCGCGTGCGCGCTCGTTGTGGGCAAGCCGCAAACTCGCTGCCCGAGTGAAGGGCGCGGAAAGTCAAGAAGGGCCGGCATGACCACTGAACCCACGGGCGTTGCGACCTGGAGCGATTTCGAGCGTGTTGGAATACGCGTCGGAACGGTCCGGAGAGTGGAACCGTTTCCCGAAGCCCGCAAGCCGGCCTACAAGCTCTGGATAGACTTCGGGCCGTTCGGGATCAAACAGTCAAGCGCGCAGCTCACCGCGCTCTACCAGCCGGATGAGCTCATCGGGCGTCAGCTGGTGTGTGCGACCGGCCTGGGCCCGAAACGCGTGGCGGGCTTCAAGTCGGAGGTTCTCGTGACCGGCTTCGCCCGCGACGACGGTGCCATCATTCTCGCAGTCCCCGAGCGCAAGATTACCGACGGCAGCCCTCTCTGCTGACCGGCCGCGGCCCGCACGCCGCAGTGCACGGCAGCTCGCCGCCCCATCCTCCCCCTGTCGGTTCAGAATATGGCCACGAAAGCGGGGAGAGTGCCACGTGAAGATCACGATCGAGATCATCGGATGGACGGCGGCCGCCATGATGTTGTCGGCCTACATGCTGCTGACCTCGGGCCGACTGAGCTCGAGGTCGGCCGTCTACCAATGGCTCAATGTGCTCTCGGGCGCCGGCTTCATCGTCAACAGCGGATGGAACGGCGCCTACCCCTCGGCTTTTCTCAACCTCATCTGGATGGCGATCGGGCTCTACGGCCTCTCCAGAGGGACTCGCGCGCAGCCCGGACCGGCGTCCTGACACCGCTGGGAAATAAGAGTCCGGTCACCAGCAGCGCAAGCGGCGCGCCCGCGAGCCGCGCAACGACGAATCCGGCGACGTCGAGCAGAGTCATGGCGCCTCTGGTGGAGCGGTCTTGCCGATTGCGTCCAGGCGCTCCTGGAGCTTGATGCGATCGAGTGAAGTCAGCGGCAGACTGGTGAAGATCTTGATGCGATTGTCGAGGGCCTGAAACGTCGACCTGAACGCGAGCCATTTGTCCGTCTCGGTGCCCTCGACCGCCGCCGGGTCCGGCAGACCCCAATGGGCCGTCATCGGCTGCCCCGGCCAATAGGGACACCCTTCACCGGCGGCGGTGTCACAGACCGTGAATACGAAGTCCAGGTGCAGCGCGCCGGGGGCGGCGAATTCGTCCCAGCTCTTGCTGCGCAAACCGTCGGTCGGGACCTTCATGCGCCGGAGCAGCTCCAGCGCGATCGGATGCACAGCGCCCCTGGGATGGCTGCCCGCACTGAAACCGCGGAATTTCCCGCGCCCCCAATGGTTGATCAACGCCTCCGCGATGATGCTGCGCGCGGAGTTGCCCGTGCACAGAAACAGCACGTTGTAGGGCCGATCGAGCACCTTCGCCATACAGGTCGCGGAAGCGGGACAGAGCGAGCGAAACTCCTCGCTCCCCTGCACGTCCGCCGGCGCGGCGCTGCGCTCGATGACCTGATAGCCGTGGCGTGCGAAAAACCCCGCGGCGGTCTCGGTGAGCAGGATCAACCGCTCGATCCTCGCCTCCCGCGCCAGGCGCTCGAGCTCGAGCACGATGGCGCGTCCGAGGCCGGATCCCCGACGGTCCTCAGCCACGGTCACGGAGCGTAGCAACGCGGTCGATCCAAAACGCTGCAGCGCCCCGGCGGCAACCACTCGGCCGCGCTCCCGGATGGTCACGAACTCGGGTCGCGCCGATGCCAGATCGCTCGCGGGCAATCCGGAGCTCTCCAGGAGACTTCGAATTTCGATCAACTCCTCTGCGGAGGCCGCGTTCATGAGCGACAACGGCATGCCCTCGCTAGAGCGTCTTCGGAGGACAACAGCTCGGACCGCAACAGGACAACTCGGCCCGCTGCGCCGATTTGGGGCGGATCTCGTCCCTTCCATAGACGGTGCTCTCGCCGGTCGTGAGGAATGTCTCCCACTGGATGCCTTGCGGATCGTCGACCCAGCTCTTCTCGCTCTGCGCATAGCAGCAGGTGGTCTCGCCCTCCTCGATCACCGGCCCCTCGGCGCGCTCGAGCCGCCCGTAGACCTCCTCGAGCTCTGCCCGGTCCTCGACCTGAATGCCCAGATGCTGCACACCGGGCTTGCCGTCCCTCTGACTGATCGCGAAATTCACTCGGGGATCCTCCAGCATCCACTTCGCATAGTCCGGCTTTCGCACGGTGGGCGCCGCCGCGAAGAGCTCCGAGTAGAAGCGGATGGAACGGTCGAGGTCCTTCACGGAGACGTGGACGTGCAGACGTTTCATGCGTTCTTCCTTCGTAAAGCCGTGGCCGCCCGTGGCTCAGGATCCCGGCCGCAGGCCTCTCCCGCGAGGCTGCAGCAGTTCTCGCTCAGAAACCCGACGAGCGCGTTCATGCGCTCGAAGTTCGGGCTGTAGTAGAGATTGCGACCCGCGCGGCGACTGATGATGAGCCCCGCCTGAACCAGCCCCTTGAGGTGAAAAGACAGCGTCGGCGCCGGCACTTCGAGGCGCGCGACGAGTTCGGAGGGGGTGTACCCCTCCGGACCCCGCCTGACCAGCAGGCGGTAAACCGCGAGGCGCGCTTCGGACGCCAGGGCGCCGAGCGCCTCGATAGCGTCGGTGGATTTCATCGTTTCAATTATATGAAAATATATGGGCGGTGGCAATGCGCGTCCGCCCGCTCGCGCCTTTCGCGACGGCCGTCGCGTGGTCGCGCCCGATCTTGTGACGAGCCCCGCAACATAATGCGGAAACTTTGACTTTGAGGATGGCGCTCACGCACCGTCGCTTCGTCTTCGCTAGCGTGTACAGGGAAGGATCACAGCCCGTGGAGGGCGCCGTCTCATTATGTTCACATCGCTGCTCGACGAAGTGCGTATCTGGCCGCTGCTGTGGCGACGCAGACTCGCCTGCTCCTGGCTGCTCCGCGACAAGGGCAACATCGCCTTCCTCGCCGTGCTCGGCCTGATGGTCCTCGCGGTTGCGGCCATCATCTATTTGGCCTACCAGGAAGAAGCGCCCATCGAGGCCGTCCCGGTCGAGGCGGTGCGGCGCGAGGCAACCCGTGCGCAGCGGCGCGCAAACGATCTGCGTTGCCTCGCCGAGAACATCTATTTCGAAGCTCGCGGCGAGCCCATCGCGGGTCAGTATGCCGTTGCGGAAGTCACCCTGAACCGGACTCAGGCGCAGTACTTCCCGCACACCGTCTGCGAGGTGGTCCACGAGACCCGGTGGGATCCGGGTCGCCGGCGTCACACTGCAGACTTCTCCTGGACGGAGTCGGGCACGCTGTCCCCCGAGGACGGACCCGCCTGGAGGCAGGCGATGACGATCGCGACCGCGGTGTACGACGATACGAACGAGCCGCTCGTGCCCGGCGCCTTGTTCTATCACGCAACGAGCGTCCGTCCGGGGTGGGCGAGCGCCCGGAAAACGGTTGCGAGGATCGGCAACCACATCTTCTATCGATGAGCCGATTCGACGGCGTGGTGCTCCGCGATCCATCGCAGCATTCCGCCGGACAGGTTCGCAACCTGTTCCAGCCCCGCCCGCTGCAGCAGCACGACCGCCTGAGCTGAGCGGGCACCGCTGCGGCATATCGTCACCACGGGAGTCGTGCGTGACAGATCGTCGACCCGGCACGCGAGCTGGTCGAGCGGAATGAGCCTGGCTCCGCGGATGTGCCCGAGGGGGCCCGTGAATTCCTCGGGATCCCGCACGTCGACCAACTGCACCGGCGCCGACATCTCGGCGAGCGCGGCGGGCTCGATCTCCCAGATACCGGCGACGGTGAAGCGCAGCGCCGCCCAGCGCGGGGCCGCCGCGGAAGGCCCGATCGCGTCGGGCCGCCCGACCCGGAGATTCGCCGGCACAGCGACCTCGAGCAGCTTCGGATGCGGCAGATTCAAGTTGCTCATGAAGCCCACGAAGTCGCCCTCGCCAACCCGGTCCGCGATGCGCGGGTTGAGCCGGCGCTCCTCGGCCACGCTGCTCGCAGTGAGTCCGCGGTAATCATGCGCCGGGTAGATCAGGCACTCCCCCGGCAGCGTCAGGATCTGGTCGCGGATCGAGCGGAACATCGCACGCGCATCGCCCTGCTGGAAGTCAGTGCGGCCCGTGCCGCGGATCATGAGGCAATCGCCTGTGAGCGCCAGGCTGGCGTCATCGAGAACATACGTCAGGCAGCCACGGGTATGGCCCGGTGTCGCGCGCACCTGAAGGTGCCGCGAGCCGAAAGAGACCCGATCGTCGTGGCGCAGCAGCCGGTCGGCGCCTTCCGCTCCGCTCGCGGCCGACACCGCGATCTCGCAACCGAGCTCGCGCTTGAGCCACCAGGCGCCGGTGACGTGATCGGCGTGCACGTGGGTCTCGAGCGTCGCAACCGGCGTGAGTCCCAGCTCGCGCAACAGGGCCGCATCGCGCTGCCAATGCTCGAGCACGGGATCGACCACCAGCGCCTCGCCCGACGCGGCGTCGCCCAGAAGATAGGTGTAGGTGGAAGAGGTGGGATCGAACAGCTGCCGGAAAATCATGACGATCGTCCCCGCGGGCGATGATCCCGCTCAAGGCCCCAACACGGCGGGCACGATCAGCGAAGTAAACAGCCGGTCGGTCAGAGCTCCGGCGCCTGAGACCCTGAAGTTGGTGGTGGTCACGACGACGACGACTCCCTGACCCGGCAAGACGTACACCTTGTTTCCACCGGTCCCGTACATTCCGTACGTCGGGATGTTTCGTCCGCCGACGTGAAAGGTCTGGAGCCACCAAAGGTACCCATAGTCGGTGTCCTCCCGCGCATTCGCGTGCGGCGACACCGATCGACGTGCCCAGCTCTCCGAGATGACCTGCCGGCCCTGCCAGCGCCCTCCATTGAGATAGAGCTGACCGAGCTTCAGCAGGTCGCGGCTGCGCAGCTGGAGGCCGCCGCCGGTCATGGCGGCGCCGAGCGGCTGGTACTGCCATTTGACCGTCTCGATCCCGAGCGGCTCGAACAGCACCGCCTGCGCAAAGTCCGGAACGCGTTGTCCGGTCGCTCTCTCCAACAGCTCTCCGAGCGTCGTTGGGCCGGCCGTGCAGTAGCTCCAGGCGCGTCCGTGCGGCGACTGCTCCGGCTTCGGCTGCCAGTCGGGAAAGCCCCGGATCGGCAGATCGAGCGTGAACTTCACCCAATCCTCCACCAGGTACATGCGCTCTTCATTGCCTCGGGAGAACTGGTTCTCGTCGTCACACTCGAGGAGCGAGCTCATGGTCAGAAAGTCTTCGACCGTGATCTGCTCCTTGCGCGGGTCCGGGTTGGCGAGCGGCAGCCGATCCTTGAAGAATGGCAGCACGCGTGACTCGGCGCGCAGGAGCGCGCGATCCACCGCGGCGCCGACGAGTATCCCGGTAACGGTCTTGGTCGCGGAGCGCGTATTGCGGAGCGCCTCGGCGCCCAGAGTGTCGAAGTACTGCTCGTAGAGCACGCGCTCGCCACGCGCGACGATCACACTCGTGATCTGCTGATAGGACCCGCCGCGTACCGTGGGGGTGATGTCATCGAGGGCGGGACTGGCCGCGCCTGTGAGCTCAGCACCACAGCCGAGCCCTGAGGCGACACAGGCGAGCAGCAGCGTTCCGGGCGGCGCGTATCTCACGGCGAGCTGCAGTCTAATTGGTCCGCAAGCCCTCGGCATCCGGCTCGCGATCGACGATTTCGGCACCGGCTACTCGTCGCTCTCCTACCTGCATCGTTTCCCGATCGACATCCTCAAAATCGACCGTTCCTTCGTGAGCCGACTGACCAATTC
>Ga0209577_10001524_pt1 | contig 22907 bp, 16 predicted proteins | sample GraSoiAngelo_109_FD_185874 | JGI IMG/M metagenome (GOLD analysis project Ga0209577, IMG submission 185874) | Grasslands soil microbial communities from the Angelo Coastal Reserve, California, USA - 14_0903_12_20cm (SPAdes) (version 2) | ecosystem: Environmental > Terrestrial > Soil > Grasslands...
GGGTGTTCCTCTCGTTTACGCCAAACGTAGTGGGAACTCAGTTTGTGGAATTCTGCCGAATGGCGTTGCGCGAATTCGGGCCTGCGTGGCTGCCCGTGGCAGTGGTCCTGGCTTTTGCGGGTTTCACCAACGCCTACAAAACCGACCGCACGAGCTTTTGGTTTCTCTCGATTGTTGTGATTTCGAATCTGGCTTACGACCTCAGCTACCAAATTGCTGAAGACAAGGATGCGTACTATTTGCCGGTATTCATCTCGATCGCGATCGCTGCCGGCCTCGGCATCCGTTGGTTAATCCAGATGAATTTCTCCAAATCGACGGCGGCAAACAAACCGTACTGGGTCGCGGCAATTGCTCTGTTGCTCGTGTCTGCGACGGCATTTGCCGCGAACTTGCCGTTCAACAATCGCAGGCATTACTTCATTGCGCACGATTACGCTGAAAATCTCCTGAGCACGGTCGGGCCGGATGGACTTTTAGTAACGCAAGACTGGCAAGTCGTCTCCCCGATGTTCTACGTGCAGGAAATTGAAAACCGCCGGAGGGACGCGAAGGTGATTGATCTTAATCTGCTGCGTCGCTCGTGGTATTTTGATTACCTGAAGCGCGCTCATCCCGATCTGATCGAGCGATCGCGTGAGAAGATTGACCGATTTGTTGAGCTCCTCAAACAATGGGAGCGCGATCCGGGAGCGTTCGCGGGGAACGAGCGGCTTACTCAAACGATCAGCGAGGCATTTTTCGAGATGGTCCGGTCAATTGTGACCCAGGAACGTTCGGTCGCGCCGGCTTACATCACGAATGATTTATTAGCCGGGGATTCAAGCAATGGTCAGGCGACAAAGTGGATTACCCAAAACTATCAACTTGTTCCGCAGGGCCTCGTTTTTGAACTTGCGACCGACTCAACTTTTCAAGATTCGCCAGAACCAGAGCTGCAGACCCGCGGTTTGGCTGATTGTACGCTGCAGTTTGAGAACGACGACGTGGTTGAGCTCAAGGTGTTGCCCACATACACAACCATGCTCATCAACCGAGGACGCTATCTCGCGCTGTTCAATCAACACGAGCGCGCGATTGCTGTCTTCAAGGAGGCGCTCGCACTGAATCCCAGACTCACTGCGGCGCGAGAAGGACTCGCGGAAAGCACAGCGAAACTGCGAACTCCCTAGCATTATTTTGGGATTGGGGTGGCACTCTTGCATATTCCCTACTTGCGAGCTTGGAGGATTGCTTCTAGACCAGCGGAATGAAAATCACGTCTCGTGTCCTTTTGCTTTTGCTGTCTTTCGGGATATCGGCGCACGCGGCCGATGAAACAATCGCGCTGAAAGCGGCGCGGCTGTTCGACGGCAAATCGAGTTCACTCCTGCAAAACGGCGTGGTGATCGTGCGCGGCGACAAAATTGTCGATGCGGGAAGTAACCTGCTAATCCCAAGCGGCGCGCAAGTGATCGATCTCGGAGACGCAACGCTTTCCCCCGGCTTCATGGATGCGCACACACATCTGACCGCCGATTACTCCGGTAATTACAATGAGCGTCGACTGCAAGAACTTGATCTGAACGTTTCCGAGCAGGCGATTCGCGCGACGGTGTTTGCACGCGCGACTGTTGAAGCGGGATTCACAACCGTGCGCGACTTGGGCAGTCGTTTTGTTGCCAGCCGCGAATTTGTCGACGTGGCACTGCGCAATTCGATCAACAAAGGGACGATCGTCGGTCCACGAATGCTGGTCGCTACGAAAGGAATCGGCGCCACCGGTGGTCATTTCGATCCTACGAGCGGGTTTCGTGATTTTCTTTTCGGACGCGAGCCGGATTACACTGATGGAATTGCGAATGGTCCTGATGAAATCCGAAAGGCGGTTCGGTTCGAGGTGAAGAATGGTGCAGATGTGATTAAGGCCGCAGTTTCTGGCGGCGTACTTTCACTCGCCGATGAAGTGGATACTCCGCAATTAACGCCGGCGGAAATGGCGGCGCTCGTCGATGAATCGCACCGGTTACGCAGAAAAGTGGCGGTGCATTGTCATGGTGATCAAGCCGCGCGCGAAGCGATTGAGGCCGGCGTCGATTCCATCGAACACGGTTCCTTTATGAAACCAGAAACGCTCGCAATGATGAAGAAGAAAGGCACATATCTGACGCCCACGTTGATGGCATCGGAGTGGATCATGGGCAAGCTGGCGAATTATCCGGCTGCCTTGCAGGAGAAAGCCAAAGCGGCCTTCAATGCGCGCTCGGAAATGTTTCGCAATGCCGTGAAGATGGGCGTTAAGATTTCATTTGGAACAGACGCAGCGGTCTATCCGCACGGGGAAAACGCAAAGGAATTTAAGCTGATGGTCGATCTTGGCATGTCGCCGATCGACGCGCTAAAATCGGCGACTACAAACGACGCCGAGCTCTTCGGTGTCGCTCAAAAACTCGGCACACTGGAAAAAGGGAAACTGGCCGATGTCATTGCCGTGCCGGGTGATCCGACTACCGACATAACTGCGACCGCGCGCGTTTCCTTCGTCATGAAGGAAGGCAAGATCATTCGTCAGGGCCCACCCACAGCGCAAAAAGCTGCCGAAGCAACGAAGTCGCCAGATGTCACAACTGGGGGTGATTGAGGCATTCACTGCGATTTGTTCGCACGAGATTTTGACAGCGCGAAAATAGCCGCTAGTTTCTGTGCTCCGTCGCTGAATTGCATCGGACAATTTAAGCAGGAGCCTTGTTGCTAGAGCGAGTGACCGGGCATTTGAACTGCACAGGAAATGCAAAGAAATCGAAGCAAACGTTATCGCGCCGCCGCCGAGCAGATCGACCGAAGCAAGACCTACAATCTTGCCGATGCTGTCTCGACGCTGAAGAAATTTTCGCCGACAAAATTTGATCAGACTGTGACAGTTTCATTCAGACTCGGGGTTGATCCCAAACAGTCCGACCAGATGGTGCGTGGGACCTGCCCGCTTCCCCATGGCAGTGGAAAGCAGGTACGCGTGCTGGTGTTCGCAGAAGGCGAGGCTGCGCGCGCAGCGAAAGAAGCAGGCGCGGAATTTATCGGGATGAAGGACTTGATTCAAAAATGCCAGGAAGGGTTCCAGGATTTTGATGTGGCGATTGCTACACCTGCAGCAATGGCAGAGGTGCGCAAGCTTGGGAAGGTACTTGGTCCACGCGGGCTAATGCCGAATCCCAGAACCGGTACGGTGACTGACGATACTGCCAAAGCTGTGCAAGAGGTGAAGGCGGGCCGCGTGGAATTCAAGCTCGACAAAAACGGCAACGTCGCGGTACCTGTCGGAAAGTTTTCATTTGACGAAAACGCTCTGGTAGAAAATGGAAATGCAGTGATCGAAGCCGTTGTCCGGGCTCGTCCGGCGACAGCTAAAGGCCGCTACCTTGAAGGCGTGACAATCAGTGCGACTATGTCACCGGGAGTTCGCGTCGATCCGACGCCGTATTTGAATGCTTAGGGAACGCACCTGACCTCGAACAAAATGCGACCGGAAAAAACCAACATCGTTTCAGATTTGTCTGAGAAGCTGAAACGCTCGCCGTTTGTGATCGTGACCGATTACCAGCGCATGAAGGTTGCCGATTTCAGCGAGTTGCGCAGCCGGCTGGCGCCAACAGGGGCGGAAATGCACGTCGTCAAAAACAATTTCCTCAAACGCGCCATGGCCGATTCCGGTTTTCCAGACGTCAGTGATCAATTGGTTGGGCAGACGGCAATTGTCACAGGAGAAAACGATGTGGCACCGGTGGCCAAAATCTTTAAAACGTTTGCGACCGAATTCAAAATCGCGGCTGTAAGAATTGGCTTCATTGATCGCGCTGTCCTTTCGACTGCGGAATTGGAGACATTGGCAGAATTGCCGCCGCGCGAAACGTTGCAGGGGCAATTGCTGGGACTGTTTTTGTCTCCGGCGACACGTCTCGTTCGCCTTCTGAACGAGCCGGCTTCGGCACTGGCGCGGTTACTGAAAGCGAAGGCTGAAAAGGAGGGAGCGCCAGCGACGTAAACTTTGTAGGGCAGGCGCATCGCCTGCCTTGGCAGCGCCGAACATTTCGGAGTTGCTCTACAAAAAAACGAAAACTGACCGGATCGGCGGCTGTCGATCGTAATTCTCTGGAAGCTTTCAGAGGCGGCTATTGGAGGAAAAAACAAAATGGCAGATACAGAAAAGTTAGTGGAGCAACTCAGCAACCTGTCGGTGCTGGAGATTGCTGGATTGGTCAAGCAGCTTGAGGAAAAATGGGGTGTGAGCGCGGCCGCACCCGTAGCAGTGGCGGCGGGTCCAGTTGCAGGCGCTCCCGGTGCAGCGGCGGCTCCAGCGGCTGAGGAAAAGACGACGTTTGATGTGATCCTGACCGAAATGGGCGCCAACAAAATCGCTGTGATCAAAGAAGTCCGTGGCGCAGTCCCTGGGCTCGGCCTGGCGGAAGCAAAGGCGCTGGTTGAAGGAGCACCCAAAACAATAAAAGAAGGTGTGACGAAGCAGGAGGCAGACGAGATCAAGAAAAAGATCGAGGCTGCGGGCGCGAAGGTTGAAATCAAATAAATAGTCCACTTTGAAAGCTCATCGCGGCACGAATTGGTTGCGCAGCGACCGATTTGGAGTAAAGTCCTGATTGGTTAAAGCTAGGTAGACGTATTTTTAACGGCGCTAAAAGGCAAAACACACTACTGGCAGTGAAACGGCAGGTCGTCGATTTGACAACGCGCCGTTTCGGTGTCATTTTTGTGCCCTTCGCTCGTCGCTGAACTGATAAAATCTTGCCCAAGTCGGCTGCAGTTGGGGTGTCGCTGCGAGGTTTTAGCTCTTAATCTTAGAGACTATGTCTGAACGCATTTACTTTGGAAGTATTAAGGAAGGCATTGAACCGCCAAATCTGATTGAGGTTCAGGCCAATTCATACGTCGATTTCCTCCAAAAGGATGTCCCCTATTCGAAGCGCAAGAACCAGGGACTCCAGGCTGTTTTTAGGGAGGTTTTCCCGATTGAAAGCTACGACGAGAAAGCCGTTCTCGATTTCAGTCACTATGACATCGGTGAGCCGAAGCTGGCGGCTCTGGAAGCGCAACGGGAAGGCCAGACGTACAGCGCGCCTTTGCATGTCACCTTCCAGTTGCGAGAAGAAAAAGGCACCAAGGAAGAGAAGGTGTACATGGGCGAAATCCCGCTGATGACACCTCAAGGCACTTTCGTCATTAATGGCGCGGAGCGGGTGGTGGTAAGCCAGCTGCACCGCTCGCCGGGTATTGCGTTCGAATCAACCGTGCACGTCAATGGCAAAGTGCTCTACAGTTTCCGGATCATTCCGGATCGGGGTTCGTGGATTGAGGTGCAATTTGATACGGCAGATCTCCTTTACATTTATCTCGATCGCCGCAAGCGGCGCCGGAAGTTTTTGGCCACTACGTTCCTGCGCGCTCTCGGCTACGGCTCTGACGAAGAGGTGATCAAACTCTTTTACAACATCGAGACCCTGAAGCTAAGCGATAAGATGGATGAAGAGAAGCTGGCCACCAAAGTGCTGACTGCGGAAATCCGTGACGGCGAGGTGACGGTTGCTCGCGCGTTCGAACCGCTAACCTTAGCGACGATCCGCCAGATCATGGCGCTCAAGGTTCACGAGGTGAAAGTCATCGACATCTCGAACGATGACACAATCGTCAAGGCGCTGAGGAAAGACCCGGCGCACGATCAGGAAGAGGCGCTCAAGGACATCTACCGCCGTCTTCGCCCCGGCGATCCGCCAACGGTGGCGAACGCCCGCGCCTTGCTCAAAAGACTTTTCTTCGATCCAAAAAAATACGATCTTGGCCGTGTCGGTCGCTACAAGATCAATCAGAAACTCGGTATCAATGTCGATCCCACAGAACGTATTCTGACAGACAAAGATTTCATCGCAGCGATCAAGTATTTGATCAATTTAAGGCGAGGCGAAGGCACGCTGGACGATATCGATCATCTGGGGAGCAGGCGTGTGCGCACGGTAGGCGAATTACTCGCGAATCAATGCCGCGTCGGTCTTGCTCGCACCGAGCGTCTCGTCAAAGAGCGTATGACATTGTTCGACATCAACGTTGATGGAATGACGCCGCAGAAGCTGATTAATCCAAAAGCGCTCAGCGCGGTGATTCGTGATTTCTTTGGCCGCTCGCAGCTATCACAATTCATGGACCAAACGAATCCGCTCGCGGAATTGACGCACAAGCGGCGCTTGTCTGCTCTTGGGCCCGGCGGTCTCAGCCGTGAGCGTGCCGGTTTCGAGGTGCGTGACGTTCACCCTTCGCACTATGGGCGTATTTGTCCCATCGAGACGCCAGAAGGGCCGAACATTGGGTTGATTAGCTCGATGAGCACTTTTGCCCGGATCAATGAGTTTGGGTTTATCGAGACGCCTTACCGGAAAGTGGAAAAGGGTCGAGTGACCGACGGGATCGAATATCTGACAGCCGATCGCGAAGAGAACTTCCTTGTAGCGCAAGCGAATGCTCCCGTGGATGGACGCGGACATTTCACGGGGGAAAAAGTTTCGGTGCGGTACCGTGGCGACTTTCTTGAGGTCGACCCAGCAAAGGTGAACTACATGGATGTCTCGCCGAAACAGCTTGTGTCAGTAGCAGCGGGCCTCATTCCGTTCCTTGAACACGACGATGCAAACCGGGCGCTTATGGGTTCCAACATGCAACGCCAGGGTGTGCCGCTGGTCGTTTCCGAGGCGCCGCTGGTAGGCACTGGGCTGGAAGAAAAAGTTGCGCGAGACTCGTACGCGGTTGTTTTGGCCACCGACAGCGGTAAGGTCGCTTCGGTCGCTGCGGATCAAATCGTTGTCACCAAGGACGGCCACCTGCCTGAGAGTAAGAGGAAGCTTAAGACGGACCCGGAAGCTGGGATTTACGTCTACGAGCTCCGTAAATTCATGCGGTCAAACGCCGGCACGTGCGTGAATCAGAAGCCGATCGTGCGCAAAGGCCAGCACGTGAAACGCGGTCAAGTCATCGCTGACGGTCCAAACACCGATCACGGCGAGCTCGCACTGGGACGCAATGTGCTCGTCGCGTTCATGCCCTGGAACGGATACAACTTCGAAGATGCCATTATGATCTCGGAAAAAGTGGTGAAGGAGGACGTTTACACTTCCATCCACATCGATGAATTCGAGATCGGCGCGCGCGACACCAAGCTTGGTCCGGAGGAAATTACGCGCGACATCCCGAATGTCAGCGAAGAAGCTTTACGCAACCTCGGTCCGGATGGCGTAGTGCGCGTCGGTGCGGAAGTTAAGCCAGGTGATATTCTCGTTGGAAAAATTACGCCGAAAAGCGAGACGGAATTGGCCCCCGAAGAACGCCTGCTTCGCGCGATTTTTGGCGAAAAAGCGGCGGACGTGAAGGACACGTCGCTGACCGTCCCGTCCGGCACCTACGGAATCGTGATGGATGTAAAGGTCTCGTCCCGTCGCGAAGTTTCACGCGAAAAACTTACGCCGTCGGAAACCAGGCGGCAGCTCAAGACCATCAGCGAAGAACATAAGCGCAAGAAAGAGGCGCTCATTGAACAGTTGACCGATTCACTTTCGAATGTCCTGCTGGGCGAAAAGGTCCCTCTTGATGTCGTAAACGCCAAGAATGGTGAGATCATTATCCCGGCCAATCGCAAAATCACCAAGACACTGTTGCGAAAGCTGGCGACGGCGCACGATCACATCGAGATCGATCCGAGTCCGATCCGCAACAGGATCCGCGAAATCATTGGCTCTTATGAGCATAAGTTCGCAGAGCTCGAGCTCGAGCGCGATCGCGCAACAGATCGCGTCGAGAGCGGAGACGACATCGATCCCGGGATCATCAAGCAGGTTAAGGTCTATATCGCGAGCAAGCGAAAGCTAAGTGTCGGCGATAAGATGGCCGGACGCCACGGTAACAAAGGCGTGGTTGCCCGAATTGTACCTGAAGAAGACATGCCTTTCCTCGCTGACGGAACGCCGGTCGAAATCGTCCTAAATCCATTGGGTGTTCCGAGCCGTATGAATGTGGGGCAAGTTTTGGAAACACACCTCGGAGTTGCTGCAAAGGCGCTCGGATTCAAAGTCGCTACTCCGGTATTCGACGGTATCAAGGAAAAACAGATTCGCGAGTACCTACACGACGCGACGAAGAAGGAGGGCTTCAGCTGGGTGAAGGAAAGCGGCAAAGCACGCCTGTTCGACGGGCGGACTGGTGATCGTTTCGATCAGGAAGTGGTGGTTGGCTACATCTACATGATGAAACTAGGCCATCTTGTGGCGGACAAGATTCACGCCCGGGCTGTAGGACCGTATTCGCTTGTTACCCAACAGCCGCTCGGCGGCAAAGCACAATACGGTGGCCAACGCTTTGGCGAAATGGAGGTGTGGGCTCTTGAAGCGTACGGTGCCGCCTACACTTTACAGGAGCTGCTAACAGTTAAATCCGACGATGTGCAGGGGCGAACTCGCATTTACGAGTCGATCGTGAAAGGTGATAACTCACTGGAAGCGGGCACGCCCGAGTCGTTCAACGTCTTGATTAAGGAAATGCAAAGCCTCGGTCTGGATGTGAAGGTTGGTGGGCAAGCGCCCACCTTTCTGGAAAGCGTGGCATAATTTTCAATTCACAATTCATTTGGACAAATCATGAACGAACATTCCTGGCGTGAGTTAGTGGGCGAAGAGCGCCCCGTGGGTTTTGATCAGGTCGCGATCGGTGTCGCTTCGAGCGACACCATGCGGTCGTGGAGCAAGGGAGAAGTCAAAAATCCAGAGACAATTAATTACCGCACTTTCAAGCCGGAGAAGGGCGGCCTTTTCTGCGAACGCATTTTTGGGCCGACGCGAGATTGGGAGTGCTCCTGCGGAAAATACAAGCGCATTAAACACAAAGGCGTGATCTGTGACCGGTGTGGCGTGGAAGTCACCCTGGCACGTGTGCGTCGCGAACGGATGGGCCACATCGAATTAGCAGTGCCCGTTTCGCACATCTGGTTTTACAAGTGCATGCCCTCGCGCATCGGACTTATGCTCGACATGAGCGCGCGTCAGCTCGAGCGCGTCATTTACTACGAGGATTACATCGTAATTGATCCGGGCAAGACGCCGTTGCAAAAAACGCAGTTGCTTAACGAAGTCGAATACCGCGAGGCGCAGGAGCAATACGGCGAGGATTTTGTAGCCGGGATGGGCGCTGAAGCAATCAGGAAACTTCTGGCCGAGATCGACCTTAACAAGCTCAACAAAGAGCTGGAGAAAGCGATGGCCGCCACCAAGAGCAAGCAGATTCGTAAAAAACTGGCGAAGCGTCTCAAGCTCGTTCAAGGATTCCAGAATTCACATGCGCGCCCGGAGTGGATGATCCTCGACGTATTGCCGGTTATTCCGCCGGATTTGCGTCCTTTGGTGCCGCTGGAAGGCGGGCGTTTCGCGACGTCGGACCTGAACGACCTTTACCGCCGTGTTATCAATCGTAACAATCGGCTCAAAAACCTTCTGCTGCTTAAAACGCCGGACGTCATCATCCGCAATGAAAAGCGGATGTTGCAGGAAGCCGTGGACGCTTTATTCGATAACGGCAGACATGGTCGCGCCGTCACAGGCGCGGGTAATCGGCCTCTCAAATCGCTGAGCGACATGCTCAAGGGCAAAGGCGGCCGTTTCCGCCAAAACTTGCTGGGTAAGCGTGTCGATTACTCAGGTCGCTCCGTGATTGTCATCGGTCCGGAGCTCAAGCTGCATCAGTGCGGCTTGCCGAAGAAGATGGCGCTCGTGCTTTTTGAGCCGTTTATCATCCGCAGGCTGAAAGACCTTGGTTACGTCCACACCGTGCGTAGCGCAAAGAAGATGATTGAGCGCCAGACGCCGGAGGTCTGGGATATTCTCGAGGAAGTAACCAAGGGTCATCCGGTGTTGCTGAATCGCGCGCCCACTTTGCATCGACTGTCGATTCAGGCTTTTGAACCCCAATTGATTGAGGGCGAAGCCATCCGCATTCATCCGCTCGTTTGCACCGCTTACAACGCGGACTTCGACGGAGACCAAATGGCGGTGCATGTACCGCTCTCAGTTGAGGCGCAAATGGAAGCGCGCATGCTCATGCTCGCTCCGAACAACATTTTCTCTCCGTCCAGCGGCAAGCCCATTACGACGCCTTCCCAGGACATCACGCTCGGCTGTTACTACCTCACCCAAAATCCCCGAGGTCATGGTAAGGACGGCCAACGGCTTCCGCTCTTCACTGATGCAGCCGAAGTGGAATTCGCCGTGGGCGAGGGCAGCGTTCGCACGCACGACCGGATCCGCATCAAGAACCGCGATTTTGGGAGAAAAACCATCTACGGCAATGCAGAGGCGAAAACCATCGAGACCACTCCAGGTCGCGTGATTTTCAATGAGATTTGGCCGAGCCAACTTGGATTCTTCAACAGGCCTGCCGGCAAAAAGCAGCTCAGCGACATTATCTGGCGCTGTTACCAAATCGCCGGCCCGGCGGAAACAGTGGCGACTCTGGATAAATTAAAGGAGCTCGGTTTCGCAGAAGCAACGAAGGCCGGTATCTCGATCGGGATTTCAGACATGATCATTCCGAAAGAGAAGCAGACAGAGCTTGAAAATGCCTACAAGCAGATTCGGCAGGTGGAGCAGCAATATCGCAGAGGTATTATCACCGATGGCGAGCGTTACAACAAGGTGATCGATATCTGGACGCACGCCGGCGACGAAATCTCCAGCGGACTGTTCCGCACGCTGGAGCACAACGAGGGGCGAAAGGAGTTGAATCCAGTCTATCTGATGGTCGACTCCGGCGCGCGAGGCAATCGCCAGCAGGTGCGTCAGCTCGCAGGCATGCGCGGTCTGATGGCCAAGCCGTCAGGTGAAATCATCGAGCGCCCGATTACGTCGAACTTCCGCGAAGGGCTCAGCGTGCTCGAGTACTTCATTTCCACTCACGGCGCTCGTAAAGGTCTTGCCGATACTGCGCTCAAGACTGCCGACTCCGGCTATCTGACGCGCAAGCTGGTGGACGCGGCACAGGACGTGATCATCAACGAACAAGACTGTGGCACGGTGAACGGCATTATTGTTCGCTCAATTTATGAAGGGGACGAGGAAGTAGTTGATCTTGGGCAGCGCATTATCGGGCGCGTCAGTTGCGAGACAATTGCCGATCCGGTCGAGAAGAAGAGAAAAATCGTCAAAGCAAACCAGTTTATCGATGAAAAGATCGCGGCAGAACTTCAGCGAGTAGGCGTGGAAAGTTTGAAAATTCGCTCAGTTCTTACCTGCGAGTGTGGCCGTGGAGTATGCGCGATGTGTTATGGGCGCAACCTCGCCACCGGTCAGTTCGTTAAGCTTGGCGAAGCTGTGGGGATTATCGCGGCGCAATCCATCGGCGAGCCTGGCACTCAATTGACGATGCGGACATTTCACATTGGTGGCACGGCGAGCCAGACGTTTAAGCAACCGATCATCAAAGCGAAGAACGATGGCACGGTCCAGTTTAACGATCTGCGCACGGTACAGGCGCTCGACGGCAGTTGGATTGTTCTGAACAAGAACGGCTCAATCAGTGTGCATAATGCCGAGGGACGGGAGCTTGAGCGTTACAACGTGGTGATCGGCTCGATGATCTCCAGAGCCGATGGAGCTACGGTTAAGAAGAGCGAGACGTTTGTGCAATGGGACCCTTATAACGTGCCGATTCTCACCGATAAAGGCGGCAAGATCGAATTTCGCGACATGATTGCCGGAGTTACGATCAAACGCGACGTCGACGAAGCGACCGGCCTCATGGGGACTGTAATCATCGAGCACAAGGAGGATTTGCACCCGCAGATCGTCATCGTGGATGACAAAAAAGAAGTGCTTGCGAGTTACTCCATTCCGGCCGGCGCTCACGTAATTGTGGAGGAAGGCCAGAAAGTGCGCGCCGGCGCGCTGCTGGCAAAGACGCCGCGCAAGGTTGCAAAGACAAAAGACATCACAGGAGGTCTGCCGCGCGTGGCGGAATTATTCGAGGCCCGTCGTCCGAAGGACGCTGCTGAGATTGCGAAGATAGATGGAATCGTCAACGAGATGGGCGGAACCATTCGCGGAAAACGACGGCTGATTCTAAAAGATCCAGAGACGGGAGCCGAAGAAGAGCATCTGATCCCACTCACCAAGCACATCATCGTGTTCAAAGGCGATTTCGTGAAGAAGGGTCAGCAACTCACCGAAGGTCCAATCGTGCCGCACGAGATTTTGGAAGTCTGCGGTCCACAGGAATTGCAGGAGCATTTAGTTAATGAAGTGCAGGAGGTCTACCGACTGCAAGGCGTGGAGATCAACGACAAGCACATTGAGATCATCGTGCGCCAAATGTTGCGGAAGGTGAAGATCACCGATCCGGGTGACACATCATTACTCTGGGGCGACCAGGTCGACAAACTCGACTTCGAAGAGGAAAACAAGAAGGTAGTCGAGAAAGGTGGCAAACCGGCGGAGGCCGTTCCTGTGCTGCTAGGCATCACGAAAGCGTCGCTTGAAACCGACAGCTTTATTTCCGCCGCCTCTTTCCAAGATACGACACGCGTGCTCACGGAAGCGGCTACGCTTGGGAAAGTCGACAAGCTGCGTGGTTTCAAGGAAAACGTGATCATGGGTCACTTAATCCCGGCTGGGACTGGGTTCCCAGAACATCGCCAGATCAAGCTGGTTGAAAAAGGGGAGCCCATTGGCGCGCCCGTAATGGAAGAAGCTGAGCCGCAGCCAGCCATCGGATAAATGCGACAGTTTTTGTAGGGCGTCCGTGTCAGGCGCGATTACTGAATTGGCGTTTCGCAGAAACCCCCTACAATTTAGCGCGTGTCGATCGTCACTAAGACAGGTGACAAAGGCGAAACGTCGTTGATGTATGGGCGGCGCCTTTCGAAAGCCGATCCGCGCGTTGATGCTTACGGCTGTATCGATGAGCTGACCGCCGCGCTTGGTCTCGCTCGGTCCCTTTCAACTGACAAGTTCATTTCGGACGAAATTTTCACTGCACAAAAGGATCTGATCGTTGTCATGGGCGAACTGGCAACCGCGCCTCGCGACCGTGAACGTTACGTCAAAGATGGCTTTCAGCTCACCACAGCGGAGATGGTTGACAGGATAACAGTGGCCATTTTCGAGCTCGAGAAAGACAAATCGCTTTACCCCAAGGACTGGGTGATTCCCGGCGGAGCCAAAGTTTCTGCGGCTCTCGATTTTGCCCGAACAACATGCCGGCGCGCAGAGCGGCACATCACCGCATTCAGCTCAGGAGAGGACGAGTTTAATCCGGAGATTCTGCGTTACCTCAACCGGCTTTCGGATCTCTGCTGGATTCTCGCAAGATACGCCGAGAAACGCTCACTAACGTCTGGTTAGCGCCGGTTTCTCTGTTGGGATCCTGATCGCGCATCGAAGACGAGCAACCGTCCCGCAGCAGGTCGCCTGCTCCGATGTTATGCTTCGTCGCGGAACGTCGAATTTCAGGTTGCGCGTTAGCGGGGGCTGTAGCATGTTTGGCGTCCCGCTCTAGAAGCTCCCTTTCGGGAATTTCTTTTATGGCAGATACAACAGAATTAGTGCCTGAATTATTGGAAGCTGGCGTCCATTTTGGACACCAGACGAAGCGTTGGAATCCAAAGATGAAACCTTTCATCTTCGAAAAGCGCAATCAGATTTACATCATCAATTTGGATGAGACCGTCTTGCAACTGCGACGGGCCACGGAATTTCTCCAGGGGGTGACGCGCCGGGGCGGCAAAATTCTATTTGTCGGCTGTAAGAAGCAGGCGCAGGAGGCGATAAAAGAGGCAGCGCTGGCTTGCGGTCAATTTTATGTGAATCAGCGCTGGCTTGGTGGGACGCTGACTAACCTCACGACGATTCGCAAGAGCATCGGTCGATTGAAATACATCGAAGAGATCGAGCAGTCGCCTGAATACAAAAAGATGGGAAAACAAGAATTGGCGGCGCTCAATCGCGAAGCGGCAAAGCTTCGACGCAATCTCGAAGGAATAATGGAGATGTCACAGTTGCCCGATGCGCTGGTGGTGATTGACACGATTCGCGAGCAAAACGCTGTGAACGAAGCGCGGCGCCTCGGGATACCAGTGGTCGCCATTGTGGACACTAACGCGGACCCCGACATTATCGATTACCCAATTGCCGGCAACGACGATGCGATTCGCGCTATCCGCGTGATTTTGCAAAAGCTTGTCGACGCGATTGTTTCGGCGAGCAACGAAGCGCGTATCCGCGAGCAGGTAGAAATGGCCGGCGTTTCCGCATAGGCGGAAGAAAACGTCCTCCGCCCAGCCCAGAACGCTCAACGTTCAATGAAAGCAACCACAGAAATCGACCCACAACTGGTGAAGCAACTCCGCGAGAAAACCAATGCCGGCTTCATGGATTGCAAGCGCGCTCTTGTTGAGAGCGGCGGTGATCTGCCCAAGGCGGAAGCGATTTTGCGGAGCAAGGGTATCGCGAGTGCCGGCAAAAAAGCCGCGCGCGTAACGAAGGAGGGAATCGTTGCTTCCTACATTCACCTGCAGGGTAAAGTCGGAGTGCTGGTAGAGGTCAATTGTGAAACGGATTTTGTGGCGCGGAACGAAAATTTCCGCGAGTTCGTCAAAGACATCACGCTGCATATTGCTGCAGCGCATCCACTTTATGTGAGCCGCGCGGACGTTCCAGGTAATCTTATCGAAGCCGAACGCGAGATTTATAAAGCGCAGGTAAAAGGCAAACCAGAAAACGTTGCGGAACGGATTGTCGAAGGGAAACTCGAAAAATTTTACAGCAGCGTTTGCTTGCTTGAACAAGCTTTCATCAAGAACCCCGACGTGACCATCAAAGATTTGCTCACTGCCAAGATCGCCGAGCTCGGGGAAAACATCGTAATCCGCCGCTTCGTCCGCTACTTGGTCGGTGAGCCGCTGCCGAGCGAAAGCTAGGCATTGTAGCGTCCGCTGTCCTCAGCGGATATTCGCGGGTCTCTTCCACCAATTCATGCGCTAAGGGACAGCGCACGTTATAGCCATTCCGGTCGTGGCGTGCCATTCGGCCAATTCGTGATTAAGTTATTCGAATGGGATTGGCTGAATACAAACGGAAACGCGACTTTAAGAAGACAGCTGAGCCGGCTGGCAAGCCATTGCCAAAAAAAATCAAAGGCGCGTCGTGTTTCGTCATTCAAAAGCACGCTGCGCGACGTTTGCATTACGATTTCCGCCTGGAGATGGAGGACGTGCTGAAATCATGGGCGCTACCGAAAGGGCTGCCATGGAAACGAGGCGAAAAACATCTTGCCGTGGAAGTAGAAGATCACCCGATTGAATACGAAAACTTCGAAGGGGTCATTCCGGAAGGGCAATATGGAGGCGGTACTGTAATGGCTTGGGACCGCGGCACGTATTACGTTTTCGGTGAACAGCCGCTGAAATCGCTGCGCGAAGGCAAGCTTCACCTAGTTCTCGATGGCAAAAAAGCAAAAGGCGAATGGACACTTGTGCGGATTCGCGGCCGCGATGGTGAAAAAAATCAGTGGCTGATTCTGAAGACTGGCGACGACGCAAAGCCACCTTCAAAAAAACTCGAAGATCAATCGGTGAAGACCGGCCGCACGATGAAGCAAATCGCCGATGCGCGCGACGCGGAGTGGCAATCCAATCGCTTGGAAGACGAAAGCCCGACATCGCAATTCAAGGCGCGCATTCGTGACGCGATTAAAAAAAAAGTAAAAGATGAAGCTGTAGGGCAGGCGCATCGCCTGCCGGCGGTACAGCTGGGCAGCCGGAGCGGCCGACCTACAATCGCGTCGTTGTCAGATCTGCCCTCTGCGAAGGCGCGTTTCGTCGAGCCGATGAAAGCGAAACTGGTCGAGAAACCACCGGCAACGGGTGATTGGATTTATGAATTGAAGTTTGACGGGATCCGCCTGATCGCGGTCAGGGCCGACAAAAAGGTGTCGTTGCTGTCGCGAAATCAAAACGATTTGAGCGCGCGTTTCCAGGAGATTGTGGAGGCGATAAAGAATTTGGCTGCGCGTGAGTGCGTGATCGATGGCGAAGTAGTTGCGCTCGACGACGAAGGCCGTTCGTCGTTTCAACTCCTGCAAGCGCTAGAAATGGAAGGGCGAAAAAGTCCGGTCTATTTCTACGCGTTCGACCTACTTCAGCTCGACGGTAAAGGCTTGGTTGGCCTGCCACTGGAAGCGCGAAAGAACGTGCTCGAAAAGCTCTCGGGCGATGCCGATGATCCGATCCGCTACTCCGGAGCAATTGGTCGTGACGCCGAACCGCTTCTCGATGAAGTGAAGCGTCGTGGTCTCGAAGGTCTCATCGGCAAACAGCGTAACTCAGTTTACGAGCCTGGCCGCCGAAGCGGCGTTTGGATCAAACTCAAGTGCGTTCAGGAACAAGAATTCGTCATCGGCGGATACACGCCGCCGCAGGGAGCGCGCAAACATTTTGGCGCAATTCTTGTTGGTTATTACGATAAGAACAAGCTGGTCTTTGCTGGAAAAGTCGGCACTGGATTCACGACGAAGTCATTATCGATGTTATATAAGAAGCTCCAAAAGGAAGCGCGGTATGATTGTCCATTTGTCGATCTTCCCTCGAAACAAAACGGGCAGTGGGTGCAGGGAATCACGCCGTCCATGATGAAAAAGATGGACTGGGTAAATCCAAAATTTGTCGCCCAAATCAAGTTCGCCGAGTGGACTCGTGACGGAAAATTGCGTGCACCCGTTTTCCTCGCTCTACGCGAAGATAAGAAGCCTACCGACGTTGTTCGCGAGGGTTATTAAGCCGACAAGCGTGCCTTGATGTGCGCGCTTGTGACTCTATCCAATGGATTTAGTCAAAGAATTTCGGAGCTGAGCGCATAATGGCCAGAGAAGTCATCCGTGTCCGCAACGAATTCTATATTCGTTCGTCGTCGGCCCGCGTCGATGTTCGGGCTCGGGTATTGAAACAGGGAGATACTTTTGCCGTGTTCGACCGTTTTGGCGACATCGAGACGTTCGGGACCGGTGAACTCGGTCTTTACTATCAGGATACTCGTTTTTTGTCGCGGCTGACCTTGAGACTAGGAAAGGATCGCCCGCTGCTGCTCAGTTCCACGGTCAGAGAAGACAACGCAGTAATGGCGGTGGACGCTACGAACCCGGATACGTGGCGGGACAGCGAGATGGTGATCCCACGAGGAACCGTGCACGTGTTTCGCTCGAAGATTCTTTGGGACAAAACCTGTCATGAGCGGCTTCGAATCCACAACTATGGAAGGGGACCTGTGGATGTCTCCTTCGCGATCGAATTCGATGCTGATTTTGCAGACATCTTCGAGGTGCGCGGCATGAACCGGGAACGTCGCGGCCGTCGCTTGCAAAGTCAGGTTAGAAAGGACGGGCTCGTGCTTGGGTACGAAGGTTTGGACAATCGCATTCGTCGAACACGGATCGTGTTCGATCCGCCTCCAACGCGACTGAACGAATCGGTCGCCACGTTTCAAATCCGATTGGAAGCGGGAAAAGATGCCAGCTTCCGGTGCGCAATTGCGTGCGAAATCGATGGCGATTCCTCAAATTCGATCACACTTCAGTACGAAACCGCTGTGGAGGAGGCGGCGAGTGCTCTGCAACGTGTGCGTGCCCGAGAGCCGCAGATTTTTGCGGGAAATGAACAGTTCAACGATTGGCTGAACCGTTCGCTCGCTGACCTCCACATGATGCGAACGGAAACGCATTACGGCCCCTACCCATACGCCGGTGTTCCGTGGTTTAGCACGGTATTCGGACGAGACGGAATCATTACGGCGCTCCAATGTCTGTGGTTTGATCCTTCTGTCGCACGTGGCGTTCTGGCGTACCTGGCAGCTACCCAGGCCGACGCACACAGTCCGGAGCAGGACGCAGAGCCTGGCAAGGTGCTGCACGAGATGCGTGCGGATGAAATGGCCACGTTGGGAGAGGTCCCGTTTAAGCGCTATTACGGCAGCATCGACGCGACGCCGCTGTTTGTTCTGCTCGCCGGTGCATATCACAAACGCACCGCCGACCGCGCGTTCGTACAATCGATTTGGTCAAACATCGAGCGGGCGCTTGAGTGGATCGATCGTTATGGCGATTCGGACGGTGATGGTTTCGTGGAATATGCGCGCAAAACCAAACACGGTCTGATCCATCAGGGCTGGAAAGATTCCGTCGATGCCGTTTTTCACAAAGACGGCTCATCTGCCGAAGCGCCTATCGCGCTTTGCGAGGTTCAGGGTTACGTTTACGCCGCAAAGATCGCGGCCAGTGAGCTTGCGAAGATCCTTGGGCACGCCGCGCGAGCGCGCGATTTATCACAACAGGCGGAAACACTCCGTAGCCAGTTCGAGCAGGCCTTTTGGTGTGATGAGCTTTCGACTTACGCGCTTGCATTGGATGGAAACAAGCAGCCTTGCAGAGTGCGAACATCCAATGCGGGGCACTGTCTTTTTGCCGGTATCACGACACAGGAGCATGCGCGCCGCGTCGCGACGACGCTCACAGATGAAACGTCGTTTTCCGGTTGGGGCATTCGGACCGTGGCTAGCAGCGAGGCGCGATACAATCCCATGTCATATCACAATGGATCGGTCTGGCCGCACGATAACAGTTTAATAGCCGCGGGCTTCGGCCGATACGGATTGAAGGAATCGGCGGCAATGATCCTCGCAGGTTTGCTCGACGCCAGTCTTTTTTTTGATCTGCATCGGCTGCCGGAATTATTTTGCGGCTTCCCGCGGCGGCCTGGTGAATCTCCCACGCTCTATCCCGTAGCTTGCACGCCGCAAGTATGGGCGTCCGGTGCGGTGTTCCTCTCATTCGAAGCATGTCTCGGCTTGAGCATTTCCGCGCCCGAACGAAAGCTCGTATTTTCAAAGCCACTTTTGCCGCCGTTCCTTCCGCAGGTGACTATTCGTGATTTGAAAGTAGGAGGCGCCCGCGTTGACCTTCTGCTGACCAGACACGACGAAGGCGATGTGGGAGTCAACGTGCTTCGCCGCGACGGCGAGATCGAAATTGTCCTTTTGAAATAGGATATCCGCAGAGGAACACGCCGTCTCATGGATTGCGCTTGTCGGCGCCTGCGGCGGCAAAGTCGCTCTGGACGAATCCGTCCTTCGGCGGATATGGTGAAGCCATGAAGGCAAAAGTGATTGTGATGCCAAAGGCAGCGGTGCTCGATCCGCAAGGGAATGCCGTGCGCGATGCGATGCGGCACCTTGGGATGCCGGAGGTGCGCAGCGTCAGGATCGGTAAATACATGGAGATCGATGTTGAGGGACAAAACGGCGAGCTTAAATCACGGTTGGATCGTCTTTGCCGCGATTTGCTGTCGAATCCGGTGATCGAAGATTACGAGCTGCAACGATCAGAAGTCGGAGGTCGGAAGCCAGAAGCCAGAAGTCGGAAAACGCCGAACGTCCAACCCCCAACGTCCAACGTGCAATCAAGGAAGGGAAAGACGAAGCGGGAAAGGAAGAGTTTGCGATGAAAGCGCTGCGATATTTTTTCTGCATAGTGCTGCCCCCGCTCGCGGTGTTGATGACGGGTCGGATCGCCAGTTTCTTTTTAAGTCTGATTTTGACTTTGCTTGGCTGGATTCCGGGAGTCATTCACGCTTGCCTGGTAGTGAACGATTATCACGCTGAGAAGCGGGCTGCTGCGGCTCGTTAAGCGGAGTAGGCTCGAACTGGCCTCAGTCATGAATCGCGCTTTCAGCGCTGGCGCTTCTGGAATGCGAATACTCCTGGGGCGATGCCCCAGGCTAAAGTGAAACAGCACTGCGCTGACGGAACATTTGGCTCGCACATAACAGGAAATTTTTGCGCGCGAGAATGCGGGCCGCTACAGTCGATTGCATGAAATTCGCTGTCATCCAGTTTCCCGGCTCCAACTGCGATCAGGATTGCGTCGCTGGAATCAATGGCTTGGGTGGATTACATGCCGAGTACGTGTGGCACAAGGAAACGTCGCTTGACGACTTTGATGCCATCGTGTTGCCGGGCGGTTTTGCGTATGGCGATTATCTTCGGTGCGGCGCTATCGCTCGCTTTTCGCCGGTGATGAAAGCAGTGATCAGCGACGCGCGCGCGGGTAAACTCGTGTTGGGCACATGCAATGGCTTCCAGATCCTGTGCGAAGCCGGTCTTTTGCCCGGCGCACTCGTGCGCAATCGCTCGCTGCGGTTCGTGTGCGACATGGTTATCACGCGCGTGGAGGTGGATGATTCGCCGTTCACCCACGGTTGCACTAAAGGGTCGCTCCTGCATCTGCCCGTCGCCCACGGCGAAGGCTGCTTTTTCGCTGATGCCAAAACTTTACGCGATCTGAACGCTAACGAACAAGTGATCTTGCGCTACGCAGACGCACAAGGCCGCATCGTTTCGGACGCGAATCCGAATGGCTCAATCGAAAACATCGCCGGTATCTGCAATCGCGAACGAAATGTCTTCGGTCTGATGCCTCACCCCGATCGCGCGTCCGATGCGCGGCTCGGCAGCGCCGATGGCGCGAAGATTTTTCGGTCGATGATGCAGACGATCAGTGCCGGATGTTCTAGGGCGTCCGCTGCGGCGAACACCGTCCTCGATGGTTGCTCACAGAACCGCCCTACGATGGTTGCGTGACTTACCAACTGCCAATTCCCTGCTGAACTAGGAGAAAACCTGATCGAACTCCCTCGATGACGGCGAGTTATGCTCAATTCGACTAGGGAGTGCCGCGTGTTGCGCTGATACAGTATTGTAAAGAAAACGAACACTATTCGGCATTTGGATAGCCTGTTGTGCCTCTAGTAACAGGCTGGCATCACTGTTGCTTAAGAACACAGGCGAAAACCTTATCATTATGCTTTTACAAAAAACCCTACACATGAGCCAGCCGTTGGCCGAGTGCAAAGCGCGCTTGGGCAGCATTCAATCATATCGAAGACAATTTCTGATGGTGACCCGTGCAACTGTCACCTCATCTAAAACGGTCGATTTCAGTTTTCGCGGCCCGTTTGGTTTTGAGGCACACACGGTTCTTTTATCGGTCGAGAGCGACTCGCCCGACCAGTATGCGTTCGAATCCGCGGGTGGGAACATTGCCCTGATGGGCATTGTTGATTTCTCTGAGGTCCGTCCCAACTGCACGGAGGTCACACTCGCGGTTCATTACGAGATCAAGAACAAAATCTTTGCCTGGCTCGACCGGCGTTTGCATTTCGTGGACAGCTTCGTGACTGCGGAACTGCGCAGCATCAGGGCGCACTTCGAAGGGATCGCTGCGAGTTATCTGGAACACGCGCGCGTTATGCCCGTGCTCCAAACCGCTCACGCCTGAGGGGACAGAGGGTTCCAAGAGCCACGCAGGTTCGGGGGGGCTTGCGTGGCTCTTTTGCTGTACGCACACTCCTACTCTATTCGGACAGCGCGTTTTCGGTCGAGGCGGAGAATCTGGCCCGGGCGAAGGCTGATTTTGGCTTTGGGATCGGGAATCTTCGTTCCATCAATCTCGACGCTTCCTTGTTTGATCAAGCGCGAGACTTCGCTGTGCGATTTGTTCAAGTTAAACATCTGTCGATAAACATCCGAAACTAGGGTAACAGCAGCAAGCCCCTCTCGATTAAGTGGTGAAAACGCGGGCAGCTCCGCCTGTTTCAAGTCGCGCTTACTGAAGCGGGTGTTCCACTCATCGAGTGTTTTTTGAGCGATCGCAGACGTGTGATACCTCTGCACGATCTCGAACGCGAGCTGCTTTTTCGCCTCCAGCGGATGCATGTCGGCTGACGGGAGACGTCCCAGGAGCACTTCGTAATAGCGCGCCATCAACGCATCCGAGACGCTCATTAATTTGCCAAACATTTCTCCGGCGGGCTCGTTCACCCCGACAAAATTGCCGAAGCTTTTGCTCATCTTCCTGGTGCCATCCAAGCCTTCAAGAATCGGGACGAGAAAAACGACCTGCTGCGGCAGGCCTTCTTCCCTTTGAAAATCGCGTCCGATCAGGATGTTGAAAAGCTGGTCGGTGCCTCCTAGCTCCACGTCGGCTTTTACCATCACGGAATCCCAGCCCTGCATGATTGGGTACTGGATTTCGTGTGCGCGAATGGATTGCTGCTTGTCGATGCGCGCCTTGAAGTCTTCGCGCTGCAACATTTGCTGCAAAGTCACCCGGCTGTTCAGGCGAATGACCTCTTCAAACGACATGGCGCGAAACCAGTCGCCGTTGCACACCGTCTCCGTGCGCGCGGGATCAAGAATTTTGAATGCCTGCTCGCGATACGTTGCCGCATTTGCGATCACTTCCTGATGCCTCAATTGCGGCCGCGTAACGGAACGACCGCTCGGGTCGCCGATCATTCCGGTGAAGTCGCCAATGATCAGAACGGCCTGGTGGCCGAGGTCCTGAAACTGCCTCAGTTTTCGCAGGACAACCGTATGACCAAGGTGAATGTCCGAGGTGGTCGGATCGACTCCGAGTTTTACTCGTAATGGCCGACCCAGCGTGAGCTTGGCGCGCAGTTCATCCTCGCTGATGATCTGGGCCGCGCCTTGTTTCAAAAGCGCCAGAGCTTCTTCTGGTTGCATGATCAACCACAGAATAGTGCACCCGCGAGCGCGCTACTTATTTTTATTTAACAACTCGCGCACCTGTTCGATTGTGAGAGGCGCATTTTGCCTGTTCAACGACTTTTGATCTTTGCCCCCGTCCAGGAATGGCCGGTTCTCTGAATACGCGCGGCTGGCAATTTTTTTGTCGGATTGCGGGAAATCTCGGACGCCGCGCGCAGTCTGACTGGCGTACGCAACTCGAGAATTTCCCATCGGTTGCGCAGATGAAACTTCGAATACGCTTCGTTT
>Ga0209577_10001525_pt1 | contig 22893 bp, 19 predicted proteins | sample GraSoiAngelo_109_FD_185874 | JGI IMG/M metagenome (GOLD analysis project Ga0209577, IMG submission 185874) | Grasslands soil microbial communities from the Angelo Coastal Reserve, California, USA - 14_0903_12_20cm (SPAdes) (version 2) | ecosystem: Environmental > Terrestrial > Soil > Grasslands...
CGCGCTTGAGCGCGTGGACACTGCGACCCCCGACGTATCCGAGGCCGAGGTAGTAGTGCGCGTCGGCGCTTCCGCCCGCGGCGGCGGCGCGGAACTCTTCGAGCGCCGCGGCGCGGTTTGAGGACCAAAGCTCGACGCCGTGACGGTAGCGCTCGGCGGGCGTGGCCTGGGCAGGGCGCGCGGGCTGCGGCGTCGGGGCGGATGGCGGCGGGGGCGTCGGCGCGGGCGGTGCGGGCGTCGGTTGCGCGGCGGGCGACGTGGACGAGGCGGTCTCGCCCTCGCGCGGCTGCGCCGCGACCTGCTCGTCGGCGCGCTGGCCCGCGCCGGGCGTCGGCTGCGCCTTCGCGAGTTCCGCGAGCCGCTGGCGCGCGGCGTCGGATGCGTCCGAAGAGGGCGCGGAGGCCAGACGCTGGTAGAGCGTGCGCGCTTCTTCGGCGCGGCCAGAGAGGCGCAGCGCGTCGGCGTAAGAGAGAAGATCGGACGGGTCTGCCGAGTCGCCGACGAGCGCGACGAGTCGCCGGTAGCTTTCGGCGGCGTCGCGGTAAAGGCCCTCTGCGAACTGCGCCGTGGCGAGCTGACGCCAGGCCGTGAAGTCTTCGGGGGCGTTGCGCGTGACGGCGCGGAACTCCTCGACGGCCTCGCGGCGCGCGCCCGACGCGAGCAGCAACTCGCCGAGCCGCCGGTGCGCGCGCGCGTTCGAGGGGTCGAGCGCGTTGGCCTCGCGCAGACGCGCCACGGCCTCGTCCATGTTCCCCTGCGCGAGCAGCGCCTCGGCCTGCGCGAGCTTCTCGTCGAACTGCTGCCGCACGTCCGGCGCGACCGCCGGCGCACTCGGCGCTTGCGTCGCCGTCTCAGTCGCGGGCGGCCTGCGTAAGAACCTGACGGCGAGCCACGCGGCGGCGACCGTGAAGAGCAAGGCCGCGGCGCAGACGGCGACGACGAGCGGCCACCTGCGACGCCTCGGCGCGGCGGGGGCATGAACGCCCGGCGTCTGCACGAACGCATGCCCGTCAGGTGACGGCGGCGCGGGCGTCGCCGACTCCCGCGTCGAGGTCGCGTGCGCGCCCGGTTCAAACGCGGGCGCGTCGCGCGTCGTGCGCCGAAGCGTGGCCGAGGACGCGGGCAGCGCCGCAACGAAGTCCGCCGGCGCTTCGCGCGCCTCGGTCGGTGGGACGGGGCGCGGGACTGTGACGGTCAACTCTTCCCCGTGCTCGAAGCCGGCTGGCGCGTCCGGCCTCGTGACGGCGGGGCGGGCGGCGAACGTGGCCTCCGGGTCTCGCGCCGCGTCGCCATCATCGCGGGCGCGCGCGCCGACGAGCGTGTCGCGCCCCAACTGCGCGACGGTGGCGTCGGGGTCTAGCCTGTTCTGATCTCCGGCATCTTGTTGCTGCGAGCGCAGCAGGTGCTCCACGTCCGCGCGGCTGACGCGCGAGGTCTCGGCGGAGGCGCGCTCTTCGCCGGGCGCAAGGCCGTCGGTCTTGCGCCCCTGCCCCTCTTCGCGCAAGGGGACGGTCGCGGCCTGCGGCGAAACGTCGCCCGTCTCCTGGACGCCCTCGGCGCGCACGTGTGCGCCGCAGCGCCGGCAGAAGCGCGCGCCCGGAAAAGTCTCCGCACCACAGTTCGGGCAATGTGTCTGCATCCGTCGGTCTCTCAAGCGGGCCGGGCTAGCGAGGCGTCTCGGCGCGGCGCGCGGCTGCGCACGACGACCGTCCCCGCGAGGAGGTCGTGCAGCGCGCGCCCGCGTGGGCTGAGGGCGGCGAGGAGGAAGCCGAGGCCGAGCGTCAGGGCGGTCAGCGCGTAGCCGACGACGTGGCGCAAGAGCGAGCGGGCGAACGACATGCGCGCGCCGTCTTTGCGCACGACGCGGAGGCCCGCCACCCACTTGCCGAGCGTGCGACCGCTCAGGCCCGCGACGACCACGAAGTTCAGTAGCGCGACGACGCCCACGGCCACGTAGCCGGCGGTCAGGACGACCGCGCTCCCGCGGCGCGTGTCGCCGAACACGCGCGCCAGCATGGTCGCGAAAGCGAGGACGCCGACCATTAGTATGTAATCAATCAGGAGCGCGCCGCAGCGCAAGCTGAAAGGCGCGCGCAGCCGCTCGGAGTTCAACTCGGCGCGCGGCGACCATGTGGCCGCGCGCGCCTCCCCGCGCCGCGGCGTCGCGGCGGGCGAATCTTGTTCCAGTGGCAGAGACATTTTTAGCTGTTGGCTATTAGCTATTAGCTGTTAGCTTTTTTTCAGTTTAACTTCGTGGACGGCTTTTATCTCACCGCGCACTTACCTCAAAGACGAAAGCTCTACCTGTTGGCTAAAAGCCAATAGCTAATAGCTAACAGCTACCCGATCAGAAAGTGGAGCGTGGTCTCGCCGAGGCGGAGGCGGTCGCCGTTGGCGAGCGGGCGCGGCTGGCGCGGGCCGAGCCGCACTGCCTCGTTGACGACCGTCCCGTTGACGCTCCCCAAATCTTCCAGGAGGAACGTGTCGCCCTCGCGCCAGATGCGCGCGTGGCGGCGCGAGATTTTGGTCTCCGGGTCGAAGCGCGAGAGGTCTATGTCCGGGAAGATGTTCGACTGCGGGTCTGTGCGCCCCACGAGGTTCGTCTCCTTGTTGAGGAGAAACGTCGCGTCCAGCTCCGTTGTTCCGGCGACGACGAGGCGCGCGGTGGCGCGCGCGGCGCGCAAGGAAGCGCTCGCGGCGGCGATGGGCTGGCGCGCGCCGCAGTGCGGGCAGAAAACGTCTTCGGAGGAGATTGACTTGCCGCAGAAGCCGCAGAAGACGCGCTCGACGGCGAGCGTGGAAGCGCTCTGCTGGGCCTGCGCGCCGCGCACCGCGCCGTAGGTGACCGCGCCCGCTCTCAGGCGCTCCGTGTGCTGCGTGAGCGCGTCGCGCATCTCGGCGGCAGAGCGGAAGCGACGTTCCGGCTCGTACTCGACCGCCCGCATCAGAATCCACTCCATCTCGTTCGAGAGAGCGGGGTTGATCTGGCGAGGGCTTGGGTTCTTCGCGAAGTCGAAGATGAGCAGCGGGTTGTCCTGCGGGTCTGAGCCGGTGAGGAGGTGGAACATCGTCGCGCCCAGGGAGTAGATGTCCGTGCGCGGCTCGGCCTTGCCGCTGAACAGCTCCGGCGGCGCGTAGCCCATCGTGCCGACGGCGGTGACGCCCTTCTCCTGCGGCGCGACCCAGCGCGCGATGCCGAAATCAATCAGCATCACGCGGCCCGTGTTGCCGTCAATCATGAGGTTCGCGGGCTTGAGGTCGCGGTAGATAATCTGCGGGCGGCGGTTGTGCAGGTAGTCTAAAACGTCCGCCGCCTGCGCGCCCCAGTCGGCGACCGTCAGCTCGTCAATGCGCCCGCCGGGGGCGCTCCTGAGACGCGCCAGGCAGTCGCCGCCGGAGATGTACTTCATCACGAGGTAGAAGCGCGAGGCCGCCTCGTCGTAGAAGTAGTCGTAGATGGTCGGGATCGAGGGGTGTTCGAGCGAAGCCAGGAGCATTGACTCGCGCTTGAAGTCGGCGACGGCCTTCTCCTGCTGCGACTCGTCGAGGTGCGTCTGGATCATCTCCTTGACGGCGCGTGGCTGTTCGCCGAGGTTCTTGTCCTTCGCGTAATAGACCGCGCCCATGCCGCCGCCGCCGATGCGCTTGACGATCTCGTAGCGACCGTAGAGCACCGTGCCCGGATCGAGCTGGCTCGCCGCGCGGCGCGCGGAGCCGGACGTGCGTCCCGTGTAGGCGACTTGGCGCGAGGGTAGGTCGCCCGTCTTCCGCCGCCCCTCGTCTGCCGCCCCGGTGTCAACCAGCTGCGACGCGGGCTGCACGGCCTCCGACTGCGACGCGGGCTGCGAGCCCGCGCCCGCCGACGGCTCGACGATGGTGGCGGAGTTGTAGAGGTCTGAAGACTGACTCTGAGCTTCTTCGACCGGCCCGTGCTCTTCGAGCGGATCGTGCGCGCGCGCGGCTGCCGCGGCCTGCCCGCCGCCGTGCGCCGACTCGATGAGCGTCGGCTCGAACTGTCCGCTGTCGTCCTCAGCCGATGACGCCTGCTCAGACTGTCCGCCTGCCGCGCTCTGCTCGACCGCGTCGCCGCCGCCACTCGCCTCCAGTAGAGACGAAGGCTCGCCCGCGACGGGGCCGGACGCGCGAGCGCCTTCCGCTGCCACGGGGCGGTTAGCGCCCAGCGCGATGCCGCAGTTGCCGCAGAAGCGATCTTCCGGGTCAACGGGCGAGCCGCAATCGAAACAGGATGATGTCACTTCAGGATTCACGACACGTTCTCAGGCGTCGCCGCCGCCGCCGCGCGTGCCCTTCGGCCAGCGCGTCGCCGGGCAGACGCCCGCGTCGGCCTAACTTTGGAGCACTTGAAATTTGAGAAACGTCTTCCCGACGATGACCTCGTCGCCGTCGCGCAAGGGTTGTCGGTCGCCCGGCAGGAGGCGACGCCCGCGGTTGACGAAGGTGCCGTTGGTCGAGCCGAGGTCTTCGATGTAGTACTGCCCACCGCGGCGCGTGATGCGCGCGTGGCGGCGCGAGACTTTGGCCTCCGGGTCGTCCGTGTCGAGGTCAACGTCGGGGAAGATGCCGCCATCGGCGTCCCAGCGCCCGATGTGCGACTCGTCCTCGCACATCGGGAACTCCTTGCCGACCGAGCGCCCGCGGTGGATGACGAGCTTGGCGTGCGGCACAGCCGAGGAGCCATGGCGCGGCGACGAACTCTCGCCGTGTTCGCGCGTGCCGGCCCGTCCCACGACCGAGGTGCGTGTAGGCAAGATCACCTGCGACTGCCGCAAAGGGATCACCTCCGCCGGCTCGTGCCTTCTCTCCGCGCGCGGCTGCTCGACCGGCTCGGCCTGCTCCGCGGCGGCCTGCGCCCCGGATGCACCGCCCTCGCCCGCGGCCCGCGTCTCGCCCGCGACGACGGCGGAGTGTGCCTCGCCCGCGGCGGCGCTGCCGCCGTCGTCGGACGTGTACTTCTTGCCCGACGAAGTGCCGGGCAGGTTGGCCCCGCACTCGTCGCAGTACTGCGAGCCGTCAATATTCTCCGTCTGGCACCTTTCGCAGGTGATCATGGCCGCGTCCCTGAAGTTTTTTTACTGACAGTGCGGGCTGGCACGCCCCGGAGATGCCCCGACCCATCCCGGCGCTTCCCCCGGAGGACACACCAAAGCGCCGGATATTCATTGTACCGCGAAACGCGGAGCGCGCCAACAGCATCAAAAGCCGTGAACCGCGAACCGTAAACCGTGACAAGACGGAAACCTTACGTCATCGTTCACCCGTCGCGGCTCGCGGCCTTTCTCGTCACGGTTTACGGTTCGCGGTTCACGGCTTTTTTGAAACTGTTCCACCGTTGCGCACGTAGAAGAGTTGCCGGTGGCCGGACAGGTCTAGCAGCGACTTTGATTTAGCGCCGGTTTCGTGCGAACCTTTAGAGTTCCGACCCGACCGAAAAATCAACCTAGTTTTTGAAGAGGAATTAAACCCACATGGCTGTCAGCCGGAAGAAGAAAATCATCATCGCGGTCGCGGCGGTCGCCGTCCTCGGATTGATCGTGGTCGTCAGCATCCTCGCGCGCGGCAAGGACGAGCCGGAAGTGACCGTCGTCAAGGTCGAGACGCGCCCCGAACTCAAGTCCACCGTCACCGCGTCGGGCGAGGTGCGCCCCATCCGCTTCGTCAACCTGACGAGCGAGGTGCAGGGCCGCATCGTCGAGATCAGCGTCAACCCCGGCGACCACGTGACGACGGGCCAGCCGCTCGTGCGCGTTGACCCCACCCAGCTCGAATCCAGCGCCGAGGCGCAGGCCGCCACCGCGCAGGCCGCAATCTCCGACGTGCAGAACGCGCGCACCTCCGTGCTCTCCGCCGAGAACGCCGTCTCGCAGGCGCAGCAGTCTCTGGCCGCCAACGAGGTCGCGCTCGCGCAGGCGCGCCAGTCGGTCAACACCGCGCAGACCTCCGTTGACCGCGCGCAGGTTGATGTCGCCACCGCGCAGCGCGAGCTGAAGCGCACGACCGATTTGATCGAGTCGGGCGTGGCCTCGCGCTCCGAGTACGACGCGGCGCAGGATCGCCTGAAGACGGCGCAGGTCGCTTTGAAGACCTCGCAGGCTCAGTTGGAGGCGGCGAAGATCGCCGTCGAGGAGGCGAAGGCGAGGGTCAACCAGCAGCGCGAGGCTGTGAAGGCGGCGCAGAACGGCGTCACACAGGCGCAAAACAGCGTCCATTCCAGCGAGTCGCGCGCCAACGCGCAGCAGGCCCTCCTGCGCGGCCAGTCCTCGCAGCGCTTCAAGGCCACGACGCTCTCGCCCCTGACGGGCGTCGTCGTGGACATCCCGGCGCGCGTCGGCCAGTTCACACTGGCGAGCACCTCGACCACGTCGCTGATGACCATCGCCGACATGACGACCATCAACGTCGAGGTCAACGTGGACGAGACCGAGATCGCGCAAGTCGAGGAGGGCCAGCCCGCGAAGGTCAAGGTTGACGCGATGGGCGAGAAGGAGATCACGGGCACGGTCACGCAGAAGAACCCGCTCGCCGTCTCCCGCTCCGACACGACGGGCAGCGGCCTCGGCAACCGCGTCAACGTTCAGGAGGCGAAAGAGTTCAAGGTCGTCATCGAGTTGAAGGACATCCCGAACGACGTGCGCGACTCGCTGAAGCCCGGCATGACGGCGACGGCCACCGTCACGACCAAGACGAAGCAGAACGTCCTGGCCGTGCCCCTTCAGGCCATCGTCGAGAAGACCCCGACCCCGACGCCGACCCCCGGCGGCCCCGCCGGCCAGCAGCCCGCCGCGACCCCCGTCGGCGAGAAGCCGAAGGAGATCAAGGGCGTTTACGTGCTCGACGGCAAGAAGGTGAAGTTCCTTCCCGTCGAGACAGGTATCACGGGCGAGAGCGACATCGAGATCGTTAGCGGCTTGCAGCCGAACATGGAAGTCATCACGGGGCCGAGCCGCGTGCTGCGAACGCTGAAAGAGAATGACACCGTGAAGAAGCAGGCGGCGGCGAAGCCCGGCGAGACTCCGAAGCCCGGAGACAGCAAATGAGCGAGGCACTATTGATGGAGAGTCCGGCCACCATAGAACCCCGCGCGCTCGAACACGGCGACCTGCTCGCGCACGACGCCGTGCCCGCGGCGCTCATCTCGATGCGCGACATCTGGAAGACCTACGAGATGGGCGAGGAGCCTCTGCACGCGCTGCGCGGCGTCAGCTTCGACGTGCAGCGCGGCGAGTACCTCGCCATCATCGGGCCGTCGGGTTCGGGCAAGTCAACGCTGATGAACCTCATCGGCTGCCTCGACACGCCCAGCCAGGGACGCTACTGGATCAACGGCAAGCTCGTCTCGGAGATGGACGACGACGAGCTGGCGCACATACGCAACAAGGAGATCGGCTTCGTCTTCCAGACCTTCAACCTGCTCGCGCGCGCCACGGCCCTGCACAACGTCGAGTTGCCGCTCATCTACGCGGGCATCTCCTCAGCCGACCGTCACGAGCGGGCCAAGAACGCTCTCTCGTCGGTCGAACTCTCCGACCGCATGATGCACCGCCCGAACGAGCTTTCCGGCGGCCAGCGCCAGAGGGTCGCCATCGCGCGGGCCCTGGTCAACCACCCCTCGCTGCTCCTGGCCGACGAGCCGACCGGCGCGCTCGACTCGCACACCAGCATCGAGATCATGAACCTCTTCGAGCGCCTGCACGCCGAGGGCAACACCATCATCGTCGTCACGCACGAGCCGGACATCGCCTCGCGCGCGCACCGCGTCATCGCGATCCGCGACGGCCAGATTGAAAAGGATGAGAAGATCAGGTAGCTGCCTTTCAAACCCGGTGTTGAGACGCGGCGAGACCACATTCGCCGCGTCTTTCGTTTTCCGCGGGCCGCGCTAAACAAGCGGCGGCGGCGGCCCGTAACATAAACTCCCTCGCGCCGCGAGCCGGTGATGGAAACCGAACTGCTGACGGAAACCGCCCTTGAGCGCCGCGCGCCGCGGCGGACGGGGCCGCGCCTTGAGCCGCCGCGACGCCGACGCCGCCTGCGTCTCCCGCCAGCCTTCTACACGACCTGGGAGTCGCTGCGCATCGCGCTCTCCAGTCTGCGCGCGAACAAGCTGCGCACGGCCCTGACGCTCGTCGGCGTGGTCGTCGGCGTCGCCGCCGTCATCGCGGTCGTCACCATCATCAAGGGGCTGGATCAGACCGTCGCCTCGACCTTCTCCTCGCAAGGCTCGACGGTCTTCACCATCTCGAAGCGCCCCTCGGTCATCACCTCGCGCGAGGACTTCATCCGCTTCAACCGCCGTAAGGACGTGACCCAGGACGACGCCGAATCAATCGCGCGCCTCTGCAACTTGTGCTGGCGCACCGGCATCGCCGCCAACGCGCAGGCGACCGTCAAGGCCGGCGACAGGTCTTCCGAGGGCGTCCGCATACGCGGCCTCACGCTTTCGATGTTCGCCATCGAGGACGCGGTGGTCGAAGCGGGCCGGCAGTGGACGGACGTTGAGGAGGCCGCGGGCCGCGACGTGGCCGTCATCGGCCCCGACGTGGTTGACAACCTCTTCGACGGCGCGCCGTTCGACCGGGTCGTGGGCCGACAGGTTCGCGTCGAGGGCCGCTCCTACGAGGTGGTCGGCGTCACCGAGCGGCTCGGCAAAATCTTCGGCTTCTCACGCGACAACTTCGTCGAGATTCCCTACCCGACCTTCAAGAAGGCTTTCACCGCGCGCACCTCGCTCATCGCCTTCATCCAAGTCCCGGAAGAAGCCCAGCTCACCGCCGCAGAGGATCAGGCGCGCGCCATCATGCGCAACCGCCGCGGCAAGACCTTCCGTGAAGAAGAGGACGGCTTCACTTTGGAGACGCAGGACGTTTTCATAGACCTCTACAAGAGCGCGACCGCGAACATCTACGTCGTGACCATCGGCGTGGCCGCCATCTCTCTGGTCGTCGGCGGCATCGTCGTGATGAACATCATGCTCGTCTCGGTCACGGAGCGCACCCGCGAGATCGGCATCCGCAAGGCCGTCGGCGCGAGCCGCCGCGACATACTCCTGCAATTCTTAATCGAGGCGGTCGTCATCACCTCCATCGGCGGCCTTCTGGGCGTAGGCTTCGGCTTCGCGCTCGCCTTCGTGCTCGCCAAGGCGATGGGCTTCCCGCTCCTCTTCAGCGCCGGCTCTGCTATTTTAGGCGTCAGCGTCTCCTCGGCGGTCGGCATCGCCAGCGGATTGTGGCCTGCCTGGAAGGCGTCGAAGCTCGACCCGATTGAGGCTTTGCGGGCGGAGTAGCTGAAGGCTGAACGCTGAATGCTTTTATGACTTTTGACGACATCAAAGAGTCGGCGGCGATGGCCGTGGCGACAGTGAGGGCGAACAAGCTGCGCTCGTCGCTGACGATCTTGGGCGTGGCGATTGGCGTCGTCACGCTCACGTTCATGGTCTCGATCATCCAGGGCTTGAACAAGGCTTTCGCCGAGCAGATCGAAAGTTTAGGCTCGAACACCATCTTCGTCTCGAAGTTCGACCCGAGCTTCGGTCGCCAGCCGAACTCGGAGGAACTGCACCGCAAGGACATTTCGGTCGAGGACGCCGAGGCCATCCGCACGGAGGCCGCCGACGCGGTCGAGTCGGTCGCGCCCATCCGCCGCAAAATCGCCGCAGACCTCCGCTACGCGGGCAAGGAGACCGACACGCCCGTCCTCCTCGGCGTCACGCCCGAATACGAGTTCACGCTCTCGCAGTACGTCGAGCGCGGGCGCTTCGTCGTTGATGCGGACAACGCGGGCCGCGAGAACGTCGCCGTTCTCGCGCAGGACGTGGTGCGCTCGCTCTTCCCCTTTGAAGACCCCGTCGGCAAGGAGATCAAGATCGAGGGCCGGCCCTTCCGAGTCGTCGGCGTGATGGAGCCTCTGGGCAACTTCTTCGGCCAGTCGCGCGACAACTCGCTCTACATCCCCCTCTCGACCTTCGACAAATACTGGCGCGACATCGAGCCGCCCGTCGTCGTCTTCTTCATCATCATCCGCCCGCACACGCGCGCCCACGTGCAGACGGCGACGGACGAGATAACAGACATCCTCCGTCGCCGGAGGCAAGTCCCCGCGGGCGTGAAGAACAACTTCGGCGTCTCCTCGCAGGACTCGCTCCTCGACTTCTACAATCAACTGACGGGCGCAACGTGGCTCGTGCTCACGGCCATCTCCTTCGTCGCGCTGATGATCGGCGGCATCGGCGTGATGAACATCATGCTGGTCTCGGTGACGGAGCGGACGAAAGAGATCGGCATCCGCAAGGCCGTGGGCGCGACGCGCGCCAACATCCTCTGGCAGTTCCTCATCGAGGCCGTCGTGCTCACGGGCCTGGGCGGCCTGGCTGGCCTGTGCGTAGGCGAGGTGGCGAGCCTTCTGATGAACAGGTATTCGCCGCTCCCGGCCTACGTGCCGCTCTGGGCCATCCTCGTCGGCATTGGGATTTCGGCGAGCGTCGGTATCGTCTTCGGCCTCTGGCCCGCGTGGAAGGCCGCGCGCTTAGACCCCATCGAGGCGCTGCGCTACGAGTAAAAAGGCCGTAAACCGTGAACCGTAAACCGTGACGAGATAAAGCCGTGAACCGTGAACCGTGACAAGAAAAAAACTGTTCTTTACTTGTCACGGTTTACGGTTCACGGTTTACGGCCTTAAGATATTTCGCCGCCCGCATCGAACGCGGGGGCCGGGGCGCGCAACCAATGCCCCGGCTCAGCCGTAAGTACACCGAGCTATGAAGTTCATCGAGACATTGAAGCTGGCCGCCGCGGCCATCTGGGCGCACAAGCTGCGCTCGGCCCTTACCCTCCTTGGCATGATCATCGGCGTGGCGGCGGTGGTCGTCGTCGTCTCGCTCATCCAGGGCTTCAACAACTACATTGACGAGAAGATCGCTAACATCGGCGCGAAGTCTTACACCATCGGTCGCTTCGGCTTCGACGACTTCAAAGACCTAGACGCCATCGCTGCCGCGCAGCGACGCAACAAGGAGCTGGACTTCGACGACTACGAGTTCCTGCGCACCCGCCTGACCCTGACGGACAAGCTCGGCGCTGGCGGGCGGCCCTCGACCGCCCAGATCAAGCGCGGCTCGGAGACCATTGACGACGTGCCCGTGGACGGCACGATGGCTATCGTCGGCGACATCCAGAAGGTGGACGTGGAAGACGGGCGCTACTTCCTCGACATCGAAGACAACAGCGCCGCGCGCGTCGCCTACGTCGGCGCGGATGTGGCGAACAAGCTCTTCCCCTCCTCCTCGGCGGTCGGCGGCGAGATAGATATCAACGGCCTCTCCTACCGCGTCATCGGCGTGGCGACGGCGAAGGGCACGGTCTTCGGCATCCCGCAGGACAACTTCGTCACGCTGCCGCTTCGGACTTACCGCCAGAACTTCGGCCCGCTCGTCCGGCAGCGCAGCTTCTACATCGTCGGCACGGCGAAAGACGACAAGCATTTCGACGACGCCGTGGACGAGGCCCGCCAACTAATGCGCATCCGCCGGGGCTTGAAGGCGGGCGAGAAGGATAACTTCGGCATCTTCACGCCCGACCTCATCACGGGCCTGCGCGACCAACTGTTCGGCGTCATCTACATCGTCGCCGTCGTCGTGCCCGGCATCGCGCTCGTGGTCGGCGGCATCGTCGTGATGAACATCATGCTGGTGTCGGTGACGGAGCGGACGAAAGAGATCGGCATCCGCAAGGCCTTGGGCGCGCGGCGCAAGGACATACTCAAGCAGTTCCTGGTCGAGGCCGTCGTTCTCTCGGCCATCGGCGGCGCGACCGGCGTGCTGATCGCGTGGCTCCTGGGCCGCATCGTGACGGCGGTGCTCATCCCGACCTACCTGTCGGTGTGGGCGGTCGTCATCGCCGTCTCGGTGTCGGGCGGGATCGGTATCGCCGCCGGCATCTTCCCCGCCTGGAAAGCTTCGAGCCTCGACCCAATCGAGGCGCTGAGGGCGGATTAGCTTTCAGCACTCAGCCGTCAGCTTTCAGCTTTTTGAGTGCTGCCGCGGCTGAGAGGTTTGAGGTGAGAGTCGCGCCGGTCTGGGGAGTCAAAGCTGAAAGCTGACGGCTGAGTGCTGAGTGCTTTTATGAGACAACTGCTACGCAGCGACATTTACGAGAACCTGATGATGGCGTTGGGGACGCTGCGCGCCAACAAGCTGCGCTCGGCGCTGACCGTGGTGGGCGTCGTCATCGGCGTCTGGACGGTGATGGCGATTGCCTCCATCATCAGCGGCATTGACGAGGCCGTGAAGAAGGCGGTCGAGTCGTTCGGTACGCGCTCGATCATCATCTCGAAGTTCGACCCGGGCATCCACGTAGGCCGCCGCTCGCGCGAGGAGCGCATGCGCAAGAACCTGACCTACGACGACGCGATAGCGTTGCGCGCGCTGCCCACCATCGAGACGAGCATGCCGCTCCTCGACATCACGAACAACTTCTTCGGCTCAAAGCTCAACGTCTCGGCCAACGGCAAAACATCTTCGGCGGTGAGATTACAGGGGACTCTGCCCGACTACGACCGCGCCGGCATCATGATCATCTCGCAGGGGCGCTGGTTCTCGCAGTTCGAGAATGACAACAACGAGGAGGTCTGCGTCATCGGCTCGACCGTCGCGGACACCTTCTTCCCCACCCAGTCGCCGCTCGACCAGACGATCCAGATCGGCGGCAGCAACTTCCGCGTCCTCGGCGTCTTCGAGCCGCGCGAGCAGTTGGGCGGCGGGGGCACCGGCACCAACGACCAGAACAACGTCATCTACATCCCCTACAACGTCGCGCACAAGCTCAAGCCGGACGCCGAGCAGGTCACCATCCTCGCCATCGCCAGGGCGGGGCAGATGGACGAGGCCGTTGACCAGGTGACGGACATGCTGCGGGTGCGCCGCAGCGTCAGCTTCAGCCAGCCGAACGACTTCGGCATCTCGACCGCCGAGTCAATCATCAGCCAGTTCCGCTCGATCACCGCCGGCATTGCGCTGGCGATGGTCGCCATCTCCTCGGTCGGCCTGATGGTCGGCGGCATCGGCGTGATGAACATCATGCTGGTCTCGGTGACGGAGCGGACGCGCGAGATCGGGATGCGCAAGGCCATCGGCGCGCGCCGCAAGGACATACTCTGGCAGTTCCTCATCGAGGCCGCGACGCTCACAGGCTTCGGCGGACTCGTCGGGCTGCTGATGGGCTGGGCCACGACGCTCCTGATACGCCTCTTCGTCCCGTCCTATGTCCCCGTCTGGGCACCCATCGCCGGCTTCGTCGCTTCGGTCGGCATCGGCATCGTCTTCGGCCTCTGGCCCGCGTGGAAGGCCGCGCGCTTAGACCCCATCGAGGCGTTGCGCTACGAATAAAAGAGCCGTGAGCCGTAAACCGTAAACCGTGACAAGAGAAAAATCGCTTTCTTCTTGTCACGGTTTACGGTTTACGGTTTACGGTTTACGGCTCACGGCTCACGGCTCTTTTACGACGCCGCTTGTCCGAAGGCCGCCGCCCAGCCGACCTTGAGCAGGACGCCGAGCAGCCAGAGGCCGAGCGCGACTGTCCACGCAGACCCCGAAGACAACTTCCCGACTTTGCGCAGGCCGAGCGCGGCGAGGAAGAGGCCGTAGAAGGTGAAGAGGTCGAACGAGCCGAGCAGCGCGCCGAGCGCGGGCGAAGAGCCGTGCGGGAGCAGCACCGCCAGGTTCGCGCGGACGAGTCCGCCCGGCTGCGTGGGGTTGATGTCCTCGGCGGGCGTCAGCAGCACCACGATAACGGCCAAGATCGCGGACAGCACGCCGGGCGCGAAGCTCGAATACGTCCACACTGAGAGCGCCTGCTTGTAACGTATCGCGCCGCCCATGAGCATCGAGCCGAGCAGGTAGAGCGCACCGCCCGCCGCGATGAAGACCACCGTCCCGATGAAGGGGAAGAGATAGACTACGACCTTGCCGATGGGGCCGTTGTAGAAGCCGACGGCGGCGTCCACCTGTTCCGGCGTCATCTGCGACGCCCGCGGGCCTTTCATAATCTGCTCGCGCATGAAGGCCGCGTAGTCAATCTTGTTGAAGATCAGGAAAGTCACCGCCATCGAGATCACGACGATGATGATCGCCGCCACGAGGAACCGCGGTCGCTCGCGCAGCGCCTCGAACGTGCGCCCCGGCTCGAAGAAGATGCCCGTCAGGGTCGCGGGCGTGGACATCACGGGCCCGGCGGGGCCAGCGTAGGAGGGCTGCGGCGGGGGAGTCGTAAAGTTTTCGCTCATAGTCTTTTCTTCTGCAAGGCAAATCCGGTTGGAATGGGTTGTCGCAAAGGTTACAACTGCCGGTCAGGTATCACAACTCTGATACGCGCGCCCGCGCGTTTTGTTTCAGGCAGCCGTCGGCGCTTCCGGCCAGCCGGGGACGCGTATGCAGGCGACGGTGTGGCCGGGCCTGACCTCGCGCAGGTCGGGATCAATCTGCGAGCACTCAGGCAGCGCTTCGGGGCAGCGCGTGTGGAAGCGGCAGCCCGCGGGCGGCCTTATCGGCGTCGGCACGTCGCCCTTCAAGACGATGCGCTCGCGCTTGCGCGTCGGGTCGGGGACGGGGATGGCCGAGAGCAGCGCGCGCGTGTAAGGGTGGAGCGGGTTGGCGTAAAGCTCCTCGGCTGTGGCGACCTCGACGATGCGGCCCAGGTACATGACGGCCACGCGGTCGGAGATGTGCTCGACCACCGCCAGGCCGTGCGAGATGAAGAGGTAGGTGAGGTTGAACTCCCCCTGCAAGTCCGCGAGCAGGTTGACGACCTGCGCCTGCACGCTCACGTCGAGCGCCGAGACCGGCTCGTCGGCGACGACAAGCTTCGGGTTCAGTGCGAGCGCGCGGGCGATGCCGATGCGCTGCCGCTGCCCGCCCGAAAACTCGTGCGGGTAGCGGTTCATGTAGTCGGGGTCGAGTCCGACTTTACGCAGCAGGTCTGCGACGCGCTCGCGCCTCTCGCCGCGGTCGCCGATGCGGTGGATGACGAGCGGCTCGGCGACGATGTCGCGCACCTTCATGCGCGGGTTAAGGCTGGCGTAAGGGTCTTGGAAGATGATCTGCATCTCGCGCCGCAGACGCCTCAGTTCCCCGCCCGACAGCGTGAGCACGTCTTCGCCCTCGAACCTCACCTCGCCGCGCGTCGGCTCAATCAAACGGAGCAGGCAGCGGCCCACGGTTGACTTGCCGCAGCCCGACTCGCCGACGAGGCCCAGCGTCTCGCCGCGGAAGATTTCAAACGTCACGCCGTCCACGGCGCGCACCACGTCGTCGCTGTCCGTCACCGGAAAGTGCTTGACGAGGCCGCGCACGCGCACAAGCTCGCGCACGCCCGCATCCTGCGCGTCCCGCGCGCGCGCCGCCGCGGCCTCGGCCTGCGGCACTGCCTGCATGCGTTCGTTCGTGCTCATGAATCTGGAATGATGAATGCGGAATGCGGAATGATGAATTTGAAGTAGCTCCCGCCTCTCAATTCATCATTCATCATTCCGCATTCCGCATTTCACCAATCTGCTTGTCCGCCGCGACCGCCGCCGTGAGGTCGTAGAGTACGCAGCGCACGCTCACCCCGCCGTCGAGCTGGTAGAGCGGGATGTCACCCTCGGTGCAGCGCGGCATGCGGTGCGGGCAGCGCGGCGCGAAGTGGCAGCCCGCGGGGAGGTTCGTCGGCTTCGGCACGGTGCCCTCGATGGTCTGGAGCCGCTCGATCTTCTTGACCTCGGCCTCGGTCAGCTACGGGACAGACCGCAGCAGGCCCTCGGTGTAAGGGTGCTTGGGCCGCGCGAACAACTCCTCGACCGGCGACTCTTCGACGATGCGCCCCGTGTACATCACCGCCACGCGGTCGGCGACCTCGGCGACGACGCCCAGGTCGTGCGTGATGAGCAGCACGGCGAGGTTCCGCGTCCTTCGGAGTTCGTCAATCAGCTCAAGAATCTGCGCCTGGATGGTTACGTCGAGCGCGGTCGTCGGCTCGTCGGCGATCAGAAGCTTCGGGTCGCACGCCAGGGCCATCGCGATCATCACGCGCTGGCGCATGCCACCCGAAAGCTGGTGCGGGTAGTCGTCCGCGCGCCGCGCCGGGTCTGGTATCGAGACCTCGCGCATCGCCCCGACCGCCGCCTCGCGCGCTTGTCTTCGACTTAACCCCCGGTGCAAACGCAGCGCCTCGGCGATCTGCTCGCCGACGGTATAGACGGGGTTCAAGGAAGTCATCGGGTCTTGGAAGATCATCGCGATGTCGTCGCCGCGAATCTCCCGCATCCGCTCCTCCGAGACCTTCAACAAATTCTCGCCGCCGAACCAGACCTCGCCGCCCACGACCCGTCCGGGCGGCCCGACCAGACGCATGACGGAGAGCGCCGTGATTGACTTCCCGCACCCCGACTCGCCGACGAGTCCGAGCAGTTCACCCTCGTCCAAGTGAAAGCTCACGCCTTCAACAGCGCGCACCAGCCCCGCGCGCACGGGGAAGTGCGTCTGAAGATTTTTGACTTCGAGCAGGTGCGGCATTCGGGCGAGAGCTTACCACAGGACGCGGTGCGGCCTCACACCGTCACGGCCTCGCGGTACTCGCCCCAGACGCGGCGCAGGCGGTGGCTGATCTCGCCGACGGTGGCGAGGGATTCGACGCAGTCGAGTATGCGCGGCAGCAAATTCTCGGTCGAGCGCGCGGCGTCTTCGAGGAGCGTGAGGAAGACTTCAGTCTTCTCGCCGTCGCGGCGCTCGCGCAAAGAGCGGACGCGCTCGACCTGCGCGCGCTCGACGGCGGGGTCAATGCGGAGGGTCGGCACTTCCGTCCCATCTTCGGCGCGGAAACGGTTGACGCCGACGACCACCGATTCGCCCGTCTCGACGGCGCGCTGGTACTGGTAGGCCGCCTCCTGTATCTCGCGTTGGACGTAGCCGATCTCGATGGCGTGCAGCATCCCGCCCATCGCGTCTATCTTTTCCAGGTAGTCGAGCGCGCGGTGCTCGATCTCTGAGGTCAACTGCTCGACGGCGTAGGAGCCTGCGAGCGGGTCAACCGTGTCGGCGACGCCGGACTCGTGCGCGATGACCTGCTGCGTGCGCAGGGCGAGGCGCGCCGACGATTCGGTCGGCAGCGCCAGCGCCTCGTCCAACGCGTTGGTGTGCAGGCTCTGCGTGCCGCCGAGCACGGCGGCGAGCGCCTGGATGGTCGTGCGGACGACGTTGACTTCCGGTTGCTGCGCCGTCAGGGTCGAGCCGGCGGTCTGCGTGTGGAAGCGGAGCATTAACGAGCGCGGGTCGCGCGCGTGGAAGCGCTCGCGCATGATGCGCGCCCAGAGTCTGCGCGCGGCGCGGAACTTCGCGACCTCTTCGAGGAGGTTGTTGTGCGCGTTGAAGAAGAAGGAGAGGCGCGGCGCGAACTCGTCAACCTTCAGGCCCGCGGCCACCGCCGACTCGACGTAAGCCGCGGCGTCGGCCAGCGTGAAGGCGACCTCCTGCACGGCGGTCGAGCCGGCCTCGCGTATGTGGTAGCCCGAAATCGAGATGGTGTTCCAGTTCGGAACCTCCGCGGCGCAGAAGGCGAAGGTGTCTGTGACGAGGCGGAGTGAGGGCGCGGGCGGGAAGATGTAAGTGCCGCGGGCGATGTACTCCTTGAGGATATCGTTCTGAATTGTGCCCTGTAGCTTGTCCGCCGTAACATTCTGTTTGCGGGCGAGGGCAACGTAGAAGCAGAGCAGTATGGCCGCGGTCGCGTTGATGGTCATCGAGGTCGAGACTTCGGCGAGCGGAATGCCTTCGAAGAGGCGCTCCATGTCTTCGAGCGAGTCAATGGCGACGCCGACCTTGCCGACCTCGCCCGCGGCGAGCGGGTCGTCTGAGTCGAGTCCTATCTGGGTCGGGAGGTCGAAGGCGACGGAGAGGCCGGTCGTCCCTTGCGAGAGCAGGAACTTGTAGCGCGCGTTCGACTCCTCGGCAGTGGCGTAGCCGGCGTACTGCCGCATCGTCCAGAGGCGACCGCGGTACATCGTGCGGCGCACCCCGCGCGTGTAAGGGTACGCGCCGGGGTCTCCGAGGTCTCGGTCGTATTCGAGGGGTTCGGTGTTCGCGGGGTTGAAGTCGTTCGGGAGCTGTATGCCGGAAGGTGTCTCAAAGCGCTCGCGGCGCTCGCCGCGCCCGGCGGGCGCGTCTGTCTTCGTGCTCATAAATTTCTCTTCGGGCGAGGGTATCTCGGGCCGTTTGCTTGTCGCCTTTGAATTGAGTCGAAGCCTAGCACACGGCGCGCGGGCGTAGCAACGCGGTCGTCGTCGCCGCGCGCAGGCGGTTGACCTGCACGGGCGCGCGCGAGTAGCATCTGAAATTAAAGAGAGCATCCCCCGCGAAATTTATCTTCGGACGCGAGACACATTTTGGAAATAAACGACGACGCCAAAGAGATCGTGCAGGAGCTGGGCGCGGCCATCAACTCGGCGGTCGAGCGCTCGCCGGAGGTGGCCGAGGCCATCGAGCGCCTGCGCGAGGCGGGCTACGAGCTGGAGCTGACGCTACGGCTCGAAATCGGCCTGCGCGAGCAGGAGGACGCGCGCGCCGCGGAAGTGTCGTCGGGGCTGGAGCTGACGGACGAAGACCGGCGGACGCTGCGCAGCATGAAGATTCGCTTCGACGACGCGGATTGATGTCGCCGCTAGCCAAACCGGGTTTAATCAAACCGGACTGAGGCCGCCGGCAACCGGACTAATCGGACGAGGACTGGGAGGGTTTCGATGAACGTCGCGAGCGTGTTGATGTTGCTGGTGGGCCTGTTCGGGCTTTTCCTTCTCGTCATGGGGCTGCTCTCGGTCGGCCAGGCCGGGAACATGCCGCTGTTCGGCATCAAGTTCGGCGGCTGGTTCCTCGTCATCGTCAGCCTCTTCATCGCGGGCGGCGGCTTCGTCGGCTTCTTCCGCATGCGACGGCGCTGAAGTCGTCTCGGAAAATCTCAACGCCTCACCTTCGGCCACGCGCTGAGGGCGCGCTTTTGCCTTCGCCCGGACGCGTGTGCTACCCTGTCCGGCTTAAAACCGAAGCGTTTTTCTCGCCTTACAGCTTTAATCGAAGAGGAGCACTGCAAGGAAGAGTATGTCCACATACGCCAACACCCCGGCAGACGGTCGCCCGACGGGGCGCGTCGTGCAGGTCATCGGCCCCGTCCTGGACGTGGAGTTCGGCGAAGGCTACCTGCCGCAGATTTACACGGCGCTGCGCGTCACCTCAGAGGGCTTCGACGTGCCCACGCCCGTAGACCTCATCGCCGAGGTCGAGCAGCACCTCGGCGAGGGCCGCGTCCGCACCGTCTCGATGCAGCCGACCGAGGGCGTCGTCCGCGGCATGACCGCCCACGACACGGGCGGCCCCATCACGATGCCCGTCGGCGAGACGACCCTGGGGCGCATCCTGAACGTCATCGGCGAGCCTGTTGACAACCTCGGCCCGGTCAACTCCGAGGAGCGCTACCCGATCCACCGCCACGCGCCGACTCTGGAAGAGCAGTCAACCGAATTGGAGATGTTCGAGACGGGCATCAAGGTCGTTGATCTCATCCAGCCCTTCCTGCGCGGCGGCAAGATCGGACTGTTCGGCGGCGCGGGCGTCGGCAAGACCGTGCTCATCATGGAGCTGATTAATAACGTCGCCAAAGCGCACTCCGGCTTCTCCGTCTTCGCCGGAGTCGGCGAGCGCACGCGCGAGGGCAACGACCTTTTGCGCGAGATGGTCGAGTCAAAGGTCATCAACTTCGGCGAGTCGTTCTACGAGAACTGGGAGAAGACGGGCGTCTTCGACATGACGAAGGTGGACATGAAAGCCATCGGCGAGTCGAAGGTGGCGCTCGTCTATGGGCAGATGACCGAGCCTCCGGGGGCGCGCCTGCGCGTTGCACTCTCCGGCCTGACGGTCGCCGAATACTTCCGCGACCAGGGCCTCGACGTGCTCCTCTTCGTGGACAACATCTTCCGCTTCACGCAGGCCGGCTCGGAAGTGTCGGCGCTGCTGGGCCGCATGCCCTCGGCGGTCGGCTACCAGCCGAACCTCGCCACCGAGATGGGCGAGCTACAGGAGCGCATCACCTCGACGCGCACCGGCGCGATCACATCCATTCAAGCGGTGTACGTCCCCGCGGACGACTACACAGACCCCGCGCCCGCCACTACGTTCGCGCACCTCGACGCCGTCACCGCGCTCTCGCGCCAGATCGTCGAGCTTGGAATTTATCCGGCGGTTGACCCGCTCGCGTCCTCTTCGCGCCTGCTCGACCCGCGCATCATCGGCGAGGCGCACTACAACACGGCGCAGGCCGTCAAGCAGGTCTTACAGCGCTACAAGGACTTGCAGGACATCATCGCCATCCTCGGCCTCGACGAGTTGTCGGAAGAGGACAAGCTGATCGTCGCGCGCGCGCGCAAGATTCAGCGCTTCCTCTCGCAGCCCTTCTTCGTCGCGCAGCAGTTCACCGGACTCGAAGGTAAGTTCGTCAAGATCGCCGACACCATACGAGGCTTCCAGGAGATCATTGACGGCAAGCACGACGATCTGCCCGAACAGGCATTCTACATGGTCGGCACCATCGAGGAGGCGCGCGAGAAGGCCGAACACATGGCCGCCGAGGCGGGCGAGTAGGAAAGGGGAAAAGGTGAAGAGGGTAAAAGGGCAAAAGGCGAAAAGTTCAACGACTTTTCGTGGTGCTGCCTTCTTTTCCCTCTTCACCTCTTCACCTTTTATCCTTTTACCCTTTGACTTGAATCATGGCTCTTCAACTCGATGTCATCACGCCGGAGCGACGCCTGCTGTCGGAGCAGGCGGACTCGGTGACCGTGCCCGGTAGGGGCGGCGAACTCGGCATCCTGCCCGGCCACACGCCGCTCATCTCCGAACTCCAGACCGGCGTGCTCTCGTACACGCAGGGGCCGACGACGCGCCGCCTTTTGGTGTCGGGCGGCTTCGTCGAAGTCAACGACGACCGCGTCTCCGTGCTCGCAGACCTCGCGGAGTTCCCCGAAGAGGTTGACGCCGCGCGCGCGCGCACAGAGCGCGAGGAGGCCGAGCGACGGCTCGGCGCTTTCACGGGCACGCCCGAAGAGTTGGCAGACCTTCGCGCCCAACTCGACCGCGCCGACACGCGCCTTCAACTCGCCGCGGGCGACGCCGCACGCTGACGCGCCTCCGAGCGTAAACGTTTCCTGGAGAGTCAGCCGCCCGCCAAAGCGACTTCCGCCATCTCAGGCAACGAATACCGTTCAATGTGCGCCCTGATTCTCGCTTTACTATTCAACTGGCGTTGCACGCTTGAAACATCAGCCCGCGCGTGGCATAATACCTCTGCTCGAACGTCAGCCGCGGGGCTTTAACCTTCAAGGGGGTTTTCGGTTCATGTCAGAGCTTATCCAGGAGGCCAGAAACGTCGTCGAGTTGCCGCGCGAGATTTCGGGCGCGGCGACGCCGGAGGATCAGGCGGTCGAGTCTTCTTTGCGACCGCGCACGCTCGAAGAGTACGTCGGCCAGCCGAAGATCACCACGAACCTGAAAATCTTCCTGCGCGCGGCCAAAGCCCGGCGCGAGGCGCTCGACCACGTTCTCTTCTTCGGCCCGCCGGGACTCGGCAAGACCACGCTCTCGCAGATCATCGCGCACGAGATGGACGCGCCTTTGAAGTCTGTGGGCGCGCCGGCCATCGAGCGCGGCGGCGATCTGGCGGCGGTACTGACGAACTTGCAGGAGGGCGAAGTCCTCTTCATAGACGAGATTCACCGCCTCAAGCCGCAGATCGAAGAAGTGCTCTACCCGGCGATGGAGGACTACCAGCTCGACATCATGATCGGGCAAGGGACGGCGGCGCGCTCAATAAAACTCGACCTCCCGAAGTTCACTCTCGTCGGCGCGACGACCCGCGCGGGACTCATCACGGCCCCCCTGCGAGGCCGCTTCGGCATAGTCTTTCACCTCGACTTCTACTCGCAGAAGGAACTCGAAATCATCATCCACCGCTCGGCTGAGATTCTGGCCGTGGAGATCGAGGCGTCGGGCGCGGGCGAGATCGCGCGCCGCGCGCGCGGAACCCCGCGCATCGCCAACCGTCTGCTCCGCCGCGTGCGCGACTACGCCGAGGTGGAGTACGACGGGCGCGTCACGCGCGAGGTGGCGCGGCGCGCTCTGGACGAGATGGAGGTTGACAAGTTCGGCCTCGACGAGATTGACCGCAAGGTTTTGACGACGATCATCGAGAAGTTCGATGGCGGCCCCGTCGGCGTCGGAACCATCTCGGCCTCGATCAGCGAGGAGCGCGAATCAATCGAGGAGATCATCGAGCCGTACCTGATTCAGATCGGCTTCCTCAACCGCACGCCGCGCGGTCGCGTCTGCACGCCCGCGGCCTACAGGCACATGGGCTTTGCGCTGCCGAAGCGGAAGGACGTGTAGATTTTTGATTTGCGATTTTTGATTTTTGATTTGTCAGTTCGGAAGCGGCTCAGGCTTTCAATCGCAAATCAAAAATCTGAAATCAAAAATTCTTTCGGGTTTCGGCCTTCTGCGTGACATGAGGCCGAAAAGCGCCGGGCGGGCGGGCGTGGAGGATCGGGAGCCTTCGCGCCGCCCGCCTCGGTGTATTCCGGGCACGTTGAGCTTGTTGCGAGTTCTCCTCACCACAGAGGCACAGAGGGCACGGAGATTTCACAGAGCGATTAAAACCTCTGTGCATTCTCCGTGCCCTCTGTGCCTCCATGGTTATCTTCGACTTTTCAGATGCTCAAGTTGAACGAGCAAGGAATCTCGTCACGGGTTCGGCGGGTTCGCGGGCGCGGACGCCGGTTTGAAGTTGAGCGTCACGTTGACGGTCTGCTTCTCGC